>ULMG01029793.1_pt1 | contig 73122 bp, 95 predicted proteins | sample 1951601 | NCBI WGS metagenome assembly ULMG01 (sample SAMEA4835545, study PRJEB28245) | human gut metagenome | biome: gut microbiome; material: fecal sample | place: Denmark | collected 2008
AAGCATCGCATTCCTACGAATGCTTGTCAATACTTTTTTCATAATTTTACCTCCTAATTTTCATCATAGGTGCCAACATAAGTCACACCTAAAACAACTTGCGTTCCTTTCTTAATTTCACCATTTACTTTAAAATAATTTATGCCTTCGGTTACATACCAATAATAAATAGGATCACCTTTTGTTATTGGAAAATTTGAACTTTGTGGTGTGATTTTATCTGTCACGGTAATTGAAAATTGCCACGAATACTTATAATCGCAAATTCCACCTAAATCAAAATCTTTCAAAGAAAAAGAACCATCATCATTTATCGTTGGTTCTAATACTATAGTAGTCCATTCATTATCTTCTTTTTTCTTGTATTCACACTTAAATGTAGCAGTATTTTTAATATTCTCACTAAAGTAACCATTAAAGAATTTACCATTTAAGCTTAAAATAATATTTGAACTAGTGGATGTTTTTCTTTTGCCACTCGCAGTAATTTGAGGGTAAAAATAATTAATCATTGAAATATTAAATTCGTATGTAGTTTGATAACCTCTACTGTCAATCACTGTTAATTTGTACGAATCGCTCCAATTAAGTGGACTATAAGGGCTTACTACTTCTACACCATTAATCTTTTGTGAAATGATGCTAGCGCCATTCTTAGCGCTTACATCCCACGACAACATCGGAGCAGATTCATATTTAATGAATTTAGTGTTATCACCAGTTAATAATACAGTAGCCTCACATGTATCAATTGCTCCTACATTACTAATCGCAGGTTTACACAATTCTTCATTTGCAAATGCATTAAATGTTGTAGTTTTTTCACCGATTTTTGAGCTCCCATCATAAGTGATTGCTCTTAATGTAACTACACCATATTTTTTATTTGGGATTTGATTATAGAAGCTTTCAGGCAAAGTCCAACCATAAGTTGTATTCGAAGTCTTAGTCACAATATTCGTCCATGAAATTTCGTTTTCGAACTTGTAGTCTATCGTTGTAGTGAAAGATGATGCCTTTTTATTAATAACAATAATTGTGCTACTCCCAATATCAGCATTTGAGGCTGTGATATCGCTAGCCCTCGGTATTGTAGTAAGTGTTCTTGTACCACTATCACTTAAAGTCCCTAATACTGATGTACCGGTTGCAATATGCCAAGACCAACTTACTGATTTTTTTCCATCATCATTATGCTGAATATTACTGAATGTAAATGTAGCACTTACTTTGCCACCTTTAGATAAAGAAACATTTTTTGATTGCTCTTCTCCATTACAAGTACATTTTAGTGATTTTGAATTAAACCAGGTAGAACTGTTATTTGCACTAAATGTAATTGTAATTGATAAATCAGATCTATTATTTGCTTTATCTACACTTTCGCTAAATGAAGTACTCTTTGTTGCTGCAAATAATTGTATATTTAATTTCATCATATATCAAACACTCCTGTTCCTGTATTGCCATCTTCATCTGTATAATCTTCAAATCTTGAAGCACTGCCGCATACGAAATACTTACGCACTGTAAGATTCTCAGTTCGAACTATTGATTCTTTTAATTCCTCATCATAGCCAGCAAATAGCAATTCATCGTTATTCTGTGTAGTTTCAACAGATACACCTTTTTCATTAATTGTCGAACTAGTTTTTGCACCAATTTTTTCATAATGCATACCATTTTCGTCAAAAGTACCACTTGTTGTTTGCACTTTTGTAACAGAGCCATCCGTTAACTTAGTATTAACTTCAGTTTTTGTATAAGTATTAGTTTGTATAGTTTCAACAGATTTTTCTAATTCAACAGTTTTTGAAGTTGGCGTATAATCATCAAATTTTTCTTTTATTTCTTGATAGTTATTGCTGGTTTCTATATCAATTTCTTTTATGGAACTAACAATTGAATTTATTTGATTGTTTATATGATTTACATCAAATTTAACTTGGTCTAACTTTTCTTTGTTGCTACCTGCCAAATTATAATCCGTTATAGATTTAGTTTCAGTATTAGCACTTACTTTTGATTTTATTCTACTTGTTGTTTCAAAATTTAAAATCACGCTTTTGAATTGATTTCCATTTTTGTCGATTACTTCTATTTCATCATTTAAATCAAAATAAAAACCATCAACAAAATCTGATAGTTCAAATGGTATATATGAAGTTCCAATGAAATATGAAGCTACTGTTTCTATCATTTCTTCTCTATATAAATCTACAAATGGGTTATCAAGTATTTTACATTCAATTCTGTCTCCTTCTACAACTTCTGGATAAACAATATCATCATTATATCCATCTTTTCCAAGTACTAATGTGTTGTACGGACCAACTATATTTTCTTTAGATAAATTAATATATCTTTTTCTTTCTATTAATTCATTTGTTGCAGTTCTTGATTTTATTTCTAATTTACCTTCTCTATTGATAAATGCTATTGAATTACCTATTTCAGCGAGTCTTCTTATTATTTCTCTACAAGTTATTTTTTCTTTAAAATTAGGTTGTTTAAATTGATAACTAGACCAATTAAAAGTACTATTTGCTAATTCTATTCCAATTTGAGTACAAATATCATCAACTATCTCTTGACCACTATGAGTTTGATTATTATCCCAAGATAAAGTACTTACATAAGGTACATCAAATAATTGAGTTCTATCTTGTGCATCTTGAATTGTAATAGTTCTTGTACTAATATTAGTTGTTATATTTGTGGCAGTTGGTTTAAAGATACCCTGTGGAACCCATTCTATCTGATTATTTATATATAATCCTTTATATACAATAATTTCTTTATTTTCAAAATCTAGATTATTGTTTAAATTATATATTTCAAAATTTACTTTTTTGGTTGGAAATTCACCAAATGTTCTATCACAATTATGTACAATTTTAGGAGCACTTTTTATAACTGAACCAGTATAAGTTACATTGTCAACAACTATTTTACATTTAGGGCTTAATGATAGATTTGTTTTTATATAATTTCTATAATTGCTACTAACACTATACATTAGATATCATCAACTTTCATTTGAATAAACCTTATTTGGAATGGTTCACAAGTAAAATCATCATTTATTGCTTTAACTTTTATTGCATCACCAACTACATACATGCTTTTTGTTAACCAATTTTTTTCTTTCAAATCATAGTAATATAAAGAACAACTTGTTTTTTCTAGTAGTTTTAATATTTTTGAAATTTCATCTTCACCACGAAAGTCTTTGAAATCATAACTTACTTTATTAAGCAACCCAATAACATCTCTATACATAGTTCCATCATCACTTCTACCTGCGTTATCACCATCTTGTTGCTGATATTCATAACTTATATCATCTGCTTCAAACATCACATTATCTACTTTAAATTGATATTTTTCCATAAAATCACCTTCTTTCCAAGCAAGTAAAAAGGCAAACTATTGAATTAACAATAATTTGCCTGCATCTATTTGTGCTTGATTTATTTTTTGAATAATAGTTTTACCATCTTCATATTTATGATAAATTGTAATTTCAATTTCTTGTTTACCATTAGTTCCAGAATCTTTAATTGCTTTTAATGTTTGCTCGTAGATTTTGCTCTCTGGAGAAACAATTTCACCTTCTCGTTTGTTATCACCAATGATTGCTAATTGAGGGTTGTTTGCTTTTGCATAACCACCTTGGGCAAGTTTTGGAATTTTTGGAAAAAATGAAGGCAATTTTTTATTAACTTTATCAACAAAATTAGTATTTAACCATTTTTTTATCGATCCAGTAACTTCTCCTATCTTGATTTTTAAAGACAAAGATTTGTCTCCCCACCAAGACTTAATATTACTCCACCAATCAGAAACCTTTTCTTTAGTGGTTTCAAACTTATTTTTTACAACTAGTTTTTTATCCCCCCACCAAGATTTCAAAGATGAATACCAATCAGAAACATGTTGCTTAGTAGTTTCCCACTTTGCTTGCACCTTTGGAGCAATATCTGAAAACCATGATTTAACGTCTTCCCATCTTTCTTTAAACCATTCTTTTTTAGATAAAATGCCTTCCCATAATCCTTCAATTATATATTTACCTAAATCTTTAAATATTTTACTAGGACTATGAATTTCAAATGCTTCTTTAAAACCTTTTACAAAAGCTTCTTTAAATTCATTCCATTTTTCTTTTATCCAATTTCCAATTCCTAGAATACCTTCCCATAATCCTTCAATTATATTTTTTCCAATTTCTTTAAGATCGATTTCAGAAAGCCATGTTTTGAAATCTTCCCATTTTTTAGGAACTGTTTCAGTGAAAAATTTTTTAATAGCATTTGGTGCATCGATTATTAAAAATTTAGCAATTTTACCATAAATTTTACCTATCAATTCACCTGTTTTTGAGGGCAAATCTTCAAAAAAGTTTAAAATCTTATTTTTCAATTTACTAAAATCTAATTTTTTAGTTGCTTTATCGTATTCTGGCGCTGTTTCTTTTGCAAACTTTCCTATTTTTGATAATATTTTTGAAATTGTATTAAGAGTATCCACTATTTCATCACCTGTCCATTTTGCAAGTGGTTTAAGAAAATTATCCCATAACCATTCTAGTTGTGGTTGCCAGTAATCAATTGCTCCACCTAACCAGTCAATTGCTCCACTTAGTAAATTTAAAAAACTTGGTATTAATTTTTCAATTGAAAATTCTGCAAATGGCACTAATATATTAAAATAAAACCATTCTAGTCCTTTAAATAGACTTTTGTTAAATGGTTCCAAAGACTTTTTTAATTTCTTAAAAGAATTTATCAGTGGTCCAAAGTCAATTTTTGTTAATGGTTCAATATATTTCTTAATATTATCAGAAGTTGCTTTTAATGCAGAATCAATAGGATTTTCAGTTTTTTTAATTGGGTGATTAGAAATTGTACCAGAACCGCCACCCGTATTTGTTGAATTTTTATTTTTGTCATTATTAATTGTGTGTATCTCATCAAGCCCACTAAATGCTTTATTCATCTTTTTAGCAGAACTAACAGCATCTTTTGCAGCAGTCTTACTTGATTCACCAACACCAGCTATACTATTTGTTGTTTTTGATATTACATTCGGCATTTTTAACCCGAATGCACTCATAACCACTTGTATTTTTTCAAATAATTTTGTAATAGCAGTAATAGCAGTATTTATAACTGGTATAAATAATTGTGCTATTGGTGTTACAACCTTACCTATCGCAACTGTCATCTGATTAAAATTAAATTTTAATTGTTGAATTTGTCCTGCAAAAGTCTTTGTATAGTTTGCTGCATCTCCAACTTGAAATTTGGTTTCATTCATGATGCCTTTATATTCTGCTTGAATCTTCTCCTGCTGTGTTAATGCAGTAGAAGATTTACCAACACTTTTAGCATATTCTTCCCACATTTTAGCTACATTCTTTGTAACGCCTGCATTATCTACAAGTATTGAATTTTCATTTTTTAAACCTTCAGTAGCAGTAACTACTGCTTCACCTAAATCATATGATGCTTGTCTACCAAAGGCAGCACTATCTTTTAGTCTAGTAAGAGTATCTTCAATTTGAGAAGTGTCATATCCTCTAGATAATAGATTTTTATATGCAGTAGCAGTCTCTTCTATAGATACTAAACCATCAGCAGTATACTTTTTAATAAAATCTTGTGCTTCTGAAAATGAATTGCCAGTACCTTGTACAATACTATTTAAACCAGTGAATGCACTTTGAACTTTGCTTGCACTATCAATGCATTTTTTCGTAAAATTAGCAACAGTTTTTACTGCAAAAGCACCAGCAACCAATGCTCCAATTTTTCCAAATGAACTTGAAAAAGCACTCTCGGTTCCCTTTACTTTATTGTTCAATTGTTTATCATAATTAGAAGAGTTTAATTTAAGTTCTAAATCAACTGCTGCTACATTCGTCGATTTTGCCATATTTCACCTCCTATCTAAATATTGAAGAAAATACTTTTGATATATCTTCTTTCTTTAATTCGATTTTTTGTTGCTTTTTATTTTTTAATTTAAACTGATTCCATTCATTCCTTATTTCTTTTTCTTTTTTTGTCATTTCACGAATTTTTTTAGAATCAGTTTCAGATCTAATTTGAACAACATATCCAAGAGGTGTATCTCCATTTAGCCCACTCAATAATTGTCTAAATTCTTGACACGAAATTTGATCATATTCATAGTAAAGTCTTATTCCATATTGCTGGGCAAAACTAGATACAATTAAATCCCGGTCATATTCCATATCGTAGAAAGTTTCCGGGATTATTAGTTTTTTCTTGCTTGTTCCTTAGCGATTCGTTGTAGTTCTTTTGGATCATCACCAGTAATAGCACCCATAATGCAAAAACTTAAATATATTGATGATTCAACTGGTAAATCTAAATTAATCACTTCTAATGCATTCTCTTTGCCTAAAGCAAGTTCATAAATTTGATTAGTTTTTTCTTCTTCACTCAATTCTACATTGCTTTGAACTTTTTGTATTTTGTCAAATGTTTTTTGTCTGTTATCAACAGTGTATAGTTTATCTCCTATTTTTAATTGTGGTTGGTTATCTCCACTTAATATTTCTTTTGTAATTCCTGTATCTATAATTCTCATAATTTGTTTTCCTTTCTTATATAAAAAAATAAGGGCAAAGATTTTTTATAAATCTTCACCCTCTATTTATTTGTTTAAATTAACTAGCTGGTGTAAATGTAGGTTTTCCTTTACCTGTTAAATCACCGCTTAATGGTGCAACATCAGTAGCAGCACCTAATATGTCTGTTAAAGCAGTAACTGCTGTAAATTCTAATTTAGATCCATCTGGAAATTCAATTTGCCAGTCTGCTTCAGCAGATTTACCCATTTTATATCTTAAACTTTCAAGATAATCATTTCCAGTATCTCCTAATGTTCTCTTACCACTAAATGAACCAGTTAATGCTTTTGCAGTTAGCAATGCATTTTGCCATCCACCATCTTTAATTGAATACCAAGTTTCAGTATTGTTTTCTAAACTTAAACTTACTTCTTCTAAATCTGCAATTTCGCTATAAACTGCTGGTTGATCACTTGCAGCAGATGTTTTAACTTTAACTTTGCATTCACTAACAGCATATTGTCCTACAGTAACTGTAGCCATTATTAATCACTCACCTTTCTTCGTACGAATCAAATTCAATTGAATATTCATATACATTGTTATCATCAGTTCCCAAACTAATAGGGTTTTCATATAGCATTTGAATAAATATTCTTTTTTCTTCAATAAAAAATGACTTCTCATTAAAGAAATCATATATTTTTTGTGCCATTATTTCGGCATCATTTTGGTTTTTAGTATATCTTAATAGAATAGTTATAGGTTTAATAGTTGTGGATTTATTTCTATTCCCCCCAATAATTCCAACATAAGGTTGTGTTCTTTTATCGTAGAAACAAATTGCTTTCTCTTTATTATTATCAATTTTTCCAATACTGATAGATTCAGTCCATTTGAAGTTATCTTTAAAATAATCTTTATATTGCTTTAATGTCATTTTAATTTACCTTTCATAATTTTAGCAAATTTCTTTTTAGCAAAATCTTTTTTATTTCCATTAATGTATGATTCAAACCATTCACCGCCTGCATTTTTGTTTTTATCTTTTCTAAAATTATATTCAGGATGCATATATAACCTTCTTGCATATGGTGTGTCTGATACAATGAATACTTTTCCACTATTCTTTTTAGAATCATCTACAAATGTACTTCTATTTTGCAGTTCTCCAGTATCAAATGGCATAGTTTGGCTTCTTTGCAAATCGCCTTTTACTGCATCAGCAGTTTCTACTAATGATTGAACAGCAATTTGTTTGATCACAGCATTATTTTTTAAATTGATCTTGCCTTTTACTTTTGCATTTAATTTCATTTTATTTCAAACTCCGTATGATGAACTGTACCATTAGGATTTCTAGGCCTATAACCAGCATATATCTCATAACTATTGCCATTTATAGTAATAGCACCATCACTAACATTTTTTAATGATGGTGCTATATCACCTTTTATAATAACTTTTCCAAGTAAAGTAATTTGTTTACCTTCAGCATCAATAATTCTTTTTGCTTTTTCACTGAATATACATTTACCACTTGTTTTTAAACCTTCAAGAGGACTTCCTTCTTCTGAAATTCCTTCTTGATTTAAAATAAGTGAATAATCAGTTTTTAATAGCCAGTCTGGAAAAGGTAATACACTAATTTTATTAGCCATTATCTCAATTCGCTATCTAAACCAGTCTTATGAACATAATCATAAGCCATTTCAGACATGTTTTTCCTTTGTGCTATTGTTTTATTGCTATTAGAATTATCTACGCTTACAGATATGTCTAACACGCTATAAGAAGACACATCTCTATTATCTTCATTGTTATATCCATTTACATAGATATATTCTGCTTGATAACAAATTGCATCTTTTATCTTTTCTTGTTGGAATTTAGTTAAATTATTAAATCCTATTGCAACTATTCTATTGAATGTTATACTATCAATTTTTTCTTGCGCTAATCTCAAATACTTTTCAATTTCATTTATTGGTACTTTATTACCTTTAAATTCATCAGAATAGTATTTTTTATCAAAATAAAGTGTCATATTGCCACCTCCTAGATGGCTATTCTGCCACCATCTTATTTTTTTCTTTTTTAGGATTAGATTTATTGTCTTCTTTCATCTCTTCAAAATTAGGATTATTTCTTAATTTATCAATATAAAAGTTTAAGTTTTCAACAATAATCTTTCCAGTTTTCTTATTCTTGAACTTTGCCATTTTCATCATCCTTTTTAGGTTGATTTTTTGGTTCTTTCTTATCATCCTTTTTAGGTTGATTTTTTATAATTAATCCAACAGTTCTCATTTTTTCCTCCTATTATGCAGTTGGTGCTGCTTTATGATGTAAGTAGATTCCTGCTACTTTATTTTCATAAACATCAGCAAGTCCATATTTTCTGTAACCGAACTTCCAAGCATCAGCATCTTGGTTTGCTTCTGGTGTTATTACTTTTGGTGCTATATGTTTATTGTATTGCATTACAGCATCCTTTTGAATAATCATGAAATTAATATCAGCACCGTTTGTATCTCCACTTTCAGAACCTTTAGCATGTCTCTTATATCCACCTTTAGTTTCACCACTAGATTTACCATCTAACATATCTATTGCAGTATAGAATCTTGTTTGTGGAACTAAAATAACTTGTTCAAATCTAGATAATACTTCTTTTGATTTAGTAGTATCTAAGTCATCAATAAGTCCTTTTAATGTTGGAGTAATGAATAAGTATCTTCTTTCGTAAGTTACTTCATCCTCATCCATCTTATTTGTTGCAGTTCTTAAAGCATTAATTACATCAGCACCTGTTGATAGAGTAGCTGGTGTTGCAACCTTTGAAATACCACTTGTTCCAGCGTATGTAGCGAATCTAAACGCGTCACCTTCTGGAGCAACTTTAGTTCTGATAAATTCACTTGCTAATTTACCATAAGCAATTCCAGCTGTTTCTTCATTGTCCATTGCATCAACACTGAACATTCTTCCTCTTTCATAATTGAATTTTACTGTTTCATTTGTCATAGTTACATCACCATTTGTGTAACCACTACTTCTATCATAATCTCCTAAAGCATCCATATCGATTTTAGGAATTATGATTTCATTTGCATTAGCTCCTTCTTGTGCTAGTGAAGAGTCACTATCTAATACTGAAGTTAACGCAGCTTGTTTGTACACTTCATCAAGTAAAGGTACATACTTTTTGAATTTTGTAATATTATTTGCCATTATAAATCATCTCCTTTTCCATTTTTGGCAATAAAAAATGAGATTTATTTCAATCCCATTATTTTTCGCATCTCTGCAAGTTCATCTTTTTGTTCTTCTTTTCCGTCATCACCAATTTTATAACCTTTTTTATTTTCTTCAGTTTTTGAAATTAGTTCTGGAAAATCTTTTAATAGATCTTCAATTTCAGTATTTAGTTTGCTTTCATCTAAAGATCCATCTTTGTCAAGAATATTCTTTTTGTCTACGAGTCTAACTGCCCTAGTGATTTTTTCTTCCTTGACATTTTTTCTTAATAAAGCATTCTCAATCTTGGCATTAACTGCTTCAAGAGTTGCTTTTTCAGCTCTCTTAATAGCTTCTTGTGTTTTTTCATCAACACTTTTGTTTTTTTCTTCATCTTCTCTTGCTTTTGCAAGAATAGATTTAGCTTTTTCAACATCATCTATGCCTAAATCTTTTAATTGCTTTGCTAAAGCTTTTTGTTCGTTTTTTAAACTGATATCATTTAATTCTTTATCTGTGTACTTTTTTTCTTCTACTTTTTTATCAGTTTCTTTAGTTCCCTCATCTTTAGCATTCTTTGTAGTATCTTTTTCTTCTTCTACATTAGAAGTTTGAACATTGTCTTCGTTCATTTTTCTCTCCTTTTTCTTGTTGGATAAGGTCATCCACACTCCGTTTATTCGCTCCGGTCAAACGATATTTTAGTGCAATAAAAAAGCCGATATTTCTACCAACTTAATGTTTATAAGCACTATAGAATAGATAATGTAGTCGGCTATCTAGCTCACCGTAGTAGTTTGTTATCTATTCTATGCTACTTATAAAGTAGCACTTTATTATTTTTTCTTATTTAATACGTTTACTATTTCTCTATTTTCTAATCTTGTTTTTTCAAGCTCTAATCTTATTGCAGATAATACACACATTATAAAAAATAAAAAAATAGCAATTATTATTAGTATTGCTATCATATTTTTTCCTTTCTTAAAATCTAATTATTTTGTTAAGATAATCATTTTATATTTCAAAGTTTTCATAGTCCTCATCTTCTTTATATAAAATATGATAAGGAATTTTCAATTTTATACATTTTTCTAATTGTTCAAAAAGATAATCATAATCATCACACAGTGCTGTAGTAAAATCATCATTATAACCAAAAATATTTTTATATTCTTTTTCAAGTTCGTTTAACCTTTTTAATTCTTTATCAGGTTCCTTTTTTTCTAATTTATCTAACCAATTTATATTCATATGCTTTTTCCTTTCTTAATTAGTGAATCTTTAAAATGGTTATATGCATTTGGAAACATTTGCTTTATATATGTTAATTCTTCTATATCTTTTCTTATTGAAGCACTACTAAAATGTGCGAATGCTTCTCTTCCTAATTTTCCTTTACTATTCCAATATTTTGTTGAATGTTTTGCTCCACCAACACATTTATTTTTTGTTATACCACTTATGATATCCGAAATAGAATTAGCTTTTTTGTCCATTTTTAAAATACTTCCAATTCGGTTATAAGTTTCTGATTCACTTAATTTATATTTTATCATATATTTGTTCTTTATTTTTTCAAAATCATCAATTAATAGTTTTTCAAATGTTCCATCTTGTGAAATATTTCCTAATAAATGATCTAATTTGTGTGACATTTCATGAAACAAAGTCCTATAGTTATTATTTTTATCTTTATTCAAGTTTATTTTTATATTGTCAAATAAAGGGCTATATCTTGCTGTTTTCCTTGTTTTTATATTTTTGAAGTTAAATTTATTTATATTAGTATTTAATATTTTTTTCATAGTTGCTGGTGCGTTATCAACAATATTTTTTATTGTTAAATAATGTTCACTAGGAAGTTCATACAATTTTAACGGTTTGCGTTCATTTGTTCTTATTTCATAAATATAATCAAGTATTTTTTTCTTTGTTGTTTCACATTTTGTTTTTTTATTTTTTGAACTATTAATATTACTAGGTGCCAACGATCCTTTTTCTAACCTATTAAATCTTTTAATATTTCTATCAATATAATTTAATTCACCATTTGTTAATTCATTTATTCTATTATTAATCCAATTAATATCTTCTTCATATTCTTCATCGGTATAATCTTCTATATCTTCTAATTCTGGATAATATGTTGTTAAACCATGACGACATGAAGGGTGTAAGAACCCCTGCTTCATTGCATCACTCAATAACATATACTTACCATCTTTTTTAGTTCCACCAGAATAAACATCATCAATGAATATCTTATTTTCCCATTTTTGGCATATAGGACATGCACCACCATGAGAAGTTGATTGAACTAATACTCTACCTATTGATTTTCTAAAATCACCTTCGCCCATTAATTGAGCTCTTAAACTTGCAGTTCTAACAGCCATTTGAGAATAACTGGCAATGTTGACTCTTCTTCCATCTTTATATTCTATACAATTAAAACCTCTATTTAAGAAGTCTTTATTTGCTTCATCTATTGCAAGTTTAATCTTTTGTAATTCAGTTAATTTTTTGGTTGCCATATTAGCAGCTTGCTTTTCTGTAAAAACTCCATTGGCAACAAAAAAAGCACTTTTATGAATAACTTGTCTATATTGATCATTAGCCATTCTTAAAACTGCTGTATTAGCTGTTTTTAAGTCATTATTTACTACTTTTATTAAAGCATTGACTTTTCTACCATTGGTTCTAAAAAAACTGTGATTCATTATTTTATTAGGCTTTAGGCTCTTACCCATTACTTTGTTATATTGATTAATTGCTTTAATTGAACCTTCCTTAAGCTCGTTATTTAAATGCTTAGATATTTCTTTAGGTAGCCCCTTAGTATAACCACTTATGATATTCTTATTCTCTCTTTGATACCTTTTTAGTTCCTTTAGTTTTTCTGCTTGCCATTGAGAATATTGAAATCCAGTTTTACCTTCTTCTTTAAGATGCCTTTTATAGTTTCTTTTCATAGAAGCTATTAACTCTATTTCCATATCTTCATATAACTTTTTAATATTATAATCATTCATTAATTATCACTACTTTGAATTATTTTAATATCAGAATACTTACAATTAACTGTTGTTGATACCGTATTATCTTTTTTCTCAGTAAAACTTACTCTTTCATTACCATCCCAATTAGATATATTAAAATAAATTATATTTTCATAAGTCTTACCATCATATTTAATCTTTAGCCCTTTTATTGGTTTCTCTTTACTCTCTATCATTTGTATCACCTACCTTTGAATTTAATATATCTTCATTTTCAATTAAATCTAAATCATCATTAATTGATGGCTCTTCCATATCTACAATACCTTGTTCATTTTTTATTCTTTGAACTTCTTCTTGTTTCCATTTATCATCCTTAGTATCTCCGTAAAGCTCTTCTACACTAGTTTCTATACTCATGATTCCATTTATTTTAGCTTTTCCTATTGTTTCAATTTGAGCTTCAAAAGAAGGATTAGCATAACCACCAAATGAAGCAGTTCCTTGAATATCAGTAATTTCATTTTGATTCATAGTATCATACACTTTAAATGTTATGTTAACCATATCATTTATAACTTTTGTTAATACTTCAACAATTTGATTTCTCTTATATAATGTTGTTTTTTCTTTTTCTCTTGTTGCTTCTGCATTATCTATCTTCTTTGTATCAATTCCTAAAGTGCTAGGACTAATTAAACCAGTTAAACATTGATCTAATGCAGTAATATATGTATTTAATAATGCTTCATATTGTATTTGTCCCTGTGTTGTTTCTATTTTATTCTTACTTGAACCATCTTCTGAAATTGTTTCTTCAACTGATATAAAATCATTGTCTAAATCACTGCCTCTTAATAACAAACCAGTTTCTGGATCTCTTGGTAATAATGATTCAGGAATATAAGTTTTAATTTGCCCTTTTCTTAATGCTAACATCCATTGTGACCACACTTCATCAAAGGCATCAAAGTTATCCAATTTTCCATCAAATAATGATTTTCCTCTACCAATATACTTTTTTGATTTTCTAAACATAACTGGAAGAGCCATCATAAATTCATTAGGATTTATAACTGTCTTATATTTATTAATTAATTCTGGATAATCTTCTATCTTGCATTCTTTTCCTTCTTTATTAACTAACTTATAAGTTATATCTTTTTTAGAATATCTTTCAAGAAGTGTATATCTTTGCTTATTAATTAATTTTTTAGTTTTAAATATAACTGCAATTAATCTTCCTCTTTCATATTCAAAATCAACTCTTGAACCATCATAATATTCAATGATTGGATATTGACTAATATCAGTATCAATAGACCACTTAAAAGCTCCATCTCCACACACTAATGCTCCAACCACTGCATCTCTAAGCAATGCTTTAGGATTGTTTTCTTCTGCTATCTTATTCCATTCTTCTTGTCTATCTCCGGCTTCAATTTTATCTAAGTCATCTGTAGAAATATCAGCCAATGTGTCTACTATCATAGAAGGTAACCCAGTATGTATTTTTCTTATGTTCATTCCAACTGTAGGCTTACTACCCCAAAAATGTTTATTTCCAAGTTTATCATTTAATTGTTCATATAGTTGTTGTATTTCATTTGGATCACCCCTATACCATATGTTATTAATAAATGCTTGGCTTTCATAATTATTTAATTGTTCAATATCTATTTGTATTGAATCAGGGCTTTTAATTTCTAACCAATTTCTTATCATATTTTTCATCCATCCCATCTTTATCACTCTCCAGTGTCTGCATCTTTTATCATTTGTTTAATCATTTCCCAATTACCTATTAATTTCTTAAATGGTAACCAAGCATATTGACAACCTTGTATATGATGGTCATTTCCATCTTCAAGTTGTCCATCTTCTGTGAAACTGTACACATTCGTTTCACCTATATAATCTTTGCATGTTTCAACAATTAAAAAATCCTCGGTATTTAACCAGGACTGTTGTAGTTGAACTCTCGTTAAGTTCTTTGTTTTCTTCCATGCACCTTCAAATATGTAAATACATCCAGTTTTTCTTTTGTATTTTTTTGCTTCTGCTATTGTTCCAGCATCAGCATTATCTATAAAAATGTATCTTGCAAATCCCCATTTGCTTTTACATTTTTCAGCAAAATTAATTAATTTAGGTATAACATCTGATGGAGCAAATGGTATTTCTCTATCTTTGTTGTTGTATCCTTCTTCTTCTAGTAAAATACATTTTCTATCTTCCGTTATTCCTACAAATTCAAATGTAAGTTTATCGTGTGATTTCTTTGAATAAGATGTATCACAACCGATTGCATATCGTACAAACTTTCTTTTCTTTCTAGGATTAGTTTCTTTCCAATCTTCAAACATTGCTTGTTTTTCACTTATAATATGTTTTTCAGCAATTATATTGAATACTAATCCTGTTGCTTTTCCTCTCAAACCTTGTATTTTATTTTTATATAATTTAGTTCCAACTGGTACAGATTCTATTATTTGCTTCTTTTTCTCATCAGTTAGACTTAAATTATGGTTAAATGTGAAATACCACCAAGTCCAATCAGCAACTCGTTGTTCATTTAACATTTTTAATAATTCTATTGGTCCATCATTTTTATATTTATCTATTGGTCTAGATTTATTAACAAATTCTTTATAGCATTCTTTATTTGGATCATCTGGGTTCATTGTACATAGTCTATAATCAGCCCTCATAAATGCTTCTCGTATAAACTCCATATCAGCAATATTAAATTCATCTATGAATAAGCCATACACTTGGCCACCTAAAGCTTTCTTCCAACGAGCCTTATTATCATATCCCAATACATAAATTGTCTTGTTCCCATTTTGAGTATGAAAGAGTATGTGTGGAAGACTTATTTTGCCTTTACCATTGGGATTGTATTCTACACATCCACCTTCTTTATAATCTCCAAATATTTCAATTAACCCTTTATCAGAGTTAATAATATTTTTTTCAATTGTTCCTAAATCAAGTCCTGCTATAATACTAGGTTTTGTTCCTTTATAATCAGCAATTTTAAACATAAATTTAGGAATGCCTACAGTTGTTTTCCCAGCAAATGTAGTGCCTTCAAGAAATTCCGTACTACAATCATACTTTAAGAAATCAATGTATTTCTCACTTAATGGGAAATCATTATTCATTCTTACCACCTAGTTGTTTTGAAATAGATGATAATATTTTAGTCGCATTAGGGTTTTCAACACTAACTTCATCTTTAGGTTTTTCACCTACTGTATCTCTTAATGAATTAAACGCTTGATAATCTCCTTTTAAAGCTCTTTGCCACATAGCAATTATCATAGCCATTTGATTGTCTATATTCTCTTCGTCTATGCCTAATTGTTTAAACGTAGTTCTAATCTTCTTTCCAGTCTTATCACTAACATCTGGAAATGGTAAAGATAATAACAATGATATCTGGTCTTTCATTAATTTCTTCTTTCTTCTCACTTCACCAGATTTAATTCCACCATTGCGGCCTTTTCTTTTCGCTTCTTCTGTGCTTTGTATTGGTTTTAAATCACTTGCACTCATTGTTATCATCTCCTTCCATTATTTTTACAATTAATTTTAAAATAAAAAACAACCATTTAAGGTTGTTTAATTTCAAAATGGCGCCGTGCTATAGGCTAGGTACCCAGTTGGCGGCGCAGACAAACTCTTTTGGAGCGACCTAATAGTATCTTTAATAGATACTGTCTAATGATATAAAGGTTTATGTTATATGCCTATAACACTTTGTGGTGTCCTCCAAGAGAATTGTAAGTATAGAAACCACACTACTAACTTACTTTATTACCTTTTGCCCCTAGACTTTTATATATCACTAGACACTACCTACTAGAGATAGTGCTGCGTGTAGTTGATGGCTACACTTACAAAAAATACAAGAATACACAATCAAATTTGTATTCAAAATTTGAACAGGAGAACTAATTATAACTCCTGTTAGTGTCTTATAGACACCATATCAAGTAAATATAGAATAGCAATTTACTAAGTGTTTAAACTTTCATAAACTAACATCACTATTCTTCTCGTTAGCAAAGGTATATTTACTCAATATGCTACCTATAAAGATAGCATTTCATACTCACTTAAATCTCAACGAAAAAACTTAATATTATTGTATGATTTACACTGCTTTGTTCGTTGACAGGGTTTTCCAGTAGTTTTCCCTTTGGCTCGCTAGGAGCATTGTTAATGCCTTTTATAAGCACCATAGGATGAATATAGCAGGGCTCGAACCTACAACTCGCGTGTCCTGGTTATTAAGATTTGCGTACGCACCACACTCTACCAATTGAGTTATATATTCACCCTATGCTACTCATAAATATGAATAGCACATTTGAAAGGATGTGTTATTATGAACACAATAGAATAGATATATTATTACAACAACGTTGTCCTATTTACTATAGCATAGGATATATCTACTCTATATTATTCATAATTATTCATAAAGGCATTGCTTAACCCTTCCAACTAGCCTATATATGCCTTTCCTAGTTCCCGTTTTATTCTCCCATAAAAAAGAAATCTTTATAAGAGATTTCTTTCAGTTTTGACATAGATCTAAAACTTAAGAATTAATATTACCTCACGTATAATAATTCCATGATACCATTATACCAAAAATTTTGTGACATTTCGTGACATCTTTATTTTTTGGTTCATAAAAATGTGACATTTCGTGACATTACAAATCTTTTTCATATAGTCTATGGCATTGTCTAGAACTATAATGAGTTAATTTTGATATTTCATCCCACTTTTTCTTTTCAACATCTCTATAGTATCTCACTAGTTCACTTCCCCCATACTTAGAAATTCTTTTCATTTCTTTAATGATATAGTTTTCATAAGCATTAATACTTTCTTGCAATGAATATATTTCACTGTCAAGCTCTTCATCTTTTATAATATAATGTGCGAATTTATCAAATATTGCTTTGCCATCATTTTTACCAGTAATAATATCTTTCATAATTGGACTCCCTGGTTGAGATTTTATAAAATTAATTTTCTTTTTTTGCAAATACAATTCTAATGTATCTTGCAATTTATCAATTTCATTTTTGGCTTTTAATATATTCATTACTCACCTCTATCAAAATGCTCTTCGAGTTTACCATTCTTCATTCTGACATATTTTGAAATAATATTCTTATAATTTATTACAAATCCTTCAACATCCCTTTTAACTTTATTAGTGTATTTCTCATAAACACTATCTAAATGTTCTTTTGTAGGTAGAATATTAAGCACTGTAACTTCTGGAACTATACCTATAAATTTTGGTATTTCTTGATTTAAAAATGGATATTTAAATAGTTCATGATCATAAATTAGGTTATATAAGTTATATTCATCATCAATATTTGCTTTTGCGAACATGTACCATCTTTTGTCAAACTCGCTTACATCATACTTTAATTTGCCCATACCAAGCCATTCTCCACATATTGCTGAATCATTAATTAATTGTTCTTGTAAATAATCTTTATTATCTAACAACCACTGATATAATCCTTTATATAATTTATCTTTTACTTCTTTTAACTCATTGATATTAATAATTGTTTTTCTTTGAGCAAAATACAACTCATCATTTTTCTTAAAGAATACTAAATTACTTCCATCTAGTTTTTCAGTTACATATACCTTATCTCCTAAGCAACTAACTCTTTTAGTTTTTGGATATATTTCTTTCTTTATCATAACTTTTCCTTTCTAATTCTTCTTCTAACTTTTTAATCTTACATTTAATCTTAAGCTTTTCCTTAAACAAATCAGTTCTTCTATCAGATACTGCTATTAGTCTATTTATTTCTTTTAAATTTTGTTTATGTTTTACCAATTCCCTCCTGATATCATATAAACTTCTCATTTCACTCCTTTAAGTTCTAATTTCATTATTTACCCCCCTTAATTTTCAATTCTGTAAGTATTTTCAACAGTTATTAAATATCTAGGAATATGGTCTATTGTTTGCTGTTCACTAAATATCCTAATACTCTTCATCAACTCTGTTATATAATTATCCTTTTTAGACAACAATTCTCTATTGAACTCATTAACTTTTTCTCTAATCATTTTTTCAATTTCATCATTAGCAATTTGTTCTATTTGTTTTTTCATAATTGTTTCAAAATTTATATTCATTATTTATCATCTCCTATTATTTTTTTTTGATAATTGTATATAAGCATTATGTAAATCAAAATACCTACGTACTATTTCTTCTTTTTCCATACTTAATAGTGCTTTATATTTACTTCTTTCACCTGTACAAAATGTAACAGTTTGTCCTGTAAGTAATCGATATTTACTTTCATATTCAAGTAATTTCTTATATCTTTTATTTGATAGTATTTTCATTCTGATACTCCTATTATACTTTTGTATTTTTGTAAAATTTCCTCGATAGTATCATAACTACCCTCTTCGTATATATCTTTGTTATCGAATAATTTTAAATAATCTTCTAAATACTTTATAAACTCTTTTTGTTGAGATAGACATTCATTTAATTCTCTTTCATACCTATCTCTTTTAGATGTTCTATTATGTAAATCACATCTTACAAGTTCTAACTCTTCACTTATATCTTCAACTTGTCTTTTTAATTCATTTTTCTCTGCCATAGTAGTTTCATAATCTGCTGCTGCATTTAGATATTTTTGTTTTAATTCTTGATTTTCTTTTAAAAGTTCATTAAATTTTTGCTGTTTTAAAGCATTATATTGTAGTTCTATTTGATTAAGTTCATTTTTAACAAGTTCGTCTTGTACAAGTGTTGTACTGTCTTTATGTAAATAATTTGCTTCCATTTACTCATCACTATCTACCTTTCTAAGCATCAGCATAAATAATAATTGCTTCATAGTGTGGTACTTTTTTTGCCTTCTTTTGCATTTCTTTTTCATATTCTGCATCAGTCATATTGGAATATCTAACATCATCAGCAAAATAATCACATAAATCTTCTACATAATCATCTTCGGAAGTATAGATAGTATCGTTTATATCACTTTCATAAATAACACCTTTTTCTACTCTTCTAAATTTCATAAAAGTATAACTATAGTCATCGCATATATCTTCACTGCTACAAAAGAATACCAATGGTAATGTAGGATACTCTTTTACCAATTTTAATAATTCTTTGTTTTGTTTTTCATTTGTTAATTTATTCATCACTATAACTTCCTTGTTCTAATTCTTGCATTTTATCTAAAAGGTCATCAATTTCAAACCATAAGCCACCATTATAACATTTCTTTTTTATACCACTATGCATTTTTGCTATTTTTTTCAAGTTATTCCAATTATCTTTTAGTTGTTTGTTTTCTTGTTGTAATTGTTCTATATGATTTACTAATAATGCTCCTTGATATTTGCCTAAATCATAAATAAAAGCACCATTTTTAAAACTTGTATATTTATCTATATCTTTTAAATCAGTTATTAAGTTATCTAGTGTTTGTTTTTCAAATTCTTCTTCATTCATTTTCTTTATCTCCTAATATTTTCATTATTTTTTCTAATTCGTTTGTATCTGCCATTGTATAACATTTATATCCTACTTCTTTTGATATTTTTTCATTTACACAATGCTTATTTATATAATCTCTTACTTTTCTTTTTTCTTCTTTTTGTTTTTTATTTTCTTGTTGTGATTTACACAATAACTCGCTTAATTTTGAATTTTCCTCTAATTCATCAATATATTTATTAATCGCTTCTTTTTGCTTTTTTATAACAATTGCTCTACCTTTTTTAAAATCATTATCAGTTAATTCAAACCAACTATTATCTTCTCGCCAGCAACTATAATAATTTTTAAATTTTCCAAAGCCTAATCTATCTTCATAATTAATAAATCTAACTTTTGCAATAACATTATTTCCTACTGCCGAGTTTCTAATTGTTTTAATATAATCTCCTACTTTAGGTTTCATAATTATTTTCCTTTCTCAATAAATCTAATTATTTCCTTAAGTTTTGCAATAATAGTATCTTTTTTAATATCAGAAGTTAGGACTATGTCAACTAACTTACTATGTATTGAGTCTATTTTTAGTTCATAGTCCTTATTTTCAACCATTAATACTTTTACATCTTGATCGTAAGTATCTTGTAAGCACTTTATTTCATTTGTTAAATCAGAATATTGTTTATTTGATAGTATTTTCATCTATAAAATAAATCCTTTCTATTTTGTATCTTTTAGTTCTTATTTTTCCTTTTGAGATATAAGAATCAATTGTCTTTTTGTTAGAACTGAAAAATTTAGCACAGTTCTTTGAATTTGAAAATATAGCTATCAATTTTTCATTGTCTAACACATCATAAACTGCTATTACACTTTTTCTTTTCATCTCGTCCGGATCACTATTGCATATAGCACGTAATAAATCTAAATATGGTTCATAGATTTTCTTTGACATATTTAATTGCTCTGCTTTCATTAGCACTACTTCTGATACTAGTTTTAATAGTATTTGGAGTTCTTCCTGGACTTAACTTTTTGAGAATATATCTTTTACTTAAAAGTATATCTTTCTCTTTTATTTGACCTGTAAGTACTTTAACTTGATTTCTTAATTTATTAATTTCTTTAGTAAGTCCACCTTTTGAAGTATTAGCGCTTTTTAATTTAGTTTCTAACTCTTCTTTTTCTTTTAATATTTTTTCTTTATCCGAAAGTTGATTATTCAAAATGTTGATTTCTTTTAACTGCTCTATGTATTTGCTATTCAAACTACTCATAGCTTGTTTATGCTCAGCTTTGTAATTTTCAAACTCTTTTTTTAATTTATTTTTTTCTTCCAAAACCCCATAAAAATCTTTTTTGTAAAAAATTTTCATAGTTTTAATTCCTTTCTTTCTTTAGCCTAGAAGGGCAAATCATCATCATTGAGATGTATTCCCTCGTTGCTATATTCAGTTTTGTAATTTTGTGGTACTTCGTTTAAAACAGAATTATCTGAATTACTAGTTTCGGTTGTTTCCTTTTTACTATCACCAGTAAATTCAGCATTATCTACAACTACTTCGCTTACAAATCTTTTATTTCCATCTTTGTCATCATAATTTCTAGTTTGTATTCTTCCAGAAACAGCAATCATTTGACCTTTTAAAAAGTATTTATTGATAAATTCTCCTGTTCCATGAAATGCTATGCAATTTATAAAATCTGCATCGTATTGACCATCTTTATTTTTGAAATTTCTGTTAACAGCAATATTAAAATTTGTAACTGTAGTTTCATTTATTTTTTTTAATTCCGGATTTTTTGTTAATCTTCCGACTAAAATCACTTTATTCATAATCTTTTATTTAGTTCCTTTCTTAAAGATTCATTTTCTTTTTTTAATTCTTTTATTCTAGTTCTTGTAAATGCTTCAATATTCTTTAGGTTTTCATATGCACTAGATAGTTCTTCATATTTTTGTTTATAATCAAGAGATTTCTTTTTAAATACCGCTACAGTCTTACCTGTATATTCACAAGTTTTTTTACCACACACTTCAATTAAATCTAAATTCATTAGTTCATTTATTCTAGGTGCTGAATTGTTTCTTTCATCGTTCGTTGTATAGCCTTTTTCATACATTTTAACGGCTATTTCTTTTGCAGTGAGTTTTTCATTACCAAGCACTTCTAAAACTTGTTCTTGCCTTTGCTTTGTGTCTATTTGATTGTAAGAATCAATTTTAGTTTCTAAACAAGTCGGTTCTAATATATAATTTCTAGTTTCCATATACTTCCTCCAAATTTTTAAGGTTTGCTATTTCAGCAGGTGTAAGTGTATCTATATCTAAAGTTTGAGCTTCTTGTACAATACTATCAAGCAATAATGCCATTTCTTTTGAGTCATACACTGAACTTCCATAATAAGCGATTAAATTAGTAAATCCATCGAGCTTTGATTTTGACAAGGATTCACATATCCAACCTATTCCCTTACACGTCCACGCATTTATAAATGTACTTACTGCTTCATTTCTTATTGGAATAACTTCATATTTGCCCATTTCTTTGATGTTTTTCCTATATACTTCTTCTTTTGTAATATGAAGTTTATCAGCTATCTTTTTGCATAAAACCCAGCAGTAACCATTAGCATCTAAAGACCTTTTATTCTTATGTTCTTTTATTTCATATTCTTTATTTGGATCAAGTTGCCACAAGTATTGAGATATTTCTTGAGGACTACCTATCATTAGTCTTCATCTTCCTTTTTTTTATCATCCTTTTCTTGCAATTCTTCGATTTCTTTATTGAATATTTCGACTTGATTATTGTATTCTTTTAATTGTTTATCAACTTCGTCTTTCAATAATTGATAACATTTTTCTATATCTCCAAATACAATTTTACTTATAATTGAACCACTACTAAATCTAATAGTAACAGCTTCATTTAATCCAGTAAATGTTTGCTCATAAATCGTTATTTTTGCTTCATCTTTCATATCTTTATAATTTGTTTTTATGTAGTAAGCAAATTCTGTTTCTACTTCTCCGTTTGGTGTATTTAATTTACCCATAAAAGTTAATTTTGCATTTATTTTTATATAATTCAAGTACCAACTATCATTTGTAATTTTTCTTGCTTTCTTTAATTCTTTTCTTAAATTTTCAAAATCATTAAATTCATTTTTATCAATATCTAATTTGATATCCTCCAGTTTAAACCATTGTTTTTTTTCCATTTTTCTCCTCCTAAATAAAATCTCTATCGCTAATACCAACTTGCTCTGCAATTGATATAGGTTTATAGTTATCTTCAATATCTTTTTTATAATCTTCAAATTTTTTTTTCAAAATGTGATAATTACTAACTAAATCTTCTAATATGCTAATAACATCATCTTCTTCTAAAGTCATAGGTTCTATTTCATAATCTACTATTTTTTCAATGCCTTTTTTTAAGCTATGATCTATATCCATTTAAGCCACCTTTTCATAACTCATACCATTAGTTTCAATGAATTTTCTTAATGCAAGTAATTGATTCTTTTTACCAGTTATCTTTAATGTAAATGTTAGAACTGGTTCTTCTTCTTTTATTTCTACTATTGTTTCAGCCATTTCTTGCATTTTTTCTTCTTTTTGTTCTTCAATTACTTTTTTAGTTTCTTCTACTTGATTTTTTAAAGCTTCTTCTCTTTGAATTAACTCGCTATTCTTTCTGATAATCATTCCTAAATCAAAATTGTTTAAATAGTCATTTTTAAGTTCAATTTCGTATTTACTGTGTAATTCACTTATTGTGATTAAATCGTTCCTTATTTTTTCTAATTTGCTTATTAAATCTTTTTCTACATCTTCAATTTTGAAAGTTTTATTTAAGTATCTTTCATCAAATACTTTTTCAAATTTAAGAACGTCTTTTAATTCTTTTACTTCACTTTCAAAGATTACTAAAATTGCTTTCTTTTTCTCTTCTTTGTCTTTATTCTCAACTTCTTTAACTATTTCATCAATCTTGCTTGATGAATCTTTTATCATTTCAGTAATTTCTTTTACAACTGTCTTAAATTCGTCAAATGGTTTCATAAATTCTTTTTCTAACTTAATTCTTTCATCATTTAATTTCTTAGCAGTTCTGTTAAGCATAGCTTTATCTTCTTTTGCTTTATCAATAGAATTAATATCATAATTCTCAGCTTTATAATCTTCTAACTTATTTTTTATTTCTTCTTTAATTTTTAGTGCATTAGTAGTTAATTCTCCTAATGTTAAATTTTCAACTTTTAATTCTAATTTTTGCTCTTCCATTTTAAAATATGTCTCCTTCATTTTTTATATTTACTTTTGGTTTCTTTTCTAAATGTTTTACCGCTTGTTCCAATTGCGTAATTGACATTTTTGTATTATTTTCAACTTTATAGGTTTGATAGATTAATTCTTTATTAGTATTGGTTTCTCTTGCTAATCTATCAAGTTTCACTATAAGTTCAGTTTTCTTTTTTAATTCCTCCTCTTTTGTCAATCTTTTTACAGCTTGAGGTTTTTGATTTTCTTCATCACCTGTTTCAACTTTATATGCTTTTAATAATGCGTATTTGTCTGCGTAAGTTAATGCCTTTCCGGGTGCTTTATCTTGACTATCAATTCCATCCCCATAACTTTTAATCTCAATATATTCTTCTGGTTTATCCACATTTACAAATCGATATGTTATTTCAAGCCTTATCACAAAATTCTCGACATCTCCGTATTTAGTGTTAAAGGTTAGTCTATCCTGACTAATTATTTTTCTTTCGGTTGGATAACTATATATTCCTAATTTATTTTCAATAGGCTTAACAGCATTCAAGATGTCAGCTTCTTTTGTTGCTTTATATTCTGATTTAGTTCCTTCACCAACTTTTAAGTTCTTTTTTACTTTTTGAATTTCCACTGTTGCAAGTGACATTTTTTGAAAAATGTTTAATTTAGAATAATCAACATTTTCAACATTTTTTATTTCATTTATTTGTTTTTGTTCTTCCATATTTTTTCATTTTCATCCTTTCTAAAATTCCAAATTGATACATAATTTGTAATATTTCTAATTGTAATTTCATCCCAGCCTAATTTTTCGAGGTCAGTTTCAAAATCATTTAAATTTTTCTTCTTTTTAAATAATCTTTTGTATAATCCAATTATTCGATTTCTATCGATTTTTCTTTTGATGTACAAACTATCTAAATACATATCGAATAATTTCAATTCTTCTTCACTTGTTTTCATTCGACACCTGCTATTACATGTTTCCAATAAAGATTTATTCCTTCTTTTTCTTTTTGAGTTAGAATATTTTTCTGTTTTTCCTCTGCGACTATTCTTTTAATAAATTTTGGGTATCTTTCATTTATAGTTTCCAATGTTACAGTTCTTAAATCTTCAAATATTTCTGAAGGATTAAATCCTAACTTGCCGCTCATCTTTTTGATGTACTTTAGATCTAAATCTCTTTCATAGCACTTATCTGCTTCTTCCATCGATTTAAACTTCTTGCCACAATTTGAACATACATATAGTCCCTGAATGTTTGCTTCCTCTTTTTGAGTAAATGTTTTGAGCGGATAAATAAGAATGCTCAGTGTAGGTGTTTCCTTATCTCCAGAATTAACATAGTTATCAAACTCTTCTAAGACTTCGTTAAACTCGTAGTCTTTCAATTTGCTGGACCAATTCTCAATTACATCTTCAGTTATGGAGAAGTAAGGATAGAAACTTTTGATTATTTTTAATAACTTTTCAACTTGTGCTCTATTCATTTTCTTCACCCATCCTTGCTCTTGCTCTTGCAAATACTGCATCTAGTTTTCTTTCACTAGCAGACCTTTTACCCTTTTTCAAATCTTCTTCAATTTTTTCTAAAGTATCTAATCCGCAATCTTTCCAAGTACTAAGAATGCCTTTAATGTAACTCAGTTTGTTGTGCCCTTGCTCAAATGCAATCTTATAGGCTTTTAAAATAATTGGTTCTGAATAAGTTTCTACTAAGTTGCTCACTTCTTCAAATTCATAAGGCGTTAAGCTTCTTCCATAGTTTTTTTCGACAAAATCTAAAATCGAATTTGGGAATGTTTCTTTCTCTTCCTCTTTCCCTGCAACCCTATCTCTATTACTATCTTCATTAGTATTACTTTCTTTAGATATAATATTTTTTTTATTTTTATTAAGAGTATTATTATTAACAACTACAATTACATCTGATGTTGTTATTGTTTCGCTTTCATTTTCGCTTTTGATTTCGCTTTCCACTTCGGTTTTTTTATTTCTCCTAGGACGACCACCTTTAGAACCATTTACTACCTTACTTTTGTACGAAATTATGGGCTTTGTGATATTTATCCACACATCTTCTTCGTAAGAATTAGGTTCTAAATTAGGTTTTTTATCTTTAAAATACCAATCGAATAATTTACCTAAAAATTCATCTCTTTTTTCAACATTTTCAATCCTATCAATTAACCGAAACATTTCTATATAAATTGTAAATTGCTTAGGCTGTTTGTTCATATTAACCTCTTAAATGAGCATTGCAGAAAGATTCACTATTCCCACCATTAATACAGCTCTCAACTGCTCTATCGCTCATAGCAACTAATATTTTTATTATTAAAATAACTATTATTGCTCCTAATATTAAAAGAGTTATTAATGTATTCTTTTCATCTTTTTCTTCTTTGATTTGCTCATCTTTTAATAATGCTCTTTCTCTATTTCTTCTTAACTCTTCTGAACTTACTATAAATTCTGGTTCATCTATTTTTTTCATGTTTAATTTTTCCTTTCAAATATATTTTTTTTGACATAGATTTAACCCCTGTAATTGATTTATTCTTCACTTTTTGATATAATTATCAGTGAAGAACTTTTGCGTATGTTCTTCTTTTTTTATGTACATTTAATCGCTCCTTTCTGGTTCTTTAATTAACATCTTTTTTTCAAAGTACCATTTAGGAACTTTTGCTTTTATAATTATCGTTCCTGGATATTCTCTTTTAAGTCTTGTATTTAATTCTTTAATTAATTTATAACTTGCTGATTTTCCCAACCCAGTTAACTTGATAATCTCTTTTGAATCATAAAATTCCATGTTCTCAACTCCTTTCTTTTTATTTCAGCGTGGATATTGATATTTTTCTTATTCTCCTTTACAATGTTTTTGAAAGGAGGTTTTTAATGTCTGATACTATTTGGGTTGCTATCATAGCTGCTGCATCTGCAATTATTCCTCAATCGATAAATGCTTATATAAACTATAAAAAAGATGTCAAACTAAAATCGCAAGATATTTATAACCAAAATCGTTTAGATGCAATAAATGAGTTTCTTGACTCTACTGGAAGTATTTATTCAGAAGTTGGAATGTCTTTAAAAGAAAAATATAATTTTCAAAAATCTGCTCAAAAATTGTTATTATATTTTCCAAATATTAGCACCGAAACTTTTAACGAAATATTTGCATCAACCAAAGAATGGAATCCGCAGAAAAGACTTGATACTTTACAGCCATTAATTAAACAACTATCCAAATCAATAAAAGAAAAATAATGTATGCTATGATTAAAGATATTGATAAAATTTTAATAGTTTCTCTATCATTATCTTTTTTTCTTTCATTGAAAATAAATATTAAGTAATATATCGCAATTAATATACTCACTATAATTTTAAATGTCATTTATTCCCCCTTATTATCCTTCTTTTTCTTCACTTTGAGTGAAATAAAGTGGTAAAAAAAATTCATTAATATTGCATCCAATAACACTAGCAATTTCATTTAATTTATTTATTGAATAATTAAATGGATGATTCTTAATATTTATATAAGTTCTTTCAGTTATATTAAGTTTGCCAGCAATGTCGCTATCTAACAAGCCATATCTTTTTTGGACTGATTTAATATTTCTTATCACTTGCTCTTCATTTGTTTCCATTTATACCTCCTAACTAATTCAATTGTAATTCACTCAAAGTGAATTGTCAAGCATTTTTCACAAAAAGTGAAAAAAATATTGTAAATTAGTGAAATTTATTGTATAATTCTGTTGTAAGGAGGGGAAGTATGAAGAATTATTTCGCTAAAAATATTAGTTATCTTATTGATAATAATATAATAAGTGTTGAAACAATTTTGAAAATTACAAATCACAATAGTCCTGGACTAATATCTATGTGGAAATCTGGTGAGCGAAATATAATGACAAATGACTTAATTGCAATCGCAAATTTTTTAAATTACACAGTAGATGATTTAATAAATAAAGATTTAAGCAAAAAAGATTCAGAACTATCAAAAAGCGAATTAGATGTTCTATTTGATAAACACAAGGATATATTAACTGATGATGATAAAGAAACTATTAAGTTCATTATAGAAAAAAGGAAACGAGAAATTGATAAGGAGTTGGATGGTGAATAATGGATTGTTTTAGCAAAAAAGATAAACTAATAACACTGATTCTCTGTATAATGCTCGGTTTTATAGGAATCCATCATTTCTATTGTGGAAATATCAAAAGAGGTTTTTTGTACTTATTTACTTTTGGTTTATTCGGTCTTGGATGGTTTGTAGATATAATCATTTTACTCATAATGAATTTAGGAAAACAAAATTCAAAAAAAATGACGACAGGTTTAAATTCTAATTATGTAACAAAAAATATTTCAGTTACATCAAGTTATACTGTAGCTAATAATCCATATGCCAATGCTGTTCCTTACGAAGCATATTCAACATCCTATTCAAGTAGAAAAACAAATAAAATTGTTAATGATTATATAGTGTTTGATACCGAAACCACAGGTTTAGAACCTGAAATTGATAAGATTATTGAATTATCCGCTATAAAATTTATAAATAATAAAGAAGTTGATAGATTTTCAATGCTAGTTAATCCAAATCAAGAAATAGATCCATTTATAACATCATTAACTGGTATAAAACAGCTAGATTTAAATTCACAACCAACAATAAACTATGTTCTTCCAAAGTTTTTTGAATTTATTGAAGATTATACTTTAGTAGCGCATAATGCTCCATTTGATATAAAAATGCTAGCATGTGAATGTTATAGAAACAATATTAAACTATGTGATAACAAGATAATAGACACTGTTACACTAGCAAAAAGAATAATTCCAAGTGATAATGTAGAAAATTACAAATTAGAAACACTAAAAAATTATTTAGGGCTAGATAATATTTCTCACAGAGCTTTAGCAGATTGTGAAGTATGTTCTAAAATATATAAATTATATTTGTCAAAACAACAAAATAGAAAAATATTAATTATAGATGATAATACTGGAGAAGTATTAGATGAATTAAAATAATAAGTATGCTAGTATAGGTACTTAATATAAATATAAAGAATAAAGAGGTATTAAGTATGGTCATAGAATTATTAAAAGGAAACATGACTCAACAAGAGTTATTAAATTATTACAATGCTAACATCACTTATGTTAGTTTGAGTAAAGGTATAAATGGATTCGTTTTCAATCATAGAGGTATATACAATATAATTATTAATTCTAACCTATCCTATTATAAAAAAAGAAAGTCAATATTGCATGAACTTGCTCATATTGAACTTTCACATTTGGACCAAGATAAAACAATGTTAGAATTTAATAGAAATGGTTATGAAGATGAAGCAGATAGATATATTAAATACATTAAAGATAATTTAAAATAAAAAATAGCACCTGCGGCAACAGGTACTACAAATTAGAAAAACTTTGAATATCAATATCCACGCTAATAGAATTGAGTTTTTTAAATGTTTTTCTATACACGATTATACTAAATTAAAAAATTAAAATCAAGAAAGGAGAATGAAAAATGAATAAAATATATGAAAAAACAAGATATGCAAACATATACAGACATAGTAAAAATGGAAACTATGTAATAAGGCATGATAGCACTACTATATCTAAAATAAATAGTCAAAAAATATATGACATTAAAGTTGCTAAAGATTATAAAGCAAAACTGGAATTAAATATTAAAAAAATAGAACAATCAAATAATTCTTATCTTTTCAAAGATTTATGGAATGAATATATATATCACTGTAAGGAAATATCAAAACTGTCTTATAATACATTAAAAAAGAAAAATGTAATATATAATTGTTATTTAAAAGATTTAGAAAATTTTAGAATTGACAAAATGGTTAAAGAAAATATCATTGATTTTATGAATCAAGTTATTGCTTCTGATAAAACAAAAAACGAAATATTAAAATTATTAAAAGCATTTATTAATTGGTGTTATGAAGAAAAAGATCTGATTAACAAAAAGCCAACTTTAGGAATTAAAAGTTTTAAAGTCGCAAAAGTAGAAATGAAATATTGGACTATTGAAGAATTTAAAAGATTTATGAAATATATGGCAAATCAAAAAGGCGACTTAGCATATCGCATAAGAATATTAGTATTAATTGAATTGCATTTAGGTGATAGAATTGGTGAAACAAGAGCATTAACATGGAGCTCTATAAATGAAGAACATTCTACAATTAAAATATCTCATTCAATTAATTATGATAGTAAATCTAATGACTTCTTATCCAACACAAAGAATTATGGTTCAGATAGAATCGTTGATGTTAGTAATTTGTTAATAGAGGAATTATTTAAATACAAGCGATATCTTATAGAGCAGCAAATTAATATTAACGATATAATATTTTATAATTATAACACAAATAAGCCATACTCAGATTCAAGTTTAAGAAAACAATTTTATCGTTTCTCAAAAGAGGCAGGAGTTTCAAAAATAAGATTATATGATTTAAGACATACATATGTCGCATTAATGATGAGCGAGGGTTGGGAATTATATCATATTTCAAGAAGAATCGGTCACACCAATTATTCCACAACAGTAAACAAGTATGGTCATTTAGAAAATAATATTAGAAAGGAGATAGCAAAAACTACCGATAAATATTTTTAATGGAAATTTCAGTGGTAAAAAAATAATAAATTAAGTAATAATAAGGGCAAAATGAGAAATGATGTTACCCATCACCTGCTCCATTTGTAAAAATCGTCGGAACAACCGATGTTGAGATAAAGCTTAATTAGAAATAATTAAGTTTTTTTGTGTCTAAGAAAGGTTGTGATGATATGTTAAATATTATTAAAGAAAAACTTGATTTAAGCCCTGATTTAAAGAAAAAGATTGATTGGGCTAAGAATTATACTTCTACTTCAATAACTCTTGAGAAAGGTCATTTAATTAGATTAGAACCTAGTAATCTTGCTTATGTAGATCCACATAAAGTTAAAATCAATAATTATACTTTCTTGTTCTTCAATGGTGTTAATACTTTCTATGTTAATAACCTAAATGACGGGCATAATCTATCAGAACTAGAAAAATTCTTTAAACTAGCTAAATGCTCTTAATACTATTCCCTCAATAAGGAATTGACAAATATTTAAAAAGTGATATTATAAATAACCAATGAAAGAGGTAACTCTAGAAATGGAGGTACATCTATGAAAATAAAACACAATATATCGAAATTTTATAATATTGAATTTAATGAGGAGTCAGTAGTATTTAGACTTTACTAGATACTATTGTCTCCTCTTTTTTAGTAAAAGGAGTTGAGATTAATGGAAGAAGAAAGAAAAGTTGCTGGTATTTATATTCGTGTGTCAACTGAAGATCAAGCACGTGAAGGTTTTAGTTTAGGAGAACAAGAAGAAAAGTTAAAACAATTATGTGATTATAAAGGTTATGAAGTATATAAAGTTTATTGTGATGCTGGTATTAGTGCTAAAGATATGGAACATAGACCAAAATTTCAAGAAATGTTAAAAGATATGAAAGATGGAAAAATCAATTATATCGTTGCCTATAAACTTGATAGAGTTACTCGTTCAGTTAGAGATTTAGAAGAACTAATATCACAATTAGAAAAATATAATACTTATTTAGTATGTGATAGAGATGATGTTAATACTTCTACTGCTAATGGTAGATTCTTTGTAAGAATGTTAACTGTCTTATCACAACTTGAAATTGAAATAGTTTCAGAAAGAACAAAGTTCGGTTTAACTGGTGCTATTAAATCTGGTCATTTACCTGGACAAGTAGCTTTGGGATTTAAAAAAGATGGAAATAGAAAAACAATAATAGATCCAGCTACTGCCCCTATTGTTAAAAGAGTGTTTGATTTATATTTACAAGGTAAAACATTTTTACAAATATCAAATATATTTAATGAAGAAAAAGTTTTAAATAAGAATTGGAAAGATACTCATATAGAAAGAATAATAAATAATCGTTTATACATGGGAGATTATGAAATGTATAAAAGACTTAAAGAATGGAAAAATGTTGAACCTGTTATTTATATGAATGTTGTTGATCCAATTATACCTAGATATATTTGGGAAGAATGCCAAGCACAAAAGATAATTAATCAAAGAACTTATACTAGAGATAGAGTTTATACTTTCTTTCAAAAACTTAAATGTCCTAAATGTGGCAAGATAATGAAATGTAAAGGCTCTGGTGGAAAAAGAAAAAAATATGTTTATTATAATTGTGAAGATTGTCACGAAAATATTAGAGAGTCTTATGTTGAAGAAGAATTTGAAAAAATTGTTGGTCAATTACTAAGATTTGATAATGAATATAATGAGCTATTCTTACCACTATTTGCTGATAAAGAAAAAGTTGCTGATAAATCTGATATTGAAAGAGAAATAATTAATCTTACTAAACAAAAAGAAAGAATCAAAAAAGCTTATATGTCTGAAGTTGTTGAACTTGATGACTTTAAAGAAGATTTAAAAGTAATAAATGAAAAACTAGATATATTAACTAAACAATTAGAAAAAGAACAAAAACTAAAAAATAAAAATAGATTTACACCAGAGAAAGTTATGGCTGATAGAGATTTACAAAGAATATTTATGACTAATGGAAAAGATGTTTCTCTATTCTTAACTCAGTGGCAAACAATGACTAAAGAAGATAAACAAGAATTTATAGCTAGATATATTGAATCACTAACTTTTGAAAAAGATGATAGATATCCAAATGGGATACATTTAATAGATATAAAATTGAAATCATTATTTACTGAAAAAGTTAGTCGTTTATCTGAACTAGGTTTATCACAAGTTCCAGTAGAATTTATTTCAAATGATAAGTCAGTAATGTTAAATGTTAGTTATCCATTAAAAGAATCACAAGTAAAAGATTATATGAAAGAGTTTAAAGATATAGAGGGTATTAAATTACATATTCATCCTACTTTCAATTATAGTTTAGAAGATATGCCTGATGAGATAGAATTTAATCTTGATAAAGATGAAAAGGTTCTAAAGTTAATTCCAATTATAAAAGATATAGACAATCCAGAGAGTTTAACAAATAAGTTTAAGTTAGGAATTGTCACTTCGTTTGTTAAGAATACTGAAGAGGTTTCTAAGGAATAATCCTTAGACCACGAAATCTTGTATGGAGAATCCGTACAAGATATCTAGGGGGTTATATATCTTGGATGTCCCAGATATGGTCCAAAATAACCCACACTAAAAAGGAGGAATTATATGGCTGAATTACCTTATTCATTTCATCTTGGAAGTAATAAAAATAGAAAAGCATCAGCAAGAAGTAATGCTAGAAATAATGTAAGTGGTTCTTCTTCTCTAGCTAATAATGGAATACAAAATTATCAACAATTATCAAAAGTAAATAATCATGATTTTAGAAAATACGAAAATGATAATGATTATATTTATCAATTAAAAGGAACTAATGATATTGTTTATGATGTTAAAGAATTCTATAAAACTGAATTTGAAGAAGCAAGAATCGAATACAACAATAAGCAATCTAGACCTAGTAGAAGAATTGATGATTATTTTGAATATGTTAATAAAGATGAGAAAAGAGATCTTGCTTGTGAGATTATAATTGAACTTGGAAATAAAGAATATTGGGATTCAAAAGATTTTGAATTTAAAAGAGAAATGGTTAGTGTATATGAAGAACATTTACACGATTTAGAAAGACTTGTTCCAGAATTTAAAATAACAAATGCTGTTGTTCATTTAGATGAAACTTCTCCTCACATGCATATAGTTGGAGTTCCAGTTAAAGATGGTTGTAAAACAGGTTTATCAAAACAAGTAAATAAATCATCAGTTTTTACTAAAGAAAGACTTGAAAATATACAAAATGTAATGAGAGAAAAATGTATTGATACTTTTAATAAATACTTTGAAAAAGAAAATGCTACTCTTAAGACTAAAGAAAAAGGAAGAAATAAAGATATTCACGTTAAAGATATGGTTAATTATCAAGAATTAAAAAAAGAACTTGAAATTAATAAAAGAAGTATTGATAAAAACAATGATAAGATAAAATCGATAAACAACTCTTCAAAAGAGTTGAGAGATTTATTATCAGGTTTAGAAGAATCGAGACTTGGTGGTTATAAACTTAATAATAAACAAAAAGAAAGATTACAAGATTTAATTAAAGATGTTGAATCCATAACTAATTATTTTGATAATTATAAAAATATAATTAATAATATATCTTCAATTAATGATAATTTAAAATATCAAAAAGATAGAAATAATAAAGTTGAAAATGACAATAATAAACTTATTAAAGAAAATCAAAAACTTAAAATAAAAAATACCGAATTAAAAGAAGATAGAGATTTTGTTCATGCAGTTATGGATAAGAGAATGGATGAAAGAAAAGACTTTATAACTTATCTATGTAAAAATGCTAACAGCAAAGATCCAACTACCTCTAGATTTTTTAGACAAGTTGTTAATGATATGAATAGCAAAAACTTAATAACTGATAAAGAACATAGAGTTATATTAAATCCACCTAGAACCATTAATAAATCAGAAATAAATAAAGCACTTAGTTCTATTAATAGAAAAATGGATGAAGCTGCTGAAGAATTTTATCAAACAAAAAAGGACGATTATTATTTATAATCAGTCCTATTTTTTTGTTTCTATAGCTATTAATGGAACAAGTATTTCATCATCTGTATAACCTGCATGCTGTGATTTCAATTCTTCACTACCAATATATAATAAAGTTTTATTTGTTTTTCCAATAGCTAAATAATCACCTAAAGTATCTCTAAATATTTCATTTTCTTCTCCATCACCAAATAGTTTTGAATTAATTACATCTTCCATAGAATACAAATCAAAATCATTACTAAAATATTTATTAAATAATGATTCAAAGATTTCTTTCTTATCTGGTTTAATAAAAAAGTTAACTGCTCTTGGTTCTAATGAAGTGTTTCTTAATAAACACTCTTCAATATCTGGATAATCTTTTATAAATAGATTCTCAACATTATGATGTCCATGATCTGCTACAACAAATACTATTGTATCTGATAGTTTATTACTTAGTTCTTCAATTCTTCTATTTATATCTTTTATTATGTTTTTTATTTCTGGTTTATCACAACCAATTTCGTGCATTGTATGATCTGGATCAGTATCATAAGCATAAATATACTTTTTTCCATCTTCATTACATAACTTTTCTATTCTTTCATACATTTCATCTAAATTAGAATAAGCTTTTTCTCCAAATGGAAATAAACTATATCCTTTATACAAACCTTTTTCATTTATTTCTTTACTAATTGTTTTTCTTATCATATGTTTATTATTATATTCAATAGCTTCATCTAAAGGTTTATATTCAAAATCTCCTTTTTCAGAGTTCATAAATACAGTTATAGTCTTATCTATGTCTTTATAATACATATCCCAACCTAACATTCCTGTCTCAACTGGATTTAATCCTGTCATCATTGATGTAGTTGCAGCAACTGTTGTTGCTGGAAAAACAGTTGTTATTGGTTTGATTCTATTTTTTATTAAAAATGTATCTTTATCAAGCATTCTATCCATTATGTTAGAACCCATACCATCACATAAAATAGTTACAACATTTTTTGGTTTATATTCTTCTAATATTCTATCAATATAATCTAAAGTTTTATGTTTATAATCTAAATCAAAATACTTTCTAATTGAACACGCTAAATTAGTTAAACATTCATTGTAATTATTTTTTACTTCCATAGTTTTTTCTCCTTTTTATTGTAATTCAACTTTTAAAAATACTTTCTTACCTTTTTGAACAATTAATTCTCCATTGTTAAAATCATCTTTAGTTATTATTCTATCAATATTACTTTCTTTTTCTTGATTAATACTAATACCATTTTGTTCCATTAATCTTCTTGCTTCTGATTTTGAAGATACTATTTTAATATCAACTAATAAATCTAAAACATTAATATCTAATTTATTAGAATCAAACTTAACTGATGGCATATTTTCAGATATACCTTTATTACTAAATAATTCTTCAGCAGTTTGTCTAGCTTTAATTGCTTCTTCTTCACCATGTACTAGCTTAGTTACTTCAAATGCTAATAATTTTTTAGCTTCTCTAATATCTTTCTTACATAATTCTTTTATATCAGATATTTCCATTCTAGTAAAGAATGATAAACTTCTTTCAACATCTTCATCAAATGAATTAATCCATGCTTGAAAGAAATCAAATGGTGTAGTTTTGTCTCTTGATACCCATAATGTACCAGTAGCTGTTTTACCCATTTTTTCTCCATCTGCTTTAATTAATAATGGACAAGTAAATCCAAATAATGGATCTATCTTTTTACCCTCACTAAATCCTATTTTTCTAGATAAATCAGCACCAGCTAAAATATTTCCCCATTGATCTGAACCACCAATTTGTAATCTACATCCAAATTCTTTATTTAAATGTACAAAGTCAAATGCTTGCATTAACATATATCCCATCTCTAAAAATGTTAATCCACCATTTTCTAATCTCTTTTTGTAACAATCTGCAGCAAGCATATTATTAACATTGAAGTGAACTCCAATATCTCTCATAAAATCAACATAAGTTTGATCCATAATCCAATCAGCATTATCAACTATAATTGCTGGATTATCTCCATCAGTTCTTACAAATCTTTTTACTAATTCTTTAACTTCTGCTTTATTATGAGCAACTTCTTCTTTTGATAGCATTTTTCTCATATCACTTTTACCAGTTGGATCTCCAATTAAAGCAGTAGCTCCACCAATTAGTATAATTCCATGATGACCAAAATCTTGTAGCCATCTAAACATAGTTAATGCAAAGAAGTGTCCTATGTGTAATGAATCTGCAGTAGGGTCAATTCCTAAGTAGAATGTCATAGGTTCTCCATTAACTAAATCAATAATTTCTTGTTCATGTGTAAGGTCTTTAACATAACCTCTTTCTTTTAAAATATCAAATAATTTCTTTTCCATTTCTATTTCCTCCTAAATAATTTGTACAGTTAATTAAATTACAATCATCAAAGTAATAATAGTAATAGTCACTATCCATACAAATCACCTCCTCGAAAATAAAAAGAGCAATCCATCCATAAAGGACGAATTGCTCGTGGTACCACCTTTGTTTGTAATAATAGTTTATTACCTCTTATTGATAACGGATACTATCCGACTTAAAATCATCATTTGTAATTCATTATTTTAATTTTGTTTGTTTCCACCAACCACAAACTCTCTATAAATAATAATAAAATAATTACTTCGAATGAATCGCTTTTTAATTAACTGCATTGATTATAACATACTTTATGTTTTTTTGCAAATATTGACACTATAGTAGTATTGTAATAAACTCTAAAATATGATATATTTAATATGTAATTGAGTTTTATCTCGTTACATTTGTAGTAAAATGTTTCTCAAACGAGATACACAATTGCTCCATAAGATAAAATCGTCGCACCAATGCGGCGTTAATGATTAAGTCAACTAGTAATAGTTGATTTTTTTTGTGCGTTATTGCGAAGAAGGGTGTTAATGATATTATGGTCTTTTCATTAATTAATTTTTTTTATTCAATATCAATTATCCTTTCTATAGTTGGACTTGTATTAACCGTTACTATTTTTTGATTTATTTAAAAGTATATTTTGCAAATTAAGATTTCCCATACATATACTAAATTAAAATTACCTTTTTCAATATTCAGTTTAATCTAAGCCTATAAACCCGTCAGATTAATTTTTCATATATTATCATTATATATTCCATGTTTAAAATCAAATATTGTTTTAATCATAACTTTTAATTAATATTACTGATTTGTATAATTTTATTATCATCATTGTATACAACTTTATATACTCCAGGGCTTTTAGGATTTCCTTCAATTATAACTTCATTATTATGTTTTACTAATATTTTATTTTCATTATATTCAAATTCGCAATTATTTTGTAAAAAAGATAATAAAATAATACCATGAATAACAAGAATAGTCTTATCATTTTCTTTTAAAATATTTTTTATAAAATCATTAAATCTGGAATCCACATCATTTAGCGTTTCTCCATCATAAACCTTAAAATTTTTATCGTTAAATGAATGTTTTGTATAATCATCAGGAAGATCACTTATATATTTAACCCCTAAATTTCTTTCATTTATTTGATCATCTAATTTAATTTTAGTATTATTTAATTCACTTAAATACTTAGCTGTTCCAATTGCTCTAAATGAATTACTCGAATATATGTTTTTAATGTTTTTTAATTCTTTTATATCACATAATTTTTTAGCCTTTTCTTCTCCTTCAACAGATAATATCATGTTTTTATTATATTCATCCCATAAAACATTTTTATAATCATTATAATTTTCTATTTCTACGAAAGGACTCGAATGTCTTATTAAATATATATACTTCATTTTTTTCTCCTGATGTTCTCTTATACTTAATATTATAAAAAAAATATATATATTCAATATTTTATACTTTAATTTGTAAAACTTATTATAATATCCAACTTTTTTTGATATAATGTTAATTAGACAAAATACAAATAATATTTTAGGAGCTGATATAAATGGCTTTTATAGAATTCAAAAATGTTAATAAAATATACAAAATGGGTGAAATTGAAATAAATGCTTTAAGAGACACTTCCTTTGAAATTGAAAAAGGTGAACTTGTTTGTATACTTGGACCATCTGGTGCTGGTAAGACAACATGTTTGAATATTTTAGGTGGAATGGATAGACTAACAAGTGGTTCAGTAATAGTCGACAACGTTAGAATCGATAAATTAAATGAAAAAGAACTTATAAAATATAGAAGGAATGATATTGGATTTGTTTTTCAATTTTATAATTTAATTCAAAATATGAATGTTCTTGAAAATGTTGAACTTGCTACACAATTATGTAAAAATTCATTAAATCCGAATGAAATATTAAATAAAGTGGGTTTAAAGATGAGGACAAACAATTTTCCAGCACAACTATCTGGTGGTGAACAACAAAGAGTTGCAATTGCAAGAGCAATATGTAAAAATCCGAAATTATTGCTGTGTGATGAACCAACAGGCGCATTAGACTATCAAACTGGAAAGCAAATATTAAAGCTGTTGCAAGATACATGTAGAAATGAAAAAATGACAATAATAATAATTACACATAATTCTGCAATTAGTCCAATGGCTGATAAAATAATTAAATTCAAAAATGGTTCAGTAAGCAATGTTATTATAAATGAAAATCCAACCAATATAGAGGATATTGAGTGGTAATATGAAAAGCATGTTAATTAAACATATCTTTATGAAAATTAAAGATAATTATAAAAGATTTTTATCATTATTATCTATGGCACTTCTTGGCGTAGGATTTTATGCTGGAATTCAAGCATGCAGCCCTGATATGTTAGAAACATTAGATGACTTTTATGATAAAAATAATGTTTTTGATATAGAAATAGTTTCAAACCTTGGATTAACAGATAATGACGTAAAAGCCTTATCAAATATTAATAACATAGATAAAATCATCGGAATATATTCTAAAGATGAATATTTGAACACAATTAATGAGCAATATGTAATAAGATTAATTGGTCTAAGCAACAATATTAATAACGTTTATTTAGAAGAAGGAAGACTTCCTAAAAATAATAATGAAATAGTTGTTGAAAAAGCATTGTTAAAAGACAATAACATAAAAATTAATGACAACATTATTATTAATAATGTGAATTATAAAATAGTTGGAACAGTATTAAGCCCTTTATACTTCTCTACAGAAAAGCCAACAACGACTTTAGGAAGTGGAAAAGTAGATTACTATGCATATACACTAGATGGTAATATTAAAAACGATGTATATACAAATATATATATCACTGTATCAAATGCGAAAGACGAATTAACAAATAGCAATAAATATAAATCATTAATAGAAAATGTTAAAAATGATATTGATAAAATTAAAGAATCAAGAGAAAAAATTAGATATAATGAACTTTATGACGATATTATACAAAATAGTAATAAATATGGAATTGAAATTGACAAATCTAAACTAATAGAACCAAAATGGTATATTTTAAATCGACTTGATAATGAATCTTATAAAGAATTAATAAATGCAAGTGACAATATTAAAAAATTAGGCAATGTTTTCCCATTAATATTTTTTGCTATCTCTATATTGATAAGTCTTATTTCAATGATGAGAATGATTGAAGAAGATAGAACTGAGAACGGAACTTTAAAATCTCTTGGTTATAACAATTTTGAAATCACCTTAAAATATATAATATATTCATTATTAGCAACAACTATAGGCGGAACATTAGGCGTATTTATTGGTTCGTATTTGATTCCTTATGTTATATGGAATATATATAAAAAACTATTTCTTATTCCTACATTCATATATGCAATTAATAGTTTTTCTAATGCACTTGGCTTGTTGATATGCATATTATGTATATGTGGTACAGCAATATTCGTATGTATTCATGAATTAAAAGATGTCCCTGCTAATTTAATGAGACCAAAAAATCCAAAAAGTGGTAAAAAAATAGCTTTAGAAAAAATATCGATTATTTGGAAAAAACTAAAATTTTCAGACAAAATTACTATTAGAAATATTTTTAGATATAAAACAAGGGTATTTACAACTATTTTCGGTATTGCAGGATGTACAGCACTTATTTTGGCTGGCTTTGGATTAAAAGACTCAATTAAAAATGTAACTAATTATCAATTTAATACTATATTTAAATTTGATAAAATATTAATGATAAATGAAAATGCTAACTATGATATTATAAAAAGCAATTTATTGAATAATAACAATATAAATAAAATAGTCGAAGTTAACATGCAAAATATAAAAGTATCAAACAATAATGAAAGACAAGATACAACTTTAATAGTACCAGATAACTTAAAACAATTAGAAAGCGTTATTTCACTTATTAATATTGATAATCAAGAAAAAATTACCAACATTGAAAAAAACACTTGTGTCATAAGTGAAAAAACAGCAAAATTATTGAACCTTAAAGTTCAAGACTCAATAACTATATTAGATAATGAAAACAATGAAAAAAAATTAAAAATATCTTATATTACAAAAAACTATATCAATCAATACATTTATATAACAAAAGATACATATAACAATTTATTTAAAAATTATTCTATCAATTCAATTCTAGTAGATTTAAACAAAACAAACATTAAAGATAGCAATAACTTTGATAAAGAATATATAAATAATAATTATGTAACCACTATTGTTAATAATAAAGATATTGAAAATTATATGAATGATATGTTATCATCAATTAATTCAATTGTAGCAATTTTGATTATTGCCGCTACAGCACTTGCATTCGTTGTCTTGTATAATCTTTCAAATATTAATATTAGTGAAAGAAAACGTGAAATTGCAACTCTTAAAGTACTAGGCTTTTATCCAAAAGAAGTTGATAAATATATAAACAATGAAACGATTATATTAACTACCATAGGTATTTGCTTAGGACTTATCTTCGGTTCATATTTAAGTCATTTCATTATCTCAACATGTGAACCAGATTATATAACATTTGATAGACAAGTATATACATTAAGTTATATTTATTCGGCATTAATAACTATTATGTTTACTTTTATTGTAAATATTGTAACTCATTTTAATTTAAAAAAGATTAATATGATTACTTCATTAAAAAATGTAGAATGATATGTATTAATTTATTTTCTATTCATTTTATCATATAATTTATACAAACACTGTACACCATTTTCTAAATAATAATAATGGATTATATAAAATATCAAACATATTAATAATATTATATTCACAAAAATAAAAGCAAAATGGTATTTAATCATATATACACTCAAAAAAACTAATATTGAAAATGATAAAGTTACTATTAAATGTACCAATCTTTCATGTTGAAAAAAATTAATTTTTATCAAAATTTCTTCTTTTAATTCTTTTACATCTTTCTTATTATTAAGTTTATCACTTACTTCATTAATATATTCATATAAATATCGTTTCATATTCTCTCCTATTCTATAATCATACATAAATACATTATATCTAAAAAATATTAAATTGACAATTAATATTACTATGTTATAATATTGAGAACAAGGAGGAATCTTATGTTAAAACAAACCATTAAATTAAATGATAATACCAAATTAGTTTTAACATGTTCATATAATGATATGAATGATGTTATAATTAATGCAATGGTTAGTTATAGAACACACGAACAATATGATCTAGGATATGTTATCGCTAAAAGCAATTCAAATATGTGCGAAACTGGATATTTCTTTTGGGATGATAAACATATATATTTATGTGATGATGACAATAATTGCTATGAAATGTTTAATTTTATAGAAAAACAATACATAAAAAATATCTATCTTTCACAAAACACTTTCAAAAAAAGAATTCTAACAAATAAAAATTAAGTTCTACAACTTAATTTTTTTATTTGACATTAGACCAAATTAATTTCTTATTAAATAGCCAAAATTCCCCACCATATATTGAACTGGGCTCAAAATTTTCTTTAGTTTGAGGCTCTCTTGTAAGATATCTCATAGAATAAAATATTCCATCATATCTAACATAACTATCTGTATATTCCTCATTTATTGTAATAATTGGCTTTGTATTATATTGTTCTTCCTTCAAACGAGAAGAATCCATAACAATTAAAACAACAACAGCAAATACTATTATCATAAATACTTCTAAAAATTTTTTCATATCATTCACCATTCCAATTTTAACATATTTATTTTTAATATATATGTATACTTAATTTTTTTTACATTTACTTTACTTATCTATATGATCTACAAATGATTCGGCCGCATCATTAATAAGTTCATCAAATGTTTTATCTTTTAATTTACTTTTATCGTATCTAGTTTTCTTTGGAATAACACTTTCTTCTTTCTTTACAGTTTTATACGAAAGACCTGTTCCTGGAAGTGAAAGAGTTTTCTCAGTTTTACCTTTTGCTGTTTTGCCTATTCTAAATCCTTTAACTCCAAAGCTATATCCAATTCCCGATTTGCTTAAATTAATTTTAAAATGTTTTCCAATATTAAATGACTTTTTAAATCTAAATCCCATAATTACTCCTACTTTTTCTTTAACAAATCTCTTATTTCACTTAGTAAAATTACTTCCTCACTCTTTTTAGGTTCTTCTGTTTTCTCTTCTTTGTGTCGTTCTAACTTATTAAAAAGTTTAACCAATATAAATACACAAAACGCTATTATTAAAAAGTTAATAATATTTTGTATAAACATACCATATTTAAGATTTGATTCACCCACTTTAATAGATAAGTTACTAAAATCATACCCACCTATTATCACACCAATCAAAGGCATTAAAATGTCATCAACTAGCGAAGATACTATCTTACTAAAAGCACCACCTATTACTACACCTACCGCCAAATCAATAACACTGCCTCTTTTTATAAATTCTTTAAACTCATTTATAAGTCCTTTTGATTTCCCTTCCATTTCTTTTAATTTTTTATTATTAATTTCTATTTTTTTCATACTATCACCAAATTAATTATATCAAAAATTATAAATTTATTATAGTCAAATTATTAATATATACGTTCCTGCTACAATTAATATAAGTCCAATAATAGATCTCTTAGTCATTCTTTCTTTTAGCAATATATAAGATAAACCTATACTTACAACGACACTTAATTTTTCGATTGGGAAAACAATGCTTGCTTCCCCTTCTTTAAGAGCATTAAAATAATATATCCAAGATAAACTCGTTGTAATACCAGATAATATTAAATATAACCATGATTTCTTATTTATAGATTTTATATGTTTTTGTTTTTTCTTTAATAAAACTATAAGCCACATAAATATAAAAACAAATATGGTTCTATATAAATTTCCTAAATTTGGTTCAATATCTCTTAAACCTATTTTACTAATTATCGCAGATACACTTGTGAATATTGCAGTTAAGATAGCATACTTTATCCATCTTTTATTGTTAGAATGCTCTTCTTTATTCACCATTAAAAATGCTCCAGATATTATTAAAATACTAGATATAATTTTTATAACAGTTATTTTCTCATTCAAAAATATACAAGACAGTATTAGTGTTAAAACAATACTGGTCTTATCAACTGGCGTAACTTCATTGACATTACCTAAATCAAGTGCTTTAAAATAATTTAACCAAAGTAAAGTAGTAGATACACCAGATAATATAAGAAATGTAATTGTTTTAAAATTTACCTTATCAAATGAACTAAAAAGTATAACTATAAGAAAAGACATTAGTAATACAACTGTTGTTCTAATAGAACTGCCCAGTATAGAGTCAACATTTTTAACGCCTTTTTTCGCACAAATAGTTGTTAATCCGGAAAAAAGAGCCGAAAGCAATGCAAAAACTATCCACATATTATTCACCAATAATATTATGTTTAATTTACTATAATTTTACACTTAAATTTTATTATTGATATAATAAATACAATTAAATGATATAATTATCTCAAGGAGGAACTTATGTTAAAATACGAAAGTGATTCAAGAAAAGTACAAAAAGGACAAATATTTGTTGCTTTGAATGGCCTAACTGTAGATGGACATGATTTTATTCCGTCTGCTACTGAAAAAGGAGCTAGTAAAATTATTTGTGATAGAAAGATTGACTATGATATTCCATATGAAATAGTTCAGGATACAGATAAATATTTAAAAGAAGCGTTAAAGAAAGAATATGGCACTATAATTAATAAACTTAAATTAATTGGTGTTACAGGCACAAATGGTAAAACAACAAGTTGTTACTTAACATACCAAATGTTGAATATGTTAGGATTAAATACAGCTTATATTGGAACTATAGGTTACTATCATAAAGATGATTATATTTCTCTTAATAATACTACTCCAGATATATTGACCATATATAAATTATTGGTTAATGCATATGAAAATGGGGCTGAATGTGTTGTTATGGAAGTAAGTTCACAAGCTCTATCATATGATAGATTATCAGGCATAGACTATTCATTAATAGCATTTACTAATTTAACTGAAGATCATCTTGATTATCATAAAACAATGAAAAATTATCTTAATGCTAAACTATTAATATTAGATCATTTAAAGGAAAATGCAAAAATAATAGTTAATAAAGATGATGAATATTCAAAATATTTTAATAAAAAAGGATATGAAAGATACACCCTTGGTATTAATGGTGACTATAATATTAAAGAATATGAAACTTATCCAAACAAAACAAATATAATATTTAGTTATAACAAGAACGAGTATAAAACAACTATTCCATTAACAAGTAAATTTAATATATATAATTATCTAACTTGTTTAGCAATATGTAATCAATTAGGTTTTAAAATAGATGATATATTAAATAAGACAAAATATATAAAAGCACCAAAAGGAAGATGCGAAGCATATGAGGTAAATAATGGCTTTGCTGTAATAGACTATGCTCATACACCTGATGCTGAAGAAAAAGTTATAAACGCTTATAATGAATTAAAAAAGAATAGAGTTATCACTATAATAGGTTGTGGTGGAGATAGAGATCCCAAAAAAAGACCAATAATGGGTAAAATTGCAACTAATTTATCAGATTATGTAATATTCACAAATGATAACCCTAGAACTGAAAAACCAGAAAATATTATGAAAGATATACTAAGTGGAGTTACTAAAAATAATTATGAAGTTATTTTAGATAGAAAAGAAGCTATAAAAAAAGGAATAGATATTATGGAAAAAAATGATATTCTTCTAATATTAGGAAAAGGTCACGAAAACTATCAAATAATTGGAAAAACAAAATATCATTTAGATGATGCAGAAGAGGTATTAAATTATAAAAAGTAATACCTTTTTTTATATATAAAAAGAACACATTTGATCATGTGTTCTTAAAAGTTTATTATAAGCAGTAAGGTAGGAATATTTACATATATTCACATTTATTAATTTATTCATTTTTAGTAAAATGTTTTCAAGTTCACATTTTATTTTCTATAGGCATCTCTCCTTTCATATTTATAAGTATAGACGAAAAATGTTAAAATTTTGTGAACAAAAAGTCAAAATTAAAGAAAAAAGTCAAAATTATATGATATAATTCTAATAGTAGGTGGTAGTATGAATAAAAAAGTAAAATTTATTTTGTTAGGTCTGTGTACATTATTGGTTGGTTCATTGTTTTTATTTAACATGGATGGAATCAAAGCTGATAGTGGATGGGATGTAGACTTCGATACTGGAGGTTCAAGTTGGGGAGGAAGTTCTGACTGGGGAAGTTCTGACTGGGATCACGATTATTCTCATTCAAGTTCGGGTGTATCGGGAAGTGGTTCTAGCTTTGCAATAGTGTTCACTATAATAGTAATTGTAATAATTATTTATGCCGCATCAAAAGCAAACGGTACATCCATATCAAGATACATTCCAAATTATACATATTCTCCTATAGATGAGGAATACATCAAAAAATACATTGATGACTTTAATAAACAAAAATTCTTAGATGATGCATATCAAATGTATTTAGACACACAAAAAGCATGGAGTAATTTTGATACTAAGTCATTAAGAAATCTATTATCAGACGAACTTTTTAACACATATAATATGCAATTAAAAGCATTAAAAGCCAAGAAACAAAAGAATATAATGAGCGACTTTGCTCTTGAAAAAATTGATACAATTGGAATAAATGTATCAAATGATAAAGTTACTATGAAAGTTATGTTAGCTGTTAGTTTCTATGATTATGTTGTTGATGCAAATAACAAAGTATTAAGGGGAAACAAAAATCACAAAGTATCAGTTACATATGAATTAACATTTATAAGCACAATAAATAAGAAGGAAACTAAAAATTGTCCAAGCTGTGGTGCTCCAATAAGCAAAGGTCATGCATCTAACGTTTGTGAATATTGTGGAAGTACTCTTGTTAAAAACACATATAACTGGGTACTAGCTAAAAAAGAAAATAAAAGACAGGAGTATAAATGATACAAGAATTAGAAAAAATAGATAAAAGTTTCTCAGAAGGAACGTTTCTTACAAAAGTAGATCATATATTTATAATGATATTAAATGGAATAATGGATAACGATATGACATCTGTTAAACATTATTTATCTAAAAATATTTATGATAAGTTATGTGGAATGACTGAAAAATATAAAAGTATGAATGCAACTAGATTATTTGATGAAATGAATGTTAGTTCAACAAAAATAACAAATATAAATATAACAGACACTGAGATATTAGTTAATGTAACTATTGAATCTAAATATATGGATTACCTAATCGATGAAAATGGAAACTTCTTAAGTGGTGTTAATGATCATAGAATAGTTAAAAATCATAATATACTTTTTTCCAAAAAAAGAAATGCGACTAACCTTTCAGAAATAAGAAGATGTCCTAACTGTGGTGCAAGTCTTGATCTTAACGATTCTGCAGTGTGTAAATATTGTAGTCAACCTTTTGATATGAGTGATTATGATTATATAATTAAAGAAATTGACGAAATTTAAAAACTTCACATTTGTGAAGTTTTATTTTGAAATACTATTTCCATGTCCAGTTTCTAATCTCTGGCATATCTTCTCCATATTCACTTATATATTGTTTATGCTCTATAAGTTTATTTTTACACCACTCATTTAAAGCGCTTCTTTTATCACCTAATTGAGGCAAATATTTAAGTGCATCCATTACTAAATGGAATCTATCTAGTTTATTTTGGACTTTCATATCAAAAGTGGTTGTAATAGTTCCCTCTTCTATATACCCATGAACATGCATACTTTTATTTGATCTCTTATATGATAACTGGTGTATTAAGTGAGGGTAACCGTGGAATGCAAAAATAATTGGTTTCTTTTTAGTAAATAGATTATCATACTCCTCATCATCTAAACCGTGTGGGTGATTATCAGGACTAACTAATTTCATTAAATCAACCACATTAATTACTCTAATTTTAAGTTTTGGAAAGTTTTCTCTAAGAATTTTAACTGCTGCTAAAGTTTCTATGGTAGGAGTTTCTCCAGCACATGCCATAACTAAATCAGGCTCTAATCCTTCATCATTACAAGCAAATTCTAATCTACCTAAACCTTTAGTACAATGTTTAATTGCCTCATTCATATTAAACCATTGAAGTCTTGGATGTTTAGATGCAACTATAACATTAATATAATTTTTAGTTTTAATACAATGATTAAAACAAGAAATCAATGTATTAGTATCAGGTGGCAAATATATTCTAATGGTATCTGCTTTCTTAGTCACAAGATGATTTAAGAATCCTGGATCTTGATGTGTAAATCCATTATGGTCTTGTTGCCATACATATGATGTTAATATATAGTTTAATGATGATATTTCTTTTCTCCATGGTAATTCTTTTGTCACTTTTAACCACTTAGCATGTTGAGACGCCATAGAGTCAATTATTCTTATAAATGCTTCATAGCTATGAATAAATCCATGTCTGCCAGTTAATAGATAACCTTCAAGCATACCTTCGCATAAATGTTCGGACAATACTGAATCAATTACCCTACCACTAGTACTTAAATATTCATCTGTATCATATTTGATACCATTCCATTGTCTATTGGTTGCTTCAAATACATGATTAAGCCTGTTTGATAATGCTTCATCAGGTCCAAAAATCCTAAAGTTCTTTTTATTTTCATTTAATTTGATTATATCTCTTATGAATATTCCAAGTTGCATCATATCTTGTGCTACAACGCTACCCGGTTCTTTTACATCTAAACCATAGTCTCTAAAGTCTGGTATTTGTAATTCTTCTAGAAGCAGTCCCCCATTAGTATGTGGATTCATACCCATTCTTAACTCTTTAGGAGGTATTAAAGCTTTTAATCCTTTTATTAATGTACCATTACTGTCGAATAACTCTTCAGGTTTATAACTTTTTAACCATGCTTCTAATATTGGTAGATTTTCTTCATGCTCCTTATTAACAACAACAGGAACCTGATGAGATCTAAAACTACCTTCTATTAGCTTCTTTTCAACCATTTTAGGGCCAGTCCATCCCTTAGGGGTTTTTAATATTATCATTGGATAAGTTGCTCGTTTATTTAATCTAGTTTTACTCTTTATTATTTTTATATCTGATATACATTTGTCCAAAGTTTTAGCCATCAATTCATGAATTTTATCAGTAGTTGATGCTTCAACAATATATGGGGCCCATCCACATCCTTCAAAATATTTAACTAGTTCATCTTCAGGTATTCTTGCCAATATAGTTGGATTAGCTATTTTAAATCCATTAAGATGCAATATTGGTAAAACGATACCATCTGTTAATGGATTAATAATTTTATTTAACTGCCATGATGCTGCTAAAGGGCCTGTTTCAGCTTCACCATCTCCAACAACACAAGCAGCAATCATATCAGGATTATCAAGAACTGCTCCGAAAGCATGTGCAAGACTGTATCCAAGCTCTCCACCTTCATTTATGCTTCCTGGTGTTTCTGGCGCTACATGTGAGGAAATACCGCCTGGGAAACTAAATTGTTTACATAATTTTTTAAGTCCATCCAAATCCTCTGTAATATTAGGATAAATTTCACTATAACTTCCTTCTAAATATGTATTTGCAACCATAGCCTGTCCACCATGTCCTGGACCCGATACATAAATCATATCTAATTTGTATTTTTTAATTATTCTATTTAAATGTGCATAAATAAAGTTTTGACCAGGAGCTGTACCCCAGTGCCCTACTACATTTGGTTTAATATGCTCCATAGTGAGTTTTTCTCTCAACAATGGATTGTCTTTTAAATATAATTGTGCTACTGATAAATAATCAGTAGCTCTTACAAAAGCTTTTATATTCTCTAATTCTTTATCACTTAATGCTTTCATTAGACCTCCTTATTATTCTAGTTATATTTTACAATATTTTGATATAAAAAAAAAGAGTTTATAATACTCTTTCACATAGATCTTCGTATTTACTACCATGAGGAGTAATAGTAATTTGTCTAGTATTCTCATCAATCATTCTAAATTTAATGTCTAATCTATTTTTAGGTAAAATACCTTCAATTAAATCTGCCCATTCTATTATGCAAACTCCTCTTTTAGTAAAATATTCAGTAATACCTAAATCCTGTTTGATATCACTAAGTCTATAGACATCCATATGAAATAATTTCATTTCAGCATTATCATATTCTTTAATAATATTGAATGTCGGAGATGTGATATTATCTGTTATTCCTAATGAAGAGGCAAATGCTTTAGCAAAAACTGTCTTACCGCATCCTAGATCACCCACTAAGCAAATAACCATGTTAGGAAACTTTTCAGACTCAATATTTTGAGCTAATTCAATTGTTTCATCTTCAGAATATGATGTTATTTTATATTGCATTTTTATCACCATAACCATTGTATCATTAAAGGAAAAATATATACAAGTATTTTTGTATATTTTACATTTTTTTAATGAAACAGTCTATACATTAGTCAAAAGCCTTACATACAATAGTCTAGGAGGAATGAAGAAAATGTATTTTGATGAAAATAATAATTATTTTGATATTATGTCTAATGAAGAAGAATTTGAATTTAACAAAAATTATACAAAAAACGAAATAAACGATGTAGATGTTAATATCGACAGCATTAATTTTAATAGAGGAGATGATTTATATTCGCCTATAGAAGGATTTAATAAAGGTAATATGTTTAAAAAATTATACTCACAATATAAAAATCATGTGTATAAATTAAAGGTGAGCAGTAAAAGAGATGAATTACTATATCAAATTCAAATGTATATGTTCGCAATGAAAGATATTAATCTATATTTAGATTTACATCCAGAAGATGATAAAATGCTAAAGCTATTCTATGATTACAAATACAAATATAATGAATTAAAAAAGAAATATGAGTCTCTCTATAGTCCGTTATGTATAGAAAATGTAACGAGTACTAGTAAATGGACTTGGATAAATAATCCTTGGCCATGGGACAAAGGAGGTAACTAATATGTTTAAATATGAAAAAACACTGGAATATCCTGTTAATGTAAAGAAAAAAGATTTAAGAATGGCAAAACTTCTTGTAGATCAACTTGGTGGTCCATCAGGAGAATTAGGTGCATGTCTAAGATACTTACTTCAAAGATTCACTATGCCAGATGATAAAGGAAAAGCATTATTATCAGACATTGGATGCGAAGAAATAGGACATTGTGAAATGATTTGTACCATGATAAATCAACTAATAAAAGACGCTAGCATTAATGAACTAAAATTAGCCGGATTAGACAGTTGGTATACACAACACAATAAAGGTGTTTATCCAAGCGATTCAAATGGAGTACCTTTTACAGCAGCTTATATCGCATCAACTGGAAATCCAATCGTTGATTTAACTGAAGATCTTGCTGCCGAAGAAAAAGCAAGAGTAACATACGAAAACTTAATGGATTTAACAACCGATGAAAGTATTTTAGGTCCACTTAGTTTCTTAAGACAACGTGAAGTAGTACACTATGCTAGGTTTAATGAGCTTCTCAATTATTACAAGAAAAAAGGATATAAATAATATCTTTTTTTATATCCTAATATCTTTTTTATTAAACATCTTATTTCCTAAGATATAATACAATATAGAATAGATAATATCTATTATAATACCATTTCTAAGACTTAGGTTACAACCTAAATCTTGATTTATACTGTAAAACATCATTTTATCATCAAATAAGTTTAATTCTAAATATGGGAAAGGAGTATATTCTATTAAAACAAAGCCATAACCTAATAAAATTTGAGAAACTATAAATGAAAAGATTGTTATAAACATATTTATTCCAACTACAAGAGCAGTATTTTTAAATAAAGTTGAAAAAAATATAATGTGAGTACCAATAAATATTAATGATGAACTATATAAAATAAATTTATACATGTATGAGGTATCAAACTTCTTAATAAAAATTAAATTAACAAGGATAAGGAACACCACAAGAATAAGCATATACAAAAATATAGAAATTATTTTGGAGAAATATATTTTCCATCTTTTTACAGGTTTAGTCAAATAGTAACGGAAATTACCATTAGTGTATTCTGTGGAAATAATACCACTAAATAATATAGAAGAACTCACACCCACAAATGGTATCAAATTGAATGATTTATTTAAGGCAACATCTAAACTATTATATTTGTAAAGTAAACATACTATTATAAAGAAAGTAATAAACATAATTATAATTTTATAAAAACCAATTTTAATATATTCATTTTTAACAAGCCTAATCATTATTCACCATCGAGAAAAAATCGTTTTTAAGACTATCATTTTCATATATCCTATATACTTTTATATTATTAAATACAAGTTTTTCAGTTAGCTTACTTATAGTTTCATCTGTTTCATATACTTCTAGATTATCATTTATACAATAATTATAAAGCAATAATTTAGCCTTAGAAAAATCATTAACTTCAAATGTAACATTCTTTTTATTTGAGGACTTATCAAGTGTTTTAATGGAAACTATTTTCCCACTATTTATGAAAATGACTCTATCACATAACTGTTCTATTTCACTTAATAGATGTGATGATATTAATATTGTTGTACCTTTCATTTCTTTTAACAAATTCATAACATTTTTAACACCGATAGGATCAAGACCATTAGTAGGCTCATCTAAAATTAATATTTTAGGTTTATTTATCAATGACGCTGCAATACCAAGACGCTCCTTCATACCGAGTGAATAAGTCTTGAATTTTTTACCCAAATGCTTTTCCATTTCTACTATTTCAACTATTTCCTTGATTCTTTTTTCATCTACGTCTTTAAACATTGATTTAAATAATTCTAAATTATCAAAACCGGATAAATTCTTATATAGATCAGGGCTTTCTATTAAAGTACCAACCAAGGACATAGCTTTTTCGTAATTATGTTTTAAATCAATTGAATAGTATTCAACCAACCCTTCATCATTCGGATATAAACCACTCATTATCTTTAACAATGTGCTTTTACCTGCCCCGTTAGGACCTACTAAACCAACAATTTCCCCTTCATAAATATCAAAATTAATATTATCAAGAATTTTTCTACCATTAATTTCCTTACTTACATTTCTTACTTTTATAGCTTTTTTCATAAATACTCCTTTCACGATGAAAGTATATAATTTTACATTACTTAATGCAAATCAATGAAAATAAGTTTTAAGTAACAAAGTATAATAAAAAAATGAAAATATTTTGTCAAAAAATTATTTTCACTTTAATTAACATTATTCAAAAATTTAAAATATAAGTTTTTAAATTTTTTTACATATCGCTTAAATCAACATTCTCTTCTATAATAATATCTTTAAAAATTTCTTTAAATCTAGCTATTTCTTTAACTTTAGCATCTTCATAAACAGATTTTGTTCTGCATATTGCTTTATAGAAATGCTTTAACTTTACTTCTTTGCTATTTTCATATAAAGCCATTGAAAAAGCACTCATCACTACAGTTAAAGCTATATCTGGATATCTATTACCAATTTCATATATTCTTTTATATTCATCAGTTAATTCAACGATAAATCTAAATATTTTTTCTTTTACAAAATCAGTATAATTTAGTTTAACGCCTGTTCTTTTTTCATATTTTGGATATGTTCCCATTAATATTTGAACGCATTGATCCTCTGTTGGTTCTAAAACATCTACTCTTAAGAATCTTCTTAAAAACGCCCTATCTCTTAATATATATGCCTCATATTCTTCATCAGTTGTTGCACCAATCATTTTGATATCACCACGATCAAGGCCAGGTTTTAACATATTAGCAAAGTCAATACTCATATTGGCAGTATTTCTATTTACTAATAAATGAACTTCATCTATAAATAATAATATATTCTTTTTTGTTTTTAATTCATCTATTAGTAATTGTAATCTATTCTCATTTTGCCCATCGCTAACAGCTTCACCAAGCAAACTAGAAATATTAATTTTAATTAATTCATATGGTTTTAATGCATCTGGAACATTGCCAGTTTTCATCCTATAACCTATTCCTTCAACTATGGCAGTTTTACCTATACCAGCTTTTCCAACTAAAAGTGCACTCTTTTCTGGAGTTAATAAAATCATAATAGTTTGTTCTATTTCACTATCTCTACCAATAGCTGGATTAGTAATATATTCTTTTTTACTTAAGTTTTCGCCATAAGTATCTAAAATACTAAGTTTTTTAGATGTCTCTTCTTTTGCATTACCATCTTCATTTATTTCAATAATTTCCATATCATCACCTATTTTCAATATAATTTTATCAATTTTTATATTAAAAGTCTACATTTTTATTGACAAATGGCAATACCGAAGTTATAATTATTTATGCAAGTGCCTGATTAGCTCAGTCGGTAGAGCGCACGGCTGTTAACCGTTAGGTCGCAGGTTCGAGTCCTGCATCAGGCGCCAGTTAGAAAATAAACTCAAGTTCTCTTGAGTTTTTTTATTATATAATTATATTTAATAATAATAGAAACACTATTCCGGTTAACAGTGGTATTATAAATGAATAAATCATCCATTTAGTACCAACTTCGCTTTTAATAGTTGCTAGTGTGGTTGCACATGGAAAATGCATAATAGAAAATAATATTGTACACATAGCTGTAACAATAGTCCATCCATTATCAATTAAAATATTCTTTATTGTTAAATAATTACTAATTAAAGATACGGATGTTTCATTTAGATAACCCATAATCATTAAAGGCATAACTATCTCATTTGCCGGAAAGCCCAAAATAAATGATGTAAGAATAGTTCCATCAAGACCAAGTAGTTTAGCAAAAGAATCTAAAAAGCAAGATATATAAACTAACAATGATACATTATTTATATTTACCTTAGTTAGTATATAAATTATTAACCCTGCAGGCAAAGATATTAATACTGCTTTTTTTAAAATACTTAAAGACTTGTAAACAAAACTAGTTTTAATAACACTTCTTATTTTTACTTTTTTGTAATCAGGAAGTTCTAAGACAAAAAATCCAGAATATCCTTTTAATATTGTTTTAGATAATATAAACGATGTTAAAAAAGACATAAATATTGCAAAAATAACAAACATAGTCAAATATAAAGCAATCATTATCTTATTATTACTATTAACAAAAAACATACTTATAATGGCTATAATCATAGGAAATCTTCCATTACATGGTATAAATGAATTAGTAAGTATTGCTAATAATTTATCTCTTTTACTATCAATTATCCTACTTCCAACTACTGCACATGCATTACATCCAAAACCTGAACATATAGTTAACGACTGTTTTCCATGACAGTTTGCTTTAGAACATATTTTATCAAAATTAAATGCTATCCTTGGCAAAAGCCCACTTTCTTCCGCATAGGTAAATAAAAAGAAAAATATAACAAGAGGTGGAAACATAACAGATATTATAAAAGAAACAACTCTATATACTCCAAAAATAATTGGTTCATATACTAATTTTGGTATATTTAATAGATTTGATAATTTAAACAGAAATTTTTCAATACATATAAATAAATTACTTAATAGTTCACTTGGATAATTAGCTAAAACAATAGTTGTTAAAAATATCATAAATAGCATTAGAAGCATTAAAGGAACTGCATATATTTTACTTGTTAATATTTTATCTAATTTATTAATTCCTTTCTTGTTACTTTTTTTAACACTTCTATCGCAAATCTCTTTACTGAAATTGTTAATAATGATTGATATATTGTCAGCTATTTCCTCACTATTTATTGACATTATATATTTTTTAATATTTTCATTTATTATATTATCACCATTTATTTTTTGAATTGCCTCAATTATATTTAAATCTCTTTCTAAAATTTTAATAGCAATAAATCTATTTTTATATGGTTCATCCAAATAATTAATTATATTTGATATATGCTTTTCAATTTCATCGTTATAAATTATATTATAGTTTAAGTAAGAATGTTTATCCAACGATAGCAATAGCGTGTCAATTCCAATATTACTTTTAGTAGAGCACTCTATTACTTCTATTCCTAATATTTTTTTTAATAAATCTACGTCAATATTTATTTGTTTGCTTTTTAATTCATCAACCATATTTAAACACAATATAATATTTTTATTTATTTCAGATATTTGTAATAATAAATTTAAATTCTTTTCTAAATTGGAAGCATCACATACATATATTATTTTTTCATATTCTGTAAAATACATAGTATTTCTAGCAACTATTTCTTCATCACTTAAACTAGATAATGAATAAATACCTGGTAAATCTATTAATTTATAATCAGTATTTTTTATTGCCTTACTCGTTATTTCCACTGTTTTACCAGTCCAATTGCCCGTATGCTCATGTGATTTAGTTAATATATTATACAAAGATGATTTACCTACATTTGGGTTACCACATAATAAAATGTTTTTACTCATATGACACCTCAATTTTATAGGCATCCTCTTTTCTTAATGCAATAAATGTATCTTTTACTTTATAGCAAGAAGGGCTACCAAAAACAGAGTCATACATTTTTTCTATTAACTGTCCCGGTATAAAACCCAAATCATATAGCCTTCTCTTTTTTATTCCATGAAAACCTATATATTTAATTATAGCTTTTTTATTTATATCTAGATTACCTAAGTTCATAATAGTTCACCCACCTATGATAATATATGATTTCTTTCTTTTTTTGATATAAAAACATATTATTAACTATGAAAGAAAGTTTTCATGACATATTTAATACTAATCCAAGATATTCAACAACAGTTGGATTTATTTTGGGTTTATTACTTGTTGATGACTTAACTGCTCCAGAACAAAATTTGTTAGGGAACTGGATAATTTTAATAGGACAAACCATTTTAACAAATGCCTCTTCTCAAAATATTATAGAATCAAGAATAAGTGGCAATATAATAAATATAAATTCAAAAGAAATAAAATGTATATATAATCCTCCTATCTATAATATTAAAAAAATAAGAAAAATTATTAAAGATTTATACCCTAATAGTCAAGCAGAATTAGATGTTTTAAAAAAAAGCATTTGTGCTTTACAAGAAGAAATAAACAAATTAAAAAAGAATAGCTAATTTATAACCACTCTTTCTAAATCTTTTTTATTACCTATTATTTTAACAGTATATCTTGATAGTTCATCTGAATCATATATTTTATTTTCTTTTAAATTTTCAATATAAACACTTAGTTTATCTCTATAATCTTGTTTTAAAGATATATAAACATTATGATTACTTTTTTTGTTATAAAAATTGTAGTAGCACTCATAATACTTTACCTCAACACCAATCTTTCCATTCATGCTTTCGTTGTATTCCAGTTCATACTTAGTTTTATAATTACTATTAAAATATATATAAAACTTTTTTGATTCATTTTGAGGTAAATTATATTCTTCATATTTTCTTGTAAAATTATATTTATCGCTTACATCCTTAACAGTATCTATTTTACTCATTTTATAAGCAGTTAAAGCAATACCAAAACCTAATATAAATAAAATAACTAACAATGATATAAACCATATCATTTTGTCCATTTTTTTCTTAAATAATGTTCTATTGACTAATAATAAAGCCCATAGAGTTAATAACATAAGTGAAAATAATATAATATTAATTCCATATATTTTAACACCATCTAATATAGCAAATAAGCCTGCTATAAAGGCAATAGAAGCCCATAACCATAAGAATAATAGTGTTATAACAACTAATACTTTTAAAACCTTAATAAACATTCTATGTTTTCTTTCTTTTTTAGTTTCAAATAACTTTTTATCTGTAGGAATACTACTAATAATAGATATTTCGTTTTTAATATTTTCTTTTAATTCAGAAGATGCCTCCTTAATATTATCAGAAATATTTTTAGTATCTTTTTCAATTTTTTCTTTAACAGTTTCAATATTATTTTTAATTTTTTGAGTTTTCATCTTTTTCTTAAACATTAAATTAAATTTATCATCGAAATCATTAATTTTATCTTCAAACTCTTTTATTTTACTTTTCTTACCTTTATCTTTGCTCTTTTTATTAAAAATATTTTTAATTTTAAAAGGTAAATCACTTTTTTTGTTAAGCTCTATTTCTTTTTTGGCAATCTCTTCAATATTTCCAAAAGACTTAATTATTACAGTTATCTTTTTACCATTCTTTTTTTCTTCTTCAATAATATTTTTATATTTTAAAAGAATAGCATCTTTCTTTTTAGTATTCATATTGCCTAGCTTTTCATTTAACTCGTTTAAAAACTTTTGATCTTTTTTCATCTCATTCACCTTTATTTAAAATATATGATATTCTATTAAACAATATTTGTCAATTAAATAATTTATTAATTTCTTTTTTTATTGTCTTCTTTATAGATTTAATTATATCATCAATTAAATCATTAATAAAGTCTGTAATAATTTGTGAAATGCTTTTACCCTCACTCTCAGTATTTTCTTTAGTATATGAAGTATCATTGCTTACACTCCATACGCCTATCTTTTTATTTTTAACACTATGCTCAATATCTTTCAATTCATCAGTGTATAGATAATTTCCATAAATATAAGCCACTTTAGCATAACCCTTTTCAATTAATTCTTTTTGTAGTAAAGAGTTATCTACATATATCCACCCTAAAGTCCTTTTATATTTATCTGTTTTGTCACTTCCAGGATCATATTCAAGTTCTAGCTTTTTAGCATTCTTAACTCTATTGCAAGTATAATTACTTGCCTCTTTACCAAAAGGTTCAACTTTCTTTTTAGGGTGAACTGTCTCAGGTGTATCAACCGCAAGAAATCTAATAGTTGAAACGTCCCCGTCTATTTTAGCTTTTATCGTATCCCCGTCAACACAAGAATCAAAATCAATTTTGATTCTTTCAGCTTTTATACTTAATGGAAATATCATCAAAATAAAAAATATTATTACTACTTTTTTCATAATAATATTTTATCATATTTATATTTCTTTTAAAATACTTTAACTAAGTTCTGATAATTTTTTGCTATATTTCGTAAACGATTTTTCAATATTTTTTTCATCCTCTTGAGTTACTGAATACCATCCTTTTGAAAACATAAAGTTATATATTTCTCTAGCTATATTTTTAGTATCTTCAAATATATTCATAACCTCTTTATATAAATATTTGTTACTCATTTCATTTATCGCAACACTATAATTATTAGATATATTTTTTTCACTAAGCATTATATCATTTAATATATCTTCTTCATTCATAAATTCATCTTTTATTACTTGATCACTTTCATTTTTAATAATTTTCATAATTCCTCCTTATTGTAAAATATTTAGTAAATCTTGATAGTGTTTAGAGTGCATCTTTTTAGTTTTAATAAGCAATTTTTTAATTTCTTCATCTTCTATGCATTCTAAATATGAATAAATTTTCTTATTCATAATAAAATTCCAATTTAACATATCCTCTATGTATAATAAATCTTTCACGGATATTATATTAGGTGTTTCTTTCATATTTTTTACCTCCTAGTTATATTATTTACAAAAGTGAATATAATAATAATGTAAAAAAATTCCAAAAATTTTAGCACTTTCTATTGACAAGTGCTAATTATTGAGTATAATTATAATTGTAAGGAGATGATAATAATGAGTTTATTACCAGGAAAATTTTATTTAGATGATTTCTTTGATGATTTCGCATTACCTAAAATGCCAAAAATGGAATTGATGAAGACTGATGTCTATGAGAAAGGTGGTAACATTCATATTGAAATGGATGTCCCAGGATTTGATAAAAATGACATTAAAATTGATGTAGATGATGGTGTATTAACTATCGAAGCAGAAAAAGAAGAATCAAAAGAAGATAAAGAAGGTAAAAATTATTATAGAAGAGAAAGATCTTATGGTTCATTCAAAAGACAATTCAATGTTGGAAGCATTAAAGAAAATGAAATCAATGCCAAATTCCACAATGGTGTGTTAAAAATCTCTTTCCCAAAAGAAGAAAAGAAAGAAACAAAGAAATTTATCGAAATAAAATAAATAAATCAAAAAGGTTCACTAATTTAGTGAACCTTTTATTTTGTAACATTAAATCTAAATAAACAAATATCTCCATCCTGCATAATATAGTCTTTTCCTTCAAGTCTAGCGCGTCCTGCTTCTTTGACTTTAATTTCGCTCCCATACTTAACTAAATCATCATAACTCATTACCTCAGCTTTAATAAATCCTTTTTGAAAATCAGTATGAATAAGCCCTGCGCATTCAGGAGCAGTCATGCCATCTTTAAATGTCCATGCTCTTACTTCATCGCTACCAACAGTAAAAAAAGTTTTAAGACCAAGCAAATGATAAGTATTATGTATTAAAGAATCTAATCCACTGTTTTGAATTCCTAGGTCTTTTAAAAATTCTTTTTTAGATTCTTCATCTAATTCAGATAATTCGCTTTCTATTTTGGCACACATAAGTACTACACTAGATTTTTCTTTAGAAGCATATTCTCTTACTTTATTAACATAAGGATTATCATTGGTTAATAAATCATCTTCAGAAACATTTGCTAAATATATAAAAGGTTTATTCGTAATCAAATTATATGTCTTTATTAATTTAGATTCTTTTTCATCAAATTCTTTAAGTCTAAGCATTTTGCCAGAACTTAGAATTTCTTTTAGTTTCTTCAATAAAGAAACTTCATATAAACCTTCTTTATCATTAGAAGTTGTTGCCTTCTTTTCTATTTTAGCAAGTCTATTTTCTACTATTTCTAAATCACTTAAAATTAATTCATAATTTACAATTTCTATATCCCTTATAGGATCAATAGTTCCTTCGACATGGATAATATCTTTATTTTCAAAGCATCTAATAACTTGAACTATTGCATCTACCTCTCTAATATTAGCAAGGAACTTATTGCCAAGACCTTCGCCTGTTGATGCACCTTTAACAAGACCTGCTATGTCTATAAACTCATATTGGGTTGCTATTAATCTTTCTGGCATATACATATCATTTAAAACTTCAAGCCTTTTATCTGGTACTGTAACAACGCCTACATTTGGATCAATAGTCGCAAATGGATAATTTGCTGCCAAAATATTTTTCTTTGTTATTGCATTAAATAATGTACTCTTCCCTACATTAGGAAGACCAATAATACCTGCTTTAAGTGCCATATACTACCCCCGGATAAGAGCCAATACCAATTGGTATGCCAATTAAATAGAAACCAACTAATACTATAGCCCATATTATTAATGAATATACACTGTATGGAATAAGTGTCTTAATGCTACCAAAAAGCGTAACCATTTCACCTTTATTATATTTTTCCATAAATGCTATATAAATTACAAAATACATAAATAGTGGTGTTAAACCATTAGTAATACTATCTCCTGCTACATAAACTAACTGAGAAAACTCAGGACTAATACTGGCATTCATAAACAATGGAACAATTACAGAAGATAACATACTCCACTTTACTATTGAACTTGGACAAAATATATTAGCAATAGCTATGCAAATCAATGTAATAAGTATTAACCCAATTCCCGTAAAATTTAAACTACCAATTAATGATGATATGAATCCTGTTATAACAAGTCCTATGTGACTTTCTTCATAAACATTAATAAATAATGATGCAAAGAATATAAGAACTATAATACTGCCGATATCGTCAAGGGAGTGACCTAAACTATCAGTAACATCTTTATTATTCTTAATAGTCTTTGTCATAAAACCATATCCTATACCTATTAAGAAAAATGCAAATGTCACAATAAATATAAACCCTTTGGCAAACAATGAATTATTACCAAAAATCATGTCTATATATCTTTCACCACTGTGATCAAGAAATGCTCCTGAAAGTGGTAATCCTGGTATTATCATATATATTATCAATAAAGTATATATAATTCCAAGGCCTAATCCAATAATTAAACCTCTTAATTCTTTATTAGTTATTACAAGAACCTCTTCATCAGATTCATACCTAGGTAACTTAGGCATAACCTTTTTTTCAGTAATATATGTAAATACCACAGAAATCGCTATTAATAATACAATCATAATAAATAACGCAAAGAATATTCCAATTTTATATTTAGGATCTAGAGTTTTAGCAGCATTAATTGTTAATGTTAAAAGACTACTATCATTTGAAGACAGAAATACATTGATACCATATCCAAATGATAATGATGCAAATGAAGCAATAATACCCCCAAGTGGATTTCTTCTACCATATTTAAATAGTAACGCTGCAATGGGTAACATGATAACAAATCCAGAATTTCCTAATATTGAAAATAATAAACATATAAATATTAATATAAATGTAACAGTGTTTCTTTTAGAATTTCTGGTAAGTATCGTAAAAAAGCTACGCATGAATCCAGTTTTTTCTAATATTCCAAGACCTATTAATATAATTATCAAAGTAGCCAATGGCTCAAAATTAACAAAACCATTAACAGCAGAAGTTACAATATGTTTAATACCACTAGTACTAAATAAGTTTTCTACTTCAATTACATTATTAACAACTTCATTTGAAACAGTATTAACAGTAGAATATTCTGCTTGTATGTTTAATAAATGTAAAAATCCGCTTAATACAATTACTATAATAGTCATTATAATAAAGGTCATTATAGGACTTAGTTTAACTTTCTTTTTAAACATTAGTATTCCTCAACTTTCTTAAGTTTTTTATCAAATTCAACTCTATCAATCATTATAGAGCGACCACATTTAATACACTTAATTTTTATATCAACACCCACTCTTGTTATTTCCCACATATTAGTACCACATGGATGTTGTTTTTTCATTATAACTTTACTTCCTATTTTATATTTATTTTCCATATTAATCTATATTTACTTCGATATTTAATATCTCTAATATTCTTTCTAAATCTTTTTCACTGTTAAATGGTATAACAACTTTTTTATTTTTTATTCTTACTCTATTTCCTAATTTATCAGTCATAATGTCTTCAACATATTTATATTCATTTTCTTGTTTAATTTTAACTATTTTGTTTTTTCTCTCAAAAACAGGGTTTGCTGCGATTGCTTCTAGGTCATGAACAGATAAATGTTCAAATTTAACTCTTTCACATAATTGTAACATTTTTTCTTTATCTTCTAATTTGCTTAATACTCTAGCATGACCCATAGAAATATATCCATTTAAAATATCATTTTTAATTTCTTGTGGTAATCTTAAGATACCTAACATATTAGTTACATGAGTTCTACTTTTACCAATTTTTTTAGCTAATTCTTCTTGAGTTATATTTAATGCTTTGATTATTCCAGCATATGCTTCGGCTTCTTCAATGGCTGTTAAGTCTTCTCTTTGAATATTCTCTAAAAGAGCTATCTCCATCATTTCATTATCAGTAAAATCTTTAACTATAGCAGGTATTGTCTCTTTACCGATAAGTTCACATGCTTTAGTTCTTCTTTCACCAGCAACTATTTCATAACCTTTTACACTTTTAGTAACTATAATAGGCTCTAATACACCATATTCTTTTATTGAATTAGCAAGTTCTACTAATTTTTCTTGATCAAATGTTCTTCTAGGTTGATATGGGTTACTTCTTAATTCTTTTATGTTTATTTCAACTACATTTTCCTTAGGAGTTGTTTCAATTATTTCCTCAATAGGATCTACATATAATGATTCATTACTAAATAACTGTTCTAATCCTTTACCTAATGCCTTTCTTTTATTTTCCATTTCTTTCTATCACCTCTTTTGCTAAGTTTAGATATGCTAAAGCCCCTTTACTTTTTGGATCATATTCTATAATTGGTTTCCCATGAGATGGAGCCTCTACTAATTTAACTAATCTAGGTATTATTGTACTGAAAACCTTTTCATTAAAGAACTTTCTTACATCTTCTACTACTTCTAATCCTAATAGTGTCCTTCCATCAAGCATAGTCAAAAGAACACCTTCTATATCTAAATTTGGATTTACTTTTTTCTGTATATTTAAAATTGTATGTAATAACTGATTAACACCCTCTAGTGAATAATATTCACATTGAATAGGTATTAAAACAGAATCAGATGCTGCTAGTGCATTAGTAGTTAAAATACCTAAATTTGGTGGACAGTCTATGATAATATAATCATATCTATCTTTAATAGTTGCAAGTTGTTTTTTTAACTGTTCAGTTATTATAAATTCTTTGTCTTGAACGCTTATTTGTATTAATTCAATATCTACACCTGCAAGGTCTATTAATGCAGGTATTATACTTAAATTTTTAAATGGTGTTTTAATAATAGTATCTTTAATATCACACTCACCCATTATTACATTATATATACTTTTTTTAATTTTAACTCTATCAATTCCAAGTCCAGTTGTACTGTTACTTTGTGGATCTAAGTCTATTAGTAAAACCTTTTCCCCTAGATAACCCAAGGAACTAGATAAGTTTATACTAGTTGTTGTTTTTCCTACTCCACCTTTTTGATTTACTAATGATATAATTTTTCCCACGATAGTTACCTCTCTTATCTATTAAATATTTTAACATATATTGCTTTTTTTTGAAATATAAAACTACAAATATTAAGAAAGAAAATAAAAAAACTATATAAAATTTATAGTTTCTTTACAATAAATATATATTTAAACTTCAATTATTTTACTCTATCTAATATATCCCTAGCAGCTACTAAACCAGTTGCAGCAGCAGTAACAATATTGCCTGCTTTTCCAGAACCATCTCCTATGAAATATATATCATAATCATTTAATTTAAATTTGTTATTTGTATCTATTTCATTACTAAAGAATTTAATTTCAGGACCATATAACAATGTCTCATCATTATTAACTCCTGGTATTATTTTATCTAACTTTTCTAATCCTTCAAGAATATTAGTAATTATCCTATGAGGAAGTACTAAAGATAAATCTCCAGCAACACAGTCTTTTAAAGTTGGCTCAATAAATCCTTTGTTTATTCTCTTCCATTCACTTCTTCTTCCTTTTTTTAAATCCCTAAGTGATTGAATAATTGGTTTACCATCTCCTAAAGTATTTGCTATTCTGGCTATACTCTCACCATAGAGTCTTGTGTTAGTAACCGGCTCAGTAAGACCAACTTTACTGATAAAAGCAAAATTAGAATTATCAGACTTAACATCCTTTAACGAATGTCCATTTACGCATATAAAACCATAATAGTTTTCTTTCGCCACAAAACCACCTGGGTTAGTACAAAAAGTTCTTATCTCATCTGTATATGTATCTGTTTTAATAAATATAGTTGGATCATAAATAATATTAGTAATATCTTCTAATATTTCTTTTCTTACCTCGACTCTTACACCAATTTCAATACTTTGACTAGTGTATGGAATATTGTATTTATCAGCAAGTTCTTGTACCCATTTGGCACCAGTTCTACCGGGAGCTATTATGACATGTTTAGCAATTAAATTATCTTTATTTTCAATTACTATTTCATGTTCTTCTTTCTTTTTACTAATTATATCAATAACATTAGATGTCTCATAAACATCCACACCTCTGTTTTCTAAATAATCAGTAAAATCCTTAATGTATGCTGGTAACTTATCACTACCAAGGTGTTTTTGCTTAATAATTAATAGTCTAGCTCCTGTTTTAGCAACTTCTTTCTTTATTTCGTTTGCTTCATTCATGTTTGATGGATACACATCACTATCCATCTTAAATCTATTAAATATTTTCTCAGTGTCATCTATTAATTTATTAGCTTCACTTTGACTCATATATTTAAATAAATCACTCTTACCCAATTTTGGTATAAAGTTAAGTTTACCATCGGAGAATGTACCTGCGCCACCATATCCAGATAAAATTTGACATGTTTTGCAATTAACACATTTACCACCATTAACTTTCATTGGACACATTCTTGACTCAGCCCTGTGTCCTTTATCAACAATAGCAACTTTTAATTTATTATTTTTTTCAATAAGTTCATACGCCGCGAATAAACCAGCAGGGCCTGCTCCGACTATAACAACATCATACTTTTTCATAATTTCTCCTTTTTTATACACATATTTAATCTTTTGTGTTTTTATTTTCTAATTTTCTATATGCAATTTTACCAATAAGTGTTTTTGGTAATGACTCTCTAAATTCATATTCATATGGCAAGGAATATTTTGCTAGATTAATCTCACAATGATGTCTAATCTTTTTTTCTATTTCTTTTGATGGCTTAATTCCATCTTTTAAAACAATATATGCTTTAGCAACCTGTACCCTTTTAGGATGAGGCACTCCAATAACTACACTCGTTAAAACATCTGGATATGTATTTAAAACATTTTCTATATATGTTGGATATAAATTATAACCATTTGATACTATCATTCTTTTGATTCTTTGTCTAAAAAATACAAATCCATCAGCATCCATATACCCGATGTCTCCAGTATGAAGCCATATTTTTTTATCCTGATGTTCTCTTAATACTTTCAAGTTTTCATTTATATTATTAATATAACCCATCATTACAGTAGGTCCACTAATACATATTTCTCCATCTGTACCATATGGTACTTCTTCATTAGTCCCTATTGCCACTATTTTATAATCAGTGTCAGGAAAAGGAACGCCTATGGAATTATCTTTGTACATTCCTCTTAATGAAACACATGTAGCCGCTGTAGATTCGGTTAGTCCATAGCCAACTAAAATTTCAGCATCAGAGCCATGCTCATGAAGGCAATCATCAATTAATCTTTTTAAGTCACCAGACATAAAATCGCCACCAGAAACTAAACATTTTATGCAAGCAAGATCATGGCGACCTATCTTAGTGTTTTTAGCAAGTGTTTCAAATAATGATGGAACACCGCAAATTAAGTTTGGCTGATATTTTTTAATTTCGCTTAAAAATTTCTTAGGTGAAAAATCAGGAACCAATATGACTTTCATGCCGCAACACAATGGTGTATGAATACAAACTCCCAAACCAAAGCCATGAAATATAGGCAAAATTGATAATATTGATGTGCCTTCATTTGCAATATCAATCATTTTATGACTTTGCAATGCAAGTGAATTTAAGTTCAAATTTGATAAAAGTATTCCTTTAGGCTCACCACTGGTACCACCGCTATAAAGAATAACAGCTGGGTCATTCGGACCTTTTAATGAAGCATATTCCCCATCATAATCATATCCATAATTCAAAAATTCTTTCCAAGTCATTATATCTTCAGTAAGTTCAATCTTAGGTATCTTTCCATGTGATTTATATTTATATAATATCTTTTTAATAGTTTTTAAGTTATCTCCTACAGACCCTATAACAATCTTTTTAACCTTTGTATTGTCTATAATGTTATGTACTTTATCATATACCATATCAAGTACAAATAGAAAAGTGCTTTCAGATTCATTTAAATAAAGTTCTATTTCATTTTCAGCTGACAAGGGATGAATCATAGAAGCAATGGCTCCCACCATATTAATAGCATAAAACATTATAATTGCCTCAGGAGTATTTGGCATACATATAGTAACTTTATCACCATCTTTTACACCTTGAGCCCTTAAGCATTTTGCAGTATTCCTTATTTTTTCATATAGTTCTCTATAAGTACATGTTTTACCATAATATTCATAAGCTATATATTCAGGAAATCTTGATACAGCTTCAAGTAAATAGCCAGTCATAGATGTATTACTATAAGTCAAATTTGGTTTTATCCTATCTTTGTTATAATATTTGACCCATGGTCTTTCTTTTTTATTTAACTTCAATTTTTTCACAAGCCTTATCCTCCAATAATTTAGGATTTTCTATTATATATTCAAACATTTTTATAGCTTTAGCAAAATAATATCCATCAGCTACCCTCTCGTCACAATTTATACCAAAATCACAAATATCGACAACTCTTTCCATACCATCATTGTCTACAACCTTATCTTTGTGTATTAGACCAATTGTTGCCAAAAAAGAACTAGTGCCAAAATTAGCTAAGTTATGGTAAATAGAACCAATTTTTAAAGTACCTAAATTAGATAATATAATTGAACTATAATACAAGTTATCCTTAGTAAATGATTCAGGTAACATTCCTTTTTTATCCAAATATTTAAATATCCCTACAACAGGCACCCTAATAAACTTTGGAAGAGATCCCACAAAGTCAACAACATTATTTGTATTTTCTTTTTTAGTTTCTTTGCTATTTCTTATTTTATTTACTTTTTCAGATATTTTTCTACTAATATCATAAATATTATCATCTTTATCAACTTTAATATTTATCATAACTTCATCACTTTTATCATCAAATGCAATTTTAGCTACAAACGCTATAACTACTTCTGTTCTCTCATATGTTGTTCTATCACAAATAAATCTATTTAAAAGTTTTTTATTATAAAATACCTTAGCAAAAGCCATAGCTATCGCATGAAAATATGTTATTTTATATTCATTATTTTCTTTCTTTTTCTTTTCTATAAATTTGATTAAATTAGTCATATCAATCTTTTGATTAATATATACATCAGAGTCACATCTTCTTGGTTTTAAATCGATCAATATATTATGTAATCCATCTATATCTTTAACTTTTTTAGCATCTTTTCTTTTCAATTTTATTACCTCACTATCGCAATAATATTATACAAAAAAAAAGAATATATTGCAAATCAATATATTAATATATATCCATAATATATTAAAAACAACATAATCATAATACTTCCCTCTACTCTTGTTAAAACCTTATCATTTGAGGAAAAGAAATATAATGCAAAAGCAGATACTTGAACAGCCATAATATCTATTAGGTTAAAACTAGAAGATGTAAACCCCCCATATATAAGAAGTGGTAAGCCAAGAACAATTCCAATATTAAATATATTAGTTCCAATTATGTTACCTAGAGCTATATCAAACTCTCCTTTTTTAGCGGCAATAACAGTCATAGTCATTTCCGGAAGAGATGTGCCTATTACAACAACCGTCATAGTTATAATTTTAGTGCTTACATTTAATAGACTCGCTATATTCCTAGCATTATCAACAACTATATCACTAGCAAAAACTATTCCTATACAACATACAATAACTAATAATATTGATACTAGCATATTATATTTAGGTTTACTATATTCAAGAAATCCTTGCTTTGCCTTAACAGACGATACTATATAAAATATAAATACCAAAAAGAAGATAATAAATAGTAATCCATCAATTCTATTAAGAATAAAATTCTCAGGTATTCCTCCGATGTAATGAGAAAGAATAGCTATAGTAAACATTGAGGTTACTACTAACAAAATAGGTAATTCTTTTTTAACAACATCATTTTTTACTTTGATTGGACTTATAAAAGCAGCAAGTCCAACAATTAATAAAATATTTACAATATTACTTCCCAAAACATTTGCAAGAGCAATGTCTCCACTACCACTAGCAATACTATTAAATGAAATGGCAAGCTCTGGGGCGCATGTACCAAAAGCAGCAACTGTTAAAGCACTCATCATCTTAGACATTTTAAAATTAGTTGCAATAGAACTAATCGCATCTATAAATATATCAGAGCATTTAATCAAAAGAACAAATCCAACTATTAATAACGCAATTGCCTTCAACATGCTTGCCTCCTATTATATTAATATTATAAACTATTTATAATTTTTTTAAAAGAAAAACTTTACTATTTGTAAAGTTAATTATCTTCCTCATCTTCTAATTCTTCAAACAATTTATCAACATTTTTACTTGGAAGCAACATAGTATTGCTTTTATTAATTTTTATCTCAAACATATCAGTATCAGTTGGTAATTCATCTCCATCAATACACCAGGCTGGTGGTATTTTATCAAATTCTAATTTAATATTATCTGTTTTGAAATATGTAAATCCAGGAATATCATTCATTTCTCTTCTCTTTAAATAATGAAGTGCTTTAATAATATCCCATTTATTTTTAATATCGCATAATAATACCTCAAATTTATTATCATCGAGTTTAACATCAGGATAAATATTAGGAACACCACCTACTCTATTACTATTAGTTATAAATATGAATGAAACTCTTTTCTCAAAAGTTTGTCCATCAATTGTATATTTAATATTATAAAACTGAAGATTTTGCTTTAATTGTTGTATTCCATACATTACATATGCAAGTCTACCATACTTTTCTTTTAACTTTCTAGGAGTGGCATACGAAATATCTACATAAGCCCCAATACAAGCAACATACACGAATGGATTATTATTTATTAAACAAACATCTATATTCTTTTGAACCCCATTTAGTAACATAACAATGTTTTTAGAAGTGTTTCCACTCATTCCATACATATGTGCTACATCATTAACACTTCCTAAAGGTAAATGTCCTAATAATATAGGTTTCTTTCTTTCAATATTACCAGCAATTACTTCATTTAATGTCCCATCTCCACCAGCGCAAAGTAACAAATCAACATTTTTCAATTTTTTAACTATTTCTTTAGCATGTCCTTTATATTCGGTATATATTATTTCAGTATCATACTCATAATTTTCAAGTATCTTGTATATTTTTTTTAAATTAGAACGGTTAGTTAATTTTCCACTATTCGGATTATAAATAACAACACATTTTAGCATATTCTTCCTCACTTTTTTTGATATATACATTATATCACTTTTTAATAATTTATCAAATATAAATAAATTGATTATATTTTGAAATTTATTGTTAATAATATAGATAAATGGTGTATAATATTTAGATGGACGGAATTATGATGAAGAAAAAACAAATAAAAAATAAAAAAAAGAAAAAAGTTTTAAAAATAACATTACAAGTTATTTTATTTTTAGTGTGCATAACATTCTGTGGTTTTATATACTATATATATGTTAGCGCTCCTGAATTTAAAAGTGATTTACTTTATAGAAAGGAATCATCAAATATATATGATTCCAAAGGAAATTTAATCGCGACAATTGGTACAGAAAAAAGACAATTAATTAAATATAATGAACTTCCACAAGTATTAATAGATGCTATTATCGCAACTGAAGATTCAAGATTCTTTGAACATGATGGATTTGATATACCAAGATTTTTAAAAGCTGGAATGAGTTATGTAAAAGGAGTAGATGGTGGTGGCGCTAGTACACTTACTATGCAACTTTCAAAAAATACTTTTACAAGTACAGAAACAAAAGGATTTGATGGCATAGTTAGAAAATTTACTGATATATATATGTCAATTTTTAAAATTGAAAAAGACTATTCAAAAGAAGAAATAATTGAATTTTATGTAAACGCCCCATATTTAGGTGCAGGAAGTTATGGGGTTGAGCAAGCTGCTAAAACATACTTTGGGAAAGATGTTACTAATTTAAACTTAGTAGAAGCTTCTGTAATTGCAGGAATGTTTCAAGCACCAGGGGAATATGATCCATATATTAATCCAGATAAAACAACCGCAAGAAAAAACGAAGTAATAAGTTTGATGCTAAGACATGGGTATATTACAGAAAGTGAAGCAAACCAAGCTAAAAAAGTAAAAGTAGAGAACATAATTAAGAAAGCCGATAAAAGCATAAATAAATATCAAGGCTTTGTAGACACTGTTATCCAAGAAGTGATTGATAGAACTGGTGATAACCCATATGAAGTTTCAATGGATATATATACAACCTTAATGTCTGACAAACAAGATGTTATAGAGGATTTCTATAAGAATTGGAAATTTAAAGACGATAAAGTTCAAGTTGGTATAGGAATAATTGACAATAATACTGGTTCAATTATAGCAGTAGGAGCCGGTAGAAATAAAAACAGCGCAATGTCACTAAACTATGCAACTCAAATTAAAAGACACCCAGGTAGTACGGCTAAACCGTTGTTTGATTATGGACCAGGCATAGAATATAAAAATTGGTCAACATATACTCCTTTTATAGATAAACCTGTCAACTATACCGGCGGCGGAACAATGAGAAATGTAGATGGTAAATATCAAGGTTTCTTAACGCTTGAACAATGCCTTGTAAGATCAAGAAACACATGTGCT
>ULMG01027711.1_pt1 | contig 69240 bp, 48 predicted proteins | sample 1951601 | NCBI WGS metagenome assembly ULMG01 (sample SAMEA4835545, study PRJEB28245) | human gut metagenome | biome: gut microbiome; material: fecal sample | place: Denmark | collected 2008
ATAACTGACTTTTAAGACGGTCTGGGGGGGGTGAGGATAAATGTCATTATTACAGGGCATTTGTGTGCCGAAAGGGATGGACAGCCCCGAAGATTGTGGATATCTGTGCGGAATCTGTCCTGGACTCTCTGGCCGATGCCGCATGGCGTATCTGCGAAGAGCCTTACGCATCGGCGGCAGGTGACCTGTTCCGGGATGTTCTGGCTCAGGCATCGGCAGGGGAGACTCTTTATATTGTGCCGTCAGGGCGTTTCCACTCGTTGCCTTTCGAATCATTCCTCCATGATGGCATGATGCTGTCGGAGCGTTTCAATGTCGTCAGGCTAAGCTCTGCACGTGAACTCATGTCTGAAAGAAAATCCTTGCGGAAGCCTCTGTCAGCTGCTGTCTTCGGAGGTCTGTCCTCCGGCATTGATGCCACGAATGAAGAAATCAGGAATGTCAGCCGGGCATTGGGACGGAAATCTCATGTGGACATATACGCTGGTGCAGATGGTACTGCGGAGAATTTCCGGATGATGGATTGCCGGGCCCCGGAGATAATACACATTGCATCTCATGGCTTCTTCTACGACGCTGCCGATACATTGAAGCCTGCATCTCTGGCTGGCCGCACTTCGCCTATGGACCTCTCCGGACTGGTGATGTATGGCGGGGAACTGATGTCGGCGGAAGATATTGCCGGAATGAACCTTGACAATGCCGCACTGGTATGCCTGGCGTCATGCGATTCCGGACTCGGAAAGACATCTGCAGAAGGTGTATATGGTCTGCAGCGGGCATTCAGGAAGGCTGGTGCCGGAACCATCATAATGTCGCTCTGGGAGGCTAGCGATGTGGCTTCGGCGATGTTCATGTCAGAGCTGTATAAGGCTCTGGTCTCTGGAAAATGTGATGTGGAAAGAGCTTTCCGCGCAGCGCAGTCCGCTGTCCGTTCCAGATATCCGGAACCGTTCTACTGGGCGGGCTATGTGATGATAAGATGATGTTTTACTGATATAGATAGGGCCTATGAATATGGAACATCGGGACGAGATGTTTCTCAACTGAAAATCTGACAGTTTTCTCGGAATGAAAGAAATGTCCCGTCCTGATGCTCCTTTTATTAACAATGCTATGAAACTGAAAAATAGACTTATGTTATTCGTTCTTGTCGTAACTTCCTTGGTTTCAGGGTGCGACAGCTCTAAGCGTGCCGGTAGTGGATTGCGCTGTAGAGATGAACTGTTTTCTGGACATACCTTGGAAACGACAATCAATATAAGATTGCAGGCTGTTGCGGATTCATTGTTGAGGAAAGCCCTAGCCGGAATGGCGCATCTGGAATCTGCATGTATTGTCGTCCAGAATATCATGACGGGTGAAATCCCTGTTATCGTGAATCTCGGCAGGAACTTTGAGAACGAATTGTCGGAATGTTTTAACTATGCGGTAAAAAAATATGAACCTGGTGAGGTCCTGTCTCCAGCATCGTGGATGGTGGCGCTTGATGATGGTATGGCGTATTCCCATGCGGACCTTTCCGATGCCATTGCTTCTGGGAAATTGTCAAGAGTGTATGAGATGGTTCCTGACCATTATGTCAGGACGCTCAAGTCGTTTTTTCTTCCGGATTGTTATGACGGGCTTGGCATAGATAGCTTGAGTATCGAGATATGTTCGCCAGAATCAGCCAACTGGAACTCTTCGGCTGTGCAGCATCTTATTCATGGTAGGGATATGTTCATGTCTCCTGTTCATGTGGCGGCATTTTATTCGTCTTTGGCTGCAGGGCGGATAATCGCTCCTGAACTCGTCCGTAATCGTGCTTCCAGTTGCTACGGGGATTTTTATGACAATATTGATACTGATATTATTATGTACGCGCTTGATTCCGTAGGAGGCGCTGGTCTTGTCGGGAGGGAGTCTGTATCATGGAAGATTGCCTATGACAATGGGAATAAGAAAAAATACTCCGCTGAAACGTTCGCAGGAATTTTTCCGGTGAATTTTCCTGAATACTCCATAGCTTGTGTCCTATTTGAAAATCTTCCGGCTTCCGGCAATGAACAGGTGTCCGGAATTGCAAAGAATGTGTCTGCCAGTCTGTCGGAAGTGATTGCCGGTGATGATTATGAACATTATAAAAGCCAGGAGAGTGAGGTTGCTACACTGTGTTCTGAAGACGGGGTGGTGAAAGTGGAGACATGGGATACAGGTACTGGAGGAACAAGTCCGAACTTCAGAAGCGAGATGTATCTGAAAAGGCCGTCTGGAAAATATGTCAAAGTGAATGCGGAGTTCCTCTCGGACGCGTTTGTTCAGTACCTCCATTGCGTAAGGAAAAACGATGGGAACTGCTACTATTTCGCAGTATGTTATGGCCGGGCTTCATCTATAGAGGCGGCGAAATGGGTGAAATCATTCCGTCTGAATATAAATGGCGTCATGGAGGTGGATTTGCTTGATGGAAAATGGCGTTCAGAGGATGAACGGATGAAATTATATGTGGACTATGACATACCGCAATGGTATGACATGTTCGAAAGCTGCGGCTTCGACTGGCTGTTCCATTATGACGCGTCTTCATGTGAACTATATGTTCCGCAGACGGACGGACTGAATCTTCTGGACGGGTATGATGTGTTGCATTTTGATGGCGAGAAGTTCGTGGCGTCAGGTGAAAGGAAACTGGAACTGGAAAAATGCGAGGATAATATTTGATTGCTGGATAAATATGTCTAAATTTGGACAATGCGGATTTTCCGCAGGGGCCGGCTAGGCCCACTACATATAGAAAGTGTTGACGAATCCTCAACTTGAGAATCTGACAAATTACTAAGGAATAAAGGGATACGGCGAACACTCGCTCACGTGTATGAAAATATGCGGAAGGGTGCATTATTTGCACACATCCGTCATTGTCCATATAGGTGTGGAGTACCGTACCGCTTGTTTTTATTCGGGCTTTGTCAGAGCCTTCAGTTGAACAAGCGCCATCGGACTCCACACTTTCTTTATATGCTGATTTGTTGAAAAATACTAATTCAAAATAATTAATAATATGTCTTTAAGAAAAATTGCGTTCTTTTCTTTCTTGCTAATCACATCATCCTGTGATTATAGTTGTCCCCCTGCAAGTAATGATTATACTACAGTAATGGAAGAATATACTGAATGGGAAAACCAGAATGTGCTTTGTCCTGCATGTGGCGGATCGGGAGTCTTTACATATTACTATAGTGAAATCTGTGCAACTTGCGGTGGAACCGGTAGCGTAACTACCAGTGTCCCGGTTATAAAAAAACGAGAGGTTGAGAAGTGGAATGGTAATTTAAATGGTCTGAATTTTAGAGGAAATACTAATCGTATTAATAAAGTATGCAATTTAAGCAAACATAAGTGCCCTGGATATTCAGATACAAATAATGATAAGATATGTGATGGTTGCCTAGCTAATGGATATTCATGTCATGCTGTAAATCACAGTTCGAAAAAACACTAGCTTTAGGAAAATATGACGGAAAATTTCAACGCATCGCTTACGGCAATCAATCTTGCAAAGGCCGCTTGCAAAAGGATGGGAATACCATATTCTATCTACTCATGCAAGTCGATTGTCGATGATACACAATGCCTATATGCTTGAACGATTTATTTGCGTGTTCGGCATCCAGCCGCACACGACATTAGTTGACAAAATTTTCAAAGAATTCATTTTATTTACTGCCAGAGCCGCTTAGGCTTGGCCAATTTTGATGAACTATTGTATTACTATGTTGTGGAAAAAAACTGATTACATCCCGGAAGGTGCTGGTACTATTGAAGATATTGTAGTACGAGCAAAACAGAAATTTAGTGATGTCGACATGCAGGCAAAGTACATAAAGATTGCTGTTGACCTGATTCAAAGAGATTTTGGTGACGAGGTTAAAACGGCAAATTTTGTTTATGGTAACTATGAGGGCGTTATTACAATGTTTGCCAGTGCAGGAGAAGTCTATGCGCATTGGGAAATGTATGAAAATGGAGGCTTAGAGGGATCTGGATTAGAAAAATACTCAGTATCTAACGGAACATCTCATCTTTTGTTTTCCACATCCCCTGAATTTAATCGTCCGCTCCTTCCAATTATTATGTCTAATGCTAAATAGATTTGACTTATGGGAAAGTATGCAAATGAATTTGAAGAGGCAATAGCAAATGTGCCTTACAGTACAGATTGGTTTGAAATGCGAAATGAAGTAATACATTTAATTGTCGATGTCTATCATAACAAGATGCCATTATTTAGATCTTTTCAATCAACAGCAGATGATGATCCTAACAGAAGAAGGTGTTTAGTGTTTGAGATATTTGGCGAAATGTATATGTACAACGAGCATTTTGAAAATGGCCTGATTGAATCAGGACAATTAGATAGGATTGTACATTTAGATGATAGTTGGGAAAATTGTGTAGCTATTGTCTTGTATAGTAATGTGGTTAATGCACCGCCTGCAGCACCAGCGGCACTCAAATATTATAAGGCCTTTGGTATGCATGAGATATTCCCTCAATTAAGGAAAGGATAGATTATGATTGGTTTTATCACAAATACAATAGATAACCCGTGGACGGGTAGTGATGTGTATGAATTTGAAGAGAATGGTTCTCAACGCGATCCTATTCAATACAATTCATATTATAACTGGAGAATTAAGCTAACAGACAAGAATATGTATTTATGTTCGCTAAAAACAAATAATGGCGACTATAAAAACATTTATCTGTTTGCCGTTAGAAGAAATTTGTTCTACTTTGCGATATTCATACCACAGTTAGAAATATTAAAACAGTTTAAAGGTAATCAACAGATTGCCAGAGCATTGCAATCACTTCCCTTAACACAACAGTGTCTCAACTCAGAGAACAAAGAGATTAACCTTGGACATGAAGTTTTAAGTCTTGATGGTAGTTGTTTATTGGTAAAGGTAAATGCCCCTATTGATGTTTTTTTGTATCCACGAGACAAACAGATATCCAATCCTGAAATTAAACAAAAGTATGCCTTTCTGAATAATCTGTATTTTCAGATTGAAAAAGAATACGATGGACTTCTGAAGATTATTGGCGAATACGATGCTAAGGCAAAGCGCAAAATTGAGGATATAAAAAACAGACTTCAAAGAATACTCGTTAGGAAAGGAGTAAGAATGGGTGTAAGCCTTGCGTTAGCCGGGATAACCGGAGGGTTATCAGTTGGATTAGATACTCTTTTTGGTTTAGATGATGTTGCGGATATAAACGATTTATTGGATATAGCAGACATATCTGATGTGATGGGAGACGCGATGGATGCCGTTGATGTAGCTGATATTTTAGATCCCGATATTCTTGACTTTGAAATAGAAGACATGGATGACATTAATATAGTTGATGCCGGTGCAGAAGATCTCACTTCTTGTTCGTTCTCTGATGATGAACCCTCTGGACATGAGATAAGTTTCACCGGACACGAATTTTATGACACTGAAATAAATCGCGCAAACAACAATCTGGAGAATCATGCGGAAGATTTACTTCAGGCAAGAACCTCGGCTGAAGCTCAGCGTGACCTTGACAGGATACGAATGGACAGGCGTTCTATTGATTATTGGGAGGGATGTAAGAGGGACGCTTTAATAGAGAGTGAAAAAAATGATATCTTCATTGATGGAATTAATGCCAAACTTGAAATAATAGAGAGATACAGAAATAAACATAAGTAGGAATGTGCCTACTGGATGGAGATATTAAGCGATTCTCAAATGAAGATGTATAATAGACCAAATAATGATAGCTAATTGGGACATTGCAATCCTGTATCGCTAGTTGAATTCTAATAACATTACGAATATGTTAGGTGGCAGTGTTATTATATATGAAAATATCTCTGTGGTTGATATTGGTCTGCTTATAGTTGCCGTTGTTACGGCAATACTGGGATTGTGGCAATATATTTCAAACCATGAAATGACATTGCTTGAGGCAGAATTGAAAAATCTGACGAGCCGCTTCAGAGCTATAGAAGAGGAAAAGTTGAAGTACATTAATCTTAGGATACGATATCCTTATAATATGGCGTGCCGGTATGAGGTGTCTTTTTTTAGATTGAAAAGAGTCGAGGGGTATTTTACAATAGATTGTAACTTGTCGGTTTATGATAATTTTTATCGATATGTGCTTAATAGCAGACAGTATATCAATACCTCAGAACTGACATTACGCCAAATGATTGACCTTTATAATATATATGTGGAAAATCTTTCTCATCGTAGTAGTTTGAACCAGACATTCCAGGTTCTATATACGTGTGTCCACAATATTATAAACTCAGGTTTTGCCTTTAAACGGAAAGATAGGTTGCATCGTGTTCAAAATAGTCTGACATCGACTCAGGCAATCTTATATTTCTTTAATCAAGTTCAATATGCCGATAGACAACGAAAGAATAATAAATATTTAAAAAGTCTGTATAAATCCAAGTTCTTTGAAAAGATGTTTGAAAGTCAGGAGTATAAAGATATTCAGAATCTTATCCCGGTTTATGTCGAAAAAATGTTCTACAAACAAGAAAAATAGTGACGGAATCATGAAAATATTCGATTTTTTTAAGCGCAAAGTTGCTGATAGCCAGAAAAATATTACTCTTGAAGACTGTGTCGTAAAGATGTTTGAATCGGCAGGCATCGTGCCTGACAGACAAGGAAACATGTTCCATACGGAAGTGCAGGGAAAGTACTGCGCGTACAATGTTGGGCTGAATTGCGATGCTGGGAATAAGCTGATTGTCTGTGTCCCGTTCTTTTTGCCTGTAGGTAAGGATGTGGCTTTTGCCGCTAATTATGAGGTGGAGAGAATCAGCAAGGAGGTATCAGGGCGATTTCCGGGAACAATCGTCTATCTGGCTGAGAATGACAAAGGGTATAAGCTGACAGCGATTACAATCAAGACTTTCGGTGAATTGTCGGATAGTACTCCATTAGAGATTCATCAGGCAATGATTCATACTGTGGATGCCATTGACGACAAAAACTTCGCATCATTGACCGCTGCCATAGTAGGGTATGAATCATACGAAGAACTGCAGGGTAATATGAAAGCGACATCAGCTGACGGAAAGAATGTCGCTATTCAGCTGAAGGACGGCTATCGGGAGTTGCCGGGAAAGGTTCCGGATCTCGACAATTCCAGATATCTTGGACGGCTTATGGCGTATGCGACGCATATAATGATGGCGAAGGACAATGATGAACTTGTGAACCGTGCAGCAGGAACCTTGAAGAAATCGTTTGACGGGTTCATTCAGGAAATCTACAATGTGGCGGATGAAAAGGAACGTAATCTGATAAGAATGCTGCGTTTTCTCGGCACGGTGAAGACTAAGAATAACAGCGGTGCTGAAGACGACTTCGTTGTGGGCAGAAACGAGGTCAAGAGCTATCTTGATGCATCTGGGGATCCGTGGCGATTGGTGTATGGAGAGAACTTGGACAATCCGGATGTCCTTGGATCGGATAAATAAGAAAGTATTGAACTTGTTATGAAATTGATTGGAAAAATAGGCTTGGCAGTTGTGGCAGTTTCGCTGATTATGGTTATCGGGACTGCATTGTCCGGAATCCGTGTGCGGACAGCATTGACGAGAATGTTCGGAGGGGACGGAAATGTTTATAAGGCGGAGGTTCCTATGGGGCGAGTCCTTGACTGTAATGACAGCGTCCTTGTCTCATTTGTTCCTGAGTATAATGTCTTCCTGGATTGTTCATTGGCGAACTCCTCTTCCAATAGGCATAATCTCCAGGCTCTGGCCGAATCTCTCGCGGTGGTTCTGCCTTCCCGCACAGCTGAAGACTGGAACGCATATATACATGCAGGCATCCGCACAAACAGGAAGCATCTGCCCCTTGCATACAAGGTTTCGCAAGGTATGCTGGATATGTTGAGGACTTTCCCGATATTGAAGAGACGCCGTTTCCGGGGCGGTTTCATCGTGGAGCAGAATGGGCGTGCAGTGTTCCATTATGACGGATTTGCGCGACGGACACTCGGCTATTGTGCTCCGGGGCGTGGAGGAAATGAAAGAGTCGGCGTTGTCGGCAATGTGTACCATGACCTGCTTCATGGCATTGATTTTAGGTCTTCAATAAATATAAGGTGGCAGATGGCAGCTGATTCCATGCTTCGTGCTGAGATTCCGGATCCTGAACAGATTAAAGGTGCCTGTCTGCTTCTGATGGATATCCATGACGGCTCCATCCCTGTGATAGTGAATCTTGGATATTATGGTGGCAGTACAGCGCTTGGAGAATATTATAATTATGCAGTCGGGTTCGGATATGAACCGGGTACTGTAATGGAACCGCTTTCCTGGCTTGTGGCGTTTCGTGACGGAATGTTCCATACCGGAAAAGAACTTGCTGATGCGCGACGTGACAGCAGCATTGCTGCAGCATACAAATTTTTCCCGGGCCGTTATGTGGAATCTATGCGGTCATATATGGCACCTGATTTGTGCGATATGATGGAATTGTCAGGCTGCCGGAATGCCGAGTTCTCAGAGGCTTCCTCAGCAGTGAGCGGGTTGGTCTTAGGGAGAGATATGACAATGTCGCCGCTTTGCGTGGCATCATTTTATGCCGCTCTAGCTTCAGGTGAGGTGTTGCAGCCGCATCTGAAGAAGTCAGACTGCCGTTCAGGAATTGACAACGGGCAGCAACCGTTCGCCGGCATTGACCTTGGCGTCATTACGGGTGCATTGGACACGTCTGGCATTGTAACGGGCCTGAGTTCTGTGTCGTCGTATGTTGATTATGATGCGGCTCCATGCGCAGGAGTGACTTATGCAGGCTTTTTCCCTCGTGAAAAACCGGAATTTGCAGTCGTCTGTGCCATGTTCGGAGCACGGAATGTCCCGGCTGAAGCCCTCGGCGATGTTGCAGCGGTGGTCTCCCGTATAGCAGGAAGGATTGTTTCTGAAAAGAAGCAGGAATAAGCTGCTTCAGAAACAAATGATGTCAGACGTTCACCACGTCTATTTTCCAGTCCTCCAATGTCCGTGATGCAGTTGATATGTTCACGCCGACCTTGACAAGCCGCTTGCCCTCCTCGAACCGGAAAGGTATCATATATCCCTTGTCATCAATCTGTTTCAATGCCGTCTCGGAGGAGCTGTCGACTTTGAATTCGAACACATATATTGAATTGTCAGTCCAGCAGACGGCATCGGCGCGTCCTATGGCGGATTTTTCCTCTGTCCTGATGTAATACCCGAGGAGAGAGAAAATCAGGTAGATGATTGTCTGATAATGCTTTTCTGTCTTATTTTCAAGGTCATTCGGCATTGCTGCAAGAAATGACTGCATGCGGGATAAGGCTTCTTCCACATTGCCTTTTCTTAATGCGGCATTGAACCTGATGACAAAAGACGCACTTGCTGGATCCTGATTGTTGTATCTGGCAAGCAGTGAGTTCAGAAAACCGTTGCGCACCTCTTTATTAGGGTATCCGAGTGTGTATGAGTCCGTCTCTTTGTCGTAGGACTTTATTGTAAGATATCCGGTCTGGTAAAGCAGAGGAATGGGGTTGTCGGTAACTTCCGGAGACACATTGAACTCGTTGGCTGAGATGTACTCCATCTTGTCGAATTCACGCTCTTCTATAGGCTTCCTGTCCAGCCTCTCCAGCAGATAGGTCGGCGTTGCCGTCTCGAACCAATAACTCTTGAACTGCTTGTCAGCAAATGCATTAAGCAGACTGAACGGATTGTAGATGTCTTCAGATCCTTCGCAGAAATGATATCCGTCATAGTTTTCCTTGAGCAAATCGAAAGTCTTTTCTCTGCTGATGCCTTCAGCTTCTGAAAGAGATTTTATTTGAAAATCAAAGTTGTTCTCAAGCTCTGACTGGGAAATTCCGCAGATTGCAGAATATTCAGGAAGCATCGAGATATTCTTGAGGTTATTGAGCTCGCTGAATATGCTCAACTGCGCAAATTTATTGATGCCGGTGATGAATACAAAGCGCAGATATGGATCGAGGCTCTTTATCGGGCTGTAGAAATTGCGCATAATCTGGCGCATAGGCTGAATCTGCTCTCTGTCATTTATGACATCGAGAAGCGGAGCGTCATATTCATCAATTATGATAACAGCTTTTTCACCGGTCTGTTCGGTGGCTCTGTGCACGAGACCCTCCAGACGCTGGTTTATGTTTACATCTTTCACTCCTCTTCCATATGTCTGCTCATATTCATACAACTTCTTGTCCATCTCTTCAAGCAGAAGAGCTTCCGTCATGTGCTTTGCTGTGGAGATGTCGAAATAAAGGACGGGATGCTGTTTCCATTCTTTTTCCAGATTCCCGGCTTTCAGATTATTGAACAGGTCTTTTCTTCCGGAAAAATATGCCTGGAAAGTTGAGGAAAGCAGCGATTTCCCGAAGCGGCGTGGGCGGCTCAGGAACACATAATTATATTTATGTGCTATGTTGTAGATATATTCTGTCTTATCAACATAGATATACCCTCCTTCGATAATCTTGTCGAATGTCTGTATCCCAATAGGAATCTTATTGTCTCCTCCGTTCATGTCCAATATATATTATGTCAATGCCTGAAGGCAAAGATAATAAAAATCCAGATAATAGATACTTGCCTTATTGCCCGAAAAAAGCTTGCCTGCGGTTCCGGGGCTTTTTGCGATGTGGAAGGTCGATATTTTTTAGTAAATTTACCGCTCGAACAATAATATCCGACATTTTTATGTGGAGAACGGTACTTGTCATATTCTCATTGCTTTCGACACTCTGCCAGGGTGCTGAGCGGCATGATACGGACAAAATCACATTGTCTGACCTTGACAATGTTATCCGCCACGCAAGTGAATATGACAGGGTTAGGGAAGATCGCCTGGATTCTTGCAGGACGGCCTTGATGCATAGTAAGACATTGGAGCAGAAGTATTTGCTCTATTTTACGATGCGCCAGACATTTGACCGGTACAGAACGGATTCCGCGACTTTCTATGCGGTCAAGTCTCTTGACGCGGCCAAAGAACTCGGCCGTCAGGATTATATAAGCGCATCATCTCTGGCTCTGGCCAAGCAGTATATGACCTCGGGAATGAGTTATGATGCCCTGGCAACTCTGAACCGGGTAGACCGGAGTGCATTGTCTGAAAAAAGCAGGGAGGAGCTGTACCTCTTCTATATGAGTATATATGAGTCGCTTGAGGGACTTGGCATTGACCAGAGCCTGAAACAGTATTACAGTTCCAAAGCCTCCGTGTACAAAGATTCCATTGCCAGCCAGTTTCCTGACAATGTTGTGGGCAAAAGTGAGCGTTTTCTGCTTGAAGGGGACTATAAGAGTGCCCTGGACGTTCTACTGCGGAAGTACGGCTCGCTTTCTCCGGAGTCGCCCGAAAACGGCCCAGTAGCCATTGCCATTGCGGATATTTATCTTTCAATAGGATGGAATGATGCCGCAAAGGATTATATGATAGCTTCTGCCTATTCGGATATTGTCAATGCCAAGAAGGAATATGTGGCGCTCAGGATGCTTGCGACGATGCTTTACGAGGACGGGGACATCAAGAGGGCTTACTCTTATCTGAACAAGGCCCTGGACGACGCGAACTTCTGCAAGGCAAGGCTGAAGGTGGATGCATTGGCACCTCTCATCTCCATTGTCAATGAGTCCTATATAGAGGCCAAGAAGAAGGATCTCAAGATATTGTATGCAGGCTTCGGTGTGCTGTGCTTCCTGCTGTTGCTTATGACCGTGCTCCTGTTCGTGAACAAGAGCCAGCGCAGGAAACTGGAGGTGATGAAAGACGAACTCACTGAGTCCCAGTCACTTCAGGAAGAAGCGAACAGGATAGTAAAGGAGTCCAGCAATATCAAGAATACCTATATCACCCAGCTGATGCTTGAGTGCATTTCCAGAATCGAGCGACTGGACAAGTACAGGAAGAATCTGAACAAGAAGGCCATCGCAGGAGATATCCAGACACTTAAGCGTGACCTTAAGTCGAATGCCGTGGTGGAGGAGGAATGGGCGTCGTTCTACAGTGTTTTTGACAAGACTTTCTTGTCATTGTTCCCTACTTTCATCGCTGATTTCAATAATTTCCTTCAGCCGGAGTACAGAATTTCGATCAAGGACCCGTATGTCCTGACTCCGGAACTGAGGATTTATGCTCTGATCCGTCTGGGAATCGACAGCACGGACCGCATTTCCATACTTCTGAGATACTCCCGTTCCACCATATATGCGTACCGTTCGAGGACTCGTCTGAAAGCTCTTTCCCCTCAGGAATTCGAGGAGCAGATTAAGGGAATTTCATCTATTTAGGCACAAAAAAGTTTTATTTTCCATTTATATTTTTTAGTAGTATATTTTAGATTAAATCGTTGGTAATCAAGTATTAAAGTTTTAAATTCGTTTATATTTTCATTATTACATATTGTTATTGATTTTCAAGTTACATATCTTTCGTAAAATAATAACACTAATGTTAATGAAACGACTACTGGCCTTCTTTGCAATTGCAACATTCGGCATCGCAACCCTTTCTGCTGAAAATGTGGAAACTGTTTATTCTCCCGACGGAAAAGTGAAACTTTCTTTCTCATTGTCAGAAGAAGGTCGTCCCCAGTATTCGGTGGATTGCGGCGAATTGCCTGCCGTGCTGACAAGCGGTATGGGGTTCGAACTGGTGGGCAAGTCAGATGACCTGAAGTCTCATCTGGATAGGGACTTTGAAATCACCGGTACATCACGAGGCGATTGTGATGAGACATGGAGCCCTGTATGGGGTGAGGAGACTTCCATCAGAAATCATTATAACGAATTTGTAGTCAACTTGATGCAGCGTCAGACCGGAAGAAGGATGGATATCAGGTTCAGGGTATATGACGACGGTGTAGGATTCCGCTATGAATTCCCTCAGCAGCAGTCACTTGTCTATTTTGTGCTCAAGGAAGAGCATACGCAGTTCGCCATGCCGGGAGATATCACCGCGTGGTGGATTCCGGGCGACTATTATACTCAGGAATATGACTACACGTGCTGCCGCCTCTCCCAGATCAGGGAAGTGAACAGCAAGCGCATGAACAAGAACATGTTCTCTCCGACCGGAGTGCAGACATCGCTTCAGCTCAAGACAGACCAGGGCCTCTACGTGAATATCCACGAGGCTGCTCTTGTGGACTATGCCTGCATGCATCTGAATCTGGATGACAAGAATTTCGTCTTCGAATCATTCCTCAATCCTGATGCGACTGGTGCCAAGGGCTATCTTCAGGCGCCTCTGAACACTCCTTGGCGCACAATCATTGTCAGTGACGACGCACGCGACATTCTCGCTTCCCGTATGACGCTGAACCTCAATGAACCTTGCAAGATCGAGGACACTTCCTGGATCAGACCTATAAAATATGTTGGTGTGTGGTGGGAGATGATTACCGGAAAGTCACAGTGGTCCTATACCTGGGATCTGCCTTCCGTTCAGCTCGGCGTGACCGATTATACGAAAGTCAAGCCTCACGGTCATCACGGAGCCACCACTGAGAACGTGAAGAAATACATTGACTTCGCTTCTGAAAACGGCTTCGACGCGGTGCTTGTCGAGGGCTGGAACGTGGGCTGGGAAGACTGGTTCGGCCACCTTAAGGACTATGTCTTCGATTTCGTGACCCCTTATCCTGATTTCAATCTTGAGGAAATCCGTGACTATGCCAAGTCCAAAGGTGTGGAAATGATCATGCATCACGAGACTTCCGCTTCAGTAAGAAACTACGAAAGGCATCTCGACACCGCATATACATTTATGAAAAACAACGGCTACAATGCCGTCAAATCCGGTTATGTCGGAAATATGCTTCCTCGCGGGGAACAGCATTACAGCCAGTGGATGGTAAACCATTATCTGTATGCCGTCACCCAGGCCGCCAAATATAAGATAATGGTCAATGCCCATGAAGCGGTGCGTCCTACGGGATTGTGCAGGACCTGGCCTAACCTTATCGGAAACGAGTCTGCCAGAGGAACCGAGTATCAGGCATTCGGCGGTTCCAAGCCGGGACATGTCTGCATATTGCCGTTTACCAGGCTGCTGGGCGGTCCGATGGACTACACTCCAGGCATCTTCGAGATGAATATCAGCAAGTTCAGTCCGGGCAACAAGTCACATGTCAATGCCACGATTGCAAATCAGCTGGCCCTTTACGTGACGATGTATTCTCCGTTGCAGATGGCTGCCGACCTTCCGGAAAACTACGAGAGATTCCCGGATGCGTTCCAGTTCATAAAGAATGTGGCTATGGAATGGAGTGAGGCCAGATACCTGGAGGCCGAGCCTTTCGAATATGTCACCACGGCACGCAGGGTAAAGGATTCAGGAGACTGGTTTGTCGGCTCCACAGCAGGTGCTGAAGGCCACGTTTCCAAGATATCGTTCGACTTTCTGGAGCCGGGCAAGAAATATGAGGCCACGCTCTATGCAGATGCACCGGATGCGGACTACAAGACAAACCCACAGGCTTACACTATCCGCAAGATGAAGATTGACCACAAGTCGAAGCTTGTCCAGAAATGTGCAGCAGGCGGCGGATATGCGATGGAAATAAGAGAAATCAAGAAATAAAACTATAAGTGTATGATAACCAACAAATTGAAATTTATGAGCGTAATCGGAGCGGTATTTTTATGCCTCTCCGCTTCAGCGTCTCAGAAAGAAGACTTCAAAGCAGCTGAGAAAGCGGCCTCAGGAGTTCTCACGAGAACTCTCGGAAGAAAACCTTCCAATGTGAAACTCGTAGTTACCGGTCCTATGGAGGGAAGCGAATATTTCTCTACAGAGGTGAAGAAAGGCAAACTTACCGTAAAGGGAAGCTCTGCTGTGGCAGTCTGCCGTGGTTTCTATGATTATGTAACATCCAACCATTATGGTCTGTCCACTTGGACTGTCAATAACATTGACCTTCCTGAAAAACTTGCAGACCAGCCTCTTAAACTCGTCCCTACTCCTTTCGTGCTGAGACAGTATATGAATGTCTGCACCCTCGGCTACACCATGCCTTACTGGAAATGGGAAGACTGGGAGAAGGAGCTTGACAGGATGGCTCTCCACGGCGTGAACATGCCGCTTTCGCCTATCGGTAGCGAAGCGATTTTCGCCCGCGTATGGAAGAAGCTCGGTCTGACTGATGAGGAAATCGGCAAGTTCGTGACAGGCCCGGCTTATCTGCCGTGGTTCAGAATGGGCAATATGTCAGAACTCGACGGACATCTCTCACAGAGCTGGTATGACAAGACCATCGCTCTGGAACACAAGATGATAGACAGGATGAGTGAACTCGGTATGACACCGATTTACAATGCTTTCGCAGGCTTTGTGCCTGAAGCGATCAAGCGCGTGTATCCTGACGCGAACCTCATCCACACCGGTTGGGATGACGGCCCGTACTATGTGTCCAATTTCATTTCTCCTGAAACGGAGCTGTTCCAGCTGATCGCGAAGACATATATTCAGGAATGGGAAAAGGAATTCGGAAAAGGCAAATACTACCTCGCCGACAGTTTCAATGAAATGAAGGTCCCGTTCGCCGAGCGTGGCACAAAGGAACGCTATACTCAGATATCCAACTACGGAAAGTCTCTGTATCAGTCCATTGCCGCTGCAAATCCGGACGCTGTTTGGGTGCTCCAGGGCTGGATGTTCGGCTACCAGAGACATATCTGGGACCCGGAGAGCATTGAAGCATTGTTCTCCAAGGTGCCTGATGACAAGATGCTTCTTCTGGACCTGAGCGTGGACTTCAACTACGGAATCTGGGAGAATGAATATACATGGAACTATGCGAAAGGCATTTACGGAAAACCGTGGATCTACAGTACCGTGCCTAACTTCGGCGGACGTACTGCCCCTGCAGGCGCATTGGACTTCTACCTTAACGGCCATCTGAATGCCCTCAGCTCCGCAAATATGGGCAATCTTGTCGGCGCAGGCACCGCTCCTGAAGGCGTGGAGAGCAATGAAGTGATCTACGAAATCCTTTCAGATGCGTGGTGGAGCACTTCCCACAAGGATATCCACGAATGGCTGAGGAATTATACCATCAACAGATACGGAAAATGTCCTGAGACGATGATGACATTCTGGAACAAGATGCTCGAAAGCTCTTACGGAATGTGCTCAAGCCGTGCACAGTACGTAGTTCAGAGACAGCCGTTCTACGGTCTCGGAGGCCGTTACGTGGTTTCCAAGGCTCACTTCAAGGCTCTTGAAGCCTATATCGCGGCTGCTTCGGAACTCGGTGACAATGAAGCATATCTCACCGACCTCGCCTTGTGGGCCGGCTTCTATGCGTTCGGCAAGGCAGACCTGCTCGTAAATCAGATCAATGAAGCTTATCTTGCCGGAGACAATGACAAGGCTGCCGCTATGGAGGTCCGTTTCAAGGACCTGATGCTTCGCGCGGACAGACTTCTGGACAAGAACCCTGTAACCCGTATGCAGAGATGGATCGACTTTGCCCGCGGATGGGGTGACAGTCAGCAGGAGAGCGACAAATATGAAAAGGACTGCCGCAGAATCGTGACCACATGGGGTATCAGTTATCCTGATGCCGGCCTCAATGACTATGCATGCAAGATCTGGTCAGGTCTTATCCGCGACTACTATATCCCGAGATGGCAGCATTTCTTCGATGCCAAAAAAGCGGACAAACCATTTGACTTCGCCGCTTGGGAGGGTAATTTCACTGAGGAGAAGAAACTCTCCGATTTCGTTCCGGTAAAGGACCTCGTGAAGGAATCACAGGAGCTTGTCAATGTTGCGAAAGACATTGAACCGGCTGAAGGCCAGGGGCTTTCCGGATGGACATCATTCGAGATGAGAGACAGCAGCACATTGATCATCCGCATGATGGAGCCTGAGGATTACATTCCGGTCAAGGCCCTGAGATTCAGATGGAAGAGAGGTGAGGACAATGTCACCCTCAAGCGTGTGCAGGTCAATGCTGCCGGCTGGGTACGTTCCGTCAAGAAGGACATCAATGTCGAAATCGGCAAGGACAATCCGGTAGTGGAGATCCCATTGGAATACAAACGCGACAGGACCTATCAGTTCATCTATGTCCATATCGAATTGGCCGGAACAAAACTGAACGGGGACTCACAGGTCTCAATAGAATATGTAAAATAATTATTCAATATGATGAGAAAAATTATATCAGTCATCGCTCTGGCGGCCGCGCTTTTCTGCGGTCTGTCATGCAGCAAAGACAATTCAGTCCCAGAGATTGAATTGAAGAGTGTTTCCGCTACGTCGTTCGACGCTGCCGGAGGATTCGGAACTGCTGTAGTTGAAGCAGGCGGCCTCGAACTGAAGGCCGAGTCTTCAGCACCTGAGTGGCTTCGCGTAAGCGTTGCCGGTTCTTCTGTTCTGTTCAATGTGTTCTCATATACTGGTGATACAGAGCGCACTGCGGATGTTACCATCAATGCTGAAGGCAGCAATTCCGTCAGCTTTTCAGTGAAACAGTCTCCGTTCAAGGGAATCATCATAAGTGAATCAATCCTGGAGTTCTCTGATTCCGACCAGAAATTGCAGACACTTGTAAAGTGCACATCTGATTTCAGCGTGGAAATCCCTGAGAATCCTGATGGCGTCTTCTCATTCGAGAAGTCCGCAAGCGGTGTGACATTCATCGTAAGCAAGGCTCAGAGCCGCAGAGCGTTCTCCGGCAGAGCAGTCATCACCCCTGCGGACAACAGCATTGAACCTGTTTATGTAACATTGACACTCCCTAAGAAACCGGACTGGTATTATCTCATGGGAACTTGGAAAGTGGCAAAGAACGCCGATGAGTGCGGAGACAAGAGCGATTTCGTGTTCGCGACAGAAAAGATGTACGAGTCATTCTCGGTTACGGTTCAGAAAGGTGAGCTCGTGAATTATCCTTTCTCAGCCCAGCTGGTGGACGGTAAAGTAAGAATCGGCATCCAAGGCTTCGGCAAAGATGAGGCTGCAAACAAGTACTACTCAGTGCATTTCAACGGGCCGACTTCGTCCAATCCGTCAGGATTCTACATCTTCTCTACAGAGGGTCGCGCCGCTTGGGATGCCGAACCTGTATTCGATGATGTGAACCACACAGTCACTCTTTCATTCGAGAATGCCAAACTGAACAGCAACGATATCCCTCAGCAGTTGAACATCTGGTGGAGTCGTGACAGATTCTTTGCATTCACTACACGTATTGTAGCATATCAGCAGCTTGTGCTTACTAAGGAATATACAGAATAGTAACAGCTTATGAAAAGATTGATCATAGCATTGCTGCTGTCGTTTGCCTGCACGTTTTCAGTTTTCGCGCAGCAGACATTGACAGTCAGCGGTACAGTCAAGGACGATGCCGGCGAGCCTCTCATAGGTGTCGTGGTGGCAGTGGCGGGCACTGGAAATGCTGCAGTCACGGACCTTGACGGTAATTATACATTGACAAAAGTGCCTGCAGGAGCCAAGCTCGAGGCTTCCTGCCTGGGTTATACCAATGTCACCAAACCTGCTGCAGAAAAAGTGGACTTCGTGCTCTCCACAAGCACGGAAATGCTTTCTGAGGCAGTGGTTACCGGTATGACTACCACTGACAAACGTCTCTTCACAGGAGCGACCGACCAGCTTTCAGCCGTGGATGTAAATATCAGCGGTGTGGGTGAAATCAGCCGTTCGCTCGAAGGAAAATCAGCCGGCGTCTCAGTGCAGAACGTATCCGGAACCTTCGGTACTGCGCCTAAGATCAGAGTCAGGGGTGCCACCTCCATTTTCGGAGATTCCAAGCCTCTGTGGGTGGTCGATGGCGTCATAATGGAGGATGTGGTCAATGTTGATGCCAATTCCCTGTCATCCGGAGATGCCACGACATTGATCAGTTCCGCGATAGCAGGCTTGAACTCTGACGACATCGAGTCGTTCCAGATCCTCAAGGACGGTTCCGCGACTTCCATCTACGGAGCAAGGGCAATGGCGGGTGTCATTGTCGTGACCACCAAGAAAGGAACTCCTGGCGTGACCCGCGTGAACTACAACGGTGAATATACCATGCGTCTTGTCCCTTCATATTCCGAGTTCAACATCATGAACTCACAGGAGCAGATGTCGGTTTATGAGGAAATGTACCAGAAGGGATGGCTCAACTTCACCAGCAGCGTATATAATTCGCAGGGCGGTGTTTACAGCAAGATGTCCCAGTTGATGAACACATACGATTCCACGACCGGAAAATATCTGGTTGAGAATACTGAAGCAGGAAGAAAGGCATATCTCCGCAAGGCCGAGATGCGCAACACCGACTGGTTCAGCGAACTTTTCCGTCCGACGGTGCAGCACAGCCACTCTGTCAGCATCACATCAGGTTCTGAGAAAGGCAGTTACTATGCGTCTCTGGGCGCGCTGGTCGATCCGGGCTGGTCTGTCCAGAGCAAGGTGAACAGATATACCGCGCTTTTCAACACGTCCCAGAAGATATTCAAGGATTACATCACCCTGAACATCATCGGAAACGCCTCATACAGACAGCAGAGGGCGCCTGGTTCGCTGTCGTCTTCCACAAACCTCGTTGAGGGCTCGGTGAAGCGTGACTTCGACATCAATCCGTATTCTTATGCCCTCCGTACTTCGAGGACACTGGATCCGGACGAGTTCTACACTAGGAATTATGCTCCGTTCAATATCAAGCACGAGCTGGAGAACAACTACATTGACCTGTCTGTGCTTGACACGAAGTTTCAGGCGGAGATCAAGGCGAAGCCGATAAAAGGTCTCGAACTGTCCGCCCTCGGTTCCGTAAGATATCAGCTGTCAATGACTGAGCACAATATCAGGGACAATTCCAACCAGGCCGAGGCTTACCGTTCTGCTGCCACCAAGATCATCATGAACGCGAACCCTTACCTGTACAAGGACCCGGACAATCCGACAGGGGACAAGTACACGGTCCTGCCTCAGGGAGGTATCCTGAAAAAGAATGACTACTCAGCGCTCAGCGTGGATTTCAGAGCGTCAGGAACATACAATACCGCCATTGCCGACAAGCATATCATCAATGCTTTCGCTGCGGTGGAAGTCAATTCGCTGGACAGGCACGCAAGCTCTTTCGACGGATGGGGACTTCAGTATGAGGCCGGTGAGACTCCGTTCTATATCCTGGACCTGTTCAAGAAACAGCTTGAGCAGAATTCATATTACTACAGCCTGAACAATACGCACGAGCGCAATGTCGCTTTTGCCGCTACTGCTTCATACTCATACAATTACAGATACACCATCAACGGAACATTCCGTTACGAGGGCTCAAACAGACTCGGAAGGGCGAGAAGCGCCCGTTGGCTGCCTACATGGAACGTCGCCGGCAAATGGTCTGCGGATCAGGAAGAGTGGTTCGATGCGTTGAAACCGGCATTGTCCAGCATGAACTTCCGTGTATCATATTCATTGACAGCGGACAGGGGCCCGGCGTGGGTGAACAACTCCACAGCATTGTTCTATCCGAGCACTCCGTGGCGTCCTGCCACCAATATCAAGGAGCCGTCGCTCTACCAGTCCTCCATCGAGAACTCCGAACTCACATACGAGAAGAAGCATGAGTTCAATGTGGGCGCTGACCTCGGTTTCATCGACGACCGCATCCTCCTGTCATTCGACACTTACAAGAGAAACAACTTCGACCTTATTGGCAGTGTTGTCACTCAGGGACTTGGCGGTGTTTCCAATAAATACGGAAACGTGGCTTCCATGAAGTCTTCCGGAGTGGAGCTTTCGCTTACCACCAAGAATATCGTCAAGAAGGATTTCTCCTGGACTACGAATTTCATATTCTCGCACATGAAGAACACCGTGACCAAACTCAAGACTTACCAGACAATGATCAGTTATCTGACAGGTTCGGGCTATTCTATGGAGGGAATGCCTCGAGGCGCCGTGTTCTCACTGCGTTTCATGGGACTTGACGAGATGGGTATCCCGACTTTCCTGAACAAGGACGGGGAAATCACTTCCACGAACATCCAGTTCCAGGAAATGAACAATTTCAGCAACCTCAAGTATGAGGGGCCGATTGACCCGACCATTACAGGAAGTTTCGGCAACATGTTCAAGTTCAAGGGCTTCACGATGAATGTCTTCATGACTTACTCCTTCGGAAATGTGGTAAGGTTGGACCCTATCTTCTCCAACAGCTATTCGGACCTTACCGCCATGCCGAGAGAGTTCATGGACAGATACATCAACCCGGGTGACGAGAACATTACCAATGTGCCTGTAATCGCAAGCAAGCGTCAGAACAACAGCATCAGCAATCTCAGCATTGCCTACAATGCCTACAACTACTCTGACCAGCGTATTGCCAAGGGCGATTTCATCAGGCTCAAGGAGGTTTCATTGGGTTATGAACTTCCCAAGACTGCAGTTGAAAAGCTCAGACTGAAGAGCCTTTCATTCAAGATACAGGGAACCAATCTCTGTCTTCTGTATGCCGACAAGAGGCTGGAAGGACAGGACCCTGAGTTCCTCAATGCCGGCGGCGTCGCAGTTCCGATGCCGAAGCAGTTCACATTGACCTGCAAGATAGGATTTTAAATCAATGCGGATATGAAGAAATTTATAACATATTCATTGGCAGTTCTTTCTCTGATCGGGGGATTGACCTCCTGCGACAAGTTCCTGGACAAGCTCCCGGACAACAGGACTGAACTGAATTCGACTGAAAAGATACAGAAACTGCTTGTTTCCGCTTATGCTTCAAGAACTTACGTGAGATTCTTCGAGTATGCGTCGGACAACTGCGAACTCTATAGCGAAGGAAACAAGAATACGTCCAGACTCATTGAACAGAATTATAACTGGGAACCGATAGAGGAAGCGGACAACGAGAGCAACGTGAACACCTGGCAGGCATATTACAATATGATTGCCACCGCGAATGCCGCTCTTCAGGCTATTGCCGAGCAGGGTACTCCTGAGGAGATGCTCCCTTATAAGGGTGAGGCACTTCTCTGCCGCGCTTACGCTCACCTCTGTCTGACAATGATCTACTGTCTCCCTTATCATCCTCAGTATGCGTCTCAGTATCTGGGAGTTACCTATATGGACAAGCCTGAGACCACATTGAATCCGAAATACAGCCGTGGTACTCTTGCCCATGACTACGAGATGATCCAGAAGGATATCGAGGAAGGACTTCCTCTTCTGAACGACGAGGCATGGTCAGTTCCGAAATATCATTTCAACAAGAAGGCAGGCTATGCGCTTGCGACCAGGTTCTATGTCTATAGCAACCAGTGGGAGAAGGCAGTTGAGGCTGCAAATGTGGTGCTCGGCACTAACCCTTCCGAAATGCTCCGTGACTGGGCTGCGACCAGCAAGATGGCCTGGGCTTATGATACCAGGGCATTGAACTATATCAATCCTACGAACAAGGTGAACCTGCTGATAATTCCGCTCTATTCTGCGAACGGCGGTCTGTTCAATGCGTGGTCCGCTACCGGCGGAAGATATGCGCACACCAACAGGATCGCCAAGATGGAGACTGTCCGTGCGAAGCGTCCTATGGGCGGTGCCTATGATACCGGCAAGCAGGACAATACCCAGTATATCTACCAGATGGTTCCGTTCTACTGGGCTGACCTCATAACCAACAAGGTGTACTGGCCGAAATGGCCTTCCCAGTGGGAGGTCGTGGACCCGGTGGCAGGTACCGGTTATGTCCGCAGCACGATGGTGGCCCTCGATGCCAATGAAGTGCTTCTGAACAGGGCTGAGGCCTATATCCAGCTCAAGGAATATGACAAGGCTGCAGCGGATTTGGATGCATGGAACTGCTCGATGTACAAGGTCGGAAGCAACGGAATCCGTCATCTGACACGTGAGCTGATCGATGAGGTTTACGGCGACCCTTCTTCATCATTGTACATCAAGGAATATACAAGGGAGGAACCTACATCAAGGAAGCCGATTCATCCGCATGGATTCACTGTAGAGCCTGGTACTCAGGAAAATATGACCCAGTGCCTGCTGTTCTGCAAGAGAATCGATTCTCTGGAGGAGGGACTCCGCTGGATGGACCTCAAGAGATACGGAATCACCATCGACAGGTTCGACGATACCGAATACGACGACGCTACGACCTCAGGATTCGAGGCTACTGTCACATTGCCTTACAATGACTTGCGCCGCGCATTCCAGATTCCTTCCGAGTCCATCAAAACCGGTCTGGAGCCGAACCCGCGCAACAATGCGGAGACCCCTGACCATCCTTTCGTCAAATATCTTTAAGGAGGAATGAAGATGAAAAAGTATATATCAATGATATTGGCAGCCTGCTCTGTGCTGGTGATGGCATCCTGCACCAAGGATGAAGTCAGCTCCGAGAGCATTTTCAAGGAAGAGAACCACAGATATACCGAGTTCGATTCATGGCTGCAGAGAAATTATGTGGAGCCTTACAATGTCCGTTTCGAATACCGTATGCCGGACAGGGAGACCAGCTTCAACTACTGGGTCTCACCTCCTAACATCAAGGAGTCGATAATGATTGCCAAGCTTATCAAGTTCACGACTCTTGAGGCCATGGTGGAGATGATGTCTTCCGGAGACGAGACCGAGGATCCTGCATTGTTCGTGAAATCCTATTTCCCGAAGGTGCTCTTCCTCGTAGGCAGTTTCGAGATAAGCAGCAGCGGTTCCACGGCTCTTGCATCTGCGGAGAACGGCCTTCAGATCAACATCCTGGGCGTGAACTTCTTCGAATACCATAAGGATGCGGAAAGAATCGCGGGCACTATGCTCCATGAGTTTACCCATATTCTCGATGGTATCCACGGCTCTCCTGCAGAGTTCAAGGATATCACCCTCAGCGACTATGTGGGCGACCGCTACACTTCCCTTACCGAAGACCCTTATCAGAAAGGATTTGTCAGCAACTATGCGCGCTCCCACTACAGCGAGGATGTGGCAGAGACCGGCGGACGTCTGATTTCCCTTACGGAAGAGGAAAGAGAGGCAATGATAGCCAAGGCCGGTCCAGTCGGCGGTCCGCTCATGAGAAAGAAGTTTGACATGCTTAAGAAATGGCTCAAGGATTCCTACGGAGTGGATTCCGAAAGATGGTGTGAAATCTATCATCGCCGTATCGCTCAGCTGGACAGCCTGGATTGGGAATCACTTGACGAATAAACCCGAATCGATATGAAAAGAATTATAACATATATTCTGTCAGCGATGATGCTGCTCTCTTTGGCTTCCTGCTACAAGAGCGACAGAATCTTCGACGAGACGGCCGCACAACGTACAGAAGACCGCATCGAGCTCTGTCGCAGTGCGCTGGTAGCCCGCGAAACATGGGTTATGGAGTATTTCCCGGATGAGGACCTCCGTTATGGAGGATGGATTTACGTGCTGCAGTTCTCACCGGACTATACCGTGAAAGTCTGGTTCGAGGGAGCCGGCTTCATACCTCAGGCTGACCCTGTTACGGAGTCAGAATACAAGGTGGAACTGGGTACCGGTCCGATGCTGAAATTCTGCACCAACAATGACTACATACATTTCTTCTCCTTCCCGGGAGGCCCGAACGGTGGCGGATATCGCGGCTGGGGCGGTGATTTCGAGTTCACCGTCATGTCGATTTCCGACAACTATGACGAGATCATCATGAAAGGCCTGAAGTCATTCAACAGAATACGGCTCACACCGCTTTCCGGCGATGAAACACCTGAAAGCTATATCGCCAAGGTGCATGACAGCGAAAAGGCCGTGACCAAAAAGTCATTCGACCTTTGTGTGAACGGCAAGGTGATCGGAACTGCTACTAGGGAATCTCTTCCTGATTTCAACAATTACGAGAGATACTACAAGAGCAAGATCTGGACATTGTCCTACGAGATGCCTGTCCAGGCCACTGACGAGAACGGCAACCCGATGACAGACGAAAGCGGCGCTCCGGTTTACAAATCCGAGAAGGTCGTGGAGAATGTCTGTGCCATAAATCTTCCTGACGGAGTGATGAAGCTTTACAAGCCATATTCGTTCAAGGGCAACTGCATCGACGGACTGGACGGCCAGACTGTCAGCGAATTCAAGTGGACGCATGGCGTGTTCTCATCCAAGGACTACTATTCTGGAACAGATTCGTTCTATCAGATAACTCTTCAATAATATAGTAGATGAAAAACAGAATAATATATATGACGCTTCTTTCCGCATTGGCCCTGACCGCCTGCGGAAAAGAAGAAGCGAATGAGCCGGAGAAAGATGCGCCGATGACTTCTTCGGAGTACATTTCATTCAAGGTGTCGGCCTCCTCGCCTTCTGAGTCGGCTGTCATCACCTGGGAAGCGGTTTCCGACCGTATCGGGGTGTTCGTTTCCGAAGCCGGTACCGGTTCGGCGTTGAATGACAATGCCTATTATGACGCATATACATCCACCGCATCATCCCGTTTCTTCCCGCTTCGTGACGCTGACAAGCTCAAATGGGAAGACGACAAGAAATATGACGTGGCCCTGTATTATCCGTTCACTACCAAGATGACGGATGCTACCTCGATTCCGGTTTCGGTATCCGAGAATCAGGTTGTATCGATTCCTCTGACCACGACGCAGCTGAAGAGAAGCCAGATTTTCGTATCTTCAGTCAAATCAGTTGAGCGCCCGGACAACGGCATTCTCGAAATGTCACTTGCGCCTGTCCTCGCATTCGTGAAGGTCAATGTTTCTTCCAATCTGCCTGTAGCCTGCAATTCCATCAAGCTCACAGGCGAAGAAGGAACTGCACTTGCCTTCAAACATGCCAAATATGACCTGTTCACTTCCAGCCTCTCTGAAATCGACTCGGTAAGTTCTGTGATCAATGTCAAGCCAGCCTCACCTGTATATCTCAGGCGCAAGGCTACAGAGTTCATTGTCAATGTTAATCCGCAGTATGCCGGCAAGACATTGACCATAGACTGCGACCTCGAAGGTGCTGACTTTGAGAAAGTTGTCGTGGATGTTCCGGAAGGCGGATTCAAGCCGGGAACCTGCGTTTCCTACAATGTCGGAATGACCGCAGACCCTGTGCTCCTGAGCGCGGACGGTACTGCCAACACCTATATCGTGAACAAGGCTGACTGCCTCTATGCTTTCAATGCGAAGGTAAAGGGCAACGGCAGTACGAAGAGCATCAGCTGGAGCTACGACGGGGAACCGCACAGCACCGCATTCGATGCCGCTTTGGCCCCTTCTTCAGCAGAACTTCTGTGGTACAGCATCCCTGAAGGCGAGGGCGGATTTGTCAATGCAAGTCCTGTTTCTGTCGGAAGCGTGATGTATGACGAAGTTGACGGCCTCGTCTATTTCAAGACACCGAAGACTTTTGTGAACGGCAATGCCGTGATCGCTGCGTTGAATGAGTCCGGCGAAATCGTATGGAGCTGGACTATCTGGGCCGTAGAAGGCTGGGATGCCGATGCGACTTCCAGGAAGGCTGGCCGCTACACGGTCATGGACCGCAACCTCGGAGCTGTGCTCGGACTTTCCGCAAAGGATGTCTCTGACAATGTGAAGGCAGCCGGAGCCATCGGCAACTACTACCAGTGGGGACGTAAGGATCCGTTCCCTGCAGCATCTGAATATAAATCGACTACGAATGTACTGGAAGGCTGGGGCAACCCTGCTTACACTACCCTGGATGAATATAAAGTCGATGGGGACAAGATCTTCTCTTCCGACAGGGCCAAGAACGCCAGGATGCTCCATGCTGAACTCGGTTCGGGCTATTCGCTCCAGCAGGCCGTGGATGAGTCCGTAAAATATCCTCACAAGTGGATGTTCGGCGGCAACAACGATGCTGTCTATCCTCAATACAGTTGGTTCTCCGGAGAAGGCGACTTCCAGGCAAAATCCATTCTGGACAATGAGCAGTGGCGCTATCTCTGGGGCAGCACTGACAACATCAGCAATGATAAGACCATCTATGACCCGTGTCCGGCAGGTTGGAAAGTGCCGACAGCAGATGCCTATGCGACATTCTTCGCTTCTTCCGGTTCCGCTGCTGGCGGTCATGGAGTCTATGTTTCCGAATATGACCTCTATTTCCCATTTGCGGGACAGAGAAAGGCCGGTTTCGGTGGCTCAGTCATTTCGGCTTCAGGTGAAGTTATGATGGCTTCTGCAAGTGTCGCCAACTCTCTTTATCCGATCCGCTCATCTGTCGGCTCGAACGGCGCAGGCGTCAAGATCACTCAGAGCAACAGCTACTCCGGTGCCGGACTGCAACTTCGCTGCGTGAAGGAAAATGTGGACGGAAAAGCTCCGGGATACGGCAAACAGACCGGTCACAGGGCAGCACTTATGGGCGACTCCATCACAAGGACCTGGAAAGACCGCGGCCGCCTTGCCTTTTTCACCGAGAATAGCTATCTTAACTGTGGAATCGATGGACAGACCTCAAGCAATATGATTGACCGTTTCGGTCCGAACATCGTAGATGATAATCCTCAATGTGTGGTGATTACCTGCGGTACGAATGACCTTGCTGAAAATATGTCCGGTGATGGCTATCGGGTTCACGTGAGCAAGGAGAATCTTCTTGCCAACATCGCCCTTATGTCCAGGATTGCAGAAGATATGGGAGTTCCTGTCATACTCGGTTCGATTTGTCCGACAAGGAGCATGTGGTGGAAACCGGATGCATGGAAAGCGGAGTTTGACGGAGACTACATCGCATCTAAGGTTATCGAGGCCAACAAACTCATCAAGGCTTATGCTGCAGAGAGAGGCTATCGTTATGCAGATTACCACAGCGCTCTGAAAAATGATCAGAACGGTCTGGCTGACGAGTACTGCTGGGTATTCGGCAAGAATGCCGACGGAACATTGAACCTTGATTCCGTTCATCCGAATGCGAAGGCATTCCTTGTTATGGAAGGGATTCTGAAACCTCTCATCGACGCCGCACTTTACGACCCGTCAGAGGCTAACCCTGGAGGCGGAAAGATAGACGATATGGATAAATGGAAATGGTAAACTGTTAATGCGTAAAATTATGAATATCAAATATATATCAATGATTGCCCTGGCATCTGCCCTGATCGGCTGTTCCAAGAACGGACAGATGGATGAGGACATCCTGTCTGACGGACCTGCCTTTTCTGCAGATTTTCTGCAGCAGGAAGTGCAGAGCAAGGTGACTCATACCGATGACGGCAATGCATTGAAACTCGCTTGGGTGAAATCCGACAAAATCGGAATCTGGACAGAGGCTGAAGGCAAGTCCTTCCAGTCCAACAGCGCATATCTCGCTGACCAGGAAGGTGTCGGAACGACGTTTTCATATCAGTCCCGTGCTCAGAGAATCCGCTGGGCAGGGGACAATACTCCGCAGTCGTTCTATGCCTGCTATCCTTTCAATGCCGACAGAGGTACGGACCCGCATAAGGCAAAGGTGGGGATTTCTGCATCCCAGTCCCAGTACTCAAGCGGCTCTACAGCGCATCTTGCTGAAAATGACTTCATCTGGGCTGCCGTGGAGAATGTCACCAAATCCGATGATGCGGTGAACCTTACTTTCCATCATGCTTTCTCCGTACTGGATCTGGAACTGACCACTGATACCAGGATGAAACTGGATGCATTGATTTTCCGCTGCACCTCCAACAAGGATGCCGCCGTGGCATTTGAGAACGCCAGCATTGACCTGAGTACCGGCAAACTGGATCTTACAGGGGCGACAACCTCGCCTGAAGTGCGTCTGGACTGCGATTTTGCGACTTCCTGGCCGGCAGCATCGCATGTTTACCTGGTCTTCAACCCGGCGCTGGCAGGGGAGACCATGCAGCTGGTTGCGGTCATCGGAGGCAAGGAGAAGCTGATCATGGAGAAGCAGGTTCCGGAAGGAGGCTTCCCGGCAGGCAAGGTGATCAATGTGGTGACTGATTATGAGGTGCCGGGTGATGTGGCCATCAAGATCAAGGATCTGGGTGAAATTTCCACATCCAACTGCTACCTCGTTTCCGAGGCCAACCAGTTCTACAAGTTCAAGGCTACAGTGAAGGGCAACGGCTATATCCCTGCAGCGCTTTCAGCAGTGACTGGCTCTGCGGACATCGCTCCGAAATCCGTCCTCGTCCTCTGGTACAACACCGTCCAGAAGGACAACAAGTGGGTGGATGCCTGCCCGATTTTGCTTTCGTCGCTGGTGTTTTTCAGGGACTATGTCTATTTCGACACGCCTAAGGAGTTCGTTCCGGGCAATGTCGTGATTGCGGCATTTGCCGAGGAGGGCGTTACCTACGACAACATAGAGGTGGATGAGAATAAGAATATCACCAATGCGACGCTTCTCTGGAGCTGGAACATCTGGGCCGCAGATGGTTATGACCCGGATGCGACGGCTGTCATCTCCGGAGGCAAAACCTTCATGGACAGGAATATCGGAGCAGCGATTTCCGGTGTCGGCTCAAAAGGTGAATATGAGCCTGCCTATGCAGTGGGCAACTACTATCAATGGGGCAGAAAGGATCCGTTCCCGTCCATTGCGGACTATTGCAACTATTGGCCTTGCCAATACGCAAACCAGCTCATCGGAACTCCTACTTACACTCCGATTGTAGCTCTGAGGGTCAACGGACAGAGTGCTGCGAAGAATGTGGACAATCAGGTCTGGGGTTACCGGACAAAAGACGACGGCTCGTTCAACCATGATTCGTCTTGGCATACTATAGAGAGGAACAGTATCGCGGCTCCGTCTTCGTCCAATAGCGTCTTTGCAGGTTATGCCGTGGAACATCCTTACGTCTATATTCTGAATTCCAAATATCCTGACGGCGGCTATTATCCTTGGATGACGACCAATGACCAGAGTTACAGGGCGTTCTGGGGTGGTTCTGAAGCGAAGAAAACTCTCTTCGACCCATGTCCTGCAGGCTGGCGTGTCTGCAACAAGGCTGAAGCTCAGTCGTTTATGCAGACTGTTTTCAGCAGTGCCACAATGGCTGCCAATCTTGTCGGATATGAGTATGACGGACATTATCTGCCGATGACCAGTTCGCGAAGCAATACGCATTTCAGAACTGAGACCGTGAAGTCTTGCGGATACGAGACCATATCTTACATGTGGACATCGGAATCGGTTACTACCCACAATTACGGATATGCCTATGCTGCTGCGATGGTTGCTCCGCCAAATTATGCGGACAAGAACCAGCCGAAGACTCTCAAGGAAGTGAGAGTTGAAGACAACAAGTACTTGGCGTCAAGTTGTCCAGTCCGCTGCGTAAAAGAATAAAAAGTTTAACTAATTAATAACATTAATCATGAACAAAAAACAGAACGGAGCAGCTGCTCCAAAGCGTTATGAATCACCGGCTTTGGCGATTCTCGATGTGAACCTCGAAAATGGTTATGCCAGCGGCGGCATGGATAAGAACGCTGTGAATGACATGCCTTACTGGGATGAATGGGAAGAAGTTAAAACTCGCTAATAACTTATGAACATGAAAAAGTCATTGATATATTTTCTGGCGCTTTCGGCTATAGTCGGCTGCCAGAAATCTGAAGTGTCAGAACAGATTCCTGCTGAAGGGGAGTCTTCTGCTGTTATCGTAGGCTCTTTTCCTGAGACCAAGACTTCGTTTGTAGATGAATGCAATGTAATGAAGACCGAGTGGGTGAAAGATGATGCGTTGGGATTTTATTGGTATAAGGGCGGCTCGATTGAAGGAGTTGGTCCTGAAGTAGTGGATAAAGCCTTGAATGATAGGCTTGTAGCTGAATCGTCAGGCGGTAGTACTACGTTTAAGACGAGTTGGTATTACATGTATCAGGCTGGGAAAGATTATTTGACTTACTTGTATTATCCGTATAATGTAAATGCAGGGAAGAACCCACTATCTGTTCCATTTACAGTACCTTCGTCGCAAAATCAAGCAGGTTCTGATGATATTGCTCATCTAGCTGCGACTGACTTTCTTTATGCTACAACAATGGCAAACAGACCGAATGGAGAAGCAGCACAGGCAGTGATGGTGACATTCAATCATGCACTTTCAGTTTTGAACATTGCCCTCACTTCTGCACAAAGCAATTATAGCGTTTCCGACATCAGAGTGCGATTTGAGGAAGAGAGTGAAATCTTCTCTGTTACAGAGGGAAGCGTAAATCTTTCAGATGGCTCACTGACTCTTACTTCCGGAACTCCTGAAATTTCCCTGCATTTCAATGAGGCAGCAAAACTTTCTGTAACTCCTGTAAATGCCTATATGACAATCACTCCTGGCCACGCAGGAAAAACATTCTCTGTATATGCCACAGTAAACGGAATCGAGACAAAACTCGGTTCGAAGAAAGTTCCTGCGTCAGGACTTCCTGCTGGAGTGAAAGCTGCACTTTCATTCGAGGTCGGAGAAATATCGACCGGACATGAATATACTGATTTGAGCGCAAGCGGCACGGCAAACTGCTACCTTGTTACCTCTCCGGGATTCTATAAGTTCAAGGCGGATGTGAAAGGAAATGGTGTCGTCCCAAGTCAGCTTGAATCAGTGGCAGGCCAGACAGCGATAGCTCCCAAATCTGCTTTGGTGCTTTGGTATAACACTCTTCAGACAAGTAATAATTGGGTGGATGATAGCCCGGTATATGTAAGTTCCGTTTCTCTTGATTCAGATGGGTATATAAGATTTTATACACCTTCCGTTTTCGTTCCTGGTAATGTGGTTATAGCTGCATTTGCTGAGGAAGGTGTAACCTACGAAAACATCACTGTCGATGAGAACAAGTGCATCAACAATGCGACGCTTCTCTGGAGCTGGACTATCTGGGCGGCAGAGGGCTATGACCCTGAATCTACGTCAATCAACGCAGATGGCAATGTGTTTATGGACCGTAACCTCGGTGCTGTGATTTCTGGTTTGGGAGCAACTGGTAGTTATGAACCTGCCGGAGCGGTAGGTAACTATTACCAGTGGGGCCGCAAGGATCCGTTCCCTACGATATCAGACTATACAAACAGCCAGCCATGTCAAAATAGCAACTTCATGTTCGGTACGCCGACGTATACTCCTGTTAAGTCTCTCCAGATAAATGGTCAGAGCGCAACCGGTACACTTGACGGTCAAATGTTCGGCTACAGGACCAAGACTGGTGGTGGACTCGATTCTGGCAATACCTGGAACCTTATTGCAAGAAACGATATTTCATCTGACAAGACTACGAAGAACGGCGTGTATGTGTCTTATGCAGTAGAACATCCGTATAAATACATTATTAATAATGGCGGTTCTTTTGGAGGCTATAATACTTGGATCAATGGAGACGATGCTTCGTATAAGAGTTTCTGGGGCGATGCAGAGCATCAGAAGACATTGTACGATCCATGTCCGGCCGGATGGCGCGTCAGCTCCAAAGATGAGGCGGAAAAATTCCTTGCTGTAGCAGTCAATGCTACAATGACTGACAACAAGGTCGGTTATGAATATCAGGGGCATTACATCCCTCTAACAAGTTCACGAGGTTTTGATAAAGGATTGGTTGGTCATGTATGTTATCCTGCTCAAGTCAATATTGAATCCAATTTCTGGACTTCTACACCTTGGGGTGGATATCCATCATATGTCTACATGGCAACACTGAAGACTGAACCAAAGTATTGGGAAGCATTCGATAACGGCAAAACTGCTTTTAAAGAAAAGCAATTGAAGGCTGATGCCAGAAATGCAAGTTCTTGCCCAGTCCGCTGCGTAAAAGAATAACATCTGATTAATTGATACACACAAAGGGTGGCCGAAAATCTCGACCACCTTTTTTCATTGCCTTTTCCAATGTAGCTGAAGTAGCCGAACGGACGGGCGGCTCGGCGGACGTGGCCGGCCCACGGCCTCGGGAACTACATATCATCCATTGACAGACCCTTGTAGGAAATTCTATATCCTTTGAGCTCGCCAGTGGCACGCAGGAAAGCTGCTGCCTTGCGGGTGACGAAGAAATAAAGTATAGGTTCATCCTCATATGCATTCCAGACGAGACATGTCTTGCCGATGCGGCGCCTCCCCTTTTTATTTTCGAAACAATCATTTCGGAAACCGCTGTTTCGCTACTGCAAAGATAATGATTTTCTTATGAGAAGTTCAACATTCATCTTTTTCTGTGCTCCAAAAATAAATTAAGAGTGTTGCTTAGCAAGTGAAAACAAATTCCTGAATTTGCAGAGTCTGCCGGAGTAATCCGCCGATTTCGAGGCGGGGTTCCAGATAGACGTCGTGACCCGGGGAAATTCCTCCTAGCAGTTATCAGAAAAGGACCTTCATCAAAAAGGAAGTTCTAGACCATAATTGATTTCCGGTGCACATAAAACACGGATATCTCTATCTTGGAAAAGTTTAGCTTGCTTTTCCAACTTTTCAAGCATCTCTTCTCTACAAGAAACACTATCCAGTTCCTCGCGACGTGATTTGCTCATCTTGAGGAATTTTTCTTCTTGGTCAATACCAAGAAAACGACGTCCCAGAAGGTTCGCGGCAATACCAGTAGTACTGCTTCCTGTAAACGGGTCAAGTATCCAAGCCCCTGGTTTGGTGGACGCTAGAATGATTCTTGATAAAACGCATAGTGGTTTCTGAGTCGGGTGCTTACCACATGATTTCTCCCATGGTGCAATGGCCGGCAAAGTCCAGACATCACGCATTTGAGTTCCGCCATTGATTTTCTTCATCAACTCATAATTATAGTAATGCGCCACTTTCTGCTCCTTTCGGGCCCATAGGATATACTCTGCAGAGTACGTGAAGTAGCGGCAAGATAGATTGGGTGGTGGATTTGTCTTCACCCACGTGATGCAGTTCAGTATCTTGAAGTTTAGTTCCGATAAGCAGCGTGCCACGGAGAAGATGTTGTGATAGGTTCCACTAACCCAGATGGTACCATCTGACTTCAGGTGCTCTCTACAGGCGGTCAGCCACCTTTTGTCAAATTTGTAATCCTCCTCGAAGCCTTGAGACTTATCCCATTTGCCTTTATTTACGGATACTGGAATACCGCTCTGTATGCTGATGCCGCCATTTGATAGATGATAAGGGGGATCTGCGAAAATCATATCAAACTTGAAATCGAATGAGTTCAGAAGTTCAACACAATCTCCTTGCAATAGCGTGAAGTTTTTGTCCTGTGATTTATAATAGGCTGTTGGCATAGACATTAAATCAGTTTTTTATCCACTATGCCTTCATCTAGGTCCATAATATTGTACATGTCTTCCAAGACATCGAAGGTCTCTTTCAGATTGTTTCTGGCAGAACCCCAGCCGTGGCCATCAGTAATCCACACAAACTTGAATTTGGGATGATTCTTAGTCTCCAGCGCGATAGTTTTGTAACTGCGAGCAGTTTCATTCAGTTTGGAACCGCCACTGGCGTAGAAGTTGGTTTCAATGCCATATATCATATCAGGGCGCTTAATGACGAAATCAAAGCGCTTTTCTGTGCCGCCCTCATTTGAGATACAAGACAGGTCAATGCCCCATTTCTGCTCAATATCATGGATATACATCTCCTTGAAATAGGATTCGCCCTTGACCAGGCCGGCTTTGATGAGATACCCTTCCACCAAGTCTTCCATAACGTGTCCACCACGATTCTTGCGAGCGTTGGAGTCCAAGCCGGTTTCCACTCCAGTAACATAGTCAACCAAATTGTGGATGTGCTTCTGCTGCATAAGGTCAAACAATCCTGTTTCACGCATGAATACCACATATTCCTCGATATGGTAATTAGCTTTCTTAAAGTTCCATACGTGCTCGCCATCAAAATCTACTGTAAGAATATCGGACTCTCGTTTAGCTAACAGGATTGGAATGCACTTAAGGATTTCCGGATAGCGCTTACACAACAACACGAACTCTTTCTCGATAGCTTGACTACCAATCAAGGAGTTCAAGATGTTGAGTTCTACCTTGATGGTATCTACATTCTGGTAGATTTTTTCAAAGTCCGTGTAATACTTATAGCCTGCTATGGCAGAGCGGAAACCCGCCAGCCAAGTCGTAAAATCTCTCATAATTACGCATTAACTACATTTGAAATCATCAGTTCTGAGATGGAACCGCGTCCAGAAGCGTCAGAGTTGATCATTCTGACGGCAGAAACTCTCTTGATGAAGAAGTGTTGGTATATGGTGTCGAAGAAATTATCTTTGGGATTAATACCCTTCGGGTCAGAGTTGCTGGCCACAAAGAGCGCATTTTCCTTGCTGATTTGGTCACAGAAGTCTCGGAGCCTGAGTTGCTCGCTGTCATCAAAGCCGTCTTTCGAATAAGATGTGAATGAAGAAGTCTCAGTGATAGGTTTGTATGGAGGATCGAAGTAGAATAAAGTATCAGGACTGGCAAAACGGCCTGTCTCAGCAAAGTCTCCGCAAAGGATTTCAACTTTCTGAAGGACTGCAGAACAAGCCCGAAGATTATCCGCGTCACAAATACGAGGATTCACATACTTACCGTAAGGAACATTGAATTCACCTTTCGAATTGACCCTATAAAGGCCATTGAAACACGTTCTGTTGAGGAATATGAAAAGTGCAGCCGTTTCTACCGGAGCTGTCCGTTTAGTGTTGAATCGAGTCCTTTTCTCCAAGAAATATGTCTTACGTTCCTCCGTGCACAAAGGAATATACTCGCTCTGGATATAAGCAAGTTCTGCAATCAATTTCTCCACATTCTCCTTGATAACACGATAGGTGCAGATGAGTTCTGAATTGATATCATTAATAACGGCCCTCTCAATGTTGGGATATGATTGAAGTATCCAGAACATAACAGCCCCTCCGCCTACAAATGGTTCCACATACGTAACGTGCTCACGGGATGCGAAATCGCGAGGAAGCGATTTGTTAACCTCATCCAGTAACTGTGTCTTCCCTCCAACCCATTTGATGAATGGTCGAGCCTGTATCATGCCATCGAACTCCTTCATATGAATTACATATTTCTACAAAGTTACAAAAAGTTCAGATCGGTCAAAGTAGGAAATTGAAAAAACGATATAGAGTTATAAGGGATTCCACCAATTGAGTCTGCCTATGAAATGTAAAGTGATGAGAGTAGCCGAACGGGCGGGCAGCACGGCGGACGTGGCCGGCCCACGGCCTCGGGAAGTGGGAGGTGCCTGCCGGATACAAGTTCTCGCGGTAGCGAGGACGCAGGAGACGGTAGGAGGGCCGAACGGAGCGAAGCGGAGTGAGTTCCGCCGCCGCTGCCCGCCCGTCGGCGTGACACAGCTCAAACGCAAAGCATTAAAAGCCGGCAATGCCCACGGGACGCCCCAAACCACGGGGGCAAATCCAGCCTTTTTGCCCCCGTCGCCCTTCATATTGAACTTCACGGGTGCGAATCGTGGGTTTTTGCCCCCGTCACTGAAACCACGTGTGCAAATGCGCGTCTTTTGCCCCCGCCGTGTGCAGAAAACCCCAGAATCGCCATTACAGCGCTCTGGGGCCTTTATGTCTAAAGACAAATTGCAAAAACCGCGATTACCTGCTGGAGGATTCGCCGATTTCGAGGCGGGGTTCCAGATAGACGTCGTGACCCGGGGCGGAGTGGAGCATCATGTTTGTCAGCATGTTGAACGCCTGCAGGGCAGTTTCGAGCACATTCTGAGTGAGCTGCGTGATGGTCGGGGTGATGATGTGGTAGGTTTCACCTCCGTCGAAACCCATCAGTGCGAGCTTTTCCGGAATCGGAATGCCCAGGCGTTTCGCGCTCTTGCAGACGTAGAGCGCCAAGTAGCCACGCGGAACAAATATGGCATCGGCCCCGCGGCTGACAGCTTCGGACAATGCCGCGTCCACTTCATTGTCATCCGCTTCATTTACAAAAGTCACGCGGCAGAACTGCTCCATCCCCATCTCACTCATAGCCTGCCTGTAACTGTCCTCCCTTATGTTCAATGTCGAGAGTTGTATATTGTTCGAAATCATCTCGATATGCCTGTAGCCATTGGCAAGCAGATGCTCCAGACCCATACGGATGGCCTTGTCATTGTCCAGCAGCACACGCCCGGCGTTTTCCAGCTCTGGCAGATTTCGGTTCATCAGCACGACCTTGATGCCTAATGAGATAGCCCTTCTGAGCTCGTCTTCGCATCCGTCGCAGGGACTTATGAGGATTCCCTTTACGCCGTCAGCGTGAAAAGCATCCACCAGCCGGCCGATTTTGTCAATGCGGTCGTCAGAACTGCCGAACAGGACGGTGTAGCCGTTGTCATACGCGATGTTCTCGATATTTCTGGAGACATTGGAAAAATAATGGTTGGCAAGGTCCGGCGTGATGACTCCGATGGTCTTCTGGAAACCGATTCTCAGAGACGACGCGGCCTTGTTAGGGGTATAGTTGAGACGCTTTACCACTTCCATAATGGCATTGGCCGTCTTTGCATTGACCCCGCTCCTGCCGTTCAGCGTCATCGAAACCAGGCCGACAGAAACGTTGGCCTCCCGCGCTATATCCTTGATTGTGATCTTTCCCATTGCTGCTTGTCTGTGTGGATTCGCCCGATATGGAGTGAATCAGTATCGGGGCATTGTCCTAAGTTGTAGTGTTTTCGCCCGATTACACAAAAGTAATAAACATTTTCCACACGTCAAACGTGGCCTTGCCGAAAAAAAACACCCCCGCGAGTGTTGCGGAGGTGTATATGTCAGGTCCGGATTCCTGTGGCCCAGTGACTACATCATCGGAGGAGGTCCTCCCGGACCGCGACCGCCCGGGCCACCTGGACCCCTACGTCCTTTGGCGGCATTGTTCATGTTGCCGAATCTCCACGTGAGGGAGAGGATCACGTAGCGGCCTAGCGTGTTGTTCCAGGTCTCGGTGTGATAGTTCGCGGAATCGCTTACGGAGAGGTTCTTGGACTGGTTCAGCAGGTCGTAGGCCTTGAGCGAAAGCGTGAATCTGTTCTTGAAAAGCAGTTTCGTGAGCTCTGCATTGAGAATGTACTCATCATCCTGTGCACTCGCGTATCCACGGTACCAGTTGTAGTTGAACTCGGATACCAGGCCTACGCCGCCCGGAATCGTCCAGTTCATAGATGCTGCGAACTGGTTATTCCTTGTGACATTCATCTTTATCGATGATATCGTGTACCAAGACTTGGCGATATTTGAGCGACCAGATGCAGTAAATTCTACAAAATCATTTCTATATGTGAGTTTTAGCCTCTGCATAATACTCATTGTCTGAGTCGTGTTCTTCAAGAAGAGGTCACTCTCGTCCAAGTTGGGGAAGTCCGTGTGGAATTTCTCATAATCGAAGTCGCCGCCGGTTCCGTAGGCGCTCATGTCAAGCGAAGTCTTTCCCACATAAGAAGACGATTCAGACCAGCTTCCTCTGGTTACAGAAGAAATGCTGAAATTGGATTTTCCGATAGGAGCATTGATAAAAGCCCTTGCGCTGGCATTGCCGGAAGTCGGACCGTTCACAGGGATTGAATACGCAACGCCGTTGGTGTTGTACCAGCTCGCATATACAATAGGGGACTGCACGAAGCCACCAGCAATATGGCCATAGACAGAGAAGAATTTCTTCTTGTTCGAATATCCGATTCTGGTGCGTATGTCGTGAGAGAAATACGGCTTCAAGTAAGGGTTACCAAGCGAAACGTTAAGCGGATTGGTATTGTCTGGAACAGGCATGAGCTGTGTCGTAGTCGGCTGAGAAGAACGGCCGAAATAGAAACCGCGTATGTTCGTGTTGTCATTCACATCGTACCAGAGCATGGCGGATGGGGACCAGTTCACGACAGTATTGTCATAACTCTTGCCGTTTGTCTCATTGTGCGTAATCGTAGGAATTACAGAAGCTCCGACCTGGGCCCTGAATTTGTCCTTCTGGTACATGAAGTTGAAACCTGCACGGTGAGTCTGGTACTGGTTCAGCACATTGTTGGAATACTGGGCATTCCTCGTCTCGCTCACGGTGATGTCCTTTCCGCTGCTGTCCTTCCCTGTTCCCGTGCTGAAGTACGGATGGTTTGCGATACTGAATTCCGCACCCGTATCAGCAGAATCGTAAGTGTCCTTCGTGGATTTGTTCCGGCTCCATCTATACTGGTAATTCGCCTCAAGATAGAACCCGGCGCCCAGCGGCTCAGTATATACAAGCCTGCCGCTTATCGAAGAAGACTTGGAATTCTGGTCGTAGCGCTGATTGACTATTTCATTGACATCATCAGAGCCGTCACCTGCGGTTCCGAAGGATTTTGTCAATGACTGGTTCAGTCCCCGCAAGTCGTTGTTGCTGAAGTTATAATCAATGTTGAGAGACAATGTCCTTCCAGGAAGTCCCAATTTCTGCCTGAACAGGAGGAAACCGTTTGCAGTCCAGTTGTTGTTGTCGCCCGTATTGTTGTTGAAACCTTCATTCTTGTTCACTGCAGCCGCATCGGCACTGCTTCTGCTGTCTGTGGAGAATTTCGAGAACTCGGTGAAGTCACCCTTTCCGAAATTGAACTGAGGCTGGAAAAGGATAGACGTATTGTCCGAGAACTTGTGCTCCAGGCGCATACCAAAACGGTGTCCATAGGTGTTGTTCATACTATAACCGTCATTGTTGTAAATGAGACTTGAACCATCATCCAGAAAAGTGGTTTTATTGCTCTTCTCCTTGACGTCGGTCTTTGTCCCGTTGAAAAGGTAGTTGGCACCGAGGTCCATCTTGTCGCCTAAGAGGTCCCAAGAACCGTTTACGCCACCCATCCACGAGGTGGTGATACCATTGTTCTTGCCCCAGCCGCCATGGCCACGGCCCATACCGCCGCTACGCATACCTCTCATCATTGACCCTGCAAGGTCATTGAATCCGCGGTTGTTCGTATTGTTGCCGTTCAGGATGATGCTGAGCTGGCTCTTGTCCGTGAATCTTCCTATGAATGCGGCACCTTGGTATCTCCAGTCGCCGTTTCCGTTAGCGGTGTTTTCTGGCCAGTCGTGTCCGCCGCCGGCCATCACATTGCCGAAAAGCCCGTTCATCATGCCTTTCTGTACAGTCAGGTCGATGACGGTCTCTTCCTGTCCGTCATCTATACCGGTAAACTGAGCCTGATCGGATTTCTTCTGGACGACCTTGACCTTATCCACAATCTTCGCCGGGATGTTCTTGGAAGCCAGCTGCGGGTCATCCAGGAAAAATGTCTTGCCGTCGATTGTTATCTTGCTGATAGTCTGGCCGTTGGCTGTCACGGAGCCGTCAGTGCCCACTTCCACTCCAGGAAGTTTCTTCAGCAGGTCCTCAAGCATGTCATTGTCCGTGGTCTTGAACGAAGTGGCGTTGTACTCTATGGTGTCCTTCTTTATCACGATAGGATTGCCGGTTGCAGATACGCTCGCAGCGTCCAGCACCTGCTTGTCCGGATCGAGTTTCACAATACCCAAGTTTACAGCGTCCTTCACCGTGATATCCTTGGTAAAAGTCTTGTAGCCAAGCAATTCGGCTTTGAAAGTGTAAGCCCCGGCCGGCACCTTCTCAAGTGTCGCCTTGCCCTTGTCGTCCGTGAGAGCGTATTTGCTCGCGGAAGTTGCTCCCGGTTTGGTGAGAGATACTGTGGCATAACCCACAGGCTCACCGTTTCCTGAGTTCTGCAGCACAACTGTCACAGTCCGTGTCTGCGCAGACGCTCCAAAAGAAAGCACGAGCATTGAAACCAGCCCGCACACCATAGCAATGATTCTCTTCATTGTTCGTTCATTTTACAAAATAGATGGGCCCCAATCAGACCCAAACGACAATTTAGACGCACCGGCGCCGCATAAGTTTAACAGCCCGGTGAAAAAATATGGAATAAAATGCCGCTATTTCACCCTGTCGGGATTCTGGGCAATGAATTTCTCCCAGGAAGTGGAAGATTTTATTCCTGCCAATGGTGAAAGCAGCTGATAATGATGGCACATCGCGATAGCCAGCGCGTCAGTCGCATCGAGATGTTTTTCCTCAATGTCGATTCCGAGAGTCCTCTGAAGGATGTTGTTCACCTGCTCCTTGGAAGCTGCCCCATTGCCTGTAACAGCTTCTTTTGCCTTTCTCGGGGCATATTCGGTAACGGGAATGTTTCTGGTGGATGCGGCCAGCATTGCCGCGCCCTGCGCTCTGCCGAGCTTCAGAATCACCTGTGCGTTCTTTCCGTAGAAAGGCGACTCCAGGGCCATCTCATCCGGAGAGTGCCTGTCGCAGACTTCACCTATTTCATTGAAAATGCGCACGAGCTTCCTATAAGGGTCTTTTTCCTTTCTCAGGTCAATGACCCCCATCTCCACGTACTCGGCCTTGCTGCCTTCTGTACGAATGACCCCGAAGCCAAGAATGTTGGTTCCGGGGTCTATTCCCAATATCGTCTTCACTTGTCTTAGTCAATGTAGTCGAACCCGGTATATGGGCGGAGAACTTCAGGGATGACGATTCTGTCCTCTTGCTGGTTGTCCTCAAGCATTGCCGCAACGACACGAGGCAGAGCCAATGAACTTCCGTTCAATGTGTGGCAGAGCTGCATCTTGCCGTTCTCGTCCTTGTATCTGAGGTGCAGACGGTTAGCCTGGTATGTCTCGAAGTTGGAAACTGAAGAAATCTCCAGCCATCTTCCCTGGGCTGCTGACCACAGCTCGAAGTCGTATGTGATAGCGGATGTGAAACTCAGGTCCCCACCGCAAAGACGGAGAATCCTGTACTTGAGACCAAGTTTGTTTACGAGGCTCTCCACGTGTGCAATCATCTCATCCAGAGCAGCATAAGAGTCTTCCGGCTTCTCGATTCTGACGATTTCCACCTTGTCGAACTGGTGAAGTCTGTTCAGGCCCCTCACGTCTTTTCCGTAAGAGCCTGCCTCACGACGGAAGCAAGGAGTGTAGGCTGTCAGCTTCTGCGGGAACTGGTCATTGTTCAGGATGACATCCCTGTAAATGTTGGTTACAGGCACTTCAGCCGTAGGGACCAGATAGAAGTCATCGAGTCCTACGTAGTACATCTGGGCCTCCTTGTCAGGGAGCTGGCCTGTACCGAAACCTGAAGCTGCATTGACCATGATAGGAGGTTCGATCTCCTTGTAGCCTGCGGCAGTATTGTTGTCGAGGAAGAAACTGATCAATGCCCTCTGGAGTTTCGCGCCCTTGCCTTTATATACAGGGAAGCCCGCGCCTGTGAGCTTTACGCCGAGGTCGAAGTCGATGATGTCGAATTTCTTGGCGAGTTCCCAGTGCGGAAGCGCGTTCTCCGGCAGTTTGATTTCAGGGCCGCCCATCTTGACCACCTGATTGTCCTCAGCTCCTTTTCCAGGGACTACCAGGTCGCATGGAATATTAGGGAGGAGAACAAGCTGTGACTCAAGCTCCTTCTCTGTAGCGTCAGCCTTTGCAAGAAGCTCTGTAGAACGTGCCTTGAGTTCGGCAACCTCTTTCTTGGCTTCTTCTGCCTCTGCCTTTTTACCTTCTTTCATAAGTCCTCCGATGAGACCTGCCTTCTGCTTCTGCTGAGAAAGAAGACCGTCGCTCTCAGTCTGGAGAGCTCTTCTCTGTGTGTCAAGTTCGAGAACCTTATCGACGATTGCTTTTGCGTCGAAGTTTTTGACTGCAAGCTTCCTGACTACGAAATCCGGATCGTCACGAAGCATCTTAAGTGTCAACATGATATTTATGATTTAATTTTGTCTGCTATATGCTTTCCAATGAAAAAAGGAGGACCGCACACCGAAACTCGAAATGCAATCCTCCAATGTCTTTCAAGACCCTTCGAGTTTAGTTCTCAAAAGGGACAACCGACACGTATGACTTGTTCTCTTTCTTTCTTGTAATGAGAACTGTTCCGTCAACGAGGGCGTAAAGAGTGTGGTCTTTACCCATACCTACGTTCTTGTCCGGGTTGTGGACTGTGCCTCTCTGGCGAAGGATGATGTTACCGGCCTTTACTACCTCACCACCGAATTTCTTGAATCCGAGACGTTTGCTCTGTGACTCACGACCGTTCTTAGAACTACTTTGACCTTTTTTATGTGCCATAATTCAAATTCTCCTTTAATTTAGCGATCTGTAAAAAATTAAGCGATAGAGTCGATGCGGATCTTTGTAAGTTTCTGACGGTGACCGTTTGATTTCTGGTATCCTTTACGACGGATCTTCTTGAAAACGATAACCTTCTTTGCCTTTACGTCATCTGCGAGAACTGTTGCCTTTACAACTGCACCCTCTACGTAAGGAACTCCGACCTTTACTGCTCCTTCGTTATCGAGGAGAAGAACCTTGTCGAACTCTACCGTCTCATCCTTCTTCGATGCGAGGCGGTTTACGAAAATCTCTGCACCAGCTTCTACTTTGAACTGCTGGCCTGCAATTTCAACGATTGCGTACATTATATAAAAACTTATTAAGTTTCGGCTGCAAGCGTCCGTTTCTGCACGGAACTTATAAGGCTTGTCAGTCATCTGATTTTATTTTGGACTGCAAATTTAATGGATTTCTGCCATTCCGCAAAATTTTTTACTAATTTTGTTTTCCGGAAGTCGTTAGTGCAAAACCCGTTGGGCACTTTTTCGACGATTGCTTGGTAATCCTGTCGGGCAATCCTGCTTGTGCAACTCGAAAAAATTAAACGTATGGATACTCCATTCCAGTTTGCTGACTATGTGACCGGTAAGTATTTCATCGGGCGTCGTTCTGACTGCATTACATTGTCAAATCTCTTGACCCAGGGCGAAAGCATCGCCATCTGGAGTCCTCTGAAATCCGGCAAGATGTCCGCGGTCCAGCAGACTCTGCTCAATATGAGGACTTCCGGCAAGCAGTTTCTGATGTGCAGCTTGGACCTCACGAATATCCACGATGCCGAGCTGTTCATAAGACGGTTTGCAGGTGCCGTGATTTCATCCGTTTCCACAGTCCCGCAGGACTATCAGGACAATGCCTCCAAGTATCTGTCAGGCACATCTCTGGAGTTTGACGCGCAGTCGTTTTCTGTTACGGGAAGAGTCTTTTCTGACAATGCCCCGGTCGGCGCGGCTGAGATTTCCGCCGTGGCTGAGCTGCCTTTCCGCATTGCCGAAGAAAAGAATGTGCAGTTCATCATTGTCATCAATGAGTTCGAAAACATTGACTCGGACGAGGGTGAGAAATTCTTCAGGGTGTTGGACGCGTCGATTTCTGCCCGCATCCAGGCAAGGACCCCTCGCTGCTCCTTCATTTTCCTGGGCTCCAGGGCCAATGCGATGGAGAGTCTCTTCATGCGCCGGAAGTTTTTCTGGAAGAGCGTGGAAAAGTATTCATTGTCAATGATTTCCGATGCCGAAATAGCGGATCATGTGCTGAAAGGCTTTTCTGTGGGCGGCAAGGTCATCGAGCGCGACCTGATACAGGTGGTCTGCGGGCTGTTCCGCAACAATATTTGGTATATCAACAACTTTTTCTTCATCTGCGATGCATTGTCCAAGGGCTATATAAGTGAAATCACTTTCAATGATGCGCTTTCCTGTATGGTTTCTGCCAATCTGCCGAGGTTCAAGGCCATTATGGACGACCTTACCGGATTCCAGGAGCGTTTCCTGAAGGCGGTGCTCGACGGCAATGTCAAGTTCAGCACGACGGAAGTCATTGAAAACTACAGACTTAATTCTTCGGCCAATGTCAAGAGACTCAAGGAAGCTCTTATGAAGAAAGAGGTGCTTTCGTTCAATGACAAGGACGAGCCGTCCGTGCAGGATCCTCTTTTCGAGTATTGGCTCAGAAAATATTACTTCGGGGAGGACCTTCAAAAATTCTTTAAACAATGTTGAGAATAATATGACAGATAACAACAAATCATATTTTGTTACATCCAAAAACTTTCATGGAGACAACGATTATGTGGAATGGCTGAAAGAGATAAAGAGTCGCTATCAAGCTATCCGCAATCGTGTAGTGATGCAAAGCAATTATGGAGCATTGGAATTCAACTGGCTTTTAGGACGTGACATCGTACAGAAAAGGGCGGAGTCGAGATGGGGTTCTGGCGCGGTAAATCAATTGAGCCTTGACCTTAAAGCAGCATACCCTGACGTGAAAGGATTCTCTGTGAGAAACCTTTATTACATGAAGGAATGGTATGAGTTTTATATGGCGGATGATGAACATAAACGAATTTTGCACCAGTTAGGTGCAAAATTGCAAGAGTCTGAAAATCAGAATCCTATAAAATTGCACCAATTAGGTGCAGAAATTGTATCGCCCGGCAAGATATCTGATATTTTAGAAAACAATGGTATGCTGCCAATATTTGGAATCGTGCCGTGGAAACATCATATAGTCATCACGTCTAAATGTAAATCCATTAAAGAAGCATTCTATTATATCGCGCGCATAATAGGCGAAGGACTCAGTAAACGTGAATTGGAAGACGTTATAGAGGCTGATGACTTCAGCAAGTATGGCAATGCCATGACTAATTTTTCGACACAATTGTCTGCACAACAGAGTCAACTTGCGATAAATGTTCTAAAGGATCCTTATCGCTTGGATTTCCTTACATTGGAAAAAGGCTATGATGAGCATGATTTGGAGTCTGCGATAGCGAAAGACATTACTCGTTTTTTGCTTGAGCTTGGAAGTGGCTTCACGTTCGTCGGACGGCAGCCTGAACTCGTGGTTGGCAACGAAGGTTACTTCCCTGATTTGCTGTTCTATCATATTCGTCTTCGCTGCTATGTCGTCATTGAATTGAAAGTGGTGGATTTCAAGCCTGAGTTTGCAGGAAAACTGAATTTTTATGTGACAGCATGTAATAAGTTGCTTCGCCAACCTGAAGACAATCCTACCATTGGCCTTTTGCTCTGTAAGTCAAAAGACCAAACGAAAGTGGAATGGGCATTTGACAGCATACAGAATCCTATGGGTGTAGCTACTTATGAAGGAATTAAGATTATTGATAAGCTTCCATCTGTTGAAGATTTAAGAAAACGTTTAGATATGGTGGAACGGGAACTTAGAGAGCATAAAGGGAATGAGGCTTCTGCAAATGAAGAAACAGATGTCTCTGATTATAAAACAGAATAGCTGGTGCTTGCAAAGCACTGACAATCAGTATTGTTTTTTTAGGAGGAAAAATGAAAAAGCTTGTAGTTTTGACAGGCGCCGGTGTGAGCGCCGAGAGCGGAATCAGCACGTTCCGTGACAATGGCGGTCTGTGGGACAATTACGACCCGCAGCAAGTCGCGTCCATCGAGGGATGGTACAAGAATCCGGGCCTGATGCTCGACTTCTATAATATAAGGAGGCATGAGCTCGAAGGAGTAAGACCCAATGACGCACACCGTGCCATCGCTTCGCTTCAGGATAATTTCAATGTCAATGTGATTACTCAGAATGTGGATAATCTTCATGAGAGGGCGGGCAGTTCCAATGTCCTCCATCTTCACGGGGAATTGACGAAAGTAAGGCCGGAGAACTGCTGCAATGAGGAAGACGGATTTTCGGAGAAGACTGTCTTCGATATCGGTTATTCGGAGGTGCATCTTGGCGACAAGGCACCGAATGGCCACCAGCTGCGTCCTCACATCGTCTGGTTCGGCGAGCCGGTGCCGAAAATCGAAAGGGCCATCGACATAGTGTCCGATGCTGACATCCTTCTGATTGTCGGCACGTCGCTGAGTGTCTATCCTGCAGCGGGACTGTACCGCTACGCGTCGCTCGACACGCCGATTTATCTGATCGACCCGGGACAGGTCAATGTCCGTGACAGCAGGATCCAGCATATCATGGCCAAGGCCACTGACGGAATGAAAATTTTTCAGGAAAAAATCGGTCAATGATTGTCGGAAATCCGGATAATTGTTGTAACTTTGCACCCGCTAATTCAGGATGGATACACGTAACTCATTCGGTCTTAGGAATTTATTAAAAAAAGGAGGTGATTCAGATATGATTATTGTACCGCTTAAGGAAGGTGAGAACATCGAGAGAGCTCTCAAGAGATTCAAGAGGAAATTCGAAAAAACAGGTGCTATCCGCGAGCTTCGTGCCAGAAAGAACTTCGTGAAACCATCTGTCAGGAAGAGAGAGCAGCTTCAGAAGGCTATCTACGTACAGCATCTGCAGCTTGAGGACGAGCAGTAAACCTGCCTTGTACAGTTAATATATCTGAAAATGATATACGCCGGTTGGAAATCCGTTTTCCAGCCGGCTTTTTTCGTATTATTTACTATCTTTCCCGCCTGTCGGCGGCTAATATAATTTTCTTCTTACTATATTTGTAAGTTTAGTGAAATAGGATGAAAGTACTTCTGACAATAAATGGATATGGATAGAGGTAAAGAAAATAAGTCATTGAAAAGCAAGTGGTTCCGCTGGCTTAAAATTACAGTGGCCACAGTGGTCGGAATATGGGCGGCGCTGCTCGTGGTATTGCAGCTTCTGCTGAATTCTTCGTTCTTGACAAAAATGGCGGAGAAATATATTCCGGAATATGTGGACGCCGATGTGCACATAGGGAAAATCAGCGCGTCCATGCTGAAAAGTTTCCCGAACCTTCAGCTCGATGTGGAGAATGTGGTGGTCACATACCCTCACGACAGGTATGCACGTTACGACTCAGTCGGCATTGACGGAATCCTTCGCCATGCGGGCAGGGCGGAATTTGCTGACACATTGGCGGCTATCCGCAAGACCACATTGTCAGTCAATTACTTGAAGGCGTTGTTCGGAAAAATCCATATCCGCGAGGTCAGCATGGATAAACCGCATTTCTTCGCGCATTACTATGGCGGTGAAGATGCGAACTGGAATGTCCTGAAAGTGCAGGCGGTAGTGGACGAGGAAGCGGACAGCGACACTACAGCCACTTCATTGCCCCCGATAGTCGTGAACAAGATCAATATGACAGGACGGCCGAAGATAGTCTATACAGACTGTGCCGACACCGTTTATGCGGCGGTTTTCCTCAAGCAGCTCAAGTTCGACGGCAAACTGACCAATGTCTCGACATCAGCCAACCGGCTGGGCCTCAAGGTGGACAGCCTCTTCGTGTCCGGAAGATTGCCGGCCGATACATTGGCTGTGGCAATGGATCATTTCCATATTCATGAGAAGGACAAGGTCATGAGCGTGGACGCTACTGCCAAGACATTCCTCGGAATGAGCGAATATGGCCGTGTGATGCTTCCGCTGTCAGTCAAAGGTGACATCAGCTTCCCTAAATCGGATGAGGCGGCCAAGGTCTCATGGCGTGACTTCGAGGTTTCCCTGGCTACGGTGAATGTCAAGGGAACGGGCGATGTGGCATACTATGGGGACAGCACCTATGTAAGGGCTGAGGCCTCCATCAATGACTGCCGCGTTTCAGAACTGATAGACTATTTCGGAAAGAATTTCTTCCCTGAGGCAGAGCAGCTCAAGACGGATGCGAAAGTCACGTTTACGGCGCTCTGCGACGGATATTGGAACCCTGCCAGGAACACGTTGCCTGAGCTGATAGCTGAACTGGTGCTTCCGAAAGCCGCTGTGGATTATCCGGGAATCCCTTCCGGAACAGTAGCCGCGGACATCAATGCCGCCACGGACAATGTCGGGAAACTGGATGTCAACATTGACAATGTCTGTCTGAACTTCGGCGGTCTCGATCTCGATGTGTCCGGAACGGTGTCCGACCTTGCGGGGGATGACCCGCTTATGGACATTGAGGGAATCGCTTATGCGTCGCTCGATGAAATGATGGCGTTCGTGCCTGATTCCTTGGGCTGCAGCGTCTCCGGAGATTTGGACGGAGTGCTTACCGGTAAGATCAGGATGTCGCAGCTGAACATGTACAATTTCTACAAGGCACGGCTTGACGGCTATGTCAGAAGCAGGAATATTGTGGTCAAATCTCAGGCGGACACCCTGGATGCATGGATAGGCGGCCCTGAAATCGCCATCTCCACCATAAAGAACAAGGTGGACAGCAGTATCCCGAAAGGCACTGAGGTTCTGGCTCTTACGGCCAAGGTGGACTCGCTGTCCGCAACATGCGGCAAGGATATTAAGGTGAATGTCACCGGTGTCAATGCCGAAGCCCAGAATGCCGCACGGATAAATTCAGGCGAACTGGAAGGGGATAAGCACCCGCTGGTGGGAACGGTCTCCATGAAGAAACTTCTGTTCAACGGTACGGATTCCCTGTTTGCAGGCATCCTTGGCTCGACTAATACTTTCAATTTCTCGCATAAAGTCAGAGGGGACAATCTGGAGCCGAGATTGTCAGTGTCAAGTTCCAATTCGAGGATATTCGCCCGTGAAGGCGTGAACAGATACGGTTTCAAGGATGCCAAATTCTCTGCCTCGGCGGTGATGACTGCGTATGAAAGCAACCAGCGCAGACATCATTTCCTGGATTCGTTGCAGAGGGTTTATCCGGGAACGCCTCGCGATTCGCTGTTTGTCAAGATGATAAGGGCGAGGATGGCAGGACGTCCGGTGCCGGATTTCATCAAGGAGGCGGATTTCCGGAAGAAGGACATTGACATAACTCTCAATGAGACGATGGCCAAGTATCTGAAGGAGTGGAATCTGGCCGGAAGTCTCAATATCTGCAAGGGTATGGTGATCACTCCATATTTCCCGTTGAAGAACGTCATCGAGGATGTGAGGGGAACGGTTACCAATGATGCTGTCCATCTGGACAACTTCACATTCAGGCCTGGAGCGTCTGATATCTCGGCAAACGGCGTCCTGAGCGGTCTGCGCAGGGCATTGCTCGGCCGGGGTCCGCTGAAACTGGACCTGAAGCTGACGTCGCAGAAAATTGATGCCAATGAACTGCTTACCGCATACACGGCCGGCACCAAGTTCACTCCGGAGTCCATTGTCAATGTCTCTTCAGAGGATGATGCCACATATCTGGCCAAGGTTTCACAGGCCCACGAAGCGGTCCAGGACAGTGCCTATGCTCTCGTGGTGGTTCCGGCGAACCTGATAGCGAACATCTCGCTCCAGGCCAATGAGGTGAACTACTCTGATCTGAATGTGACCTGGCTTGCTGCGGATATGACGATGAAAGAGCGTTGTATCCAGCTGACCAATACATTGGCCACCTCCAATATGGGAGATATCTTCTTCGAAGGTTTCTATTCCACCAAGAGCAAGCAGGACATCAAGGCCGGTTTCGACCTGAATCTTTCCGACATCACGGCGGACAAGGTGGTCCAGCTGTTCCCGTCGGTGGATTCGATAATGCCGATGCTTACTTCGTTCAAGGGAATGCTCGACTGTGAAATGGCGGCTACCACGGACTTGGATACTAATATGAATTTCGTTACCAAGTCAATGAACGGAATCATGAAAATCAGCGGCAGGGATGTGGTCCTGGAAGAGAGCCCTGAGTTCAGGAAGCTCGCCAAACTGCTGATGTTCAAGAACAAGAAGATGGGCAAGGTGTCCGACATGTCAGTTAGCGGTCTTATCAGCGACAACAAGCTGGAGGTGTTTCCGTTCGTTCTTAAGATCGACCGTTATACATTGGCAATGAGCGGACAGCAGAACTTCGACCAGTCGTTCAAGTATCACGTCTCGGTGCTCAAGTCGCCGATTCCGTTCCGCTTCGGAATAAATATCTTCGGAAACTTCGACAACTGGAAGTACCGTATAGGCAAGGCCCAGTACAAGAATACCAAGGTGCCTGTATTCACGGCGCAGATAGACACGCTGCAGATGAACCTTGTCCGCTCTATCCACAATATCTTTACGAAGGGTGTTGATCTGGCTGTCAAGCAGAATGTTCAGATGCGCACAGCCATCGACTCGCAGAAAGTCGCCATGGGCTTCAATCCTGATGCCAAGTTGGATTCACTGGACGGCGGTCACAGGAAGATGCTGGATTCGCTCCAGACGGCTTATGACACCCCTGTGGACTCTGCATTGAATGCGCGTATGGATTCACTTAGCCTGATTCCTGTAGTGCAGGAGGTGGAAGAGGAGTCCCAGAAGCAGCAGCTCGTCCAGGACAATGCGACCCGCGAGGACAGGAAGGCGGCCCGCCGCAAAAAACGTGAACAGAAAAGTCAGGCTAAAAATAGTGAGGCGGCAGTCTTGCCGGCAGAGGACAATGAAAATGGACAGTAGCGATTACATAGAGGTAAAGGTCAGCATTGACCCTTTTTCTGAAGAGAATGCGGAGATTCTGGAAGCGATGCTTTCGGATCTGCCTTATGACTCTTTCGTGATAGGCGAAAGTGATGTGAAATGTTATATCCAGAAGCCGCAGTTCGATAGGTTCGCATTGAAGGCTGTGCTTTCCGGTCTGCCGTTCAAAACCTCGTTTGAGGCTGCTCCAGTGCCGTTCCATAATTGGAATGCGCAGTGGGAAAATGCTTTTCAGCCGATTGTCGTAGATGGCAAGGTAACCATAAAGCAGGCCGATGACAGGACTTCTCCGCAGACGAGGTACAATATCCGTCTCCGCCCTGAGATGGCGTTCGGCACCGGCCATCACGAAACCACTTATATGATGATGGAGACGATGCTGGAAGATGCCGGTGAAATCCGCGACAATGTCGTTATGGATATGGGCTGCGGCACTGCCCTGCTCGCGATTCTGGCTGCCAAGATGGGGGCTTCGAGAGTTTTCGGCATTGACATAGATGCTGTCGCTGCGCGCTCGGCTTATGACAATGCAAGGCTGAACCGCGTCGGACGCAAGGTGGAGACCTATTGCGGAGATGCTTCGCTTCTTCAGGCCGGGAAGTACAATGTTCTCCTTGCCAATATCCACCGCAATATTATCCTGATGGACTTGCGCACTTATGTAAAGTCATTGAAACAGAACGGATTGCTGCTGCTGAGCGGTTTCTATGAAGACGACGTTGAGGACATATTGAAAGAAACCGGAAAATACGGGCTGCGGCTTGAGGGACATAAAACACGTGACGGATGGTCCTGCCTCAAGTTGAGGAAAGAGTCACCCGTCACAGTGTCTTCTATATTGTCGTAATTAACTTACTATCCCTTGCCGGACGGTTTGCCTGCGATGGATGAAAGGCCTGGCCAGTCGCTGATGTTGCAGCTGTTCTTGACTCCTTCCGGTGCCAGAGGGAAGAAATCGAATTCTCCGCCGATCATTTTCTCGATTTCAGAAACCGAGTAGATGTAGTCTGCAAGTGGCGGAAGCGAATTGAGTTTTTCTCCTGTGAAGCTCTGTGGGAACCAGAATCCAATCGCCATCACTTCATCTGCTGAGCACTCCCAGATAGGTTTGCCTGTCGAACCGCTTTTCGTCCTCATGACGAGTTTGTAGCGGGCGGTCGGCATAAGGCAATCCTTTGATTTTGAACTGGTTTTACCCCAGTTGCAGGCATCTTTCAGTACCCATGTGTCATCACCGTAATAGCATCCGACGACCACGTAAAGCGTGTCGCTGCATCTCCACTCGTTAGGCAGGATGTATTCCACCATTGACCAATGGGAGTCTGTTTCGGTTTCATTCAGATACCGTTCAGGAGCAATGTTGGTAGGATAGAAGGTCTGAGTGTTGAGGTCAAACAGTTTGCTGGAGTTTCCACAGCCTCTTTCAGCCGAGCGCATCAAGTGTCCTTTGCCGACTGTATTCTTTGAAGGCAGTGGTGACCAGTAATAATATTTGTCGCTTGGCTTTCCGCTTGTTGCGCTCCACGGCCAGCTGTCCCAGTCGCTTGCGTATATGATCGACTGCTCGCTTTCGCTGAAGGACGGGTCAGGCCTCCACGGGTCAGGTCTTGGACGGGTGTAGCCTCCTTCCCAATAGATTTCATGACAAGGATAGGCTACCCACATAGGGTTGTGGCGACGGATGTCGTAGCAGGCTTCATAATTGCGGACGTCCTTTTGGGACCTGTAGGTTTTCCCTCTGTGGTCCACATATTTGTAGTCGGCATTGGCCTTGAGTGTGGCCGGTCTTTCGATATAATCCTTGCCCGGCTCCGCTCCGTGTCCGAAATCGAATGTCTCAGAGGCGGTATCGGTGGTCGTCACGAGTCTGAGGTCGTCAGTGCGGCCCTGTGCTCCGTCTGCGAGAGCGGTGATCTTTATGTTCAGCCTGGTGGTTTCGGTGGCGCTTACTTCGAAGACGGATGTGGCAAGAAACCAAGACTGGCCATATTTCTGTACAGTATAGTCCAGATTGTAGCTCTTCTTGCCATGCTCATCGGAAACAGTGATGGTGAAGGTCTTGTTCGGCACTACGTCCTTCTTGAATGCGCACATTCCGACCGTGAGTTTGTAAGTGCGTTTGTCTGACGGCAGGCCGATGCCGTTGATTTCTATCCGGGCGCCGTTTCTGCTGTAATATACTCCATTGACTCCAGAAGCTCCGGGATATCCGGTGGACGAGAAACTGCTTCGCACGGAGGTGTAGGAGCCGTCATAGGTGACAGTGGCAATGCCAGTGCCTTCCATGTTGCGGCAGTCACTCCAGGTGTTGAAGTAATTGTTGTTCACATCAGATTTAACCTTGTCGAGATTGTCATAGTAAATGATGGTCTCAGATGGTTCCGGTTCTGGTTTTGGCTCAGGCTCGGGTTCCGGTTCAGGATTCGGTTCAGGATTCGGTTCGGGCTCCGGTTCCGGCTCGGGTTCGGGTTTTGGAGCAGGCTGCTCCTGATCTGGCTTTTCCGGTACGCTCTCCGGCTTACATGCATTGAAACCGAAAACAAGCGTAACAATCAGTAGGATGGGTAATATGTATTTTCTCATAATATGTAGTTTCTAAACTGATGACCGTCTCTTTTGCCGACCAGTTCGACATCCCGCAAGTTAGTAAAAAATATTCAGTAATCCTTAAGGGCCGCCAGTGTCTCCGCTGTTACGTATTGACGCGTTTTTAGCCAGTGTCCCCACAGATGTAGCGCAACCTGCAAGTTGCTGTGTGTCAACTGTTTAACCGAAATCAGAGTTGTGGTTTTTACAACTCTGAAAATGCCTAAATTGCTGATATCTAGCAGAATACGCGTTGCGCGTCCTGGCGGGAGTTGTCAGACGGCATTGTGCCACATAAAACTGTAAACGTTCAGAAGCATTATCTTTTATCCAGATTTGAGCAGATATAAAAACTTTTCTATATTTGCCTCGTCAAAACAACCACAGACTTCAATGGGAAAGACGGATGACAGCGGATTTGTGAACGGACTCAGAACAGGTGATGCCGAGGCGTGGCGTCATCTCTTTGTCCGTTATTATGCTGTGTATCTGCGATTTGTCACCAAGATTGTTGGAGATGCGAACTCGGCGAAAGACATAGTCCAGGAGGTCTTTATGAAACTGTGGAAGAATCGCGATCGGCTTGATTCTGTGGCCTCGGTGGAAAAATTGCTCTATGTGATAGCTAGGAACAGCGCATTCACTTTTCTCCGTGACAGGAAGTCATTTGCGCAGGTGGAAGAGTCCAAAATAGAGGACAAAACTATGCTTTCGGTGGAGGAAGAACTGCTCCGGAAAGAACGCAGGAAAATGCTTGATGATGCTGTGAAAACATTGCCGAAGCAGCGTAAGACCGTGATTGATATGAAAATGGAAGGGGAAACAAACCGCTCAATATCTGAAGAACTCAAATTGTCCGAAAAGACAGTTGAGAGACATATCACTCTGGCACTCAGCGAACTGAAAACCAAGTTCCGGTCGTAGGAGTAAATTTTTCTTTTTCTGATTGGGGGATTCTCCTCCTTTTCGAGTTAATAGTATCGTATGAGCTCGAATTCAGATAAAAACATAAGTAAATTCCAGGACTTGCTTCTGGAGAATGAGGATAGTCCCCAGTTTGATGTGGTTCTTGGCGAACTGCTCAGGCAGGCGGAGTCAGAAGTTTCAGGGAAGGACGTCTCGATGGGCGAGGCGGTTTTTGATAGTTTTGCGAAAAATGTCGGTCTGACAATCCGCAAGAGATGGCATTCGGCGCTGCGCATTGTCTCGAACATTGCAGCGGTTTTATTTATCCCGCTGCTGTTCACCTGCCTTTGGCTCTCATTTGGAGCAGGTGGTGAGACGGAGACCGTATGGAATGAGATTTCCACGGCATATGCGGAAAATGCTTCTGTGGAACTATCCGACGGGACATCTGTGAAAATCGGTCCGTGCAGCCGCCTGATATATCCGGACAAGTTCTCATCTTCTGAAAGAAAAGTATTTATCAGCGGAGATGTCCTCTTTGATGTCGCAAAGGATCCTGAGAAGAAATTCGTCGCAGTTTCCGACAATATGGATGTAATCGTCCACGGAACCCGCTTTCACGTGTCCTCTTTTATGGATTCCAAAAATGAGGAGGTCGCGCTTCTCAACGGTTCTGTAGAGCTTTGTATGCGCGCCGACGGGACATCCGTAAAGCTCGTTCCCGGCGATATCATACGCTATGACAAGGAAAAAGGGAATGTGAAAAGATTACATTTCGATGTCAATAGTTATGAACGGGTTCTGGACGTCGATGGACTTCAGTTTGTCGATGCCGCACTCTCAGAGATAGTCGGCACGCTTTCACGCCGCTTCAAGGTGGATATCAGCGTGGAGGACAGCATCGCGGGGGAAAAATACTATGCGTCGTTCATTAACGGGGAAAATCTCGATGAGATACTGAATGCGCTCAATGTAGAGCGGCATTTCAGAATTAATCACAGTAATAACAAAATTAAACTAACAGTAAGATGAACCTGAAATCTTTTAACAGGGTACTCGTCGCCTTGCTGACCGCAGTTTTTCTGTCGTGTGCACTGGGGTACGCCCAGGACATAACGCTGAATATGCGTGATGTCAAAGTGTCGAGGGTAATCGCTGAAATCCAGTCCCGATATGGATATTCGGTGGTGGTCAAATCGTCAGGAATAGATATGGAGCGGAAGGTCTCTGTATCGCTGGCGGATGTTGACGTTGAAACAGCTGTACGGAAAGTATTTGAGGGACAGCCAGTGTCTGTAAGCGTCAGCGGACGCACAGTGCTTGTTTCCGAGAGCCGTGTGGCGGAGAAAGACAATGTCGGCAGGTCTGACGAACGCTTCAACTTGAAAGGCATCGTAAAATCCGATGACGGAGAAGCTTTGGTCGGAGCCGGGATTGTGGTCAAGGGACGCCATGGAGCCGGAGCGGTCTCCGACATTGACGGAAAATTCAGTCTTGACGTCGCTTTGAATGAAATTCTCGTCGTTTCGTTTATAGGCTTTACAGACGTAGAAATTCCTGTCAGGAATACGGCTCCGCTTGAAATCGTTCTTTCCCCGGATACGGAGTTCCTCACTGAAACCGTGGTCATAGGCTATGGTACTCAGAAGAAAGTGAACCTTACCGGCGCAGTGGCAGTTGTTGACGGAGACAATCTGCGCAACCGCAATGCCGCTTCCGTAGGTGAGATGCTTCAGGGTGCTATGCCTAATGTCATGGTCAAGACTTCAGGACGTGCGGGTGATGGGGCGACAGTGAACATCCGAGGTGTGACCTCAATAGCCTCATCAACCGGACCTCTCATTCTCATTGACGGCGTAGAGGGGGACTTGCGTGACGTGAATCCGAACGATATCGAGTCTATTAGCGTTCTGAAAGATGCTTCGGCATCGGCAGTCTATGGTGCGCGTGCCGGTTTCGGAGTTGTACTCGTGAATACCAAGAACCCGACGGATGAAAAGATAAAGGTATCCTACAACGGAAAGTTTACTTTCGGAACATCCACGGTGTCAACAGATTTCGAGACCAGAGGCTATTACAGTGCATATATCAATGATATGTTCTACCGTACATATCAGGGTACACCTTACACGACTTACACTGCAGAGGACTACCACGAGCTGTGGATACGTCGTAACGACAAAGTGGAAGATCCGTCGTGACCTTGGGTCGTTGAAAAGGATGGGGTATATAAATACTACGCCAATTTCGACTGGTACAACTATATGTTCAACAATACCCGCCCGACTCACGACCACAACCTGAGCGTAAGCGGAAGTACGGGTAGAGTAAATTTCCTCTTTTCCGGCAATTTCTATGACCAGACTGGAGCCAAGGCGATAAAGCCGGATCATTATACCCACTATACTTTCCGTACGAAAATCGGAGTTAAGGTCACAGATTGGCTCGAACTCACCAACAACACCAACTGGTCGAGCCGTAAGCAGTCGTTCCCAGGTAGCTCCAGCGCTTTCAACCAATATTTCTCCAGCGCATGGAATCATGCCCTTGCAAGTATTGTCCCGATAAATCCGGATGGTACATTTGTTTACTACTCTTCAACAAGCCCTACATACAGGGTGACAAACGGAGTTCACGCAATCGCCGAATACGGCAAGCACGATATGGCGGACAAGAATACAGAACTCAGGACTACCTTTGAAGCCGTTATCAAACCGGTGAAACAGTTTGAGATAAGGGCAAATTATTCCTACACCGACTTGATGTTTTATGCATTCAACCGTTTCGTGGATGTCCCTTATTCCCGCATACCGGGCAAGATTCTCTATATGTCGGCTTCTGACGAGGCTGCTAAAGACAGAATCCAGGAGAGTTACAACACTACCCGCAGGAATGTCTTCAATGCTTATGCGACTTACGGAGATGTTTTCGGAGAGAAGCACGACTTCAAGGCCATGGCCGGTGTCAATTACGAGTACAAATACTACAAGACGAATTATATGCGTCGCTACGATCTCTTGAGTGAGGAAATTTCGGATTTCAACATCGCTGTAGGTGACAACATATATACTCGTGGAGGTCAGAACGACTATGCTGTCCTCGGTTTCTTCTATCGCCTCAACTACGCCTATGCAGACCGTTATCTGGTCGAGACCAGCGGACGTTACGACGGAAGTTCGCGTTTTGCCAAGGGACGTCGTTTCGGATTCTTCCCGTCATTCTCCCTCGGATGGAGAATCAGTGAGGAGCAGTTCTTCAAAAATGCGAAGCATGTGGTCAATAACTTGAAACTCAGGTATTCCTATGGCTCCCTCGGAAACCAGAGTGCAGTGGGATATTATGATTACATACAGACAATCAGCACCTCTGGCCAGCTCAATTACCGTTTCGGTGAGGGACAGAAAGTTTATTACGCCAATGAGTCTTCACCGAATGCGTCAGACATCTCATGGGAGAAGATATACACAAATAATATCGGAATCGACCTCTCAATGTTCAGAGGAAGACTCAACTTCAGCGGCGACGCATATATCCGAGACACGAAGGATATGATAATGCAGAGCCAGGCACTTCCTTCCACTTACGGCGCTGCTGCTCCGAAAAACAATTCGGCGGACCTTCGCACTCTCGGTTATGAGTTCACGATTTCGTGGAATGACAGTTTCCGTCTTGCTGGCGACGATTTCAGTTATGGCATCAGCTTCGGTCTTGGCGACAATGTTTCATATGTCACGAAATACGACAATCCGAACAAGACGCTGGCAAGCCCATACGTAGGGCAGAAACTCGGAGACATCTGGGGCTACCGTATAGGAGGACTCTTTGCGACGAATGCAGATGCAATGGCATACAAAGTGGATCAGAGTGCTGTCAATGATATGATCAACACGGAGATTGTGGATACAGGACTCCACGCCGGCGACCTCAAGTTCCTTGATCTGGACGGAAACGGGAAGATTGAGCCTACGACTTCGGCAGATGATGTAAAAGATATGGTCGTAATCGGAAATTCACTTCCACGCTATAACTTCAGCGGAACGCTGAGTCTCGGATGGAAAGGCATAGACTTCTCCATGATGTTGCAGGGTATTGGACGTCAGAATATGTATCCTAGTACCGAAGACTATGCTTTCTGGGGACCGTATTCCCGTCCTTACGTTTCATTCATTCCGAAGGATTTTATGAGCAGGGTATGGTCGGAGACCAATCCGAATGCGTATTTCCCGAGGCCGAGGGGTTATGTCGCCCTCATGACTAACAGAGAACTAGGAGCGGTAAACGACCGCTATCTCCAGAATGTCGGCTACTGCCGTCTGAAAAATCTTACCATTGGCTACACTCTTCCTGAGAAGTGGCTTGAGAAGATGCATATGACCAAGTTCCGCATCTTCTTCTCAGGTGAGAACCTCGCTACTTTTACTGCTCTGAAGAGCCGGTACATTGACCCGGAACAGGCGTCATCATCGCTCACATGGAAAAATGGAAGAGGAGCAGGAATGGTCTATCCGTACGCGAGAACATTCACTTTCGGACTTGACATAACACTTTAATTCTGGAGGACAATGTATATGAAAAAATCAATGATAAAAGGAATTGTATCCGTCATTTTTGCATCAGCATTGTTGTGCTCCTGCGATCTTCTGGATCTCACGCCAAAGGCTGCTGTGACTGTGAAGACATATTTCAAGAACGAATCGGAGCTGGAACTTTATGCAAACCGGTTCTATAGCGATATTCTCCCTGGAGGAAACGGAATATACAAGGAAATCGGTGACAATATGATTTGGATTCCGCTTGCGAGTGAGGTTAGTCTCACACGTACCGTTCCTGAAAAGGGCGGAGGCTGGTCTTTCGAAGCTCTCAGGCATATCAACTTCCTGCTTGAGAATATCGGCAATTGCCCTGATGCGGCAGCTGTGCGGAAATATACCGGTGTTGCCAAATTTTTCAGGGCACACTACTATTTCAATATGGTGAAACGTTTCGGAGATGTTCCGTGGCTTGACCACGTTCCGGGAACCGATGATCCGGCTCTCTATAAAGCCCGGGATTCCCGCGACTTCGTTATGGAAAAGGTCATCGAAGACATCGATGAAGCAATCAGACTTTTCAAGAAAGAAAACAGTACGAAAGACCTCTATCACGTGACTTGGTGGACGGCTATGGCACTCAAAAGCCGCATCTGCTTGTTTGAGGGTACTTTCCGCAAATATCATGGCCTTGCGGATTCGGAAAAATGGCTTCGCCTATGTGTGGAATCATCAGACGCACTCATGAATGCCCCGCGTGGCTATTCTCTCTACACATCCGGGACTCAGCCATATCGCGATCTCTTCACCTCTGACAACGCAAAATCCGTTGAGGTTATCCTTGCGAGGGATTATGATCAGTCAGCATCCCTCCCGAATTCCGTTTTGGGAACTTTCAATACTCCTGGTGAGGGCCGTTGCGGCTTTACCAAGAAATTCGTAAACAGCTATCTTATGGCAGACGGAACGAGGTTTACGGACAAGCCAGATTATGACAAGATTGAATTTGTCAATGAAGTCTCAGGACGTGACCCGCGTCTTGCCCAGACTATCAGAACAACCAAGGGACTGAATTTTTCCAACTGCATAACGGGCTATCAGCCACACAAATATATCGTTGAGGCAAACCTCAACTCAAGTGCTGCTTCCTACAATGACCTGCCGCTTTTCCGTATGGCGGAGATTTATCTCAACTATGCCGAAGCAAAGGCCGAACTTGGGGAAATCACGCAGGGAGACTTGGATATTTCGGTAAACAAGATTCGTGCACGGGCAAAGATGCCTGATTTGAATCTTGGCGCGGCAAATGATTCTCCGGATCCATACCTGTCTTCTGCGGAGACCGGCTATGCCAATGTCACTGGTGCGAATAAGGGCGTGATTCTCGAAATCCGCAGGGAAAGGACAATAGAGCTCGTGCTTGAGAGCCAGAACCGCTGGTGGGATTTGATGCGATGGAAGGAGGGTGCCTGCATAGGACAGAAAATGGAAGGCATCTACATTCCTGCCGACAAGATAGGAAAGGCTTATGACGTGAACGGTGACGGCAATGCTGACATCTGCGTCTATAGCGGCGCTCAACCTTCCGTGAAGGAGAACGTCACATGGTTCAACATTGACACAGACTACAAACTCTCAGGGAACGGCTCCGGGAAAATAGTGTTCTTCTCCGATATGGTGAGGAAATGGAACGAAGAGCGTGATTATTTCTATCCGATTCCTAAGGAAGACATAATCCTTACGGGCGGAAAAATCGAACAGAATAAAGGATGGTAAAAATCAATGTTTATGAAAAGGATATATAAAATATTGGTATATGTCGTTACACTGATGCTGACGCTCGCGTCGCTTCTGTCTTGCCGCTATGACCCTTTGGATTCATATTCGAGGGTACCGCCAGACAGAACAGGAGACTCCAGTGAAGACAAAGGAGGATTGGGAGGAGCCTTCGCTTCTGGTTTCGGAACTCCGGAATCTCCATATATTATTGCGACAGCGCAGCATTTGGCAAATATGCCGCAAGGGCTGTCTCCGGAAGAAATGGTCTATTTCAGACTTTCCGCAGACATAGATATGAAAGACATCCCTTGGGTTCCGCTCAACAATGCGGAGCCTTACAGTCGTTTTGTCGATTTTGACGGTGACGGACACGTCATCAGGAATCTCAACTGCAAAGGACAGAACTATTCGAGCTTTTTCGGAATACTCTGCGGTGAATGTCGCAATGTCGGGTTTCTTGACGCTGCGATTTCCGGCTCCAATGCTTCCGGAATCATCGCTGGCTATCTCGGTATCCGTTCCCCTAAGAACAGCAACTATGTCGGAAGCATAAAGAACTGCTTTGTCAGCGGCTCGGTCAGCGGGAATCCTGCCGGAGGAATAGTGGGAATGTCAGGAACTGCATATTCTCCGTATTCCTGTCAGATTGACAATTGCTATTCGTCTGCTCGTGTCAGCGCCTCTGGTCAGGGTGGCGGCATTGTCGGCAATATGCTGGACGGTGGCATTGTGACAAACGTATATGCTACTGGAAGAGTCTCCGCTGACAGAGCCTGCGGAGGTATAGCCGGTAATCTTGAGGGTAGTTCCTATCTGCAGAACGTGGTGGCCTGGAACAGTTCCGTTTCCGGACCTAAAGACAATACCGGTCTTGTGAGCGGGACGAAAAAAGTCTATGACGGAGCCTGCACCTATGCAAATACCATATCGGAACTTGACAACCCTGATGGAAAGACCGACGCTGAGCTTCGTGCTGTCGTAACCGGCTGGGGTGATCCTTGGGCAAAGGACGGCAGTGTTGCAAACGGCTACCCTGCTTTCAATTGGCTTGCTTCTAGGGCAGATGTCGCAGAAGTTTGCGGACATGTCAAGGTGGAGGATCCCGATGCTCCGATAACTCCTGAAGAAATCAGCAAAGGCTCAGGAACGGAAAGCGACCCTTATCTTCTTTCCACTGCCGGACAACTGTTCAACCTCAAGTCTGTCCTGAAGAAAGGAGAGACTGTCTATGTCAAGCTCACGACAGATATAGATTTGAGAAAGCAGAATTGGACGCCGCTCAATTTTGAAGACCCTTACGACCTCGGAATCCATTTTGACGGGGATGGGCATAAAATCCTCAATTTCTCATGCTCCGGCGCCAAAATCTATGCAAGTTTCTTCGGCGTGCTTAACGGAGTCTGCGAAAATGTGGAGTTCGTTGACGCTACAGTGCTCGGCATTGCAGGGAATTGCGGGCTTCTCGGCGGCTGGACAGGAACCAATGCCGGAATCAAGGCTCTTGTTTCCAATGTGAAGGCAAATGTGACGCTGACCAACGAAGCGGCCGGAGAAGCGCAGACTGGAGGCCTTGCCGGAGTGGCTGCAAACAGTGAATTCAGGAACTGCGACATTACTGTCAACGTCATATCTGACGTGGTTCACAACACGCAGAGGGCATCCTGCGGAGGAATTGTCGGAAAATCAAATGCCGGAGTAGTGATTTCCGGATGCAAAGTAGGTGGCAGTGTCACCAATAACAAGGGCAAATACACAGGTGGTATTATCGGCTGGGAGTCCGGCGGTGAAGTCAGCGTGACAGGATGCGTGGTGACTGCGACTGTGAGGGGTGAACTCGAGCGTGTAGGCGGAATCATCGGCCATTTCCAGGGCGGAGCCTTGTCCGGATGTGAGTTCAGCGGTAATCTGAGTTCTGCATCCAATCTTGTAGGAGGAATAGCAGGAATCTCCGGTGGAGTCGCGAGCATTAAGTCTTGCATGGTTTCCGGAGAAGTGGAAGGTGTGGAAAACTGTGGCGGCATTATCGGAAAAAATGAAAACAAACAGACTGTCGAAGATTGTCTTTTCTCCGGAAAGCTGAAAGGTATCCAGAGACTCGGCGGCATAGTCGGTGATTTGGGTTCATCTTCCTCTGTGAAGAATTGCTTCGTTTCAGGGGCTGTAGATGGCTGGGGCTGTATAGGTGGCGTCGTCGGAAGAGCATGCAACGGTGGCTGGGCGGCAGCCGGCTCTGATTATGGGAACAATATCGAGTCATGCATTGTCTGGCTCGACAATATAACTGCAACACGTCCTGCCTCAGACACAAATACAAAGGCAGGTTCAGGCGCGGTAGTCGGCTTTACTGCGACCAAGAATGTCCTGAAGGACTGCATGCGCAAGAGTGAAATGAAATTGACGGCAGAGTTCTACAGCAATCTTTATGATCAGGAAAATGCCGGTCCTTCCGCTCCGCTGGTAATCTCTGAACCTTCCACGTCTGCGGATTATATCATATTCCCATACCACGGCAAGGCGGCATCTGGCAGCAATGCCTCCGCTGTCGCCCAAAGCCTCGGCTGGGATGCATCCATCTGGGACTTCTCGAAACAAATTCCATCTCTTAAAAAATAATCATAGAAAAAAATGAAAACAAACACAACAAGATATATTCTTTTCGCTCTCGTCATCCTGCTCGCAGGTTGTGGAAGCTGTGCAAAGTCGCAGGACAATTCTGCATTTGTGCCAAAGGACAGCAGTCCTTCCACTTCACAGACGGAGCTTCAGGGCAAGTGGACAGAGAGTCCAGTCAGTGAAGGACTGATTTTCAAATCTTTCCGTGGATATGATGAGATTTCAGGTGCGGAACAGATTGTTTCAGTGCTTGATGTCGATCTTAATTCCGACAGATATGAAGTCAAGTTCGACTATCACGACGGGGCGACAACGTCCGCGACTATGTCAAAGCTCGGTGCCGTGGGAGTGGTGAATGCCGCATATGAGCCGGAGTCCTGTTATATAAAGGTGGACGGCATAGTCAAGTTCGCAATTCCGAATCCTTACGTTATGAATACCGGAGTGCCACAGTGGAAATCGGAAGCTGCGGTATATACCGACGGAAAGCAGGACGTGAAGATAGATTTTACCGCAAAGGACTGCAATCGGGACATCGAAAAGACACGCGCTGTTTACAATAAGAGAGAGGAAGCCAACATTCTGTCTTCAGCACCTATGCTCATAGACAATTATGAGACGGTTGGGGCCAATTTCGTTCCGGACGGTTACTCCCAGTCGCAGCTTGAGGCTCTCAAGTATGAGGATCCTATTCGTCACCAGGGAGTGCGCCATCCAAGAACTGCAGTGGCACTTACGAAAGACAAACATTTCCTGATGATTGTCGTTGACGGACGACGTCCTGGAATTGCCGAGGGTATGAATGCGCGCGAACTTACCTTCTTCTTGAAGGAGAATTTCAATCCTCAGTATGCCCTGAATATGGATGGTGGCGGCTCCTCAACTCTCTGTGTGGCAGGTCAGGGCGATCCGGACACGCACGTCGTGAACTATCCTACAGACCGCGGCGGTTTCGACCACACAGGAGAAAGGGTGCTATCCTCCCATATATACGTTATGGATACGAAGAAATAGATAACCACATGGCTGTTCCGGAATCTCCGTTCCGGGACAGCATTATAACCATATGATATTATGATAACAAGAAGAACTGAAACCATCGTGGTGGGGGGGGGAAGAAAGAATATACCAGCCCGGAAATAGTCGAACTGAACTTTTCTGTTGAAGCAGGCTTCTGTCAGTCGAAGTCGGCGCAGTTGAATGATTTCGAAGAAAACTGGATTTATTTTGAAGAGCTCTAATTGTTTATGATTATGGGACGTTTTATAGATATAATTGCGCTTGCATCTGCTATTGCACTTTCTGCCATTTCCTGTGCTAAAGAAAGTGAAAATCACGTAAATGACGGGCAGAAAAATAGAATCACCATAACAGCATCGCTTCCGGATGAACTCGTTACTAAAGTGAAGTTCGAGGCAGGAGCCTCCGTCATCAAACCGTCGTGGGAACAGACGGATGTGATCCGTATCATTTCCGAAACCGGCAAGCTGAGACCTATAGTATCAAAGAAATTAACGGAAAGACAGCGACTTTCGAGGGAAATGAACTCGAGGGAACCAGTTTTACCGCGATATATCCGGGAAATTATGAAACTGCGGAGGCTCTCGGGAATCGTTCATACACCGGTCAGGTTCAAAAGGGTAACGGCTCGACGGCGCATCTTCAGCTCAATGCGATGGCTGCCGGGCTGTCAGACATCAGCAACATTTCTTTTGCGGATGCGGGAGCTAAACTTAACGGGGCTGTAAAACTTTATGTAAAATTGCCGGAATATGTCACCAGACCGAAAGAAGTCAGCCTTTCTGCTGCTTCAGATGTTTTCTTCACGGACAATGCCGGCTCGGCAAAGAGCCGCTCGCTCGGCCTTTCGTTGGAGAATGTGGATATCTCTGTGGACCACATATTTACGGCGTATCTGATGTCATCATGGACGGAGGCTACCATCGAAGCCGGTACGGAACTGACGCTGACGGTCAAAGCTGAGGGCGTTTCAATCAAAAAGCCTTTCACTGTCGAGAAAAGTGTAAATCTCGCTGGCGGTCACTTGAACATAATTCAGCTCAATGCCGAAAACTGGAACACCGCTCTTGAAGGTGCCGGCACCGAATCTGACCCATATAGGCTGAGCTCGACACGAGATCTTCTCGCAATGAAACCGGCGCTCGTAAAAGGTCAGATGACATATTTCAAGATGATGAACGATATCGATATGTCCTCAATCGAGAATTGGGACCCGCTTAATCCGGACGACCCATACGATCTTGGAATTGTTTTTGACGGCGGCGGACATTCCCTCAAGAATCTCAAGTCGAAGGAAAAGCTTTATTCAAGTTTCTTCGGCGTGCTCTATGGAAAGTGCTATAATGTGAAATTTGTCGATGCGGAGATTGTCAGTGCGTCCAATTCTGGAGCCGGAATAATCGGCGGATATATCGGCACGGGAGGAAAACCAGCCATAGTCAGCGGTGTGGAGGCAAGCGGAATAGTCACGAATGCCGGGAAGGGACAGTCTGTTGGCGGTCTTGGTGGCAATGCCCGCGAGGCGACGATAGAGAATTGTACTGTGAATGTAACTGTCAGCAACCCTATGGGGGATGGGGTCAATAGAACTGCGACAGGAGGTGTTGTCGGAAAGACGATGGGCTCTGCAGTGAAGATTAAAAACTGTGTCGTTCGAGGAATTGTTGAAATTACAAAAGGCGTCAACAATACTTATACTGGAGGCATTGTCGGTTGGCAAGTGGATGCTGGCTCGGAAATTACAGGCTGTGAGGTATATGCGACGGTCAAGAGTGCGGGAGAAAGAGTCGGCGGAATCGTCGGACACTATCAGGGAGGCACATTGTCAGGCTGCAAGTTCTACGGCGAAGTCAATGCAGCATCCAGGTTGGCAGGAGGTATCGCAGGAATTACATCATCTGCATCGATCATTGAAAATTGCCTTTCTTCAGGGAAGATAGTTTGCAAGAACAATGTTGGAGGAATTGTTGGAATGAATGAAAATACATTGACTATCAGATGTTGTGAGTCATCGTCAACTATTGAGATAAACGTTAACGGTGTAGATGGTGTTGGCGGTGTTCTTGGACTTGCAAGCAACGGTAAGACTGTCATTGTTGAAGATTGCATCTTTTCAGGAAATATGAATGTCCCTACCGGTCAGAGAGTCGGAGGTATTGTCGGAGATTTGGGAACTGGCTCGTCTGTAAGAAGGTGTTATGTTTCCGGGAACATAACAGGTTGGGCAGGTGTCGGCGGTCTCGTTGGCAGAGCCGGCGGTCTCGTTTGGAACGCAAACGGTAATGGCTATGACAATACAATCGAGTCCTGCATTGCCTGGTTTGACAATATCACTGCAACCCGCGGTGATGAGAATGGCGGAAGTTCAGGAATAATTGTCGGCTATACAGGAACGAAAAATACCTTGAAAAACTGTTGGAGAAAATCGACGGCAACTCTGACTGCCAAATATTGCAGTGAGCTATATGACCAGGAAGACGCAGACGCGACAACTCCATTGGTGATAAACGCAGTTCCTTCGATGTACACCTACATCTACCCATACCATGGCAAAGCCGCCGAGACCACAGCCTCAGCCTCAAGCCTGGCTCAGTCCCTTGGTTGGAGCACTGATGTCTGGGACCTCTCAGGTTCAGAACCGAAGTTGAAATAACAGGCACATGCCCTCTATAACGATATACCGCTGCGGGTCGTAAAGCCCGTAGCGGCTATTGCTATGACAGTTACGCTGTTTCGGAAAGTCTTTGTTGTCATCGACTTTCCATTCCTATTTTGCCGGGGAGAAGGAACTCTTCGATGGATTGGAGGCCGGCAGACTGGAGACTGAGTGGGTGAAGCATCCGGTGTTTCATTTTGATATGTCAACGGCAAAGCATATGAATGAGGAGCAGTTGCTTGAGGAACTGAATGAGAAACTTCATACTTATGAACTGGTTTTTGGCCGTGGAGAAACGGAAAAGAATATAAATCAGCGTCTTGCAGGTATTGTAAGGCGTTCCGTCGAGCAGACCGGAGCGGAAGCTGTCATTATCATAGACGAGTATGACGCCCCTCTTCTTGACGTGATGAATGATAGGGAGCGGCTGATTCCTATACGCCAGATAATGAGGAATTTCTATAGTCCGATAAAGAGTCTCGACCCTTATCTGCGCTTCGTTTTCATAACGGGTATCAACAAATTTGCCCAGCTCAGCATATTCAGTGAACTCAATAACCTCAAGAACATATCCATGCTTCCTGAGTTCTCCGCAGTCTGCGGAATCTCCCAATCGGAACTTGAGCGTGTTTTCCCTGAGCAGATAGTGGCACTCGCGAAGGCTGAAGGCGTGAGTGGAGAGAGGACGCTGGAACTTCTGAAAGAAAACTATGACGGTTATCATTTCTGTGCTGGTTCCGAGGATATATATAATCCGTTCAGCCTGCTTAACGCATTCTCCGACAGACGTTTCGGAAAATATTGGTTTGAGACGGCTACTCCGACATATCTGATAGAGAGGCTCGAACGCAAGCCGATTGACGAGCGGGAGTTTGACAAGATGGAGTATGTTTCTCTAAATGAGTTCAATGTTTCTCCGGAGCTTACGGACAATCCGATACCTCTTCTCTATCAGACCGGCTATCTTACTATCAAGGACTATGACAGGGAACTTGACAGTTATACGCTCGGATATCCGAACAAAGAAGTGCGCTCGGGATTTCTGGACTCGTTGCTGGCTGGTTACAATGGAAACAACCCGTCAGGAGCCTCATTCGTGATTCGTTTCAATGCTGCATTGAGGAAGGACGATATTGACGAGGCGTTGTCTAAGATGCAATCGTTTCTCGCAGGAATGCCGAACGACCTTGAAAACAAGACAGAGAAGCACTACCAGACGATTATTTATCTGATTTTCTCCCTGTTGGGCTACCATATTCGCACAGAAGAAAAATCCGCTGTGGGTCGTGCTGATGCCGTGTGCTGGACACAGGATTCAATATATGTCTTCGAATTCAAGGTTGACAGCACTGCGGAAGCAGCTCTGAAACAGATTGACGACAAAGGTTACATGATTCCGTATCGCTTCGAGGACGGAAAAAGGCTCGTAAAAATAGGGGTGAACATATCCACCGTGACAAGAACCATAGACGGCTGGGTGGTTGATTTCTGTTCCTGACTTACGTCGGCGACAATATGGTAAGCGACTCCGCGGTTACGTATTAACGCGTTTTTTTGTGGTTCCGTACTTTTGCCCATGAAAATCTCAAGAACAGATTAACATGGAAACAAAAGGTAAGCGTTTCCGCGTTTTGTAGTGCAACCTTCAAGTGGCTGTGTATCATCTGTTTAACCGAAATCAGAGTTGTTGTTTTTACAACTCTGAAAATGCCTAAATCGCTGATAGCCAGCAGAATAAGCGTTGCGCGTCCTGGCGGGAGTGAACCACCTCCCTCATTATGAGTCCGTCCGAAGCCCGCGCAAAAAAAAGGTGGTCGAGGGAGTCTTCTGCTGTTTTGTGCGAGTGCGAGCGACCAAACGTCGGAGACGTGTATTCTCCCTGGGGAGATGTCACGCCAGTGACAGAGGGGAAAGAAGCCGGGAGGCCCGAGCTCGCACTGAAAAGTGGTCGAGGGAGTCTTCTGCTGTTCTGTGCGAGTGCGAGCGACCAAACGTCGGAGACG
>ULMG01046183.1_pt1 | contig 68280 bp, 48 predicted proteins | sample 1951601 | NCBI WGS metagenome assembly ULMG01 (sample SAMEA4835545, study PRJEB28245) | human gut metagenome | biome: gut microbiome; material: fecal sample | place: Denmark | collected 2008
GTTTGTGTGGCTTTTGTATTACCGCTATATAAAATCAATAAACTACGACTAGAAGCAACAGACTGATTACTTGGGACTGTTACAGTTATATCGCCCCAAGTTGTACTTTCGAGTTTATTAACTATTTCCTTAGAAGCATCTCCTGTGGCAGATGTATTTGCAGCATTAGTTGCTCTAATTGTTACAGTATCTGTAGTAACATCGGTACCCATTGAAGAGTGGCTAATAGTTCCATTACTGTATGTGAATCTATTATTACCATTTTCAGTCATTGATGTAGAAACACCATCACTAGGATGACTATAGTATGGGCCTGATGTTGACTGTGATGTGTATAAATAGTAGTATTTATGAGTATGTCCTGCGCTTGCAGTAATTGTTGCAGAACCACCAGCAGCAGTTAAACCATCTCCAATTGAACAACTTGCCCAGTAATCAATATTACTTGCATTATAATCAGAATTTGTAACAGCATTTGCTTGTTGATAAACAGTTAAAGTTTTAGTAGCGGTTTTACTACTATTACCTGTAAAGGTAGCAGTACAATCACCAAGCGAAGTTCTTGCTTTTACTGTTGCGCCTAAGTCGCTACCCGATATACTTGTAGGACTCCATGATACAGTAGGTGTAATATTAGCCAATTCCCAGTCAGTGTAACTACCTGATGTGTATTGATACCTTCTGTTTTGCTTTGCTTTTTAAGTTCTCTTGTACATACCCTGTACTACCAGATGTTCTTAAATGTTGTAAAATTTGTCTATTTTCTGCCATAATTTTTAAATATTTTTATTATCTTTATTGTTTTATTATTAAATTAACTATATCTATTTATCGCCACATATTATTATTTATTAATATGTACCACAATCAATAATCAAATCTTGTGTAATTGTTGCTGCTGAAGCAGAGCCATTTTCTGTTACATAGTTTATTGTTGTAGTTACTGCTGATGCAGTTGATACTTGTTGAATTGTTTTAATATGAGCCGTATTAGCACTTAAGAATGAGCCTAAATCAACACTGTTATTAACAACTGTATGTGTAATACCGTTTATTGTTATTGCTGATGCATAATTTTGCTCTCTATTTTCAATGCTAACAACACTTCCGCTAAGTGTTTGAACTTGTCCACTTAATTCATTTAAATCTGCTGTTGAACCTGTCATTGACTCTGCAAGTGCTTTTAATGCACTGTCAAGCTTCATATCAGCATCGTCAAGCGAAGTAGCACCTGCGATATAGTTAGCTGTGCTGTGAGGGGCATAACTACCATCCTCATTCAATCCTGCGCCTTTTTGAACTTTATCAACCTTAACCCCAAGTTGATTGATTGATTCTGCTATAACCTTTTCATCATCTGAAAGCTTGCGTTCTACTCTTGCAATTCCAGCAACCGTTGCAGCACTGAAAGATTCTGTCGTAGAACTTAATGTTTGAACACTACCGCTTAATCCTTGCAATTTAGTATCAACACCACCTATTGCACTGTTAATCGCATCTTGAACACCTGAAAGTTTAACGCCCTGTTCACCAACAGTTAAGAATGATTCTGAAGTACCATCAATTTTAACTTTAACCTCACCATTGTTATTTACTACCAAGCCATCTTTAAATTCAGCTTCAGCCAAAAGGCTTGATATATTTACATATGTAGATTGTGTATTGCCATTTACATCAATATATGTGTATTTTAAATATTGACCAGTCTTTCCACTTCCATCATTATCTTCTAGCGTAATAGATACTAGTGATTGGTCTTTGTATATTTTAATGCTATCACCAAGTTTAACACCATTTCCATTGTAAAGTGCATATTCTTCTTTTACTGTTGTTGATGATGGTGTTACAGCACTTAATTTAACATCATTAACATTTATAAAGTCTTTACTTTCAGAAACAAGACCATTTTTTTGAATTACAGTTCTTACAAATTGGCCTTGAGCTGAACTTGCTTCTTTATTCAAACCATTTACAGTACCACTTACAGCATCATAAACGGCTTTACTTGTAGGGATTTTTGTGTTATCTGAAGATGAATTAACTTCTGTTGATGTTGGTAGATAATCAATGCCAACCTTACCTGATGTAATGTCAGAGCCACTATGCTTGTGCCCGTCTTCACTGAATTTTTTACCAAAATTAGCTGTTATTGTATGGTCATTAACGCTTATGCTTGTTACAGCATTGCCTGTTCCTGCTGATGAGTAAGCAAGTTTTGTTTCTGCGCCCTTAATTGCATCACCAAATCCTTGCAATCCACTAATATCACCAATAACAACATCTACTCCACCTGTTACGTGACCATATGTGTCTGTTGTTAACTTTTTAAATCCAGATTGCGCTGTTTTATCAGCAACGTGACTAATAGTAACAGTGTTTCCACATACTTGAGTAGCAATTGGTGTTGGTGTTGTTGCACTTATTGGGGTTTCTGCTTTTATCTCTGTTATTGTAAGACTTGCTAAGTCTTGAACTATTTCTGCTAAACCACCAAATTTGCTATCAGTATAACCAGAAATTCTACTATTAATAGCATCTTCGCTTATGAACTTCGCAACATCATTATCACTAATTTTAGTGTATAATGCTGCGTTTTCCTTTGAGCTGTGACTAACAGCAATTTCGCCATAGTTTAAAGTACTACCACTTGGTGCTCTATTATCAGAACTATGAACATTAATAACGGCTTTTCTATTATTTGTCATATTTTTTTTGTTAATTTATTATTTTTATTCTTTTATAAATATCTTGATAAACTATCAAAATTTCTTTATTTTAGAAAAATGCACGAAAGAATAAAAGTTTTATTTCTTATTAAATTATATATAAAAGTTAAAACTTTTTCAGTACCTTTATGCCAACATCAAATTTATTAATTCCCATTTGTTCATATCTCATATTATATCTTCCATTGAAAGAAAAGCCCCATGAATCATCAATAAATGCCCCAAAGTCAAGTTCAAGGCTTGGTAATGTTGAAATTCCAGCGCCAATAAACGGGCTAAAATGCTTTATTTGATTCTGTACTATTTCTTGTTGCTTTTGTAATGGTGTATAATTGTAACCGAATGATATAAGTTGATTATATTGCACTTTTGCTGTATAATCGAATTTTCCTAATGTATCTGAATTAAATGCTGTTTCTTCATAGACCCTTTCAGTAGCCCAATCCATTGTAATTTTTCTATAGTCCTCATCGTTAAGATAGATAATACTATCTTTTACTATCACTTTTTCAGGGAACAATTCAGTGAATTTTCCACTTGCAATGCAATTGTTTATAAAATTTGCTGAATCAAGTTTTTCTCTTACAGGTACTATTTTTTCTATTGTGTCGTGTGCAGCAGGCAATTCAATATATACCGTATGTGGCTTTTCTGTGTCTTTTATTGTTTTTCTACCCAAGAAAAAGCCACCACCAAAAAATAAAGCAATCAACAATGCAATCGCACCTATTTTCCAATAATTTGTATTTTTTAATTTATCCTTATTAGCCATTTTAATGAATTTTTTCGTATACTCTTGTTAAAACCTCTCCTGTTTCGCCATTTTGTTCTCTTGTATTATAACAAAAATGGCATATGTGGCAATCTCCGCAGCATCTAAAGAACGGCTCTTCTTTATTCCCAACTTTTCTAACAGATACTTTGTTTGTTGCAGGTATATTTGCCATAAAACTCTTAGGTCTTGCTAAAAAATATCTATCCGCCCCTTTTACAGCCATATTTGAAGCGTTTATAATCATATTTTTAACATTAGAAAAGTCTAAATTTACGGCATTTGTATAAACAGTTGTATTTATTCCGTATTTTGCTTTCAAGTGGCCAGCAATTTTATCACAAAAATCAACCTGTTCTTGTGTTTGAAAGTCACCAGCCTCACTTATTCTAATATCATGTATTCTAATAGGAGCAAATTCAATATACAACTCTAACAACTTCAAAATTTCTCTTGTTGTCAAATAAGGGAACGTAAATTGATTCCTCATGTCTCTTAATTCTGCATTTCTGCCATATTTTGAAACAAGTTTTTTCGCATAGCAAATATCCCTAAAAGCGCAATTTTCTTGAGAAGGGCAACCAAACGAAGAAGTTATATTGACAATCATTGTACTTGGTGGTAATTTCTTATTGCCAAATGAAAAAGTCTTTCCCCTTAGTCCTATCTCCATACCAGCAGCACTTAAAACATTTCTAACGGTTTCAGGCTCATATTTAAGTTGTTCTTGGCTTATAAATGAAGTACCTGTTTTTTCTTTTGCGCGTTCTACTGCATTTTTTGATATTTCATCTTGATAGTGACTTATAACCATATCTTCAACACTACCATTTTTAATATCGCCGTAGTTTTTTACTGCACTTCTTTTCGGTACTTTCTTATCACCAAGTTGAGCAGCCAGTTCCTCATCTCTTTTTCTAACATCAGCCCAATTTGGGTCTATTTGCAAAGGATTACCTTTCCAAGGCTGTATCCTATTTGTTTCTTGCAACAGCCTTAAAACAGATTCTTTTATAATTTTAGTTATATCTTTTTCATTAATTTTCATAAAAGCACTTTTATAAAATAAATAGTTGCTTTTTTTATGTTTTTTATGTATATTTATAAAAATAGGTGATATATGCTTAAACACATTTTCTTATTTATATTTATATTTTGCTGTTTATTCGTGTTACGAGAAGTACTTAAATTCGTAATAGCAATAATTCGTGGCAAAAAGGATATTACAACCATAAGGCTTATTGGCTTTGGCTTGTCACTATCTTATATTTTAACAATAATATTTTTAGGGTTTCCTCTATAATGGCAGACATTAGACAAAGAATTGATAAAATTAAACCATATTTTGCAGGAATGCAAGTGGAAAATATTGGTGGGCAACAGGTAATTTATGTAATCGTTAATTTCCCTGATAGGTGGGTTATTGACGAAAATGTAGCATCTAAATTTGATGTATCTATCGCTGAAGATGAAGAGGTCTTGAACCAGTATTTCTTCTGTGCAAAGATGGAACAGGGATTTGACACTGTTTTCGATGCTATTGATTATAATATTGAAAAAATGCTTTCAGCACAGGAAAGAACTGATTTATTCAAGAAAAAGACACAAGAACTCAAGGATATATTTGAAAACCTTGATATTCCTATTGAAACATTGAGAACACTTGAATTTACATATAAGAAAAAGCAAAGAAGAACCCCTGCAAAAGAAACATTACTAACTGTTAATACAACAGAGGAAAATAATAACGAACAAGAAGAACAAAAAAATGAGTAGCGCATTAATTATTTTTATATATTCTATTTTTTTATTTGGAATATCATGGATGTTTGTGTTCTCTGATGGTCCTTTTCATATTTTCACTCACATAAGGAACATTGCAAGTTCAATATCAGAACATTTTGGCCAGATGTTTCAATGCATGGTTTGTTTTCCAAGTAACCTTTCTTGGGTAATGTCTTTGATTGACTGGTTTTTAATTAAAAATGTAGCATTTACGCCATTTAACATTATCCTAGCAGGAACGGGATTGTGGTGGCTTGCCGCTTTAATGGACATAGGCTTTGGCGCTGGTATTGTGTGGATAATTCATAACATAACATCTTTTTTTGAGGCAATAGCGGAAGGTAATACACCAGATAATGAGGATATAATAGAAACGCATGACATTGAAAATGAATAAACCAGATACTATAGAAGACTTAAAAAATGACTTCGAAGAGACTGAAAAACTAATGGAAGAGGATAAAAAAAAATACCTCGAACACCTTAAAAAACAGTCTGCTGACATGAATGAGTTTTTTCAAAAAGAAGATTCTAAAACATACTATATTAAAGCATTGGCGAAATTGGAAGAAGAACAGATGAATAACATTGTTAAAGAGTCTAAACATGAAGAAACTAATCCAATGATTGCTCCTGTATTACCAAAAGAAAATAAAAGTATATTAAAAAAACTATGGAATAACTTTAAAAAAATCGTATAGTTGTTTTTACCATATTTTTTTTGTATTTTTGCTAAAATTTTAGAACATGGCAGATTATAAACAACATACAGAAGAAGAGGTGTTGGCAACAGCCAAAGTAAGGAAATTATCTGATGAATTCCGCTATGACCCACGCCAAAATAACATTCTACAAAATAACATACTTGAAAATTATAAAATATCATGAAAGCAATCTGCATAACAATACCAAAATCAATTAAATGGGAAGACTACTGCAAAGAACTTGATGCAGTTAAAGATTGGTCTCAGGAAATGAATTTCAAAGTGCCATTTCTTCCTAAAGATATTAAAGTAGGAGATAGATGCTATCTGTGCTACTGTGGTAACATTATAGGATGGATGACCATTTCATCATTGGGAGAAAAATCATTCAACTGTACTACAAATGGAACTGATTGGAGTGGCAAATTTATTTCAAGAAGTGGTCCTTTTCATAGGCTTGATGCTCCAATACCATGCAAAGGATTCAGAGGTTTTAGATATATAGAATATTAATAACTTATTAAAATATTTAAATAAATGAAAAACATTAACTATTATACAGGAGACATCATTCCTAAAGATGACACAATATTTGTGCTTGGTAGTAACATTGAAGGTATTCATGATGCAGGTATTACCAAACTTGCAATGATTTTATGTGGCGCTAAATATGGGCAAGGGGAAGGTTCATATGGATTGCCTATAACAGTTTTAAATGACAATCCTTTTTGGACCCCAATGCCTTTGGATGAATTAACAGAGCACATTAAAATTATGTATGAATGTGCTAAAGCAAACCCATATAAAAAATTCAAGATTGCTTATAGATGCCAACCTAACGAAAAAACACTATATGGTTATTATGGGAAAGAAATGATTCAATGCTTCAAAAATGCTTGCAATGGTGAATATCCTGACAACATTTATTTTTCTGAAGAATGGTATAATAGTGGTTTATTATAAAAAAAAAATAACTTATTAAAATATAATTAATTATGGCAAAATTTTATAAAGCAGAAGATGAGGTTCAAGACCTTGTACATCAAGTAGCAGCAGATTTAATGCTTGAACAATTTATGGATTTTGAAGCACTTTATGTGCCAAAAGCAAAAGAAGTTGTTACCGTTTCAAGAGCAAGTGCTATTGCTGAATATCTTTCAAATCGTGATGACTTAGTACTTGTTATTATATTTGGAGATATTTTCGATAAATATGATTCAAATGCTAAGTATATGGCGGTAAGAATGGCTATGGAACAAATTGCGTTTGATACTGAAAAAGACAAGATTACAATTGGTTGCCCTATGATTAGCCTTCCAATGTCTTTCTATGATAGGTATCACGAAGATGCCGTAAAAACAGCAGTTTTAGGCCAACTTTCAATTGCCCAATGGGAAGATGAGAAAAAAAAGGAGAAAGAGCAAAAGAAACAAAATAAGAAAAGTAAGACTAATTAAAAATAAATCCCCACATTTCCGTGGGGATTTATTTTATCTTAGAGTTTGCCATGTACTTGTTCCGCCAGACAGATAAACACCTTTATTATTAGATTTAATTGCAAAAATTAAACTTTCTGGCTCTCCATCATCAGGTGCAGCAGCAAAAACATAATTCGTGCTACTGTTCTTAATGGCAAAGCCGTTTCTAAATATTTCAACACCTGAGTTTGAAGGGTGACTATCTATGAGGATGCCACTTCCCCCATTATTATCTAAAGCAAGATGAAATTGCCAATGATAGCCTGCGTCTGGTATTGTTCCTCTTACAGTTCCCGTTGCAATAAACATACCTTCAATAAGTGCAAGATGGTATGTACCAGGTCCAACTGTAAATGTTTTTGAGACTCTACCTGTTTTTAATACACAGTGGGCTGCTGATACTGTAGTTTGAGGGAAACTAATAACATCACCTTGACTTATGTTGTCTTCATTTACTAATGAAACACGACCCATATATGTAACAGTGCCTGAGCCAAAATCCACTCCTGAAGTTTCTCTAACAAGCAAGCCTCCTTCAATTGCATCATTAATTGTAACTGTTACTTTATTTGTATAACCGTCAGGTACTGTAAATGTTGTTCCTCTAAATGCTAAAGGTATATCTGCCATCTTACTAATAGTTGTTGCATGTTCAATGTTATTGGAATCTATTATTTCGTCTACACTTCCCCTAATTGTGGAACTACCACCTGCCATAGTATCAGTAAAGGCTGATAAAGAATGATAAGCCTTATTTACAACTGAAAGAACATTATCGCCTGCGTCATTTTTAAAGAAAATACCTTCATTGGTAATTTGAACATTCTTGTTATTAATACTGATGCTGCCATCACTTCCGAAGAAGAAACCGTTATCACCATTTGTGATACCAATGCCATTTCCATTAATAGAAATACCGCCAATGTAACCTGTTGATGCTGTTACACTACCGTCAATTTCAGCGTCTTTGGCACAAACAGTACCATCTTCGTAAACCCTAAACTTTGCCAAGTTTGCTTGATTTAGTGATTCAACGCCAGCAGCAATCATTAATGTTCCATGGTCTTCATCTGAAATATTGTTCTTACCATTTAAGAAAGCAACAACATCTGAATTATCTGAATTACCTGACATTACTCCAAGGAATCCTCTCAATGTTGCGGTATCAGCAGAAGCATCAACATTAGGGAAAATATTCTTTAAATATTCCAAATCGGTTGGTGATGCACCATCTTCACCTTTAATTTTTGTTATTTGCCAATCTTCGCCAGGAACATATTCGCCATTTCTTACTTGTCTTACAGCCATAAGTACAGCGCCCTCAATTGGCGAATCATACCAATAATTAGAATCAGGCGATGCATGTGAATCCTTTGGTGAATCTTTTAAAGGCAGGTGCGCTTTGCCTTCTTCTACTGTGGTATAATATTTATTCCATTCATAATCTATATATTCATTGTCTGTTACTTGTGATGGTTTTGACCATAAAGGGTCATTATTTCCATCTGAAGAAAATGTTCTTGATGACATCCATAAAATTGTATCACCTGTTGGAACAGTATCACTCCATCCTTCTGCTTTTGGAACTGGTTCTGTGTATGAACCAATTGTAGGCGCTGATGGTTTTGTGTTTGTTCGTTTAAACACTATACTTTTAAATTTAGAAACGCCATTAATACCAGGGTCTCCCTTTTCACCCTTAATTTGGCTTACTTCCCAATTTCCTTTATATACACCGTTATCAACCTGCCTTACAGCCATAAATGTTGCGCCTGAAATTGGACTATCATACCATTGATTGTTTTGTGCAGGGGTTAATGATTGGTCAGGGGTACTCTTCAAAGGTTTATGTGAATCTGCATCCTCTATTGTTGTCCAATGCCTTGTCCATTCGTAATCAACATATTCAGTATCAATACAAGAAATAACATCTGACCAATGAGCATCATTTGAACCGTCTGAAGCGAATGTTCTACTTGTCGTCCAAACTTCTCCTGTTCCTGAAGGGATTGTATCGTTCCATCCTAAAGGCACAGGCGATGTGAAACTACCTTCACTATCAGTAGGCTTGTCAGGCTTAGTTGCATCTCTCTTGAATACAATACTCTTGAATTTTGAAACGCCTGTTGCACCAGAGTCGCCCTTTTCGCCCTTAACCTTCATTATCTGCCAATTATCCTTGCTGTTGGCGTCTTTATCCCAAATGTTACTGTGACCTTTAATAGTTGCCATCCAAATTGCTTTACCGCCAGGTACTTCATATACTTCATCATACCATCCAATTTGATTTGCAGCAGCAAGCCATGTTGGGTCTATGCCAACTCCGTCTTTTCTAAAGTTTGGAATTGTATTAGGATTTTTAGGGGTTTCATTTGCTGTATAGATAGCCTCAAAATCAGCAGTATCAACCATTTGCTGTATTGGACTCCATGCCTGTGTCTGGTCTATTGTAACAGCGCCTGTCTTTGCGTTGACATGCTTCTTGAATACACCTGAAACCATCCAAATAATTTGTGATGAATCTTCTTGATGTGGCGCATCTTCCCAATTAATACCACTAAGAATAGTGCCGCCTCTCTTTGTCCATTTTGGATTTATTGAATCGTTAGTTACTGTGAAACCACTAACTTTGCAGTCGCTTATATCAGTTCCTGCGCTAAGAGTTGCAAATGAGAAAACAGTAAATATTGAATCACCATCATCAGACCATCTTGCCCACAATGCAGGTTCTTCAAATGGTCCAAATACCGCATTTCCTTCAGTATCATCATATTTCCTTCTTCTAATTGACACGAATTCATAAGGTTCATCAGGACTTACATCAGATGGGTCATCTGTCCATGGGGCATATGTGCTTTCCATGTGTTGTTCTTTAATATAGTCCCAAATTTCAGGAGTTTGCCAAATTTTTTCTGTAAAGCTTTCCTGCTTTGGCACTTTTGTGAATAATGTAGGACCAGCATCTAAAGTTGCTGCTGATGCAAAAATATACTCAACTCCATCACCATCAATGCCATCTTCTCCCCATCTTGACCATTGTACAACTGTAGAGAACGAGCCCCATAGCCCAGTAGTAGAATCTTTTTTTCTTTGGCTCATCCAGTCATATTTCCATTCTTTATCAATACCTTCTGGATGGTCTTTCCATTTCCTGCCTGTATCAACCCCATTTATATATGCTTCTGGGCAAAAATCAGGTTTTTGTGATATTTCTATTGGTGTATCTGGTTTTTCGCCCGTTGTTCTAAAATAAATAAATTCAATAGCATCCCCATCAGCACCATTATCTCCTTTCTCACCTGTTATACATACAGGGGTTGACCATGTATATTCTTGTTTCTGTGCATCTGTTTTTACAATAGGTTCAACAAACTCATCTTCTGATGTTCCTGTTGAACTTGGGAAATCAGCATTTGTCATCCAAACCTTGTATGTTGGGTCAACAGGCTCATTTGAATCGCCCCATGAACAATATTTTTTAACGCCTTCAACAATAATACCAACAGGGTCTGTTGGATATGATATATCCCACTTATTAGGATAAAATTTACCTCCTGTTATGTTTGCTCTTGTTGGTTTATACCCTTCTGGTAATGAACAATAGCACATGACATTTCTACCATTTCCCGCTTTTCCGTTAATACCCTTACATCTTGTAATTTGCCAATCACTCCAAATAGTAGTTGCTGAATTACTATTTTTTTTAATCTTTTGTGCTGTTGCCATCCAAACTGTTGCGTTTGTGTTTGAATCACTCCAAGGTCCTGTTGAAGCATGGTCTGTCCTCCACCTATGTTCATCAAAATTACCGTTTTTATCTGTATATTTACTAGCATTAGCGAGTACAGGAGTTGTCTCACCTGTCCAAGTAGAATATTCTACTTGGAAATCTGTTGTGTCACCAGCTTCATTGTATAATGCAGGCTCTGAGAAGTATGACCATGTTCCATCTTCAAGAAGTCTTCTTACAGAAACATATTCAAAATTATATGTTCCGTTAATAATACCCATAGGGACATCAGTCCAATTTTTAGGAGCCCAATCTACTTTATCAAAAGAGCCTGTATAATCAATATCTAAGTACCATTCACCTGCATCATATCCGTGCTCGGTGGTTGTTGCTTGCTTTGAAAATGAGCGTGTATTAAGTAATGATGCACTTCTAAAGAAAATTTGTTCTTGTCCATAACTTTGTCCATCTTCTCCTTCAAATTTAGCCCATTTGCCATTATAAAAAGGTAAATCCCCACGGTCTTCATAAATATCATCACTATATGTTGCAATATATGGGCCTGGCGTTTCTCCAAGAGTTGTTCCACCAGTTGTAAAACATATATCTCTTTTTCCATCAACGCCTTTAATCTCAGTAAGAACATGGTCAACTCCTGTTTGCCCTGTATAATCAGTTGCATATTTTATGTGAAGATATGCATTTTTACCAGGTTCTCCATAGAATGAGCCACAATCAGTAAACCAATATTTTTTATTATCTTTTAAATTTAAATAATACCAATTTTTATAAATGTCTTCATCTGTTCGATTGTACCATTCATTTGACATTGGTGGATTATATATACTTCTACCTGTATTATATGAACTATCTTGTTCCATCCAAACATACACACGTTTTCCATCAGTACCAATTGCATAAGAGAAACCAACCTGTGGAACATCCTTTCCTAATTTCTTAAGTAATTTGCCTAAAGTATCTGCTTGTCCTCTAATGTCAACACTAGTACCATCATTACCTTTTTCGCCATCTTTACCCCAGTGTGCCCACAAAACAGGGTCTCCAAACTCACCATATACACTGTGTTCATTAGCAGCATCCCACTTGCTACGTCTAATCGAAACCCATTCATAAGGCTCTTCTGCGCTTACATCTGAAGGGCCGTCAGTCCATGGGGCATAATATGAATCAAGTCCCTGCTTTACAATGTAGTCCCAAATTTCAGGGTCTTGCCAATGGTCTGCTAATCTTTCATCTTTTGAATTTGGTACATTTCCTGGGGCTGAATAATCTTTTGTTACTGCAAATATATACTCAATACCGTCTCCATCATTACCGTCTTCACCCCAAGATGCCCATAGTATTGGGTCTGAAAATTCTCCCCAATTACCTTTTTCATCTTTTATATGTTGGCACATATACTCAACACGCCAGTTTTCTTCGATGCCAAGAGGATGGTCCGACCAACCTTGCTGCTTTGCTTGTTCTTCGGTTGTACCTGTTGGTTTTGCTGGCACAGGGTCAGTTCTTTTATTACATCTTTTATAAACAAACTCTATTCTTTCGCCATCTGCACCATTATCGCCTTTAGGCCCTGAAATTTGAATTGGCGTTGCCCATGTATATTCTTGACCTTGGCTATCTATTTTAACAATAGGAGTAACAGCCTCACTTGGAGAGTCGCCTGTTGAACTTGGGAAATCAGCATTTGTCATCCAAACTACTTTGCCAGGTCCAAACTCATTAGAATCTTGCCATATGCACTTACCCTCTGGGTCGGTTGGAAATTCAATTTCCCATTTGTTAGGATAAAATTTACCTCCTGTTACATTTGCCCTTGTTGGTATTATACCTTCATCAAGTCCACAGTAACACATGATGTTTCTACCGTTACCAGCGGAGCCTGTTTCGCCTTTCTCACCTTGAATGCCCTGTATCCCTTGTGGCCCTATTTCTCCATTACCCGTAAGCATAATCAAGTTATTACCATTAACATCATAGTAATAAGTGTAATCTTTCCAAACAGGATTTAACCCCTTTTCGGAGACTTTCGTCTTCATGCCGTTGAACTGAGTCTGATACTCTGACTCTGTATATCTAGAAACAACATCTGCTATTTTTTTAAGCGTTTCTGAACTTTCAATCTTGTTATCAAGTACCATATAGCCTGTGTCATAAGTTCCTGAACTGCCACTTTGTGCAAGGTACGAAAAACATTCTAATTGTTTTTTTTCGTCTTTAATGTACCAACTAAATATTCTTGCCATAAATTATTTTATCTATTTATAATATTATCATCATCAATCATATCCATACCATTTACATAATCTTCATTTGTGTAAATGACCCCATCAACGTCTAGTATAGTATATCCTTCAGGAGTTGAAATGCTATCCATACTTGTTACATTTGCCACTGTTGGAGAAGGTGTACCTCCTGATTTATCCATAATATCATATGTCATAATAGTTGTTGAAGGTATTACTTGTTCCAAATAAGGCATAACCACATTTAATAAATATTTTTCAAAATCGGTTTTTAATGGTAAAATTGTTTTCCCTTCTTCGTCAAAAGGATAATAAAATATAATATCAATGTTCTTAAGATTTACAATTGAATTTGCTGCTGGTTCATCACTTTTTGAGCCTTCTTCTGGGTTAACAACATCATCTCTATATTTCATGCCATCTCTATCAGGTCCTTCTGATTCATCTTCTGGACCAAGCCATTCCCCATTTCCCTTTCCAAAATACCAGCATTTCTTGTTATCCTTGTATCCTGTTTTTATATTAAATGTATATTTTGATATGGCTTTTTCTATATCAGCCTGTGTAAAACGTGTAAGGTCATTATTTTCAATAGCACCTCCAAATATACTATTAAGTTTATTAACATATGATTTACCATCATCATAATGACCTTCGCCTGTATGTGAGTTATTTCCTTCTGTTGATTCACGTATTGACTCAAGATAAATTATCCTTTCAGCATACTCTGTTGAGGCATTATTTAATTCTGTTTGCGTTACTGCATGCCACCCGTTTGCTGTTGTTGATTTATCTTTATTTTCAAGAACAAAATAATGTGATAAATCATTCCCAGTAAACTCATAATTAGCAGCATTTTCAATGTCTGTTACATACACAATCATTCCTTTTTTTATAACAGAGTTTGTGAAATCCAACATTTCGTTTAAATCACTTGCGAATTTCAAGTAATTTTGTGTCTCTTCGTATATATCTATCTGTGTTGGAGTAAAAGCCGTTATTGGCGTGCAACCAACATTAATACTTAATGGATAAAAGTTTGATTTAATCTTTCCCCATCCGCCATCACATTGAAAATACATGCCATTATCATATTTTTTTCCATTAACATACCATGGAATCACATAAGTTTTGCCATAATATTGACCTTCTGTATTTGCTGTTACTTCTTTTACACCAATTCCTTCATATACATTTCCTGCATAATCATCTAACAATGAATCTTTTTTCATGTTAACAAATTCAATGTCTTCTGCGTTTGGATAAATCATATTAGTTAATCCGCTAACAAAATGGCAATAACCCTCTTTTGTGTCATTACCCTTTGCTATCGCAACATGCTCATTTATTTCATATTCATCCTTGTATATTCCAAGCAAGCCAAGAAGCGCTGCAATACCTTCTCTTGTACCTTTATTAGACAAAATATATCTTGAATTGAGTTTAAGGTTTCTCATAAAGTTGTTGTTTGCTTCAACCTCTGAGTATCCTTTAGACATATTATTATATAGTATGTCAGAATAAAACTCGCTCTTTCCTGTTGCAATAAGTGGCTTTGCATCCCACCCAGAATTTCCAACACTATCAGTCAAGCAATAATCAGGCAAATTATTTTTTTCGTTATAACTTACTTGATTTGAATATTTTATTGTATCAATATAACGTTTTAATCCATCAAACTGTCTTCCATATAATTGTAAGAAAATTTCAATTTTTGAAGAATCAATTTTTGATAAATCTTCAATATCATCCCCATTTTCTCTAACAAATGTCCAGTCAAGGTTTTTGATTGCCTCATGCGTCATTGACCTCCAAATATTGTTAGAATCATGTTCATCATGAAACTCTGCAAGGCTAATTAGTCTTTCAACATAATTTTCATAACCAATTGATTCAATATCTGGATTCCAATTATATTTTGAAGGCCATATATATGTTTCTTTTTTGTAAAAATTACCCTTATCTGTTTCATATGGCGTATCAAAATTTGACATGTATAGTGGTTTACTATCCCTATTCAAAAGTGCATATTCAAACTCATCAATTGTCGCAAAATACTCTTCAACAACATCATCGTTTGGTCTGATTCTAAGCCCTTCATTAAACGAGTCTGTGTAATACAAATATGTCTTACCGCCCATTAAGTAGGTGTAAATTTTAACATCACTTGTTACTGCTGTTGCGATTGTTTTACCAGTTAAGTCGTCATCGCATGTTGCATTACTTGTTTTTATCTCTATTCCCGTAAGTGGTGTTATTATATCACCTTTAATTAAATTATAACTATCAATTGATAATGATAAATACCTCAACGGATTATATACATTTGAAGCATTAATATTGTCAACATGTGCATTAATCCCAAAATCATTTGAGATTAATTTCCATGTATCAGGAACTGTTACATTATCATTAACTTTTTCAAGTTCTGATTTTAATGTTTTTTCAGAAAAATAAAGTTCAGCAGGAAAATTTTGAATAATATCATTCAAACTACCCCTAACAAGTTCAACGGCAGAACCGTAGTATGCAAAATCTTTTAATGAATTATAATTTGGCTTAATTCTGATTTTACTTTCATCTGAAACTGAGCCTCCCGAAATCGCATCGTCAATTGTCCATTCTTCTGAACCTTCTGGTGTTTTTATCCACCCTGATTTTGCATGCTTTTTCTGTAAATTATTGTTTATTCTATAACTGAACTTAAAATTTGAATCTGACGATATTATATCTTGGTCTTCACTGAATATAGTATCCATTGGCGATATTGTCATATAGTCATTTTCAAAAATATCACCATTAGAAGCATTTTGATGCCTCTTTCTTAATATAGTATAATCAGCCTTTGTTTTGTATGTATCAGCCATATTATTTTATTATGTTATCGTAATTTTCGTCTGTATCAATATCGTTTCTCTTTTTCTTAACCTCATACAATGGATTACCAAGTTTACTCTTGATAACATAGTAGTCTTGTTGCATATAAATTTCTTTATCCTCATTGTATGTTGTAATAATTGCCTTGTCTCTGTTCCTTATCTGGTCTCCCTCAAGCATTGTTGTAAGCGTATCAGCATCATGGTCAACCATTTCAATTTCAAGCATAACAGGATTAAATTTAGTATTTGAAATGATTACATTACCACCAGGAACGCCAATATAAGGTGTAACATTAGGCTTAAAACTGCTTGAACTTGAAGGAGTAACAGTACAGAATAAGAAATTTGAAGAACTATCTGTAAGTCTGTACCTAGTCGTTTTTGGGTAATTATCTGCCACGGTAACCAACACAGGTTCACACCTATTACTTGATGTAATAAGCCTTACAACTTCTGTTAAATCACCACTTGTGTTATCTCTATATTGAACAAGGTAGCCTGTCAAATCATCAATACCATCAACGCTATCTATGCCAACAACAATACCTTTTACATCTGGATATGCAGCCAATACGCTAACATCCTTTAATGTTACTTCATATTGCTTTGGCCTAATATAAACATTATAAATCCCCTTAAGCCCAAATTCTTTTAAAGGAAGTCTTAAATTGTACAATCCAAGTATATCACTTGGTTCATTATCACCAATTTTGGACTTTGCTGCCACCAAATTACTTGAATCAAAAGGTTTGTAATATGGCGAATTGTCATCACTGTCTGCACTTCTGCTTGGCATATAGTGATAGAACATTTCAACATCTTGCTCTATGTTAATATTGCTTGGCCTTATAGTGCCATAAATTCCATTCATTTTTTAAAAAATTTATAAATTAAAAATATTATTTCCACTGTTCTCCAAATCTTCCATTGTATTACACTCCGAAAGTTTGAAATGCCTTTCAAACGCTGCTGCATTTCCTCTATTGATGGTTACATTAACATCAGCCTTAAATGTAGAACTAATTCCAAGAAGATATTCTTCTTTAAAAATTGGCGCATTTATGGTTTCAGCACTTGCAACATAGCCGTTTGACTTGTCATCACGCCAAACGTGCCCTTCTCTATATTGTACAATATCTGCTAAATTGCCTTCTCTGTACAAGCCGTAGTGTTTATTATAAATAGTCTGTTTTGTAAAGTCATAATCAATTTCATTATAATAAATTGTAATATTTTCATAACCGTCAAGAACTATTTCCATTGTTTGTCCAGTGTTATATTTGTAGGTTTCTTTATATTGTATATCATTGTAAGAATATTCAAATGTAACGAAATCACTATCATAAGTTATATTTGATATTCCATTACCGCCAACAACACCAACAGTAAATGGTATCTTCATTGGGGTTTCTTTGTCATTTTTGTATTTTACATAAAAATAATAAGAGCCATCTGTACTTGCACCGCTTAACATTGCTTGCACAATTGCATCTGTGCTCACTGTTCTGTAATATTTTGGCGTTTGAGTTGTTGCTGTTACAACGCATTCACCATTTGATAGCCCATCTCCGCATTCTTTATTTACAAAACTTTCTGACTGATTTAAATGTGACCATTTTTTCCCATCATATGTATATTCCCATAATTCGCCTTCCTCTTCAAACAATCCTGGTAATAAATTACCATCATCATCAGTGTATAATTTTTTACTCCTAAGAAATTGCAATTTTGAATCTGTTGTATATGTATATGTATCTCCACTATATATTGAAATCCCGTCTTTATTAGGAAATTCATTCCACTCATCTTGATAATCTGTCATGTGTCCCAAATCAGCAATATCTTGATTCAAAGCTAATGGCATTTCAATATATGGCGTTACATATGTTCCACCATGTTTTTCTCCACAAAACAAAATTCTATAGCAATATAACAATTTTTCTTTAATTTCTTTTGCACCGTCCTCATCTTCTACATCTATTAATACAATTGAACCTTCTTGTATTGACGGTATATGTGTTTCATATTCTGTTTCATTAATTTTATCAAAAGAATTTATGCTATGGATTCCATATGCTATGCCTTCACAAGTAATCCGATTAACATCAAATTCTTCTACCAAAACATATTTGCTTTCACTACCTGTCTCTGCACAACTACTTAAATTAGACTTCCTATTTAATTTTACGCCCTCTCTTATTATGTTAAGAATCCTGTTATATGTCCTTGCAACAGTTTTCATTCTAACATATGTTGAACCACTTATATCACAGTAAATTTTTCCAAGCGAATCATCTGACACGCTTATATATGGTACTGTACAGCCCGAAAGTCTTATTATAGCGTCATTTAAATTGACTTTTTTTCTTATTGTTTCCATTAACTTTCTTTCTTTAGTTTTGGTTCAAATAGGTTAAATGTTATACTTTTATTGCCCTTGTTGCGTCTAATATATGGATTATCCTTTCCAAAATCATCAAGCCCAAAATAATAATAGTATGCTTTATTAATATGGCAAATTTTTACTGGTATGTAAACATTTTTTAAATATTCTTCAATAGTAACGCCATGGTCAGTTCCTAACTCTGGCCATGGCATAAAAGGTATTGTTTTACCATATCCAGCGTGATTAAATTCAACCTTCATATAAATAGTTCTAAAGTCTTTATCATCATCAACAATTTCGCAATCATCAGCAAATAAATACAAATTAAACCCTTCACTTGATTTAGTTGTATCAAACTCATTATGAATTGTTATTTGTGAATCAATTCTTATATCTGAACTATTTTCTGATGCTGCTTCAAGAACATATTTTGGCGCTTCATTTGGAGACCATATTTTTCCTTCCCCTATTAACTCCGTTCTTTTCTTATTAAACTGCCCAAACAAATATCCAGAATCCAAAAAAATTGTTGAATAATATAGCAATGACTGCGATAATGGGTCTTTACTTGAATAAAATGACAACCTTATAAACGACTTTTTAAGTTTCATTTTTTGATATTGAGCATCACTATCATTAAGCCCTAGATAATACAAACTATCTGATTTTTCAAAATTTTCATTCTTTATAGCAGTAGGATTACATGTACACCAACCTTCATTTTTTACTATGTTCCAATTATCATCTCTTTCTCTAAAATGCAAATTAAATGTAATTCCACAAACAATTGATATTTCTTCTCCTTCTTCCCCATCTCTAATTATTGGGGCATATTTAACCCTTTCCATGTTAATAACAGGAGGTATAACTGATTTTTTTATTTTTTCAGCAAACAATGTATTATTCCTTTCCTCTTGGTATAAATGAATATAATCAGTATTTTGAGTAAACCCAATTGGAACATTCCAATAATTGGTTTTTTTAAATACGCCTATTTCTGTTTGTGGCATGCCATTTGGAGAAAATCTATCATCCGTCCATGGAACACAAGACCCATTATTATCAGTAAAATAAAAATCGTTTTGATTAAAGCCAATTACAGTACCCTCTGGAACTTCTTTATCGCAAGCACAAAGAAATATATTTCTTGATTCCCTGTTTGGAATAAAATAATAATCGTAAGGAACAATTTCGTTTCCGCCACAGGATTCCCCTATTGCTTGCTGTGTTTTTGTGTAAGAACTAACAATACCAACTGTGCTCAACTCATTGTTTGTTGCAAATACAAAATAGTTTTGCTCTTCACCCAAAATAGCCTTTATTGGGTTTGCTTTTTCCTGTGCCATTTCAACATCTTGATAGAAAATAGTGTGTGCACTTTCAACGCTAATAGCATAATATGTGTTTAACCCTATTTTAACAGGCTTGCAACTTTTACATAAAACTATTGACTTCTTAGGGGCTTCAACAGTGAACTCTTTATCATTAGCAGAAATAACTCTAACTTCCTGCTCAACTATAATTTCTTTAATCCTATCTTTAATAGGAACTGTACCAACGCCATCAGTGCCGAACCCGTATTGCGATTCTATTGTACCGCTTCTTCTAAATAATATCGTATCATCAGGAAAAATAGAAACCGCGCCTGCATTATTTAATGCAAGTTTTAAAACTCCATCTTTTTCTTCACATTCTCCCCAATTTATATCAAGGCTGCTTAATGAATATATTGGCTTTGCTAAACTTATTTTTATTGTTTCCATAACTAAATTAATAACAAATATTTTTCATGTTATCTGAAAATACCTCATATGCTGAAGTATCAATTTCACTATTACCAGGCTTTTTATAATTTTTTATCTGAGGCTTTGTATTGCTGTTTGAGTCTTCAGGATATAATAAACCAAATTCATTCCTTGGGTCTTGCCTCTTTAAAAAGAAATTAACATTTTGATGTATATAAAGACATCCATTAGAAAATGGTCTATCATATAATGCGCTGTCAACAGGTAACTCTGAAGGGCTAATCAAATCCCTCCAAACAAATGCCCTTGAAGCAGGTAAAAATGTTGCATAAGGTGCTATATATTCTCTTGTTGTAAACAATGCAGCAGAGCCTTTTACCACCGCATTTGCATGAGGTCTTTCTTGGAACATAACATCTATTGTTTTGCCACTTACGCCATCAACAACGCCATAATATATTTTATCATCTTCACTTTCATATAATGCTATGAAATCCCCCTTAACAAAGTCATATTTTGTTGTTGCACTAAAATTACCATGATATGTTACGACCATATTACCTTCTTCATCGAGCCCTTCACGTACTATATAAAACTTATCTGTATCTGTCCATCCGCTATATTTAATTTGCTTTACAGTTACTTTTTTTATATTATCTGAAATATCAGCAAGTTTAATAACCGTTTTGGGGTTATAAAAATATCCTTCTGGACAAATATTACCAGGAAATTTAAGACTTGTATTTCCACTCATAACTGTATTTGTAAGAGCACTTACAACTTTAAATTCGCCAGCCATGCTGTTAACGCCAATATCATAATCATCATATTGTATTTCATCATCCCAAATATCAAAATACATTGAATTTGAAGTTTCTCTTTGCGCAGTATTAAATCTATGGTATATATTCTCTATTACTGTTTCAACACAATTATATTGGTCGAACTCAACAATATCGCCATAGACAAACCCGTCATTATCAAGTTTTTCTATCGTTATATCATCATTAATAACTTTTGGTAATTCGCTTTTTGTTATTATACTACCACTGTAAACATATTGAAAACCATTAAAATATTCTGGCGGTATTTGAGAATTTTTACTTCTTGCTTGACTTATAAAATCAACATTATGCAATTTTCTAACATTATAATTAACGCACTCTGAAGGTAAATCTAACCCAGAAGTTACCTTTCCAAAACAATGAGAAAACTCAATAGTTTCTCCTGTATAATTGTTGTCGTTATACCACTCATCATGACCTCTATTTGTCTTAAAAAAGTATAGATATACTTCGCTAAGTGGTCTGCCTAAATTATCAACAAGTCCTTCAACATCAATATCATCTGTAAATATTAATTGTGCAACTCTATCGCCATAGATATTTTCGCCAAAAGCAAGTTTATTAATTTCGCTATCAAATCTTTCAGATTTAAGTCTTTTAAATTTCCTAATGTAATATTTACACTCGTATCCACTTACATCCTTTTTATAATAAAAATCTACAATAGCATCATTATCAACAAATACGACTGAATCTTTTTCTGGTCCTTCTTTTTTAAATGTGAATCTGTCGCCCATATCAATGGCTCTCACGCAGAAATACCTATTGGTTTCATTACCATTAATATCCCCACACCTAACAACTTTAAACCTCCTATTAATCCTTTCAAATGAAGAATTTCCATTTTTATCTACAATAGTGTAAAATAATCTAACATAATCACCCTGCTCTAATGTATGCTTAAACATTGTCTTAAAAACAACAAAATCACTACCAGATGCACTGCTTGCCTTTTTTGCACTAATAATTCTAATAGGAATATTATCTCCTATCCAATCATCAGCGCCAACTATATCCCTTAACATTTTGTATTCATTTTCATAGGGGTAAACAAGGTCATAATCCCAATTATATTCAAGCCTATTTCTAAACTTGTTTATTTTTGGAATAAATGAATAAAGCGATTGGTCAGGGTATAGTTCATATAATTCGCAAGATTTGTTATTATTCATCATCTTGTTAATTGATATTTCTTTTTTGTTAACAGTTACGTTTGCTATCTCGATATTTCCTGGATTTGTGAATCCATACCATCCGTTTTTCTCATCCAATCTATTCCTAAAAGCATTGTACATACTTAATATAGTATCATATTGATAAACATGCATCGGAGTTGCATTATAGCCATTTGGAGATATTTTTTCATTAATAATTTTACCATCTTTATCTCTTAAGTAATCCCATATAGTATTAAAAACAGGTTTTGACCTAGCATCATTTCCAACCTTTGAAATATATGTAAAATCATCATTCCTTAACATATGGTTATTAAAAATATCCCATCCACAGTGATAAACATACGGATTTTCGCCATCAAAAAAATCTTTGTGGGTATATTCTGTATCCCTAATGGCTTGTATAGTATTTAACGGAGTTTCATTAATATGAGGAAATCCATCATTAAGGCTTGAACGTGGATTTTGTGGCAAAAACACACACTTTTCGCTTCCTTCCAACCTAACAACTTCTGTTTTTGCATTAAAAAGTACATTTGTGCAAATTGGATTGATTGTAAATATCATCCTATACCTTTTACAAGCATCTTTTTCATCATTGTATAGTTTAATTAATGAAAGTCTTTCGCTTATATCGCCATTAGGCAAAAGACGTGTTTTAGCAGAGAGCGATACGCTCAACTCACTCTCTTTATTCACTGAAACCTTACTTTTGTTTTTCTCTAAAAATATTTCTCTTTTTTCCATATTAAGCCTTCTCTAAAGTATATGTTTCATTATTTCTCAATGACAAATTATTAACATACCCACTATATTTGCCGTACTCATTTTTACTCAATATATTTCCCATAAAACTAATTTTAGATAGATTCTGAATATCGCCAATTATAGATACTGAAACTTGGGTACATGTGTATTCGTCATTAAACATTCTAAGTTCCTTTCTACCACCATTCCAAATATATATTTCATCATAAGAAAGTGTTTCTCTATTAGTCGTAAATGTAATTCCTTCAATTAAATACTCTGAAGAAATGTTATTAACGAGTATAAACGAATAATCTGATGCTACTTGTAAGAATGTGGTGGTTTCTGGCTCTGGTATACAATCTAATGCTGTTGCTTTAGTCTGTATTACACATGTTCTGTCATCACCACGATTTAGGTCAACAGAGCACATAATACTTCCGTCTCCAATGCCAGAACAATAATCTAAATTATTAGGAAACTTAAACCATGTTGCAGAACTATCTTTTGTCAATCTCCATGAAGTATTTGACCTTACCGTTATGACAATATCTTTTCTTTCTTCAGATGTCACAGAAGTAGTGCTAAATGATGTACTTATAAACTTATTTGTTCCATCACTTTGATAAACATTAACTGTTTTACTTACTCCATTTGATGTAACAGTAATTACAGCGTCCCTTGAAATGCTGTCGTTTGGCCCAGCAAGCACTTTGATTCTATCACTTCCGTCTGTCAGGTCAATCCAAGTAGCGCCATCACTTTTTGATGACACCCATGCGCCATTACATGTTACTGCTACATATTTAGTACCGCCAGTTTTATCAAATTCAAGAGATAGTGGGCTAACTACCAATTCAACTTGCGTTGAATCTTGTTTAAAGTCTAATCTTCCTTCACCCCCAACAGCGTTATCCAATTCAACGTGACACTTTCTTTCATCCTGTGTTCTATTTTCATTAGCCATTAAATAAATAGTAGTGTTACCATTACCTGTAATAAATGTATTATCAGTTGCTGAAAATTTAATCCAATTTTCTTCTGAATCATTTGTCAAAGTTAGTTTCCAATTTTCAGTAGTATTGCTGATAATCTTAATACCAAGACTGCCACCCCCATTAGAAAATGTAGTAACTGTATCAGGTTCTATATAATTTTTCCTTTCTTTTCTTAATAATTTGAATATAGCATAGTTTGAATATGGAACTGGTTGCCCCTCGCCATCAATATGTGTAACATTTGTTTTAGCAATACCAGAAACAATTTTATCTTCTGTATCAGATTCGTTTGGTGTTGCTGTTATTGCTAAATACTCAACCCCTTGACCATTGTATGAACTAGCGCCATTTACTTTAATCCAAGATGTATTACCGTCTTCTGATTCGAAATTAAATGCCCACGATGCTGATGATTTAACTCTTATTTGCAATGCGCCGCCATCTGAAATAAATGTAGTACCACTATTTTCAGAAACGCTTCCGTAAACCCCTGTAGTGCCAGAAGGAACAACTTCTATATATGGTTCTGATGGTGGAGTATATTTTTGTATTTGCTGTATAGAATCGTGTGGATATACCCTAACAACATTTACTTCTCCTTTCTCGCCTGACTTTTCCTTCTTTTTAGCAACAACATAGTAATTATCGTTAAATGCATTTATATTCTTAATAGACTCCTTCATGTTTTCTATTTTAATGAAATTACTGTTGTTTTCTATATTATTCACAAAGTTTTTAACATCAAACCTTGAGTTTTTAAGTTTGTATGAATAGACAACATCAACGCCAGCCTCCTTTAGTCTCCTAACAGCCTCTTCATATTTATTTAAATTATATGGGAAACCACCATTAATAATAACCGTTTTTGTTAACTCTGTGTCGTTTCCCGTTTCAGCATTATGCTCATAGTATGCAAAAGATGCAACTCTCACCCCTGCAATATTTGCCGTAAGATTAACAATAACCTCTTTCCCAACAGTATTTTTTGACGATAATTGGTTTGCTATTTCATTATATCTGCAAAGAACATAATCGCCTGTGAACAACCCATCAGCATCCCTGTAAACTGCTTTATCTTTAACTAATGGGCAATCTGTTGAGCCTGTCTGTAGATAGAATGTTACATTTGCGCTATCATTATCTGATATGAACATTATTTCTTTAATATTGTCAAATTTATATCCAATATATGAAGGAAAATCATTAGAAGCATTTCCTTCTATCGAAGCCAATTCAAGAGAATATGGGGAGTTGAGTTTAGCCTTTTCTTCGTCTGTTAAATCAGGGCTTCCTTCAATAATATTAAAGCCAAAAACATCAACAGTATAACCACTTGCAGAATTTGAACTTGTTATTGCTGATGATACGAATGTTCTTACATTAGCATAGTCATCAATTGATGCTCCTATCGCCAAATCATTGCTATTATCTACGCCTATAACCTCTTCTATCCCATTAACCGTTGTACCACTATTTGAAAATTTTCCATTATAAGTAATACCATTATATATATCAAGTTGTGACTTCCATGATTCACAGTCGAACAAAGGAATAGAAATTTCTTCGTTGCCTTCTATTTCGGTATCTATTCTACCGTTTATCCAATCAAGAACATATTGTTTTGCGTAGAATGGTCTATACATAACAGGATAATATAAAACAGGATAAACACTGACAAGTTGCTCCTTATCTTCTGGCATATCCCCATAATAATAATACGAATCGCCATCTCTTACTGGGTAAACAATTGTATCATCTTCAAGTCTTACAACACATCCATAATGATTAGGAACAATATTTGAAGTCGCAGTTATTCCACTTATTTTAATCCTATCGCCATCTTGCGAAAAATTAACATTATGTGCCCCTATTTTGTCGCTTGCAATTACCCCATTGTAAGTCGCCATTTCCCCATAATGCAGCTTTGGGACTTGTCCCAATTTGGCATAATATTCTTGTACATATTCAATAGGCCATGTTGGAATTATTGAATCATCTGATAGGTCTCCTTTGAAGTATTCGCTATCGCCCTCATAATAAGATGTGCCTCCGTAATACCTGTAATGATTATCTTCATCAAGGTAATCTGGTTGCCCAAACAACGCAGTGTCTATTTCCCTGCCATTATTATTTAATGCAATAAGATTGTTTTTAAATGCTTCATCATCATTATCTGTTTGTCTGAACAAATAATGCCTCATTGCCCATTCTTTTTTATTAGTGCCACTTATGTTTATATGCTCAAACCAATTTAATACGCCATATCGTTTACTAAGTGGATATAAATCTTCTGAATATGATAAATATTTACTTCCAAGATATATATCATAATTATCACAACCATTTATAACAAATGTGTCGTAATATGCTATATTATCAGAACCACCACAATTTCTAAGAATAAATAAATCATATGAGGCATCAGATGCCCAAGTATAAAACTTTCCATTTTCAAATGAACTATATCCAAGATACTCTCCAATTTCGTCAACACCCAATGTTTTAGCAATTTGTCCTCTTGCAGCGTCAGAAATTCCATTACCATTTGATGTAACATAATTCAAATCCTTATCAACCAACACAAGCACAACGCCATCATTTATCGTAATTTTTTCTACTTTATCACCATATAATGTAACACTATTGCCAACATGTATATAGCCACAATTTAAGGTTTTACCACTTTTTATAATATCTTCTGGGTTACTTATATCTCTTGTTTTAAATTCAAAATCTTTTGTGCCCGTTTCCATTGAAATTGAACTACCTCCAACTTGAACTGTGGTTGTTACATATTTCCCGTCATTATCTGTTGCTGTAATTTCATAAGTCCCCCTTGCCAAGTTTTTAAATATACAAACAGATGGATTGCCTGTTATCTCTTGTGTCCATACAGTTTCTTCTGAATTCCTATTTTTAATAGTAACACTAACAGGTGCATCCATATTTTCAACAGTAACTGTTAGTGATAAATCAAATGTACAAGAATCAAATGTTTCACCCGTTAAAATCACTGGGCTTGTCATGAAAACACTTTTTGAATCACAAACTGAGAAGAATTGTTTGTTAAACTCATCCAACGCTGTTGCGCCATCTTTTAAGCCAAAATAGAAATAGTATGAGTTTTCATATTGAGGCATTGACACAGATGATGACTGTGAATATAAAAATTTGCTTTTTTGTTCTCTGTCATCCAAAGTATTTAAACCAAGCCTGAACATATAATAATCATCAGAAGGTTCTTCTATTGTCCTTGTCTTTGTTTCTCTTTGTTCTGAACTATCATAATCATCACTCATTGAAACGCCTTGTGTTTTCATAAACTGGCTTTCATCATTAACATCAACATTTGTATTGTATTCAGAAGCCTTTAAAACTCTATCCATTAAAACTCCGTCAAAGCCAATAGGCCTCATATACCTGAAATCATAAATTGGATAGCCTGTCTTTTCATCGAATTTATTAGTACATAGTAATCTTCCATGATTCATAGTTGCAAACATGCTTCTAAAATCAGAAGCATTAACTTCGTCCTGCGCAATAAGCCCAGTTGGAACGTAGTATCTGTACAAAATACCATTATGACTAACTTCCCTAACCTCTTCTCTTCTTTGCGACTCAGTTGCGCCAATTTCACAAATACGCTGAAGATTAACACATGATTTAATATTAGTTTGGCTATTAGTACATGAAATGCCCAAGAAATGCCCACCAGGGTAGTAAAGTTTTTTTGTGACATTTGTTGAATTTTTACCCTGGCCAGGTCCCGCATAGTTCCACGCTATACCTGCGGCTTCTGTTAGAGGGATGGTGTCATCATAATTAAGTGTATCAGCATCATCGTTTCCTTTTGTGCCATAACTAACATCTTCTTCTGCTGATGGGCTCCAATACTTTTGCTCATTTTCAAATGATGGCTCAACTTGATTTACGCCGCCCCCATCATTATTTTCATTAATATTTTTATGCCCACTACAAATAGTACCACTATCGTCAGCATACAAATATCCATCATCATCCATGTTTGTTAATGCTAAATTTGTAGGCATTACATATGATGAATTTGTCAAATATCTAAATGCTTGCGGTATTCCATAAAGATTGCAATCGTTCAATGAGCCAAGAAGAATGATGTCATTTGCAAATAAAATAGTTTTTTTACCTGTTAATGTTCTCCATTCACAAGGTTTAAAATAATACACATATTGATTTTTTGTTGTTTGTGATTCATGAACAACACCGCCATTACCTTTATCGCCCTTTCTACTTCCACTGCCAAAAATGCTATATGTTTTTAACCCTTTCAACTTATGGCATTTTTGCTTATTGGCATTTGTTCTATTCATGCAACCATTATGGGTTGTGATTTTAGTAAATTTTCCTTGTGTTTTACCATAAGTTAATGCGCATTGCTGTGTATAATATCTAGTTTTGCCAAATATTGATGAATCATCTGCGCAAGACTTTACCTTTGGTCTAATCTTAATCAAACCAAATAAAAATGTTCTTTTTTTACGAACAGACCTCATCCATCTTGGCATGTAAATGACACCATTAACCCAATCATTGTAAAAGTCAAAATTGATAACTTTATATTCTTGGGCTAGATTCATTTCAATACAAGACATTAGATAATCTGTGTTAATAGTAAGGCAAACAGAATCTTCTCCTTCACTCTTATTACCATTATCTATAGAAGTTTTATCGGCTGTTGTTTTTTCTTCATCTGGATTGCTTGTTAAATACTTAAAAGTCGCTTCCAACGTGGTAAAATACTCATCGCATTTCGGTTTATTGCAGCCTGGACGTGAAGAATGCACCAATCTTGAAGAAGTTGGAGCAAAATACCAGTTATCCAAATCGGGGCAAATACCATCAGCAATTACCGTAAATTTTGTTTTTTTAGCGTCATCTGAGAATTGTTGTCTTTCAGCCCAACCAAAGACAACTATTTTTGAAAGAATACCCAAAGTGTGAGCATAGAAATCAATTAACCCATTTACAAAATAAACAATCCTAACATATGTCTTGATAAGGGCACAAAGAAGTATAAACATAAACGGCATTTTAATCCTAATGTTATTATATGGCATAGGATTATTTTGCCCATAAATGTTGCAATGCTTAATTCCTGTGAACCTCTCTGTATTAGATTTTTTGCTTTTTTGGAAACGTGGAATATATGATTTTACTGTATATACATTATTCCAGAAAAGGTCTCTAAATGATTCTTCTTTTGTATATGTGCCAAACTCATAATCATAATCCTCATGCATTAATGTATCTCCACTGAAGTAGTTTTGTGGATTATGAGGCACAAGTACTTTTGCTCTAAAATAATTATCTGTATTTTTCTCGGTGTCATGCATTGAAATTCTGAACCTTACTCTCGCCCTAGTGGGAATACCCTTTGTAGGGTCATCAGTAGGAACCATGTTACCGTATTCATCGGTCATCATATAATCAAGGTTCATAGGTATTTGATAGCACCAAACACCATTGCCATCAATAAGTTGCGTGCCCTTAATTTGGAACTCTTCAACATCACCGTTTGGCGTTTTTCTAATCATTTCAATTGTACCTTCACCCGTCGTTAGTTCATCCATAGCGCCCATTTGGTTTGTTGGTATACACTTCTTTGATACACCATTTGACGAATTGTCAGCAACAAGGCTTCCCATGAACACACAGGTAGGTTCAAATTTAAAGTTGACTTTTATATCTGCTCTTGTGATTCCAATTGTTTCTCCAAGTTCCGCATTTCCCCAAAATGGTATAACATTAACAACTGTATCTTGCCTAAAAATTTGACTTAGTGAATTCAAATCTGTACCAGTCTTGAATTGGTTAGGGTTTTCAAATTGCTCAATCGTGTAACCTTTATAAACAAAGTCTCTTGGCCTTTGTGAAAGAATACCACAGTCTGAAAGGTCCAAATCCATATGTAATGTTTGCTGTCCTACGGGTACACCGCAAATAATATAGTCGCCTGAATTATTTGTTCTTGTTGTATATTTATAATATTTATCAAAAACCTCAATAAGAACATCATTATCAAGCATATAAGTTTTGTTAGGAAAAGTACCAACTACTTGATGGCAGTCATCAACTTGATTATCTGGTAATAAGTTGTACTGAACGCCATCCATACCTTGTGATGAAGTTGTTTGATATGGATATACTGTTGCAACTTTTGCATTCGAACTTGCATCATATTCACCCTGTATGAAGACACTTATCTTTGCATTTGGTACACCGAATCCCTCATTGGCAAGCACTCTACCAACAATAACACCGTAATTAGATGAATGAAGCCTATACGTGTCTTCTTGCTTTAATTTTATTGACAAGACCTCAAATACATCATAACTTTGGTCAAGATTAACTGTTAAGTTGGTATCTTGCCCTACAACTGTTCTTATTCTATATGACTTATTACTTTCTGACATTACTTACTTGCTTTTGTTAAACTCATTAGTTTTCTTATACTAACAGATTTATCTTTTTTAAAAATTGAAACATATAACACATGTAATAGCAAAATTGGCGAGAATAGTAATGTAACAACACTTATTAGCAAATTTCTAAACCATTCCTTTATATTAAAAGAAATGGTTGTTTTTTTGCTAACAGGTATTTCATGCCCATATTTTTTATGCAAATAATCTATTTGCTGATTTACCTTGCAATTACAAGACATCATTCAAAAATTTTCAATATTTTATTATTTAAGTATTCCTATATTTTAACGAACTTTCGCCCTAACTATAATATCTTTTTCTGGGTGCTTGATTTCAAACATTGTATCGCCCTCTGAAATTAACACACTCTCTGATGCTACAAGGTCAATTTGATATTCATCTGCCATTGAATCTGTTGGGTCAACAATTATCTCTTGTTCTGTTTTTGTTCCTGAATACCCTAATCCAAATTTATTATAAACTTTCAAGTCTATAAGACTTATAACACCATCGGTTCTATTTATTTCTTTTTCCAAGTCGCCAATAAATATATCATCACCCATATTGTGCTTATTGATATCCATATATTCGTAAATTGTGTTTATAACATTTGTTATAACATCTGATTTGTTGTAATTTTTATCAATAAAAACATCAACATTAAACCCAAGATTTATAATTTTTCCTGATTTAATTTCTACAAAGTCATTTATCATCCTATACTCAGACAAATAATCTTGCATGTTTTTAATTAATGTAAGAGGAAGTGTTGCTGTTAATTTACCTTCTGAATCAACTCCCAAAACATATGCCATAATTTTGTTATTTTCCTCAGAAACGCCAACTCTAAAAGGAGTGCCATACTTTGGAGGTAGATTTAATATTTTTGCCACATAATCCTTAACTGTTACACACCTATCTTGTGCACCTGTATAGTACTTAATATAATTTCTTAATTCTTCAATACTTGGCATGTCTTTGCCAGACACAGAAGGTGTTGTGCTAATAACTTTCATTGATTTCCTTACAGCAGATGCAATTTCAACACTGGTTCCTCCGATTTCTGCGTTCAAAAGAGCAATTGTATTGATTGCCCCTGCTGCTAAATTACTTGCTTTACCGCCACCAACACGATAGAGAATGTATATTGTTGAATTAGGATTTGGCAAATAGCCAAGAGAATCATTTCTGATTGTCTTTTGGATTATATACTTTGAAAAAGGTGATGCGTTTCCAATTTCCTGTTCTGTTTGTGTATTAAATTTTTCTACTCCTGCACCAAAAATAATTTTCAAATATCCTTTATCTGTGTATTCTGTAATAAACTTATGTTTCAATTGTTTCCATTCACCCCTTGTAACACATGAAACAGCATGCCCTTCTTCGTCTGTTATTTCTTCTGTTACTGCTTTGTTACTTTCAGGGTCAACATATGTTCCCCAAACTTCTTGTTGTGAAAGAGAATCAACCTCAAAAAATCTAACTATCTTATTGTTTTCACCACTACAAACATCCTCATCTAAAGAATAAAATTGTCCATATGTTGGAAAATTCTGAAGCGAGGTTCCGTCTCTCACAATAATAGACTCCACATTCATAACATCTTTAACTGGAAGAACAATTTCCATAAATGGATGTATATCCTTTTCATAGACGGTTACCCTATGAATTTTTGATTCTCCTGCTGTAACAATACCAAGTTTTTCAATCTTATATTGAACAACAACACCGTTTGAATTTAAAAGAGGTATAATTGTTCTATCACTCTGCCCATCTGCATTATATTGCTTTGAAAAATCAATATCGTCAAGCAATTCAAAAACTTGAACACCACCAACAACCCTTGTTCCCTTTTTAATCAAAGGCGCATACTCCCAATTGGGTTGGTTAGAGCCATCAATAGGTATTTGACAAGTGAACTTAACCTCAGCCATTGAACCCTTTGGTCCTGGTATTTTTACGCCATTACTTCTTGCAATAGAATATAATGAGCCTTTTTCGTTTGCACTATTAACATTTGTTTCTTGAAAAACTCTGTCAATGTGATAACTTAAATTATCAGCAACATCAGCATTAATATCAATCATCCAAGATGCAACTGATGCGTCATCAAGGCCAAGAAAAATATCGCCATAATATTTCTTGGTATAATCTATTAATGCTTGTTTATAATCACTAAACGTTCTGTTAGTATATGATATTCCTTTGTCCATAGTATTTAAATTTTAACTGCTACGCTTGATTTTTCTATTGTATTACCTTTTACCACTGAATAGTGTATAACAACAATCCTTGAGTTGTCATCCTTATAATATATTGATATATCATCAAATTCAACGCCAGGAACATATCTTTTAATATCTTCCCTAATTGATTCTTTAAGCCTATTAAATGTTTCATCGTCAGCGGGCTCAAATAAATATTTAATTAAATCAGTACCAAAATTAGGGTCTCTCAACCTTTGTCCTTTTGGCGTAAATAAAACGTGTAGAACCTTTGATTTTATTGAATCTTTGTAAGATTCATCAAGGTCCAAATATATTTCTTCATCGTTATCATTTGAAAATGGGTATTTTATCCCATAATATTTTTTTACAGCCATAAATTCAATTTATTAATAAATAGTTAATAGACATTTTTCACTATTAATAATTTAGACTTTTTAGGCATAAAAATAAATAGTTTAATACCTTATAGGCAATAAAAAAAACCGTAGGTTCTTTCCTACGGTTTGTGTTAAAAATTTATTACATTATTATAAATAGTATATTATTGGCTTAAATCCATAAAATCAGTGTTAATTAATACTATTTTTCCATGCTTACTATTTTCTGTTGCTATAGCATAAGGAAGCAGTGAATAATCAAGAAGATTGCACTCATCAAAAACCATATAATCAATGTTTAAACCGCATAATTTGTCAACCTTTGGGACAGTAAGAATAATCCTTGAGCCGTTTTTTAGCCTTATTTCATCAGGGCGGCAAGTATCAAAAATTTTTTCGTCATTAAAAGAATCATTTAACGATATTGGCATTTGTGTTAGAAATCTAATGAAATTTCTACGATGTTCTTCACACATTATCATGTATGGACACATCACAACTATATTTATTGGCTCTTCTGTCATGAACACTTCAACCGATAAAAACGCATCAATTGCTGTTGTTGCGCCCATTCTTCTATGCTTATAAATGCTTGTTTTTTTATTTCTGACAACGCTTTTAAGCAACTTTTTTTGGTCTGGGCTTAACGCACGGGTTAAATCAAAATAATGTTCAATTATTTTGATATTTCTCTCGCTACAAGGCAAAAAGTTAATATATTGCTTTGTTAAATTGTTTAAATCCATTAAATATACATATTTTCCATTTTATTATAAGAAACTTCATATCTCTTTTCTTGTGGTATATTGTGCTGCAACCAAAGTGTGAAAATACGCTCTGAAAGGAAGCCGAAAATGTGAATTTGCCATTGTATAGATGACCAAGTCAACTTCATAGGGTCTTGATGTTCAATTGGATACCTAATGTATTTGCCCGCGCCAAGGTTACGTGCAACGTGTACAATCACATCCTCATATCTTGTTATTCCATGCTTTTCTGCCCATTTCTGTAGCAAATCAAATAAAAATGTACAATATTCATCGTACTTATCTGCCTTCATAACAAACCCATTTGAGTAATATAGGTTTTCCCCATTTACTATGTATTTATCCCAATCAAATGAATACTCTGGATAATATGTGCAAACTATTTTACCAAGGTCTTCCAAATCTTCTTTGCAATGAGAATAGGCATAGCCGCCTAAAACAGTATCAGATGGAATGAATGCTGCATGATTTGCTGGATAATTATAAGGCTTAGCACAAATTATATCATAGTTTTTAAATACATTGTCATAATCCATTGTCTCATCAACCCCTTCAAGCCTTCTTCTGTATTGAGTTTGCCCCTTGTAAACGGCATCCTTTACGTTTTTCCATATCCAATATATGCCTGTATTTTCTACATACAAATAATTTAATGCTGATATGTTATCTCCTGTATTATCCTTTAATTTACAAACATCTTTTCCATTTGCAGCACCACATTGAATAGGGGTCATTACGGCATTATCAACAAATCCATATTCTTCCTTATCATAGCAAAGCATAAATAACTGTACATCTTTTCTCTTTTCTCCATTTTGAATAAGATATGTCATGTCAATGCCAAGTTCTCTTTTTACAATCTCAATTTTTTCTTTTGTTGGGCTATTGTATCTGAAAAATCTTGTCTCAATAAGTTCTTTTATTCTTGACCCATCCCATTTTTGGTCGGGAAATCCTTTCTTCATTTTTTCACAATAATCAGTAACAGTTTTCGTTGAAAAATGTTTCAAATATGCCTCTGAAAAATCATATTTTACAAAAGGCCATGCTGAATTACAACGAATTCCCCTGTTGTTGCAACAATCCAAAACTATATAAGGCATATGTGGTGTATCCATAAACAATGTTTTTGTGTTAACGCCGCCCCTAATCATTGTTTTTATGTGATTATTCTCTGGGAAATCATATGTTATATGTTTATCATATGGTATTGGTTTTGTGAACATTTCATTTAATGTTCTTCCATCACATTCAAGTAAATCAGAATCTCCATAGCACATCCAATTAAGATGTATCATATCAAAATTCTTAAACAAAATTGATGATAGATATTCATCAATTGTTTTTTTCTTTGTTAGGACAAGAAATTCATCACAATCAAAGAAAGCAAACCAATCGTAATCGTCCTTATATTCATTATAGCAACTATTATATGCTTCCAATTGGCATTTTCTCTTATTTCTATAATCTTTAAGAATTACATACCCGTCATCAATGTAATCCCCAATAACATCATGGAAATCTTCTTCCCCGTCATAGTTATTATCGTATAAAACTATGTTAGTAAATCCTAATTTTTTATACCATTCAACAAATTCTCTAATGTATTTGTTCTCTTTTCTTCCTATACTACAAAGTAATACTTTCATAATATTAATTTTTCTTATGCTTTATTTTAAATTAATTGACAACGGTTTTAAAAGTGAATCTCCTTCCCATAATTGGATTATAACATCATCAAAAACTTTTCCTTCAAAATAGTTAGAATGACTTAATCCGTCCCTGTTATCAAGATAAACAACTTCCTTATAATAGCAACAAAGTATTGGAATTATTGGCACTGACATAGAATTTCCAGTAACCAATATTGTTTTATCTGTATCAATTGTTTCATTTATTATTTTGCAACAGCTATGAGTACCCCTAAATAAATAATGATATGTTGTTTTGCAATCCTTGCATGGAGGTTCTTCCCATAACTTTTCCATGTTTATCAATGACGAAAAATCACCATGCTCTGATAATAAAACTCCGTTTCTATCTATTGTGAATTTTAAGTCTGTATTTTTTGGAACTAAATAACTTACATCAAATCCATCATCGGTATAATACTTAACTAAATCAAAATCATCTATATTAAATTTGAAATTATCCATATACAACGACATAAACGGCAATATCATTTTATAATATGATTTTGTTGTTATGTGGTGCTCATTTGTACTCCATCCATCGTAAAACTTAACATTTAACCACCCTATATCAATAACATTCTTATTAGATAAATCAAAATTTGAGCATGAAAACACTGTTTGTCCTGGTTTTAAAAACCTCATCCAATATATGTTATCACTTGTTTTGCATAATACTTTTGCCATATTTAAAAATTAAAATCTTTATTCTTCCTATACTACAAAGTAATGCCTTCATAATAAAATTATTTATAATTAACAAAATTTATAAAATTATTTTTCTTTTATATATTTAAGCACACATTCTTCAAGAGCATCTTCCCATTTTCTATTTCTATAATTAAAAATGTTTAAACAAGTAGAAGATAACGGGGAATATTTTGGTCTATTATCATTCGATGGATATTCATCTGTTGAAACTGGTTTTATTATACACGTATTTGTAAAGCATGTGTCATATTTTTTCCTTAAATCATAAACAAATTTTGCAACATCATACCATGTTGTTATACCTTCATTAGAAAAATGATATACCCCATTTTTTTCTTTTAATGCATCCAAATCATTTTCTTCAATCAACTTAAATAGAAAATTAACTAAATCAACAACATATGTTGGCGTTCCGTGTTGGTCACATACAACTTTTATTTCATCATTCTTCTCAATTAATGAAAATATTGTTTTTACAAAATTTTTTCTATCCCCTCCATACATCCAAGATGCTCTAAATATCAAATAATCACATCCAGATTCCTGTATGTACTTTTCCCCTAAAAATTTACTTTTACCATATACTGAAATTGGTTTTGGCGTTTCGTAAGTTTCATAGTAGCCACTATTTTTATTACCACTAAACACATAATCACTACTAATGTGTATCAAAACTCCGTCAGTATTTCTTATAACATCAGATAATATTTTTGGACCAAATGAGTTAACTAAAAACGCCCCTGTGATATTTGAAGGACACATGTCAAAATTAGTATAAGCAGCACAATTAACAATTACATCTATCTTGTTTTCAGTAACAAAATTATAAACAGATAAATAATCTGTAATGTCTAATTCTTTATGCCCTTTACAAAAATATGTATTTTCATGGGCTGCTTTGCTTAATATTTTTTTAAACTCCATACCCATTTGCCCTTCTGAGCCTGTTATTAATACATTCATGCGTCAATATAATTTTTTCCTTACAAAATAATTATTCCTATACCAAATATCAAAAGCATTTGATTTCAAATCACAATCCCATGGCTTTCTTCCAGCACCATAGTAATGAAAAATCTTAACTTTATCAATATTATCTTTATTTATTTGCGTGATATTTGCGTCATATACCAATGCAGGAAGCAAAGCAACATCAGCAAAATATTCGTTTAAACAATCTTGGTCTCCGAATACACCTTTAAAACTTCTTTTATTTTTATAATCATTAAAAGTTATTGTTGAGCAAAACTTGAAAATGTTACTATAATCATTTTCTGTCAATTTTCTACCATCTATAATTAAAAATCCCATATTGGCATAGTCTTCATCTGTCTTTAACGAAACATTATAACTCCCATAGTTATTTGAGCATATATCTCTGCACATGAAAGCCTTTATTTTTTCAGTTTCTATTTTAAAAAGTTCTTCAACACTAGCATTAAAGCAAACATCAGCATCAATATAAAATTTAATATCATATTCGTCTTTTTTCATCATCTCTAATTTATAGAATGATGATTTAAAATGCTTTTGGGTTAACCTAGGAAAATTTTCAAATATTGGGGCATAATCTTTTGAGTTAACTTGTTTAAACTTTATCTTATCGCTGAACTTTTTCAATATGTTTTTATTTTCATCAGAGAATTTGCAATTATCGCCTTCATCATGCAATATGATTATATCTCCTTCAAACCACTTATTATTATCTAAAAAAGAATAAATCATTGTTGCTCCAGTTTCTAAAAATGCATCGTTAAATGTTGTGTATAAAGCGTTTTTCATAAATTATTTTTTTTTAAAAATAAGACTTTTCTATTTATTAGTCAAGTATTTTTAAAAAAAAATAAAGCCGTATACATACGGCTTTATGATAAAATATGATAGTTATAATTAACTCTGTGCAAATCTTTTCTTTTTTTAGCCCTAATAGCGCTTACTTTTTTGTTACAATTATCATTTCCAAAATTTTGGAGTTATGTCTTCCCATTGGTTTCTACAATGGTCATTAATTTTAATGCTTTTGTTTGTGTTAACTTTCGAATATAATCTTTGATTCGTTGTTTTCTTATTTAGGGGGCCCAACTCTTCAATGTATGGACCAAGTTTTATGTAATTTAAATTATCCCAATAAAAATCATCAACATCATTACTCCCAGAATACAACCCTATTTTTATTGATGGATATTTTTCTTTTATGTGTAAAATGTCATCTTTTAGCGATTTTGGGTCATTTCCTTCGCCCATAAAGCAAAAACAAGTAATTCCATCATTTTTCTCTATAAGTTCGTCAATCGCCTTAAAATTTAATTCATTCCCAATATCTTCTCTTAAATATGGTGAATGGCACCCAGGGCAATTATGTTGACAATTTGTTATGTTAACTGCCAACGTAACCTCATCATGTATTTCTTCAAAAACTACCTCAGTATTATAGTATTTAATCATTTTATATTTTATAATAATATTATTTTTGCTATTTCTTCTGAAACTATATTCTTATCAGAAGCCTAAATATGTACTGTTTGTTAAGAATATATTCCAATATTTCTTTTTATCTAAAAAGTCTGATATGGTATGTTTTTCCTCCATATCAGACTATTTTTTACATTAAATGTTACAGTTTATGATAAAATCTTCTCTTTGCCTCAATCTGCCTTGGCTCACTAAATGACGATATTCGCTTTAAGTACCCAATAACTCTTGTCAAATAATCAAGATTATGGCTTCCACAATGAGGGCAAACGTCTAATGTATGCTTACTAATATACCCGCAATCATTGCAAACAGTGTTTGCAATATTCCACGTAAAGTAATTGCATCCATACTTTGCAGCGACCTTCATAATTTGTCTATATTGCTCCTTCGATAAATGTTCGGAAAGATTAAGGTGGGCTGCACTACCGCCATCCAAATATTTAACATAATCTTTACCGTGTAATTTAATTTTATCAAGGACACTAATTGATTCATCTTCAGGATTATAGAAATATGAACTATAAAGATTCCTATTTGGACTTACCCAATATCCGTCCTTTTTGTCCCAACTATAATTCTTTGCTGCAAGATTTTCAGCAGGAACAAACTCTGTATTAAACATACACTCACGTGTTTTGTCTTTTTTGTTAGAAATATTAATGGTTTCAAGAATGTTATTTACAAACTCCTTATATTCATCATTAACGCTTACTTTTATGCCTAAAAATTCAGCAGCATCAGTAATACCATTAACGCCAACAGTAAGATATTGTTTCTTCATATCAATGAAACCAGCACGGTAAACATCAAGCATATTTGCATTTAAGAAGTCTTTAATTGTTTCGTTAAAAGCAGTTTGATATTTATGGACACGTTCTGTTAAATCACGAACCTCGTTTCTAATATATTCATAAAGTTTTTCTTTATCATATTTAACACCATTTTCTGCAAGATTTTTCCCATTTTCAAGTTCAATACCATTATCAGCATAATATTTTCTTGTTGCATTTTGGATTAATCTTGGTAAATTCATTGACATAACTGATTTTGAACCAGTTGCGACTGATGCAGTACCCATCGAATATTGATGCGTTGTATGATTGTGCTCTTCGTCTAATTTATTATCTTTCAAAGAGTTACGAAGCCTACAGCAGCTACTCAAGCTATCTGGACTATCTGATAGATAACAGAAGAAACTATGCCCTTCACTCCACATTTCTGCTGTAAAGTCAGCATATTCCTTATCCATAAAATCGTCATTGCCATCTGTAAGCAAAGCCATTGTTTCAACGGGGAACGTAAATGTGTATTTTGTCCTTTCTTGATTAAACCATTTCATAAATCTCTTCTGAAGCCATGATAATGTCTTCCAAACAGGCTTTGTTCCATCAGGAAATACAAAATCGCCAAAAACTCCCTTGAAATAAGGCTCATCAAAATAACCAATATTCCAGAATACTGTTTGATATCCACGATTACCAGCAGGCATATTCATTGAGTGAACAACTTGTTGGAAAGCATTGTCAATAACATTTCCAATTGTTCTCTTTTTCCTGCTTAAATCAACAACCTCATCAATTCTATCAATATAATCTTCGCCATAGTCTTTACGAATAAAATAATCCATGTACATTAAAAACTCAGGAGTTGCTACTGCACCCATAAACTGTGATGAAACTGAATAAACAAGATTAATAAACTCACCACAAAATGACTTTAAATCAGTTGGCGCTATTGACTCACCGCCAAGACCTTTAAGCCCATCTACAAGAAAAGGATACATTGTTATAGCCACACAATATGGATAACCTGGTGTTCCACTCTCGTCATGTTTATACAATACATGTGATTCCAAATCTTTGATATATTGTTCTGACAACTTTTTAGAATACATTTTCTTAATCTTGTCACAAAGAATGTACCTGTTTTGCTTAATATTGTCTTCTTTGTACAATTCCTGGCCCAAAGTCACAATGTTCTTATTTGAAACATTTGCATTTGAATCATATTTAGACCCTGTTGCAGCATTTTTAGCATCAATATATGCTCTAATGAAATCTTGTTTCTTTTGCCTTGGTTTTCTATCTTCATACTTCTGTGAATAAGCCTTTGCTACTTTTTTATTAAAACTCATAAGGGCATCTTCAACCTGCCTTCTAATCTCAGCACTGCTAATTTCATCATAAAGGTAAAGATTGTTTGCAATCGTTTCCAATATAAGTTCATCGCATTCCTCTCCAGCCGTTTCAAACGCTCCGCAAATGCCACTTTTCACTTTTTCCTTATTAAATTCTTCTAGAGAACCATCACTTTTTCTTACATTCATATCGCTTCTTTTTTTTTTCTTATGTTATATAAGAATAAATAGTACTAAATTTACCTAACTTACCTATACTACTGCCCAAAAATTAAAATAAATTTTTTTAAAAATTCTAACTTTTTAGTACTCAAACTATTTGAAATTATTAACTAAAGTTAATTTTTTTTCATCCTTTACTCTTAGACTTCTTGCCATATCAGTTCTCCTTTTTTCATCCAATTCTTCCTCTTTTTTCTCCCAATCTGGCAAGTCATACTCTTCCATTTCCTCGCAAGAAATCGTGCATGTACCATTGTTGTAAATAATATTATGGAACGTTTTGCCAGCTAATCCTCCACGATTTTTCACAACGCACATTGTGGCACTATTACTGTTTTGCCCATCAAGGTTTCTTGCTACTGAAATAATAACATGCGCAATTTGCTGCTTCTTAATTGAACCAGCGCCCATATCTGCCGTAAGAACATCAGCTGTAATACTATTTCTACCGCCTTGTGTTGTAACCCACAGCGCAATATCAAGGTCATTCGCCATATTTTCCAATTTTCTCATTGTTCTACCCTCTCTATCCCAATTTGTGTCTGTACTAAAACCGCCCTTTTCAGGTACAAGGCATTCAAAATAGTCAATTATAACCATATCAGGTTTAAACCCACTATTTATAAGTTTTTTAATTCTTTTTTCAATATCGGAAGCGGAAATTTCTCCTGTCTTAAGTTTCAATAGCCTAAGATTTTCTGCAAGTAAATCTTTTTCGGGAAACCTGTCAACCTTTTCTAAAATTTCATCTTTTTGTGCTTGGTCGCACCTCTTAATGATACGAGATTCTATTTGGGTCATTCTTGCAAAATGTTTTCTTGCAATATCTGAGTTATCATCCTCAAAATAAATTTGAAGAACCTTCCACCCTTTGTTATCATTTAACTGCGACTTATTTGTTGCAGCATAAAATGAAATTGCTGTTGAATACGTTGTTTTCCCAACGCCCAATGCAGCCATCATAAGTCCAAGTTTGCCCTTATCAAGACCACCGCCTAATGTTTCGTCAAGCCCTTTAATACCTGTTGGAATTGGAATTGAATATTCTCCTGACAATGCACTCTCTTTGAATTCATAAATTGAATGCCCCAAATCATCGTCTTCCCCAACACGAAGAGCTTCATCAATAATTTTTTGGCATTCTTCATATTGGTCAATATCGCCTGAGCCAGCTTTTTCAAGAATCTTATTTGCTGCTTTGATTAACCTTTGCTGTTTAAAAAACTTGAGGGCATTTTCCCTGACAACAGTATTGCCCTCAAGTGTTAAACTTTTCAACTCTCCAATTAAAGTTTCCCATTCGGTTATCTCAATTTCACTATTGGCATTTTTCCTTAAAAGGAATCCGATAGTTTCATAACTTGGTACGACATTTTCTTTTTGATAATAATCCTTAAGTGTGCCTACGAAAGTTCTAAGTAACGAATCGGTAAAACTATTCTGCTCTACAATAGGGCAAATTTCATTGAAGAAATTTGGATATTCGACAAAGCATTTAACAAGTTTCTTCTGAAAATCTATTCCAAGATAACCTAAATCGCTTTTATCTACTTTTCCTGCCATTTTACTTCTTTGAACTTATTGATTTTACCTTCTCGCCATTCTTGTCAACCCAAATACTATAATCCTGCAAATTCTTATACACAGTGTTGCCGTAATTTTCTGTTACTGTGTAATAATTGTTATCCTGAATACTGCACACATAGCAAATATCCTTGATTATACCCCAAACAAGTTCTGTTCTGCCATCAACAAGTTTGTAATCAAGATATTGCTCAAAACTAAGCCTTGAAACATCATCAGGGTCTTGCCTTCCTCTCTTATTAGAAAGGTCAATAGAATTTCTGATGTACCTTGGATATACACCTGTCCAAATAGATGCACAAACCTCCCTTCCATCAACGCAGAAAGAGAACTTGTAATCAACTCTATCCTCATCAGTCAATGCTGTTGAGAAATCATTGTCATCAAATTTAAATTGTGATTCAACTGGTTGTCCATTTTTGCCCCAGAAATAGTCATGAGCAGATTCCTTAACTGAAATTCCGTTGCCAATCCTCATTTGGCTTGCATGCTTTCCATCTGAGAAGTACTTATTCATATCTTCTACTGTATTGAACACCATAGGTGCAATAATTTCAAGATATGTTTGTGTTTTTGATTTAAGTTCATTGTCAATTACGCTTGCACAATTCCTAATTGCATCTGCAAGTTCAAATGACCTCAATGAACGAGGGTTAAAATTGTTAATTTTGAAATAACGTTGAATGATGATGTTATTTCCTACCATTAGTTTGAATTCAAATCTCTCTTTGTAATCCTTAACTTGTTTTTCTGACATAATTTTTTTTATTTTAAAGTTAAACAATAAATACTTTTTGTTGTTTTTTGCAAATATACTAAATTTTTTATAAAAAGCAAAATTATTTCCCTGTTTCTTTTTTATACCTTAAAATCTCTGCATCAACCAATGTTTTGAAAGGCTCAAAAAACGCAGAAAACTTTTTCTCATTTTTTAACTCATCAATGTTATCTTCAACAATGAAATTATACAAATTCTCAAAAGAACGCCCTTCGGGGTCTTGTACTGTGTACATCATTGAATCAAGTTCTTCTTTCCCTTCTTTTGATATTAGATTTTCTGATAAATCAACAATTTTTTTGTTTATTTCATATAAATCGCCTTCATATCCGCCGTTAAAAACTCCATTTATAATATTTTCGTGCCATTTCAATGGTTTTTTCTTTTCAGAAACCCTTTCATCTATTGCTTTCTTTGCTTTTTCCTTAACTTCATTAAGTGTAACCTTTCTTTCCTTGATTTCGGGCATCAGTTCATACAATCTTGCTTCGCTTACCCCAACTACATTCTTGATATTGTCACTTGAGTCGCCACAAATAATCTTTTTTAGAACTACGTTACTAACATCATACCCCTTAAGCCTTGTAAAGTTCTTTGTTGAAAGGTAAACGCCCATTTTTTTATTGTAAACACACACAGTATCAGATATTAACTGTGTAATATCTTCATCAGTTGACATTATGACGATTCTTTCCTCAGGCTTTTTATGCGAAACATAATAAGAAATATAGTCATCACCTTCGCTTGAATCATCATCATTAAAAATCCACCTGATGTATAACTCATTAAAATATTTGAGAAGTAAATCCCTTTCTCTATCGAAATTTTCATCGACAAATTTTTCTGTATCAGATTTTTCTCTTTTTGGCTTCTTCTTGTTAAAGAGATATTTTTGCATTGACATTAATTTTGCCTCATACGCTTTACCATATTCACCAAGCCCCTCTGTTTTTTGCATTAAAGCATATTTTTTATCCCTGTTTTCTTTATATAAAGGCCAATATTCGTATCTATTCAAACCACTTTTGGCACCATCAAATACAACATATATGTAGTCAAAACGCTGTTTTTTTATCATTTCCCTTATTTGTAAAAGAAATTGAAAAACAGCACCATAATGTAGCCCATTTTCATTTATTTTATCGTCTGAGAAACATATACGTAATAGGTTTGTTCCGTCAACGATTAATGTATAAAAAGGTTTATTCTCCAATTCGGGATGTTTCTCTATTATTTTCTTTTTAACTGGTTGCGCCATATTTTAATTTTTATAAATATACAAAAAAAAGCCCAGAATATCAACTATTCTGGGCAAATTTTTATTTAATGTTTATCCCATTACATCTTCTTCCTCATCGGTATATACAATCTCATCATTCTCGGAGACTTGAACGGCTCCAATCTCATTCAACTGCTTAAGAATATCAGACACATGTTCCTTTCTATATGCATCAATAACATCCTTTTCAACGCCAATCATTCCATGTGGAGTGCAAATCACCTCACCTTCATAAGTAACTGTATAAGGATTAGGCAATTGATTCTTCAATACCTTAATCTTGGTCTGTATACCATAGTTGTAACTAAGACCCTTAGAAGTAGCAGTAAGTTTCTTTACAGAAGATTTTAATTGCCCTCCAAGAAGAATAATCAATCTTGCAGCATAGAAAATAGAGTTGCCACCCTTTAATTGCAAACTTGGTGGTCCAACAGGATTTGTCATTGAATCAAGCCATACTTTATTTACAAGAATCATTGTATTTGAGTATTTTGATGAAACCTTTCTTGAACGTGGAATCCTATCATTTACAATGGTGTTAAATGCAACACTAATCGCAGCTGCATCCCACATTGCATTATTTGCCTTTGAATTGTAGCTCTTGAAAGATGAAATACTTCCTACTGAATCCCAAATGAAAACTAATCCAAATGGTAAATCACCATTATCTTGTGCATCAATAAATTCATTAATGCTATATGCAATATCCTCAATAACAGCAACAGTTCTGCCTTTTGAAACTTCCTTTCCTGCTGCATAATCACGTTTTCCGTAACGTTCTGCAAGCATTGCATTGTTAAAATAGAAGAAGTTACCATCATAAGCAACAATTCTATTTTCCATCTTCTTTTTTACTTCTCCTGTTTCTGAATCTACAACCTCAACTTCAACATCACCATAAATAGGCTCTGCTTCCATACCCATATCAATAGCATACTTAAAGTCAAAGTTATTTTCTGTGTCATAAATAACAGGGATAAGACCTTGTTTTTGTGCTGCAACAACCGCATGGTTTACTAATGTTGATTTACCCGTATTTGAGTGGCCAACAATTGTTGTTACATAGCCTTGTGGAATACCAGGCAACTTTAATGCCTCCTTATATGCTTGTGGCATATCAAGCCATTCCATAACCTTATCAGCATTACTTGATTCCTTTGATGGGGTAAGCCCCATTTTTGCTTTAAAATCAGACAATGATGCTGTTTTTACCTCTTTTTTCTTTAATGGTTGTCCTGCCATATTATTAAAATTTTTTAAAAATTATCTTTTATTATTTAAGTATTGTTGTTCAATTTCTTCAACAATTTCTATCGCTGACGGTGGTATATTATCATATGTATATATACATTCAAAAGCATTTGGTCCGTATGCAAAATCTACATTTTTAATTTGTTCAGTGTCAATTGCTAATAATGTATATGTTCCAAAATATTGTTTTACTTTTTTATTTTTACCTTCTTCAAAATGAAATTGTTTCATAAGAAACAAGCAATCATCTATACTTGGTTCATGGAGGAAAAAATAAACCCTATCAGGATATTTAAATTTTTTATTGTTTGTTTTTGGCGTAAGTCCATTTTGTAAAATTTTGCTCAGTTTAGATGTTTTGGTTAAATGATATATGTATTCTTCATCTTGTACTAAATCGTTAATCTTATTTTGATGTCTTGGTTCATACTGAACATATTTTAAGTTATCTCTTATTTTATAACAAGAAGGAAAATACCCACACATAGCCATGTCTTTATTTATATAATCTTCATTTTCTTCATCGTTAAAAAAGCCAATAATAAAAACATCTACATCATTTTCATTTTTTGTTAATATGATTGTGGCATAGTCACCATATTTTTTTTTGAGATAGTATTCTATTTTTTCAGGTGGATATGTTTTAAAGTATCCTTCCATTAGTGGATTATTTCTAAAATAATTATCTACGCATAAAGGGTTATCTACTGTTTTATGCAAATGAAACACCACGTCATGAATAATTTTTTTAATATCGTTCTCAGTTAATTTTACCATTTTATTCTTCATCAATTTCTGGGTTATTCCAATATTTATACCCAATTTTTTTGAAATAACATTTTCTACAATATGAAATATATCTGTCATCACCGCCAACCTCTACTTGGTCTCCATCTGTGGCAATCTCCTTATTAGCATTAACTCTTGCATTGAATATGGTTTTACTGCCACAAAAGCAACTTGACTTAATTTCTTCAAAACTATCTGCCAACTCAAATAATCTTTGTGAGCCAGGAAATAGTTTTGCCCTGAAATCGGTCCTTAGCCCATAGCAAATAACATTTATTCCAAAATTATCACAAATTGCAGCAAGTTGCTCTACTTGTTCAGGCGCCAAAAACTGCGCTTCATCAACGAGAATCCATCTAAGTGGCTTATCGCATGATGCAATAAGCATTGACTGCATATTGGAAATGATGCTATATATATCATTTTGTGGGGAAACACTTACACATTCTCTATCCCCTAACGCCCTTGAATGTATGACATCTTTTCCATCTCTTGTATCAATCTCGCTTTTTAAAATAACAAATGGTATGTTATGCTCTTGAAAATTGAATGCTGTTGATAGAAGTTGTAAACTTTTACCAGAACTCATTGTTCCATATTTAAATATCAATTTACCATGTTTACACATAATAAAAAAAATGAAAATTTATCACCCATATTTCTATGGGTGATGATTATTATTAAAATGGTAAATCTTCGCCATCGTCTGTATCGGCAACAATCATTTTAGAAAGTTTTTCGTCAATAACTGGTTCTTCACGAACCTTTCTATCAGCCTCGGCAATCTTATTTTCCTCTGCCTTTGCATTGTCCTTATGCTCCTTATCATATTCCTCCTTATCTACCCATTGATTCTTTGCTTTATCGAACCAAGGAACCCTCATTTCAGACACAAGTGATAGGAAGTCATAACTCTTTGGGGTGAACACATCTTGCCACCTCTTTGAGTCATAAATCCACCTTTTCATTTCATCGGCATCTGCTGAAAGAGGCGAAGGATTCTTAGCATCAATAATTTGAGGCGGTGGCGTTGGGTCTCCATCCTTGAATGTAATGGTTAAATCATAGCCATTGTAAATATCAAGAATATTCTCAATACCTTCCTTCTTTCTTTGATTGTAAAGATTGATAATTGAATGATATGGGTCTTGCTTGTCCATTCTCAAATTGAATTTCCAAAACTTAACTCCATCCGCTTCATTACCCCTTTCAATACAACGGGCAATAACAGATTCATGTGCAAGATTACTGTTTCCAATTTTCTTCCATTCTTCTTTTTTAACAGCGTCTGTTTCTGTTTTGCTTTTTTCATATGCAGCCTTACTCAATTCGCAATATGGGCAATCATATCCATATTTATCATGGTCAATGTCTGCATTCTTACTTAGACAAATGTAAGACTTAAAAGGCTTCTTGCCTGATTCTACCATCTCCTTAGGAACTTTTACATTGTGATAATGAACTTTCACAAAAGGATTTCCTGTCTCCAAATCCATTGGAAGTAGCCTAATGGTAATTGTTTTCTCGGTTTTACCCTCTTCAATACGTGTGTTAAGATAATTTTTTGTGTTAAAGTTTGCTCCGCCATTTCTCTGTGAACTGTCTGTGTCTTGTAATGTCTCAGGATTGACATTAGGGAGTTTAATTTCTTGTCCCATAATTAAAAAATTTTATTAAAAGTTATTATTAAAATTATCGCATGGTAGTAAACCATACATTGCAAATATACAAATTTAAGTTGCAAAAAGCAAAAATCTGGGGAAATTTTGCATTTCCCCATATGCTATTAATATCCAAACAAATCTCTTAATGAATCATGTTTATCATCTAGGGACTTATAGATAGAATTCCAATCTGAAATATTATCTATATCATCTTTTGTAATTTGATAAACAGGGTCATCAGCGCCATTATTATCATCTTCAGGACTATAATTTGAAGTTGCTTCTTTGTCCTTCCAATATTCATCTGGAGTGATATTAAAAGGATATGAGTTCTTAGCCCTTATTGACATTTTTTCAACAGGAGTTGGATTTCTCTTTTCAATCTCTGCCCTTAATGTTTCCATTCTTTCGTTACTTGAATCAATTTGTTTCTCAAAGCCATCAAGCATTCCGATTAAACGTTCAAACTTATCTGATAAAGCATCAATCTTCTTTTCTGTTTCTTCTTGTGAATTAGTTAAATCATCAACATCAATAACCTCTTCTTCTTCCTGATTTGGGTCTGTTTCGGGCGTAGCGCCAAGTTGCTCTTGTTCGCCTCCCTGTGGGTTAAATCCTTGTGGCAGCTGTGCTTCTCCACCATCCATAGATGGGTCTCCACCCATTCCTGCATTCATATCGCCTCCCATTGAAGGGTTAGCGCCATTCATTGGGTCGTTTTGATTTTCTTCTCCCGCCTCAGCCATTATATTAGTAGAACCAAGTGTTGAATATTCAACTAATCTGCGAAAATTTTTATAATTTTCACATAAAACTTTATTATTAAGTAATTCTTTTTTCATGCTAGTCGTTAAGTACTTGTCTGTTATCTTCTGTAAGAACAATCTTTGAAGATTCTGTTCTTTCAATAAGGCCTTTGTCTTTCTTTATAACCTTTACTTCCTGTGGGTTGCTAAGATTCTGTGCTAATGCTTCTGCTCTTTCAATTCCTTCAAGTGTCATATCTTCTTCATTTTTTTTCTTGTTATTTTTCTTTTCCGTTGTCTTTTTTTCAGCAACAGTATTAACAACAGGCTCTGCCTTTGCAGGCACAACCTTATTTCTTGTCTTAATAAATTTTGCTATTTGCTTAATTGCCATAGTTTCATATTTTACTATAAATAGTATTTAAAATTTAAAAAACGCATTGTTTAAGAAAATATGTAAGGAATAAGATAGATGTTGTCTTTAAAAAACAACTTTGCATTTGTATCTTTTAAGTCATTATCATTTGCTACTTTAACAAATTTATTGTTGTATAAAGTAGAAAATATTTTCTTAACATCCCCTCCAATATAGTCAACGTCACGCAAAGAAATTGATACCACTGTATTAGTCCCATCAATATAAATATAAAGCATATTGTTAAATGAAAATATAGTTTTATGCCTTGTATCTTTTAATAGTGCATAAAAACTCTTTTTTTTATCATTTTTTGCTGTTAAAATATTGAAAAACTTATACTTAACATTATTAGACACAATTGACATTGCTTTTCTCTTGAAATTCTGCACATCAACTTCCATGACATTTCTTCTCTCCCTCTTTCCAAATGTCCAATAGATGTTGTCTTTTACTTTTTTATCCAATATGTTAATATCTCCATATAACGACTTGACGGAATCCCAACCTATTATTAAAGTAGGAATTCCATCAATAATTTTTTTTTCATCATCAACAACGTTGAAAAATGGTTCTATATCAAGTTTTGATTTTGTATATATGTTTGCAAGATAATTCATCAATTAAGTTTTTGCAAATATACAAACTTTCTACTTAAAATCAAAATGGCGCTTGTAAATCCGTTATAATTCTCTTTGCTCGACCAATGTCTTCCCCACCAAATCTAAAAATAAAAATGTCGTTTGGTTTTTTACCCTTCTCGCAATATGGCCATGCACTGTACTGCTTAAAATCACTAACCCATGCTCCGTTTCCGTTATTTGCCAAATCATTCCACATGCAAATATGCCCATATTTTCCATGAGCCATTACAGCTATATCGCCTCTTTGACAAATCTTCTTTGACTTTTCTAGTATTTGCCCCTTATATTCTTCACACTCAGAGCCTATTAAATCTTTTGCAAGAATTGTATCAATCTCAAAAAACTTATTATTTGGAAGCCAATTTATATAATCAACAGCAGCATCTGGTGCTCCCTTAGTGCTAACGCCACCTGCTTGAATATATCTTCTAACAAACCCAGCGCAGTTTCCACATCCATGTACTTTTGTCATTGCAGCCCATGCCACTTCACCATCTTTGTTGTGTCCTGCTTCTAATGTTGTTTTCATAGATTCGTACATTGACATTATTGCATCGTCACAACTGAATCTACCACCATTTCTACTAAACTTTTCTGCTATTGCTTCTTCTGATAATTCTGTAAATGAGTTTACATAAGGATAAATATAATTTCCTTCTGTTCTTAAATACCCATTTTGACTTCCTTCATAGTCAATCAACAATGCGGCTCCATTAGGGTCAAGCAATATTGCAGACCCATTAACTAATGGTGTAGCATTTTTATTTTGGCGAACACCCGTGAACTTTGTTGTCATATCTCCAGCCCTAATGTTATGTTCAACCTTTGTAATCATATATGCTCCCCTGAACATTGGTATGTTATTCAATTGAAAATACATCATTGGAACTATTTGTGAATTACCAATCATTTCAACATCACATGTATATGAATAGTTTGAATAAATTCTATACAAATCCTGCCCATACATTGTCAATTCTCTTGGCCCATCACCACTTTTATTTGCAAGCATCATCGTTGTTGCAATAGATGCTTCTGTTTGCATAGGGTTATTCATGCTAACATTAATTGACTTGAAATAACTCTGATTTTGCACTGCATATGTTACACCAAATGAAGGTATTGTATTTTTACCAACTTCACTTAACGCTGTTGGTAGTATGCTGCTTTTTTCACCATTTATATCAGCAATATCAAATGAGTCATCAGTATAATCGTATTGCCCTGCATCATCTCTAATATCAAGATGTTCTGAAGGCTTGTATGTGTACATACAGATATACGTTTGTCCATCACTCATACCATTTCCACTTGTATATTTTGAAAATGGTATTGCATCAAACATTTTTTCAATTTTTCCCTTGTCATTTGGGTCAAGACCGTACATTAAAGGCAAAGACTTGAAGTATACGCCCATTTTTTCACAATTTTCTGACAAAAACTGATGAACGCTTAAAATATTATACTGCGTTTGTGTTTGTGTTTCCTTAATGGAGCCATCTGGCATAAACTTATCAATCAACGCTAATGTAGATTCAATGCTCGGTATAAGCCTATAGCCGATATTATTGTAATAACTGTCAATGTATTTGAAATTTTTAAAATCACTACCTTCTTCGTCTAAGTACCATTTCTTTTGGTCTGCTCCACAGAACCATTTATCATAAAGGCTCTTAAGAATTAAATACGTTGATAGCATTAAATCTTTATCATTAATAATATCAGTACCATCAGCATAATTTGCTTCAGTGGTTAACATTGCAACATCATTCTCTTTTGGGTATTTATCTTTCAAAATATCAACAAATTTTTTAAATGTTGCTTTAAAATTATCTTCTGAAACATTTGCCAATCTTGATGCCTTACCTTTTTGTAACTTCAATGGTGTCTCATCAACAACAGTTTCAACATCTGTTAAAGTTTCAAGCATTAATTTTATATACTCTTCACTATCCGCATACCCACCGACTTTTGTATTTACGCCATCAACTTTACTTTCTTTTGGCTTTTTATTATTAACATGAAAAAGAATCTCTGCAAATTCTTGATTTGCCCATCTTTTAAAATATTGCTTTAATGCAATTTTTCTACCATCTGTGCAACCCCAACCACTAAATTTTAAATAGTCATCATTACTTCCTTTTTTAACAAAACTTAAAGTATTATCTTCCTTTGTTATATATATTTCGTCACGAGCAGCATTTTCATATAACCCTTTTAAATCTATAGGGTCAACTCCGCCATTATTATCATCCATACTATCATATCTCCACCAATATGCGCCTTCCCTTAAGAGTAAAGACCTCAATGTTGTTCCATTGTTAATGATATATGAGCCATCTTCAAATATTTTTGTTCTTATAGGAAGGCTCATTAAGAATAAATACGCTTGTCCTAATATATTATCTTTATTAGACTTAAATATTTCATTATCAAACACAGACTTTTGAAAATCTGAGTCTATTGCTGTTCCATCAAAGCCAATAACACGCAAATTATTTATTTTATCAGTTGGAACATCATTATTTAAAACCTGACTAACTGTATATGTCTTTTCGTCTGTTTTAAATATTTTACCATCTTTTATGTATGGCTCTACTTTATGTGAGGAACTTGTAAATACTGAGCCTTCATTTAAATCTCTCAATATCTTTTCTTTTACATTTCCATCCCCATCATCAGCATTCTTAATTTTTGTTATCAACTCATCAAAGTAATATCCGTTGTCTTCTCTTTTAAAATTTTGATTATTATTAGGGTCAAAAGCCCCATCCTTAATCATAGCATATTTTTTTGAATTTTTAACAACATCATTTTCTAAATCTTTTTTAATTGCGTTAACATCAAATTCTCCAATTGGCAAATACTGAACGCTTCCATCATCATTGGTTAGCCAATCAAATATAATATTATTCTTTGAATCCTTTTTATAAAGCGTTTTCTTTCCATTAATTTCCCACAAATTCTGACCTTTTTTCATTGTTTCTGTTATATCCCAGTGAAACAATGTATTCCTAATATTTTCTGTAATTTTTGGAACTGCTTTTTTAAGGTTTGAGGCTTCCATTTGTGCAAAATATTTCATTTCAGCATTTGAATTGAACTGAAAGGTTTTAGCATAATAATACCACCTCAAAAAGAATGTTAAAATTATTTGATTGGTTCTATCAGTATCCTCTCGTCCTGATTTTTGTACACATTGGTATGGGTTAAAATCAAGATTGAAAAAGTCATATAGCGTAAGAGGAACAAGATTATCAATGTTTGGCGATGTTGGTCCTTGTGCTTCTCGTGCCTGTTCTATTGCCTCGTTAACCCTTTTTGCTTCCTCAGAATAAAATTTTGCAGCATTTAGCAATTTTATTACAAATTGCATTTCAGGCATTTTCATATTTTCATCATCAAATTCCCACGGGCCAACAGTACGGTTTACTTTTGTTCCATCTTCTTCTATAACCTCTTTTACGAACAATGGGAAAGGTGGAACTTGTTTATCTGATTGCTTTGTTGAATTTGTTGGATTGTCTGGCCCTACGATTCTAAAGTCTGTTTGCTCATTAGAAGAAAAGCCAAAAGCTCCTGGGTTTCTCTTCTTTCCTTCCATGTCTGTTCTAATATCATTCAACATACTATAATATTCTTTCACAAATGTTTCCATATGTGCAAAAGTCATATCAAAAATGTTTTTAATTGATGGATTGAAGCCTAAAATTTGTGATAAAGCATTAAGTCTCTCTTCTTTAAGTTTTATTTCAAAATTTCTATTCGTCCTTTCATACTCCTTATCTTGCCCGTCAAGGTATTCACTAAAATCAGTGCATAGGTAAAATGCTATTGTATATACTCCGCCTTTATTGTTTCCTAAATAACTTTTAAGTTTATTAGTATATTCGCCTGTTCTAATAGTTTCAAAAATATATTTTCCTTTTTCGCCAACAGCATTTTCAGCCTTTTTAACATCTTCAGCACTTGCATTAATTACAAGAAATCTTGAATTTGCCTCCATATGATAAAACTCAATTCCGCTCCCATCTTTAACTGCCTCATTATACAACCATGGGCGTAAATATTTTTCACTTTTTTTGTTTCCAATTAAACTAAATAATGGAGCAAGAGTTCTCTTTAAACTACCTGAGTCATTTTCACTATAATTTGCATCACAGTAAGCCTCAACTCTTCCCTGAAGGTCTATTACCTGTTTTGCAAGTTCAGTTGTATCCTTACTGCTAAGCATATAATAAAAGCAACCGTTTTTATCTCCAGCTTTAGAAAATCCAAGATTGTTAAAAGCGATTTTTATCTGATTTAGTGCTGTTTTCTTTTTAGCAATTTCATTCATATTAAGTGCTGTCTCTGTTGATGCAACTATTTTATCAAGTTGTGCGTTAGCGCGAGAAACAGCCAACTTAAACTCAGGAAATGTCATCATTCTCCTTGTAGGCATTTCTACGCCATCTTTTGTTTCTATATGATACACGAAATGTTTAGATGATGACCAAGAAGAGCCATACTTTGAATCAATTGTTCTCCCTATATATGGGGCAACTGCAAGATATGTCATAGGTATATCAGTATAAACACCAAACATATACCCAATAAACTGTGCAACACATTCAAAATTTCCCGTATTTGAATTAAAACTTGCCTTAAAATCTTTAACTGCAAGATTATATGTTGCAGCCATTCCATAAAAACCTTTTACCGTTAATTTGAAAACTGGATATGGAAAAGAAAACAACGCTTTAAAGAAAGAGCCACCACTTAATTGAGTTATTTCTTTTGTTCCATTTGAAAGTTCCGTTCTATAAGCATATTCTTGCGGCATCATTAAAGATGCACCCCTAACATCCACAAAATTAATTGTTACTGTTGGGAAAAACCATGAATCATATGTTATATTAATGCTTGAAATTCCAAGACATTCTTTATTTCCTCTCCCAACATTTGATGCTGAAACATCTGTATAATTTGTAGTCAAGTAGCCCTGCTGTCCATCGCCACCGCCTGAACCTCCAAAGAACGAAATAGTACCATTGTCCGATGAAAAATATAAAATTTTCTTGAAATTAGGGTCTCCACAAGAATCTCTGCTTGGTATTTCCACTTGAAGGTCCACAGCCATACTGTAATCTTCGTATGGTTGTGGTATTGCATTTGATGGTTTATCTGTATTTAAATTGTTGGGCTCAATATAAATAAATTTCCCTATTTCTTTTGCTTTTGGCATATTAGTTTAATTCGTAATATTTTCTTATTGATAATTCGTATGAATCTATTGATACATTCAACGGATATGGTATTCTTAATTCAGCGCCATCTGGGATTTCAAACTCCATTGACCCGTATTCAGGATTTGCTTGCATTATAAGCCACCCATAATTAGGGTCATTATAATACTTATATGATAATAAGTCAAGCCTTGTTTCATTTTTCTTGTACAATTCAAAAAAGTCACTATCTTTTGGCTCTATTTTACCAAATGGAACGATTTTGAAATCTCCATTTTCTCTGAACAATGTATATCTATCATATGTTGCCATAATTACTCTGGATTAAATTCTGTATGTCTTGTTTTTTCTTCATCGGCTATAAAACTTGAGTTCCACGCCTCTGATTTTTGTGACTGTTTATCATTAATTTGTATTGGCGTTTTTCTATAATCTGACTTTCTATCATAAACACTTGTGTTTGCAAAGAAGTTTGAAGAAACAGCATTTTGTAATCTTTCAATAGGGCCACTAAGGTCGCTACCTCCCAAAAATTTAAACCCTATTGTAACATTTGCAATCATTGGCTGTATTCCTATGCCCTCAGGGTTTAAGTCCCACTGTACTCCGCCGCCTCCATCGTAATTAATAGAAAGCGAATCAATTATTATTTTGGTATAGTAAAAATCACCAATTCTTAACACGCAAATAGGTGGTCTACCAAAAGATAAATTACCAGCGAAATTCGCTTGTTTTTTCCCGTTTCCATCTGTAGAACTAAAACTATTATCAGCAACAGAATATGTTGGCCCTTGTCTTGTACATTGATGTAAGAAAGTTAATCTTGCATTAAAGCCCTCAGGGGTGATTGAATGGAAGGCTGGGTCAAAATATTTTACCTTATCAACAATATTTTTCTTTATTAATGAATCCTGACTCCCAAGTTTTTTGAAGTAAAGATATTCATTATCAAAAGAACTTTCATCTGATATTTTTTCATATTCTACAATGTCTACAATTTGAGTTTCCCTCTTAATTTCTCTTCTGTACTTCTTTGGCATTTCAGCAACAATAACGGCTCCATCTAGTAATACAGGCTCTGATTCAGGCATTAAATCGCTTTTAACCGTAAACGAAATAATAACTTCTGCGCTTCTGCCCGCCTTTGCATCAAATGCATTAATAGATTTATTTGTGACTGGTACTGTTCTATTTCCGCCAAAACGAATATCATCTGGATTAAATATGTTATAACTTTTTAAAAGAGACATTACATAATTTGCACGTTTTGTTGATAGCCTTTTATTATCATCTTTTCCACCTGCGGTTGAAACATATCCGCCATGAGCCGATGCAAAGCCATTAACAGTAACTTTTATGTCATACTTATCTCTTATTTCTTGTGTAATAAGTTTCTTTAACTTGTTTTCGGCATCTTTAAAATTCATTATATTTTCTTTTATATTTTCTTCTGTATACCCTTCAAGTTGAAAAAATTGCTTTAAAATAGTTTTTTGTTCTTCATGCTCTTTATCATTACTTGTTAAAATGCCAACAAAATTATCATTTAGTCCAAATGATGCTATATCTTCATTATTGGTTTCTTTACCTCTCAAATTTTGGTTCACGGTTTGCTTATCAACATGATATTTAAATGTCACATACCTACCAACAATTTCTGGCATATTAATACAGCCATTTAAATGAAGACTATTTGATACTTCGTATCCCCCTGGCTTTTCACTATATCCATTGAAAAGATAATCTTCAATTACTCTTGGGTTATCAATGTAGTCTTCGCCAGATAAATTATTCGGAAAGAATACATAAAATCTCTTTTCGAAATTTTGATAAACCTCAGGAACAGGGTCAACAACAAGCCTTGTCTCATCCTTTAATGGTGGTACTGGTTCTTCGGCTAACCTCTCAATATCATTGTTAACAATCTTTCTATTATACACAGGAATCATTGTTTCTTCATCAACTTCTAATTCCCCACAGCCAGCAAAAAATCTTAACAATTCTTCTTCTTTATCTTTTGTGCTTTCTGTAACATTTGCCCATTTATCAACTATTGAAGGATGGTCAATAAGAATTGTAAAGTCTAACGTGCCACTTCTTTCTGTGTTTTTATATGTATATATTTGCTCCCCACGGCCAATAAAATCATTTCCTTCCCAATTAACGCCAACATTTTCGTTAAATTTTAAGTTATATGGAGGAAACCACATAATTCTACCGCCAAGTGGACCTTGTTGCTCTTTTGTTAAAACAGGTTTTCCAGTGTCATCTACCTTTGCATTAACATTAATATCTTTCCATGCAAGATTTTCGATTGAAAACATGCATCTTTTTATCAAATCACTTTGGTCTATGTTACTTTCTTTGTTTTCGTTCCTATTAAATGTATCATATGGAGCAATAAGTGGTAATCCATTATCTTGCAATGACGACATATCACTTAATCTTTGATGCCCACTGTTTGGCCTTAACCCTTCTTTAAATTTACTCTGAGTTTCTTCTATTGTTTTGAACCCAGCACTTGTTACGAATGGTCTTATTCTATCAGACATTTTTGAATATTGGTGATGTGAAGTCCATACACGACAATATGGGTTATCGTAGCCGTTGTGAATTGTAGGCGTAAGTTTTCTTAGGTTTCTACCTCTTGAAAGCCCATACAAAGAATCAACTGCCGTTTCAATCTCATTGGTGTCTTGCGCCTTTGTATGAAATCTGTTAATTAATGAGCCAATTTTTCCATTTCTAAATAGTTCATTTGTTTTACCAAGCAAACCTTGTGGGGAATTTAACTCTGTTATTACTGTACCTTCACTGTAATTATCATTTGGACCTTCACCTTGCCCTATTGAAAGGTAGTGACTGTCATTTTCGCTTCTTTCATCATATAAAGAATACATATGTCTAGCAGTCTTTTGTGAATCAGACACTTTGTTAGGCCATTGTGACCTAAACGTTTCGCCAAATTCTTGAGTATCAATAATTTGGTCAATTGACTTGCCTCTATTTAGTAAAAATGCTTGCCCAAAAGGATATACTGAGAAAGTATTATTAGATATATTTGAATCATCTAATGAATAATAATCATCATCTGAAATATCAACAAATTTAGAATTTGACAAACATTTATGAATAAGATTTTCAATATTTGTTCTTGTTTGTGTACTTAATTTATTTTCAAACTTGTTGTTTTCATTAAGTAAATCTTCATCTACTAAATGTCCTGTATTAATAAATAAATCTTTTACTAATTGAACAATCCTATTTTTTATACCACTAACATCAAATGTTCCACCATAAGTGTTTCCATCACCAATAGAATATACATATTTAAATTTACGGTCTTCTAAATTTGAACCTGCATAGAATGCATTATCATCGCTAAATGAACTACCGCCATTTCTAAATTCTATGTGACGAGCAATTTTTAATGCGGAATCCATATTTGTCTTCAAATCAGTATTTGGCAAATCCGAATAACCTTCATTATAGGTAAATCCAGATAAACCACCAACATCATCAAGAAAAACAATTTGCCTTCCTAATTTTTCATATACATTATATCTCTCACCGATATATGGGCTACCAGCAACGCTTTTTGCATTTTCATATTTTTCATAACGCCTTTTTAATGGATTCTTTATCAAATTAGCATCCTTAAACACCCTGCATTTATAAAATAAGGTGTTTCCATTCGTCATATTAAGGAAGTCATAAACTTGCCTTGTAAACAACTGTCCCTGCCCAACAGTATATTGTGTTGGGTCAACATTTGTTGATGCTAATGATGCATATACTTTTGCCATATATTTAATATAATCTTTTTATTTTAATAATTCAATATTTTAAGCGTCTGGCCTGTTGATAACATTTGCGCCATGAATATTTATGTTCATTTGCTTTGTTATAAGTTTCGTAATTTCTGAAATAAACTGAGGATTCTTAAGTAAATCAGCAGTAAGTTCTGCCTTTTGCCCATTTGCCCCTTCTAACTTAATGCTTCCGCTTACGTTAACATTAATAGGGTCAACTGTTATCTTATCAACGCCAAATGATTGACCTCCAAGTTTTCCACCTGTTTGGTTAATAATAATAGAACCACCTGTTTCCATCTTTCTTGGCTTAATAATACCCCCATTGCCCATGCTATTAATTGCATTAAGCGTATTTTGATACTTTTTAGCAGACCTCTTATTTACAACAAATTCGCCCCCTTCAACCTCTATATTAGAACCAAGTATAGGCATTCCACCTTGTGCATGTGATGGGCCGTTAAGCATTCCTCCATTAGCCATGCTTGATTTTCCAGTTGCTATATTATCATTTGTTGTAATTTCAATTGAATTTGCTGTAACAATTTGCTTATCAATATTTGCTTGTTGCTCCTTAATCTGCTTAATGTCTTTTGCGGTATCAAGGTCATTATTTGCTTTAAGTTTCTGTTCAAGTTTACTTCCTGCTACAACTTTTCCTTGTGATATTTTTCTTAATTGTGATACACTGTAATCTCCTGAAAGCATCCCACCAAGGCCAAACTCTTCTGCCTTTCTTGCTCTACGTTTTTGATTGGCAAAGCCACCTCCAACCCATTTTCCAATAGCATCGCCAGTCATGCCGCCAAGAGCAGCGCCTATTGCTGTTCCAATACCTGGTGCAATCATAGACCCAAGTGCACCTCCAAGAACAGCACCAAATCCCCCGCCAACTGCGCTTCCTGCTGTTCTACCGTATTTTCTCCAATTTCTACTCTTACCTTTGGCGTTCTTTCCGTAATCTTTTCCGCCTTTTCCAAACTCATCAATGCCTGTTAATACTCCAGAAATAGCACCAGAAGCAATTCCTCCGCCAACTTTTAGAATTTTTCCACCATTTTTAGCAAGCCCAATTCCTACTTTTTGTATTCCTTGTCCTCCCTTTGTAAATATGTTTCCAAGTGTATTATACCCAGCTTTAGTTAAAGATTTTCCAGCATTCTTAACAACCCTAGCAGATTTTAAGACTCCACCACCAGCTGACCTGGCAGCACTTTCCCACACATTTTTGAAACCTCCACCACTTGTTGGCTTTGTGGTAGTTCCTAACACCCTTCTTCCTGCTCCGCCTGAACGCCCATTAATCAACTTGCCGCCGCCTCTTAACATTGATAAAGCAGCATTACCAAGTCCTAATGCTATAACAGCATTTAGTATTAATCCAAGTAGCCTATTACTTTCTCCAACATGTTCAACAATGTTTTTGGCTTTTACTCCCCATCCACGTCTCTCTATTATTGCTGCTTTTGTGTTTTCATATTGCTTCTTAGTTCCTTGCATCACATCATCCCATCCACGAAGTGTTGTTGCAATATCTTTGATATCGTCACTTTCTGATTGGGTTTGCTGCTTTATCATTTCTAACTCTGTCTTAGATAATGATTTCTCTGCAAGATTAACCTCTTGTTTTTTACCACTACTATCTACATATGAAACAGTTGCCTTACCATTTTGTACCGTTGCAATATTTTTAAGCAATTCTTGTTCATCCTCAGTATAACCTTTGTTAGCAATTTGGCCTCCAATGAACTTTTGTCTTCCCTTAGCCATGGTTGTTTCCATAACTTGGTCATAACTCATACCCATAGCCTCTGCTGCAACTTTAATGCGCTGCTTGTCAAATGCTGAAATTGCCATTTCTCCCTTCTGTGCATCAAAATTTCCAAGCCCGCCAATCATTTTTTCAAAACGGTCTTGTAGTCCTTCCATATCAGTAAGAGCCTCATTCATCATGCCCATAGGGTCAGAGAATTGAGCAAATGAGCCGCCTAAAACTTGTAACTGTGCGCCTGTGTTAATAGCGCCTTCAACGGTGCTTACTTTATCAGCAAAAGAAGCAACCTGTTGCATGTCAAGTTTCATTGCAGTTGCTTTCTTTGCCATGCTTTCTAAGCCCTTAATACCATTCTTAAAAGTATAGTTTTGAGCAAGTTTTATATTATTTGCAACATTTTTTGAATATTTGTCAAATGAAATGCCATATTTGCCTGCTTCCTTAAACATTTTTCCTGCCTTATTAGCAGCATCTGTATAAGAAAGACCAAAATTTTCAAGTTTTGCAGCAAAATCTCCGCCACCTTCTCCCATAACACGGAACATTGCAGCCATGTTTTCTTGGTCAGAAGCGGAAATTTGTATATTTCTGCCTATTGTATTTGAATAGGTTTCTTGTAAGCCAATAAGTTCATCTGCTGATACATTGTATTTAGCACCGAATCTGCCTTTTTGTACTGCTTGTATTGCGCCTTTTCTTAAACGCTCCATTCCAACAGCGCCCGTACCAACAGATTTTGCGAACTTAGATGCTGCTTGGTCTATTTTACCCCAAACATCAAGAAAGTCTTTACCAATTCTAAAAGCCTCGGTTGCACCACGCTTAATATCAGCCCATCCCTGCTTGCGCATCCTTGCTGCTTGTTCTTCTGTATTTGCGGCTTTTGCAAGTTCCTTTGTTTTTGCTCGCAAAACAGGTGTGATTTCTTCACGTAGCTCTTTTTCTTTTTTTATTAGCTCCAAGAGGTCATCTTGATAGTTTTTCTTTGTTTCTAGATTCTTTATGGCGTTATCGTCCTTATTTGCAATTGCATCATAAAATTCTCCTAATTCTTCTTCTGTTAAACTTCTTTTAAATTCTTCTATTTTTTCTTTTAATTCATCATATTTTTCTAATGCTTTTTCAAATGTTTTTTCGCTATTTGCGCCAAGTAGGTTTTTAAAAAAAGCATCACTAGAAGAAGATAAACTTCTTTGTAAATCTATTTTTGCTTTGCTAAATTCTTCTTCGGCGTCTTTAAGTTCACCTTTTAATGTTTCAAGTCTTGCTTTATCTCCCTGTAGTTCACCAAATAATTTTCCTTTAACCGTTGTATAGTTTGACAAAACGGCTGAAGCCTCTTTTATATTTCTTTTAAGTTCTTCTATATCTTTTGAATTGTTTCCTGAAAAAGCGCCACTATTTGAGTTCCACCCAGCATCTTTTAGGGCAGAAAGAAAATCAGCCTGACTTGGTGTTATACCATTACTTAAATCTTTTAATATGTCTTGAAGAGTTTTAGCCATAAATTACAATGTATATTATTCTAATATAAATATCTGTTAATTATTTTCTAATTAATAAAAAGTGGTCAATTTGTTAAAATTGACCACCTCTAACTTTTGCATTTGCTTGCTCCATTCTCGCAAATTCATTAATATCGCCAGAATAAGTATTTGTGTTACTATTTTTACTTTCAGTTTTTGCTGCTGAATTTGCTTCTTGCTCGTAATTATGCTTTTGAATATAATACCTTCTATCTTGAATTGGCATTGACATTACTGTTTCCATTGGTATTCCAATGTGTTTAAACATGCCCCAAATTTCATCTTTCAGTATTCGTTCATAATCACTCGGCAACATTGAGAAATACATATTGGTCAAGTTGCAGAAACACATTCATGGAGCCACCTCCAAGACTCTCAGGTTTTTGTATTTCAATATTGTAATCAACACCTGGCTCATTTTCGTTAATATACTTTCTAATAGCCCTTGCATCTTTGACATTCATATTATGTACAAAATCCCTGATATATTTCTTATCAGTAACACCATCAATTGACATAATTTGAAGAATAAGCCTGTTTGTAATTGAATGCGTGAAATCGGCTGAATTTTCATCATCAATGCCTTCTTGCCATGTATCAATTGCTCTTATGGCTGTTCTTACCTTAGCCTTACTTTCATTTGAAAGTTCTTTTTCAGCGTCAATAAATTCGTCAAGTTCATCAACAATCTCTTTAAGTCTATTTTTCTTGAGTTTATCTTCTTCGATATTATCCAATCTTTCAAGAGTCTTCACATCATTGTGAGTCAAAAATTTAAACTTAACTTCTTTCTTTGACACAGGAAGTGTGAAATCAAACCATCCATTCATATCCCCTTTAAGTTTAAACTCCTTGAACTTGAGTTTTGAAAGGTCAATTGTTGTATCAAATTCAACACCCGTTGCATTGTCCCTTGCTGTAATAGGGTATTCATTTCCATATCCTGATGCTCTCAAGAAAAGAATAATAGCCTCTCTATCTCCGTCAATCAACTCGCCAGTGTCAATTGTATCATTAAGAACTTTTTCTTTAAGAATAAAATCAAGAACTTTATTGTCATTATATAGATTTGGCGATATAATGATATTTTCATCATATGCTGTTAAATATGCAACAGGTAATTTTCCTGTTTTATGTGCATAGCATTCTCCGCCTGAAGGTAAAGGGATAACATCAAAAGATGCAGAAGGATTAAAAGCATTTTTATTAGGCAAATAATCTTTTTCGATTATTGTTTCTGTTGGCTCTGGTACTTTTTCCATCTTTGGTCTCTCTTTAGATTCTGCACTCAACATATCAATAATATCACCACCTGTTGATTTTGAACTTGATTTTGTTGTTTTCTTTCTTTTTCTTAGTTCATCAGGGTCTCCACCAAACATTTGATACTTGCCAATAAGTTCTTCCTGCATCTGTTCTATAAGTTGAACTTCTGCATCTATTGCATCCTGTGGATATTTCTTATTTCCATTTTCGTCCACAGCAGTTTTCATCCTTTTTACAGTATCCTTTTTTGTCTTCTCATACATATCATATGAGGTCTTAATAACCTTTAATTGGTTTAAGTTGTCTTGTTCTGTTATAGGCATTTTACTATAAATTTATTTTCTTATATCTTCTAATGTTTCATTAATAATTTTATTAAATAATGGTTTTCTTGCCATCTCATCAAGAGGGTTAAATGTATAAAAACTAATGACTTTTCCAATTTTTGTTCTAAGCCTCTGTAAAGCATTTTCCCCAATGTTAATCAATTGTTCACATGTTAATCCAAGTTTTTTACATACTTCGTTTGCTTTATATTTACTTTTGTTTTTCAAAAATCGTTTTTTAAAAAACCTAATTCCATTTTCAAGATTTTCTAAATAAACTCTTGTTTTTGAATCTTCGTATTTATCATAAACAAAAAAACTTTTTAACCCCTGTAATTCTCCTTGAAGACCTTGAACTATTGCATCCTGTTCACTGTAATCTGATAAATAATAAACAATGCCAACATATTTTTCATAAACATCATTTGATTCCATCATTTTCAGCGCTGTCTCATAATTTGTTTTGCCATTTAGAAGTGGGTTATAATTTTCAATGTTTTTCAATCTCATTGCATATTGAAAACAATGTTCCAATTCATGAAAAATAGCATCTTTATTTTCAATATAAACCATTTTATCAACAACATAGTAAATATGAAGAACTATCATTGGTTTAAATGTATCTTTGTTTATAAGAAAACAATTTTTAACTCTATTTTTGGGTATTTTCAAAAAATTCTCAATACATTGATAATTTTTTCCTTGAGAAATTGTGCATAAAAATTTTACATCAACCCCAAACAAAGTTTTTGAAAATGTTATCTTGTAATTATTAACACCATAAGCCATATAATGGTCAGTAACAATCACTTCGTTAAACTTTATTTCTACTTCATTTAAAACTTCTTTTTCCGTATTAACAAGTTCAAGGTTAACACATTGTGCTTCAGTCACAAGTTTTGAAACCTCTTCCATTATAATACTTATTTCTTCACAAGGACCATTTTCTTTAGATAAGAACCCCATTATTCAATGCCTTTTTTTCTTATTATTTCTTTTTTCTTCTATTTTCAAAATTTCTTTAAGTTCTTCCATTACTTTAGCGCCATTATTGTTTATGTCACTTTCCCAAACTCTATAAAGAAGATAACCATGAGAAATGGCCCATTCGTTTTTAACCTCATCTACCCACTCGCTATGTTTTTGCATTCTGTTTTTATCCTCATAAACAAGGTCTTTTCCGTGCCAATAATCGCCATCTACCTCAATTAATATGCTACCAATCTTGAAGTCGTAAAAACGTTTTATATCTTTAGCCTCAAACTGTCGTTCATAAACAACACCCAATTTGTCTAAAAAGTTAGAAGCAAACCTATCTTCTAATTTTGAAGAGCCATACTTTGGTTTTTGCCTTGGCTTTTTTGCTTTTGGCTCGCTCTTCTTATATGTTTTCTTTATTATCTTTCTCTTTGGCTGCGCCATCTTTATCTTCTTTTAATTTGTGAATTTTTACTGTTGAGCCTGTTCCTTTTTCAATATATTCCACACCTTCTTTCATTTCTGAAATTTTTGGTATGTTGTTAACAAAAATTGGCTTACAACTATTATTTTCATCAAGCACGGATGATATTGATTTACTTTCAAAATATTTATCGGCTTTATTGGATATTTCGTTGCACCTTTTTGCCTTTTCTTTTAACGCTTTTTCTCTTTTTTCCAATTCTTGTTTTGCAAGGACGATATTTGATTCCACTTCACTTTGTGCAATAACCTCATTTAATTGTTCTTCTGAATATATTGAATATTCTTTTTCAATTTTACTTTGGTCAATCGCATGTTTTCCATTTAGGCCATATGCGCCACATAAGTCGAATTTTTTATAAATTTTTTCTGTCTTATATTTAAAATTAATATATATTGTTCTTGTTCCATCGTTCTTATATGAATACTCTTGGTCATTAAAATCAATAAGTGTAACATCTTTGAACACCTGAAAATCAATAAGTGTAACATCTTTGAACACCTCTGTGTATTCAACATCGCCATTTTTTGATAAATGCCTTAAAATAATTTCCTCTCCTTTAATTTTCTTGCTAAATAACTTTTCAAAAAAGTTATGCTTTAGCCTACCGCACAATTTTGCAATTTGATATTTTCCAACACTTTCTCTGATGGCAACTGTTATTGCTCTTGTCTTTCTATTAGCATAAAAAGAAACAACCTCATTCTCTTTAACATCAAAATAATCAGGCAATGTACACAAATAGTAAAAATTCATGAAAGGTTCATCAATTGAATATATATCCCTTAAATCATTAATATTTTTTGCATCATAAAGTTTTTTCATCTTTTTCGTAAATTTCATGCTTTTCTTTTTCATCTTTTTCGTAAATTTCATACTTTTTTTTCCCCTTTTCTGCTAAAGATAAATGCCCAGTTTTCCACTCAGTTAAAATAGAATTATTTAAACATTTAAGTTCGCCTTCCGTAAATTTCCTTTCAGAATAGTCAGCAGAATCAGGATTAACAACTTTTGAATCATAGTCCCTTTCCGTTGTCCTTTCAGTAAGTTTACCACCATTTAAATAATCAATATCTTTTTTAGAAAGTCCAATATGAACATGTGATTCTGGAATATCAACCATTTCATGCTTTCTCTTCCTATTTTTTTCAATCTCGCTATTAATTAATTCCTTGTTCAATGGAAGTCTATATCGCATATAATATTCAAATTCTTCATCAGTTAAAGATTGTAACTCTTTTAGCATGTCCTGTTTTTCTTCAAGTTCTTTTTCTAAAAGTTCCTTTGATGTTTTGTTTCCGCAATCTTCAATGTCTTTTTTGTACATTTTGATAGAATTCTCAACCTCTTTTATCTTATCTCCTTTTGTCATGACTTTTTAATTTTATTAAATTATTTAATAAATATTCGTTTTACATTTTTTAAAAAATGGATTATCTTTTAAATCTTCTATGTTTTTTCAAAATAAAATATAATCTTTTATAATAAAAATACAAAATTTGAAATTCAAGTAAAGAAAAAACGCTTTTATTCAACTATTTATATTAAAAATACATGTATTATGAAAAAAACTGAATTAAAAAAGAATATTAACGAGATTAAAAGACTTACTTCAGTATATCCAAAATCTATTAACGAGGCGTTGAATTTTAATCAACTTGAAAATGAAACAGACGAAGATATGCTAATGGATGATGAAGAACCAATTGAAGAGCCAAAACATATCGAAAATGACGAGCCAAGCATTGACGGGTTTATTGCAAATATGAGAAAAGAATCGCTTGGAATCATGAAGAAACTCGCTGATACCCCAGATGATGCTGTTTATCAATTCGCTAAGAAAATTTTCCAATTGGCTGATAAAGCACATGAAGACCAAAAAGAAGGAAAAGATATTAATGGGCAACCAAAACAGCAAATGCAGAATCGTCCTAACCCAAATATTTAAAATTGAATTTGGAAACAATAACAAAAGCCTGATGTTACTCATCAGGCTTTGTCCATTCATATTTTAACAAACCGCAATCCCATATTCTCGCAAGACCAATTTCTTTTACCATTTGTTTTTCTGTTAAATTCATAGGTAAATTATATCTTCTGTGTATTATTTTTTTTCTTAAATTAAATTTATGTATTCTTTCTTTAGGATTTGAAATATTAATATATCTATAATCTGGTGGTAAAATTTTTGTAAGTTTAAAACCAATTTTTGTATAAAAATTTTCTTTTGAATTACATGTCCATCTTCTATCGGCAAATGACTTAATTTTCAAAGGGTTATAATTTTTAATAAAGTAATTGAATAATTTTCCTCCAACACCTTGACATATATAATTAACATTTGTTGCAAATCTTGATAAAATCCACGACCCTTCTTGTTTTTCCCTTAAAAAGCACATAACTCCAATAAGTTCATCGCCATTAAAACAG
>ULMG01040567.1_pt1 | contig 63066 bp, 50 predicted proteins | sample 1951601 | NCBI WGS metagenome assembly ULMG01 (sample SAMEA4835545, study PRJEB28245) | human gut metagenome | biome: gut microbiome; material: fecal sample | place: Denmark | collected 2008
AGCCTTAAACAGATCTCCATCGATCACGATGTTAAAATCCGCATGTTGAAGCTGACACAGGCTTCTTGTAATGGATAAGCCGAGTCCGCTTCCCTCTGTATTTCTGGAACTGTCACCTCTTACAAAGCGTTCCATCAGTTCATCACTTGAAATATTCAGCGGTGCTTCTGATATGTTCTTGAACTCTATGCATACCTTTGCAGGCTCTTTGATACTCTTTTTAAGATCACGGATCACCGATCCATCTTCATCGGTTATATAAGTATTTACATATAACCGAGTCCCCGGCATTGTATATTTGAATGCATTATTTAACAGATTATCAAATACTCTCCAGAGGTGTCTGCCATCTGCTTCGATCCCTGCACGATCCTTTGCGAGATTCGTTACCAGCGTGATATTCTTCTGCATCAATTTGTCAATATATTCACCGGATGCCTGTTCTGCGATCATATTCGCATCCATGTTTACAAGCTCTACCTTTACATTTCCGGTCGATGCCTTAGAAGCATCCACAAGATCCACGATCAGTTTTTTTAACCTTGCTGACTGCCTTGCTATTACTTCTATATAAGAAGCCTCAGGTTCTTTTTCAATATCCTCCTTCTGAAGCAGATCGACATAGTTAATAATAGAAGTAAGCGGTGTCTTGATATCATGCGATACATTCGTGATAAGCTCCGTCTTCATCCGTTCACTTTTCATCCGGTCATCTACCGCAAGCTGGACACCTTCATTGATATGATTCAGATTCTCGCCATGTTCTTTGAACTTTCCAAACATGAATCTTGTATTTACCTTATGACCATACTCGCCCTTTGCAAGCTTGTCACCACCCTGGAAAAGCTCCTGCATCATACAGACAAATGCCATATAGGCAATTGCACAGATGATCTTCAACAGCATTAATACAATAAATCCAGCTTCATTTATATATACAGCATTAAAAACAAGCAATGCTACTATAATTTCAACGATCGTAATTACGATATACAAAAGGAACGCTTTTATTATAAATGGAACCTTGCTGAATACATACCGGAAAAATGCGGTTATCTTTCCCGATTTTCCAAACAACTTACGACCCAGTCTGACAATCCATGATGTATTAAGCAAATTCGACTGTTTGACTCTTGCGATCAGATTGTTGATCAGTAAAAGTCCGACCGTACAGATACAACCCAAACCGATCAGACATACAATAGTCTCAATATCATGTCCTGTAATACTGCTATCAATAAAATAATGAAGCCGGTCTGTACTGTTGTAACTATAATAAGCATATGATAAGGAATAACATATATTCTGTGCAAAAGCAATCAACAGACTTATCAAAACGACTATTCCAGCCAATATAATTTCAACCGGAACCTTTTCTGTTTTTCTTACAACACCGTCTTTACCGGATAATACCATACTTGTGATCATGAATATGATACACAAAACAAAATCAAGTCCAAAGAAGAGCAGGATTCTGTTCTTTCCCGAAGCAGCTTTGCTGATCGCCTGTAGGCTCTTATTCATACGTGAAGAAACGTCAGATGTGCCGTCGATATATAAATTACCGGAAGCATATATCGTAATATCGTCTCCTGCATAATTGCCAACGATTACGGTATATCCATCTTTTATGATCGGATAATACATATCATCCTCCGCATAATACTCGTACTGCTTTGTCGTTCCGTTTGCTGTGATCGCTATCTGATTTCTATTATAAGAAATCGTTACTCCCTCCGGCGTATTGTATGAACCGGAACTCTCTATTTCCTCCTCCATTGTTGTTGAATCTTCTGATGTTGCAGACTCTTCCGATATTCCTGAATTCTTGGTTTCGGCTTCCGTCTCTGCTTCCGTATCTGTGGTATTTTCCTCCAGATCACTCAGATCAATTCCATAATCATCAGACACCTCTGACCTGGAAAGAGCTGCTTCATCCGGCATACGCAGGTTAACATAATTATAATTGTTTCCTTCTTTTTCCACACCGATACTCTGTGCTTCCTTATAGGTATCATATCTCAGAATCTTTCCTGTAGGAATACCGGTCGTCGTACTGACAACTGCTTTCTCTCCTAAAACTCCATATACTAATGCTTTTTCCGGCAGATTATCTGTCTGCGCCAGCATAATGGAATTTGATTCACCCGTTTTTGAAGAATCCCAATCATCACCAACACTCACATACAGATCTGTTTTCGCATATCCATATGTTTTCTCCAAATCCTCTTTATAGGTACGATCATATTTATCAAATGCATTTTCCTTTTCCGACAACAGCATCAGAAAATCACTTGCATCGACAACATTATCATGATTCATATCCTTTTTCTGCAAAGCATCGGGATCGTATTCATAGTCTCCCCATTCATCATCACTGTAACTGATATCCAGAGTATTTCTAATATACTCGGCACCACGATTCACACAGGTAGTCAACATCTCGCTCTGATAATCCGCTTCCAGTTCTGCCCGCAGCTCCGATTCCGATCTGCCCTGAAATATTCCGGCTTCATACATATCAAGCAGTACATAACCCAATATAAATCCAACGCTACAGGTGATAAAAAATAACGTATAAATCAGTAATTTAAAAGGATTGTTATTTTTTAACTTATTCATGTTTCGCATTCTCCATTCCTGTCAGACTGTATAGAGGTTTACTGATATTCCATCTTATAACCTCTGCCCCAGATCACCTTGATATATCTTGGTTCTCCGGGATTGATCTCTATCTTTTCACGCAAATGACGGATATGGACAGCTACCGAACCTTCGGCTCCGAGCGGTGTTTCTTTCCAGACTTCCTTGTAAATATCTCTCGGTGAAAATACCTGTCCCGGATGTTCCATCAGAAGCCTTAAAATATCATATTCTGTCGGTGTCAGACTGACCAGTTCGCCATCGACCGTAACCTGTTTGGAATTATCATTCAACTCAATTCCCCCGATCACGATCGCATCTTTCTTGATTTGTCCGCTTCCAAGCTGCATATATCTTCGAAGCTGCGATTTCACTCTGGCGATCACCTCTACCGGATTAAACGGCTTGGTAATGTAATCATCTGCACCCACTTCCAGTCCAAGGATCTTATCTGTATCTTCACTCTTTGCGGTCAGAAGGATAACCGGCAGATTCGTCTCCTCGCGGATCTTTAACATCGCTGTGATCCCATCCATCTCCGGCATCATGATATCCATTAACACCAAATGGATGTCATGCTCTTTGATCTGCTCTAACGCTTCTTTTCCGTTGTAAGCTTCATAAATATTGTAGCCGGATGTTTTCAGGTAAATCTTTAAAGCTGATACGATATCTTTCTCATCATCGCAAATTAATATATTATACATTTTTCTCTCCTCGTCTGAAAATATAATCGTTGTCTGTATCTTTCCGGTACGTGTGCGCACCACGCATTCCTTTTTAGGATACAGCAAACCGCTGATATTTTCCATATCTTTCTTTGACGGTATCATTGTAAGGCTTTCTACCATTAAGATACAATTTGGGATATCCTTAAGATTTATTAAGATGTGTCTATAAATAACCGAACGATAGAAGTATGAAATGATATATCTTCATTTCGAAAATCTATCAAGCAAATTTTTGAATCAAAATGAAAGATACATTACATATTATTCCGTAAGACGCTTCCGCTCGTATCTTCGTGCAGCGGTACATAAAGTTGCAAAAGACGCAACTTAAGTACCGGCCTCAGATAATGCTTACTACATAATAGTAATGATATCTTTCATTTTTCCTTAAAGCATTGACACACAGATAGATTTTCCGCATGAAATATATCATTTCAGACTTCTATCTGTATATTGGTATGGCAATATACTTATTACACATTTGTTTTTACAAATCTAAATATCATTGTTAACCATGTGAAATATTAAAAGTTATAGATGTCAATTCTTGTCTTTGTTTTTTTTAGGTGATACACTTATTAGGCTTATTTAAGATTTTTCAAATGCATAGAATGCATAAAACACATAATGCACTATTAAAGTTTTTATAAAGGAGTTTGATACATATGACAAAGAAAGAGGTTCTGGAAATCCGGCATCAGTTTGCGCAGGCTACCTGTTCGATCGATAAGATCTGCGGCTGCTATGTGGATGGTGATAGACGTAAAATTGCGACAATGAAGGAAGCGTTTCTCTCTCTGCCGGAGGAGGAAGCTTTTAAATATTTTGAGATTTTTAAGAAGAACTTGTCCGGCTCGATCGGAAAGAATCTGATCACGATGCCGTTTCCCACAGATTCGGAATTTGACGGCGGTACGCAGGAATTTCTGTTAAAGCTGCGCAACAGCAAATTAGAGGATGATGAACTGATCGACCAGTTCTATGATAAGGTAATCGAGAATTATGACTATACCGGAAACTATCTGATCCTGCTGATCCATGATACATATGACGTACCCGGAAAGACCACAGACGGACTGACAATGGATGATGCCTCGGATGAGATCTACGAATACATCATGTGCTGTATCTGCCATGTTAATCTGTCAAAGGCAGGACTTAGTTATTTCGATTCGGAGAACACCTTCCACAACCGTATCCGTGACTGGATCGTGGATGTTCCCGATATCGGTTTCCTGTTCCCTGCATTTATCGACCGGACAGCCGATATCCATAATGTCCTCTACTATACGAAGAAGCCGGAGGAAATCCATGAGGAATTTATCCGCTATATTCTCGGAACGGGAATGCCTGTAACTGCCGGTAATCAGAAAGAGGCGTTCCAGACGATCATCACTGATACACTCGGAATGGACTGTGATTATGAAGTGATACGAAATATCCATGAGAATCTGAATGAAATGATCGAGGAACAAAAGGATAGTCCGGAACCACTGACCTTATCCAGGAATTCATTAAAGAATCTTCTGGAAACCTCGGGAGTATCCGAAGAAAAACTGCAGACCTTTGATGCAAACTTTGATCGCGCCGCTGCTGCTTCCGTGAACCAGCGTCCGGTTGCCGAAGGTTCCGAAGAGACGCTGCCTGCACCGGCTCCGGGAAAAGTACAGCTCTATGCAAATAATATCGCCAGTACAAAATCATTTGAAGTAAAGACTCCGGAGGTTGTGATCAAGGTCAATCCTGACCGCGCCGATCTCGTAGAGACCCGTGAGATCGATGGACGGAAATGTATCGTAATCGAGATCACAGATGAAGTATCCGTAAACGGAATTCCTGTAAAATATTAAAAAATGCCCCACTGATCATACAAATGCCTGTAAGCAGATATCTTCCTATGATCAGTGGGGTATATTTTTTTACACCTGTATCTCCACATGACTGCCGCCCTGATGATCCTTAGTAACCAGGATCTGGCGGTCGATACGATGCTTCAGCTCTTCCACATGAGATATGATACCAACCAGATGATCGGACTCGGACAACTCAGCCAGTACATTTAATGCCTGCTCCAGAATATCAGAATCCAGAGAGCCAAAGCCTTCATCGATAAATAATGTATCAATTCTTACACCTGCCGCATTTGCAGATACAATATCGGCAAGTCCAAGTGCCATAGACAGAGATGCTACAAATGCTTCCCCGCCGGACAGTGTTTTGACATCTCTTTCTTTTCCTGTCCTATGATCCAGCACGAACAAATCAAGCCCTCTGTTTCCTGCAGTCTTCTGTCCGCGTTTCAGCTCAAACTGGTTGCATACGATCTGGCGCAGTCTGTGATTCGCACTGTCTATAATGCGGTCAAAATAGACCTCCTGTATATAGGTTTCCAGCTTATAATTACCAAGTGCTGCCTGTGAAAGATCCTGAAGCTTACTGTATCTCTTATAGATATTCAGATATGCTCCATAATCCTTCTTTAATTTGCTGTATGCTGCCTTATTCTTAACTAATCGTTCCGCGATCGCATCATGCCTGATGGCAACACTGTTTTTCTTCTGGATCGAGCGTTCTATCTGCCCGGATATCTGTTCAAGCAGAACCGTTGATGCCGTACAGAAATGTGTATAACATTCTCCGTAGCCGCCTGCCTGCTTTTCCAGTTCCTGTTCATCTGCAAAATCATTTTCTTGATTGCTGTCAGGAAGCTTCTGTATCACACTTTCGTCATTTACAGATGTGTTCATTTCTCCACTGTCCGTTTCAAGTGCAGAAAGAACATCTTTCTCCAACTGCCATTCCTGTCTGTATTGCATATTCTGATCTTCTGCATCACGTTTCAAATTTGTTTCAAGTGCAGAGAGTTCCTTTGCAAGTTTATTATAAGTATCTCTTGCCTCTGTCTTCTTCCGGTTCACCTCGGCAATCTCATTTCTCACCTGTTGCAGTTGCTTCAGGATATCCGACTCATCCCCCCGGATCTCCTGTCGCATCTGTGCCGCGGCTGCCTGCTTTGCCGTGTAACTCCGGTCTGCCTCCTGATATTCCTCTGTTACCCGCACTTCCGTTTCTTCCAGTTCTTTTATCTGCAAACGAAGCTCGCCAAGCTGCCTTTTATGTTCCTGATAACTTCTGTGCTCTTTCTCAAGTGTCCGCAGTCTGGCTTCTGTTTCCTCTGTCCTTTTCTCCCAGATTACATGCAGTTTTCTGACCTCATCTATCAGAACATCAGCCTGTGCTGTCTGATCCGGTAGGGTAAAGGCTGCCATCTCCATAACCGCTGCTGTTGTCTGATTCCGTTTTTCTTCCAGACGACCATTCAGGCTTCCAAGCTCATTTTCTTTTCGTCTGAATGAAGCATCCGCCTGATCAAATGCAGCACGAAGCTTCTTTACCATTTCTTCTGTTACAACAGCTCCGTCACAATGTGCCTTTTCCGGATGTGTCTTACTTCCACAGACCGGACACGGTGTTCCCTCCTGTAGGTTCGCTGCCAGTTCTCCACAGATCTGATCATTCCGATTTCTGATAGCTTCCTCGTAATTCGCATTTGCCTGATTCCGCTTCTCAAATGCACTCCGGTTATCAACCACCATCTGCTGTTTCTTAATTTCCAGATGATCAATCTCCAGACATTCTTTTTCAAGCTCCTGTAACCGCTGCATACGTTCTGCAATCTGCTTCTTTTCTGTCTGAACCTTCTCAAGCTTCACCTGTGAAGTGTCACCCGGATTCACGATCTGTTCCAGCTCCTCGGTCTGCTTCTGAAGTTTCTTCTTTGTTGCAAGAATATCCTGTCTTTTCTTTCCTGCCTGATGGCATACCTGCTCCACAAGCAGCAGTTCTTTCTCCATCTCATTTAACCGCACAAAAGAATCTGCCTGTTTCTGAAGCTCCGCCTGTCTCAGCATAAGCGGTTCTGTAGACTGTGCTTCCATACTATGATTCTGTGCTTCTGCACTGACAAATTCCTGCTTCACCTGTCTGTATGCATCGAGATGTGCCACATAGCCATCATAGGTCTGACCAATGATTCTCTTATTTTTCTCGATTGCTGTATACCAGTTGTCATATTGGTTATTGGTCTGTGTATAACTCTCAATCTGATGATGCAGATCTTTCGCCTGCTTTTCTTCGATCTGATTCAGGCTGTGCAGCTCTTCCAGAATATCATCAAATGCCAGATGACGATTTTCCAGATGCTCCGGCAGATCCTGAAGCCCTGTTTTATAAAGCTCCGTTTCATCCGGCAGCTCTACTCCCTCTATCGTACGATCTACCTTTGCAACAAGCTCTGTATAGACCCCCTCTGCCTCTTTACAGTCCTGTGCGATCCTGTTCTGGATATATTCATAAATCTTCGTATCAAATATCGTCTTAAAGATATCGCTTCGGGTCTTCGTATCCGCAACTAACAGCTTCTTAAAATCTCCCTGTGCGATCATCGCAACCTGTCGGAACTGATCGGCCGTAAGTCCCAACACCTCTCTTACCCTGCCGATCACCCCTGCTGTCCGCTTACCATCAATATCTGCCGCTTTCAGCTCTGTCTCCTGTCCATCCTCCATCCAGCGCACTTCTGCCTGCTTCATGGATTTGTATCCCGGTCTCTCATACGCCGGACTTCGCCAGACCTTATATTCATGACCGCCGCTTTCAAATAACAGCTCTACATAAGTAAGCTGCTTTGGATCTGCAAAATCACTTCGGAGCATTTCACCGTTTCGTCCGGTGTTATTCTTCCCGCTTCCTGCGCTGGTCTCTCCGTAAAGGGCATACATGATTCCGTCAAATATCGTTGTCTTTCCCGATCCGGTATCTCCCGAGATCAGAAAAAGTCCCTGTTTCCCAAATTTTCGAAAGTCAATCTCCGTTTTTTCTATATACGTTCCAAACGCTTCCATTGTAAGTACCAGTGGCCGCATCATCTTCACCCCTGTCTCTGTTCATAATAATCCCGGATCAACTGTCTGATATAAACCGCATTTTCATCGGACAGCTCCCTTTTCATCTTTCTGTTATAGAAATCCGCAAATGCCTCATCAGGTGCAAGATTCTTCACGTCCTCAAGTGTCCGTTCCTGTTCCGGTCTGCTGCCATCTGCCATCTGGAATTCTACTGACATCAGGTTCTTATACACGGTCCGAAGTCTCGCCTGAACATCAATGATCGTTTCCTTATCCGTTAGCACAATTCTCGCATAATCTTCATTTGCTTCCCGGCTCATGGCTTCATCAAGTGTACCCGTAAAATTGTACCACGCATGAAGCTGGTGCAGGGGCAGTTCACGGATCGAAAGCTTTCCTTTTTCTCCAAGTTCTACCACTGTGACAGATTTCTGATCGTCGGCTTCCGACATAGAATAGATAACCGGTGTGCCACAGTACCGAATCTCCGGCTTTCCGATCTGCTGTGGAGAATGAAGATGTCCCAGCGCCACATAGTCAAATATATCAAATACAGTACGGTCGATATTATCCAGTCCACCGATCGATATTGTCTCCGAATCCGACCGCCGGTTCACTCCACTATTTGTTACGTTCTGATGGGCGATCAGTACATTCCTTTTTCCAGGATCAACTTGCATGGCTGCAACTGTCTGCTGCATGGCTTCTGTATATGTTAAGGCTGCTGACTCTTTCTCCGGTTCTTCTGTTAAATCCGATAATGTATTTTTTACGTTTGCCGGCTTTACAAACGGCATCAGATAAAAATTCACATCTCCCCATTTATCCTGCATCGTCACCTTCATGGCTTCTCCACCATAGGTTCCTTTCATATATATATTCTGCTTTTTCATGATACTGCTGGCAAAATCCAGACGTTCTGCCGAATCATGATTGCCACTGATAATGAGGATGATCGTTCCGCTGTCTGCAAGTTCAGTCAGGAATTCATCAAATTCTGTTACTGCTTTTGCGGATGGAACTGCTTTGTCATAGATATCTCCTGCGATCATCACGGCATCCGGCTGTTCTTCTCTTACATATGCAAGGATCTGGTCAAACACATAGCGCTGGTCTTCCCACATCTCATATCCATTTACGATCTTGCCAATGTGCAAATCCGACAAATGAAACAGCTTCATCGTTGTTGTCTCCTTTCCCACGTTTCCCATACGAAAGTTTCTATCCTTAGTAACTTATTACGCAAATCGCTCTCGCTCTGTTTTCATGCAGCGGTTCTAAGCTCCCACTTCGTGGATCGCTAAGTACCGGCATTCAAACAGGTTTGTTCCATAAGTTCTAAGGATAGAAACTTTCTGTCTTTGAAATGAATGTTGGTTTTTAAATAAGTTAAGTTTAGCATTATGAGGCAAGAGGGTCAACATTCTTCGAACTTTCGAAATTGCTTCACACATGCGCATTCCGGACTATCGTCCTTCATGCTTATGTGTCACCCTCCCTCTACCTGTAAAAATAATACGATTTCTCCGTTCTTCGAACTTTCGAAATCGCTTCTCACATGCGCATTCCGGACTATCGTCCTTCATGCTTATGTGTCACCCTCCCTCTACCTGTAAAAATAATACGATTTCTCCGTTCTTCGAACTTTCGAAATCGCTTCTCACATGCGCATTCCGGACTATCGTCCTTCATGCTTATGTGTCACCCTCCCTCTACCTGTAAAAATAATACGATTTCTCCGTTCTTCGAACTTTCGAAATCGCTTCTCACATGCGCATTCCGGACTATCGTCCTTCATGCTTATGTGTGTTTATCCGTCAAATAAATAAACAGCGTTGTCTGTACACAGACACGCTGCTTATTTGCTTGACGGATTTATTTTTACATCTTGAACATTTTCTTTTTCTTGAGGATTAGGGCTATGATTATGCAGATCAGGACAATGATACCACATACAATGTAGAAGCCGTATGGGGTTTCTGCGAGAGGCATCCACTTACCTGATACGTTCATTCCATAGATACCGGATATGATCGTCGGGATCGCCATTACGATGGTGATAGCCGCTAAGAACTTCATGATATTGTTCAGGCGGTTATTGATAATCGTCGTCATCAGTTCTCTTGTACCGCTTATGATATCTCGATAGATTCCGGTCATCTCGATAGCCTGTTTGTTCTCGACCATAACATCATCCAGAAGCTCCTGATCCTCCGGGTACTGCTTGATACTGCTGTATCTTGCAAGCTTATCTAATACAACTCCGTTTGCACGAAGTGATGTTGCAAAGTATACAAGGTTAGATTCCAGTTCGTGAAGATCAATCAGATCCGCATCCTCTGTCTCATCCTGGATCCGTTGCTCGATCAGATTTCTTCTGCGATCCATAACTCGCAGATAATACTGATAGGTCATGCAGTTTCTATATAAAATCTGGTACATGAAGCGCATCCGTTTCTTTGTACTGAATTCCTTTACCTTTGACTCAATAAATGCATCCAGAACAGGCGTATCCTCCGCGCATACCGTGATCAGAATGTCCTTTACGAGGATAATACCCAAAGGAATAGTTGTATATGCTTCGCGTTCATTTCTCATCTCGATCGACGGAATATCGACAAGGATCAGTGTATAACCATCTTCGACCTCCACACGGGAGCTCTCCTCATCATCCAATGCAGCTCTGACATCTGCCAGATCAATCTCAAAATCTTCTGCAATCAGTTTGGTCTCATCTACTGTAGGTTTCGTCATACAAACCCACATATTGTCTTCATATTCTGTTATCTCTGACAAAACCTTATGATCTGTTCTGTAGAACTTTATCATGCCAAACTACCCACTTTCATATATGGTTTCTTCCATATGAGGATTTCTAACCGAATTTATATTAACACAAAAGCCCACCATGTTCAATCTCAAACCTTATTTTTTACATTCTGTCTGCCGCAGCAAATAGAAAACTGCTCCAAAAGAAACGGTTGTTTTTCCTTTCTGAGATGTATATAATGATGGCATTGAGATTTTATGAAATGAGGTTTTTCTATGGATGCCTATACAAGCTTCGCGCAGGTATACGATGAGCTGATGGATAACATTCCTTATGACGAATGGATATCTTATATCACCAGCCTGCTCCATGAATACAATATCACCGAAGGTCTGGTTGCCGAGCTTGGTTGCGGAACGGGAACGATCACGGAAGGACTTGCAGCCGCAGGCTATGATATGATCGGAATTGATGTGTCTTCCGATATGTTGGAGATTGCAAATGAAAAAAAGATTGCGAATGGTTTCTCATCCATTATGTATCTCCAACAGGATATGTGTTCCTTTGAATTATATGGAACAGTAAATGCCATTGTATGCGTCTGTGACAGCATCAACTATCTGTCAAATACAGATCAGATCACTACCGTTTTTTCTCTTGCAAATAATTATCTGGAAGCAGGGGGTATCTTTATCTGTGATTTTAAGACCAAACACTATTTCCGGGATGTCGTTGCAGATTCAGTGATTGCTGAGGATCGGGATGATGTCAGCTTCATTTGGGATAATTATTATGATGAGGAACAAAATGTCAACGAGCTTGCACTCAGCCTGTTTCTGAAAGAGGAGGACGACCTGTACCGAAAAACGCAGGAATTCCATTACCAGATCGGACTGACCTGTGAGGACATGATTCGTTGTGTAGAACAGGCAGGTATGGAGCTTCTTGCCATGTATGATGCATTTACGCACACGCCAGCAACCGATGACAGTGAACGTGTCTATGTGATAGCCAGAGAAAAACATCACGAAGGCAAATTATATATCTGATCTCCTGCCCGTAGTGATTTTAGTCATCAATTTTTTATTAAGCACTACTTTTATAAGTACAAGCATTATTTTGTTATTAATCAGCACTTTATAAATGCAGGTATTATTTTTAAAAAGGCACCTTAAAAGTGCAATATTTTACGTTATATATAGAAAGAACGAGGAATAACATATGAGTGATTATATTATCAGAGGTATGGCGGCAGATGGACAGGTTCGTTTCTTTGCCGGCACCACAAAGGAAATCGTTGAAACAGCAAGAAGTATTCACAATACCAGTCCGGTTGCTACTGCTGCCCTCGGTCGTCTGCTGACCGCAGGTGCATTGATGGGGGCTGCATGTAAGAATGACTCCGATCTGCTAACGCTCCAGATCCAGTGCAGCGGTCCAATCGGCGGACTAACAGTGACTGCTGATGCGCACTGCAATGTCAAAGGCTATGTCAACAATCCGGAGGTTATCCTGCATGCAAATGATAAGGGAAAACTGGATGTCGCTAAAGCTCTTGATATGGGCGTGCTCTCCGTGATCAAGGATATCGGTTTAAAAGAGCCTTATATCGGTCAGACCCAGCTTGTTTCAGGTGAGATTGCAGAAGACCTGACGTATTATTTTGCAACCTCAGAACAGATTCCAACTTCTGTAGCTTTAGGTGTTCTGATGGAGAAGAACAACACAGTAAAACAAGCCGGGGGCTTTATCATTCAGCTTATGCCATTTGCATCCGAGGAACTGATCTCTGATCTGGAAAAACGTCTGGGTGAATTCACATCCATTACCGCTCTCCTCGACCAGGGTATGGAACCGCTTGATATCGTGAAGCAGATCTTTGAAGGCTATAATGTAGAAGTTACCGATACCATTCCTACGAAGTGGCACTGCAACTGCAGCAAGGAACGTTTCTCACAGGCCGTTATCAGTCTCGGTAAAAAAGAGATCGCAAATCTGCTCGCAGACAATAAGCCGATCGAGGTAACCTGCCAGTTCTGCAACTCGTCTTACACCTTCTCACCGGAGGAACTGGAAAATATGTTACTTGGCAAATAAAACAGAAAACGCTGATCTGTTCCTATGTGAGTGAATATTACAAAAAGAGTTTATCGGTAATGTGAATATGCACACCTATTATTACGCAAGACGCTTGCACTCTATTTCAACGCAACGGTACTAAGTTCTTCGCCTATGGCGACTCACTAAGAACCGGCGTTAAAACAGGCTTGCTTCATAATAGTATACATGTTCACATCGCCGATAAACTCTTTTATAATTCACTTAATTCGTATAGAAACAGATCAGCGTTTTCTATATTCTTGAATTGTCTCTATTATTTATCACTTCTTATTATGGTAACGAGTGATGTCAGCAGCAAGAACATCGGATAAAAAAGCTTCGGCATGATCTGAAAAGCAGAAATGGAATCACCCAGTTCTCCTACCGCGGCAATTGCAACTAACATCTGCGCACCATATGGGATTATCCCTTGAAAGATACAGGAAAAGGTATCAAGCAAAGAGGCAGTCTTCTTCGGAGAGATTCCATATTCCTGTGCCATTTCTCCGGCAATCGGATTTGCCATAACGATCGCTACCGTATTGTTTGCAGTTGCAATATCCATTGTTCCGACTAACAACCCCATTCCGAGCTGTCCGCCTTTCTTTCCGCGAAAGATCCTGTGTATCCAACTGAGAAGTGCATCGAAACCGCCATATTCCCGGATCAGTGCACATAACGCCGCTACTAATATTGCTACCATACAGGTTTCAAACATTCCGGAAACACCGGAGCCCATATTTGTCAGAAGATCAACAGGTGCAGTATGTCCCCATATCAGCATAATAAATGCTCCGGATACAATTCCCGTAAGTAATACGATAAATACATTCAGCCCTATAATTCCACCGATCAGCACCAGAACATACGGTATGATCTGCACCAGATTATAAGACTGGCTGACCTGACCCCGTATGTCGGTCTGAAATGAAAGTACAAGAATTAATATCAGCGTTATAACCGCTGCCGGAAACGCGATCCAGAAATTCTCCCGGAATTTGTCTTTCATCTCACATCCCTGTCCATTACATGCCGCAATCGTCGTATCTGAGATAAAAGAAAGATTATCCCCAAACATTGCTCCACCCATAACCGATGCAACACAAAATGCCATATCAAAGCCAGATGCCCTCGACACTGCTACAGCAATCGGCGTTAACAATGTGATCGTTCCAACCGAAGTTCCCATAGCAACTGATACAAAGCAGGCAACAACAAACAAAACCGCTACTGAAAATCTTGCCGGAATCAGTGTCAGCATAAAATATGCTACGCTCTCTGCGCTGCTTCTTCCGACTACCCCGACAAATGAACCCGCTGCCAGGAAGATCAACAACATTGTTATAATATTCTTATCCCCAACTCCCTGTGCCATAATCTCAAGCTTCTTATCAAATACCAATTCCCGGTTCTGGATACATGCGACCAGAATAGCTGCAAGAAATGCCACGATGATAGGCACATTATAAAAGCCCATCGGAATTTTCATCACATATTCAAATATAATCCCAAGTCCCAGATACAATACCAGAAATACACCGATCGGTAACAGTGCGATCGCTCTGCCCTTTTTCTCATTCATTTTAATACCTCTCCAAATCACTTATTTAGCAGGAACCGTTCCCGCCTGTCATACTTTCTAATAATAACATATTTTTGTACAGTTCGGCGCATTTTACCGAATATTTTGGTGTAATTTTCGGCTATCATTTCCATTGAAATGCTTTTTTTCGTATGCTAGAATGGTAAACGTTGTATTGTAAGTAATTTTAATATCATAAAGAAAGAGTGAAAAAAATGAAGATTACCAGAGATGATATCAGAAATGTTGCGATTATTGCCCATGTTGACCATGGCAAAACAACATTAGTGGATGAACTTTTGAAACAGAGTGGTGTATTCCGTGATAATCAGGAAGTTACCGAACGTGTCATGGACTCAAATGATATTGAACGTGAACGTGGTATCACGATTCTTTCCAAGAACACTGCCGTCCGTTATGGTAAGACAAAGATCAACATTATCGACACTCCGGGACATGCTGATTTCGGTGGTGAAGTAGAACGTGTCCTGAAGATGGTAAATGGTGTTATTCTTGTTGTTGATGCTTTCGAAGGTGCCATGCCACAGACCAAATTCGTTCTGAAGAAAGCATTGGAGCTGAACCTCAGTGTTATTGTATGTGTAAACAAATGTGACCGTCCTGAAGCTCGTCCTAAAGAGGTTGTAGATGAAGTTCTTGAGCTTCTGATCGAATTGGATGCAAATGACGATCAGCTTGACTGCCCATTTGTATTTGCATCAGCAAAGACAGGTGTTGCTTCTCTTGATCCAGATGAACCGGGTACAGATATGAAGCCACTGTTTGATACCATCGTTGATTATATTCCTGCTCCTACCGGTGATCCGGATGCAGGTACACAGGTTCTGATCAGCACAATCGACTACAATGAATATGTAGGCCGTATCGGTGTTGGCAAGGTTGACAACGGTAAGGTCGTTGTAAATGAGCCTGTTGTTATTGTAAATGAACATGACCCTGACAGAATGTTAAAGGTTAAGATCGGTAAGCTCTATGTTTACGAGGGTCTGAATAAAGTAGAAGTAAATGAAGCAGACATCGGATCGATCGTAGCCATCTCCGGTATTGCAGATGTTAATATCGGTGATACGATCTGTTCTCCTGAAAATCCGGACCCAATCCCATTCCAGAAAATTTCAGAGCCAACTATTTCCATGACATTCATGGTAAATGATTCTCCTTTCGCCGGTAAGGAAGGAAAGTTTGTAACCTCCAGACATTTACGTGACAGATTGTTCCGTGAATTAAATACAGATGTCAGTCTCCGTGTAGAAGAAACAGAGACAACAGAAGCTTTCAAGGTATCCGGTCGTGGTGAACTTCACTTATCCGTCCTGATCGAGAACATGAGACGTGAAGGATATGAATTTGCAGTCAGCAAAGCCGAAGTTATCTATAAGACAGACGAACGCGGTAAGAAGCTTGAACCATTTGAGATTGCATATATCGATGTTCCTGATGAATTTACCGGAACAGTTATTAATATGTTAAATTCCAGAAAGGGTGAGCTTCAGGGTATGGCTCCTACCGGAAACGGTACAACCAGGCTGGAGTTCCTTGTACCTTCCCGTGGACTGATCGGTTTCCGTGGTGACTTCATGACCGCTACAAAGGGAAATGGTGTTATCAATACGATCTTTGATGAATATCTCCCATATAAGGGTGATATGAACTATCGTTCACAGGGTTCTCTGATCGCATATGAGACCGGTACTTCTATCACTTATGGTCTGTTCAATGCACAGGAAAGAGGTACACTGTTCATCGGACCAGGTGAACCTGTATATGCCGGAATGGTTATCGGTGAAAATGGACGTACCGATGATATCGAAGTAAATGTCTGCAAGAAGAAACAGTTGACCAACACCCGTTCTTCCGGTGCTGATGATGCATTAAAGCTGACACCTCCTAAGGTACTCAGTCTGGAGCAGGCACTTGACTTCATCGATACAGATGAGCTTCTTGAGATCACTCCTAAGAGCTTCCGTATCCGTAAGAAGATCCTTGATCCTACACTTCGTTTCCGTGCTAAGAGAGATGCCGGAAATAAATAAGCATTTATGTTATAATAATAAATATTACAGTAAGACCGCAGGCAGCCTGATCGCTACCTGCGGTCTTTATTTATAGGATAACAAGAAAAGCCCTGTATTTTCATACAGAGCTTTTCTTATCAGATTTATTAATCCTCCCATGGGCGGATTCTGTATTTTGCACCGATCGAATCACAGATTCTCCGGCATTCTTCCTCTTCCTCTTTTGTAATCGTGGTATCTACAGTCGTCATAACTACATTGGATACATACTTTGTAGAACTTCTTGCAAAGTCAAGCATCGCATCAAAGGATTTATCTCCGAACTTACTTCTGACCAGTTCATGATACCGATCTGCATTCGGCGTATTCAAGCTGATCGATACCGTGTCGATCAGGCCTTCCATCTCCGGTGTGATATCTCTGCCATTTACAAGATTTCCCAGCCCATTCGTATTCAAACGTATCGGCATATGATAAGTCTCCTTTACAAATGCCGCAACCTTCTTCAACACCTCAAAGGCTTCCGTCGGTTCTCCGAATCCACAGAACACAACCTCATTAAACCGGCTCATATCGAATTTTGCAAATTCAGCAATCACTTCTTCTGCTGATGGTTCCCGCTCTAACCACAGACTCTTTGATTCACCAACATGATCCATGTTCTGTCTGAGACAGAATGTACATGCACATGGGCATTTATTTGTCAGATTTACATACAGATTATTATGAACTTTATATAATATCTCCATACTATTCGCCTCCTGTTATCTGGCAAGCTTGTACAGACATTCCTCAAAACACACTCCATCGGTCAATGGAAGCTCCATCTCAACGGAACGTTTGATACATTCTTTAATAAATACACTTGCCTTCTTAACTGATTCTGTAAAATCTACATTATTTACGGCATCCGCCGCAAGAATCGCCGAAAAGACATCTCCGGTACCGGAGCGCGACTCTCCGATCTTCTTCGTCTTCACAACGGTTATTTTTTCATTTTCATAGCAGAAGTTAGCAAGGAAGCTTCCCCGCCTGATTCCTGTTATCACAACTTTTGCCTGTCTGCTCTCTGACTGTGCTACCAGCTTCTCCGCCATAGCTTTCAGTTCATCCATATGCCAGTCATCCTTATATGGTGTATCCGTCAGAACACATGCCTCTGTGGTATTTGGAGTAAGGATATCAGCAAACCGCACCAGCTTTTTCATCTGCTGGCACAGTTCGTCTGTATAGGTCGGATATGGTTTGCCATAGTCACCCATTACCGGATCCACGATCACCTTTGTCTCCGGTCTTTTAAAATCCGTAAGGAACCGTTCCACTATACTGATCTGTTCACTGGAACCCAGGAATCCGGTACAGACACCGGAAAACTGCAGATCCAGCTTCTTCCATTCATCGATATACCTCTGCATATGATCTGTAAAATCTTCATAATAGAAGCTGTCAAACCCCGTATGATTGGAAAAAATCGACGTCGGAACCGGACAGCACTGAACCTTCATTACAGAAATGATCGGCATTGCTACTGCTATAGAGCAGCGTCCAAATCCTGAGTAATCATTTATAACTGCTATCTTTTTCTGGTTATTATGCGAGCCCTGCATATCTTATGCACCTTTCTAACATAAAATCTTGGGTGTATATCAAAATAATCTTCTATCCGGTAATCTATACATAAATACCTGATTTTCTCTGTTACTGTCTTACCTTGATATGAACCTCACGGAGCTGCTGTTCTGTAACCTCACCAGGGGCGCCACACATCAGATCCTGTGCATTTCCGTTCATAGGGAACGGAATGATCTCACGAATATTTTCTTCATTACGAAGGAGCATGATCATACGATCAACACCGGGAGCCATACCGGCATGTGGTGGTGCACCGAACTGGAATGCATTGTAAAGTGCTCCAAACTTTGTCTTCAGATCTTCTTCTGTGTATCCTGCGATCTCAAATGCTTTTACCATGATCTGCATGTCGTGATTTCTGACAGCACCGGATGAAAGCTCGATACCATTACATACGATATCATACTGGTATGCCAGAACATCTAACGGATTCTTCTCATTTAAAGCTTCCAGACCACCCTGTGGCATGGAGAACGGATTATGTGTAAAGATGATCTTCTTTGTTTCCTTATCGTACTCGTACATAGGGAAATCGTTAATATAGCAGAATCTGTATGCATTCTTCTCGATCATATCAAGTCTTGCACCGATCTCATTACGAAGCTGTCCTGCAAAGGAAGCTGCCAGTTCTTCTACATCGGCAATGAAGAAGATAGTATCACCTGCTTTCAGATTTGCAAGCTCTGCAATCTCACTCTTCATATCATCCGGAATGAACTTATCGATCGGTCCCTTGTATGTCATATCGTCCAGAACTTCCAGATATCCAAGACCTCCCATACCGATAGACTGAGCATACTTTAAGAGCTTCTCATGCTGTCCCTTCGACAGTTTCTTCGGTACATTGATCGCACGTACAGTCTTGCCATGAAATGGCTTAAATGTACATCTCTGGAAGAAATCTGTCAGATCGATGATACGAAGCGGATTACGAAGATCCGGCTTATCCGTACCGAATTCTAACATTGCCTGCTTATAGCTGATGATCGGATAAGGAGCCTGTGTTACAACAGAGCCTTCCGGTGCGAATTTCTCAAATGTTGCTGAGAGAACTTCCTCTCCTACTTTAAATACATCTTCCTGTGTTGCAAAGCTCATCTCAAAATCGAGCTGATAGAACTCACCCGGTGAACGGTCTGCTCTTGCATCCTCGTCACGGAAGCATGGTGCGATCTGGAAATATTTGTCAAATCCTGCAACCATCAGCAGCTGCTTGTACTGCTGTGGAGCCTGTGGCAGAGCATAGAACTTGCCTTTAAATTTTCTGGATGGAACAATATAGTCTCTTGCACCTTCCGGTGATGAAGCACACAGAATCGGTGTCTGGATCTCTAAGAATCCCATCTCTGTCATCTTCTGACGAAGGAAGCTGATCACCTGTGAACGGAAGATCATATTATCCTTTACTTTTTTATTTCTAAGATCCAGATATCTGTATTTGAGTCGGACATCTTCTCTTGTCTCCTTGGATGTCATGATCTCAAACGGAACCTGCTTGTATACTCTTCCAAGCACTTCTACGGAATGTGCCTCCAGTTCGATCGTTCCTGTCGGGATCTTTGGATTGTATGTCTCCTCATCTCTGTGCTCGATCACACCTGAGATGGATACACAATCCTCTTTTGTAAGTCCATCTAATAATGAAGTGTCTCTCATAACTACCTGAAGAACACCATACATATCTCTCAGGTCGATGAAGGATACACCACCATGGTCACGGATGTTCTCGATCCATCCTGCCACCTTCAGCTCTGCGCCAACGTCGCCTTCGCTGATCTCATTTAAGGTTCTGTTACGATAAATGTTTGAAATGGTCATTGTCTGCATTATCTCCTTTGACTGATTTTTATATTTCACAGGTTGCATAAAAAAAGAACTATGCCTGCCCTGCATCCAGGACGAACATAATTCATATCCGCGGTACCACCTGATTTACTGTCTCTTATCTGACAGTCCCTTTCCTTGTTTCACGCACAATTGCGGCGCACCTACTACTGTGAGGTTCATTTCGCAGAACAACCATCTCGCATTTTCCGGTCATCTCTGCAAATGTCTTCTTCACGGGTTCAGCTTGCAGCTGTTAGAGTGTTATTCACGCTTATTCATTCTGCCGGATTCTCACCACCGCCGGCTCTCTGTGAGCGATAAAAAGCGCTACTTCTCTCCGTCTTCGCCTTTTCAATGTGTCAATTATATAGCAGGGAAAATGGCTTGTCAACGGACTTTTCTTAAAAATACAACCCCATTCATAAAAAAATACTTGCCACATAAAAACAATTATGCTAGTATTGCTTTAAACCGTTGAAGGAGAGTAAGTACATGATGCGACAAACATCCCAGAGAGCTGCCGCCGGTGGAAGGCAGTATGTTTTCCATGATGGAATGGACTCCCGAGGGCAAGCTGAACGATGTGATACAATTCCTGTATATGCATTCTGTATGTAAGCCGGAGATGATACTCCGTTAAGAACGAGATATCTGTAATGTATGTATTTGCAGACAATGAGCGGGCGTATCTGATACGTCAAGCCGGGTGGCACCGCAGGAAACAATTTCTAATGAACAATCTCCTGTCCCAGCATTTTTATACTGGGGCAGTTTTTTATGTCTTAATATCTATCACAAATCCATGCAAAATTCTTTGCCCACAAGGATGATGATTTTGCAAAATGCATGACATTATAAAATTCCCCGGAACATATTTATATATCCCATCAAAGATAACCGGGATAACTGAAACTATTTATACAAATGAATCAAGCATTGGAGGGTTATGATTATGAAAAAAGATGCAAACATTCCTTACAAAATCTATTTAAGTGAGAACGAGATCCCAAAAGAGTGGTATAACGTACGTGCCGATATGAAGAACAAGCCGGCACCTCTGTTAAATCCGGGAACACTTCAGCCAATGACAGCCGATGATCTTCATCCTGTATTCTGTGACGAACTGATCGCGCAGGAGCTGGATGACACCACTCCATACATCCCGATTCCACAGGAAATTCAGGACTTCTATAAAATGTACCGTCCTGCTCCACTGGTTCGTGCATACTGTCTGGAAGAAAAACTGCAGACACCAGCTAAGATCTATTACAAATTTGAAGGAAACAACACAAGCGGCAGCCACAAATTAAACTCCGCTATCGCTCAGGCTTATTATGCTAAGCAGCAGGGTTTAAAGGGTGTTACAACCGAGACCGGTGCCGGTCAGTGGGGAACCGCCCTCTCTATGGCATGCTCCTACTTTGGTCTGGACTGTCAGGTATATATGGTTAAAGTTTCCTATGAACAGAAGCCATTCCGTCGTGAAGTTATGCGTACCTACGGTGCAACCGTAACTCCATCTCCTAGTACCACAACAGAGGTTGGCCGTAAGATCCTTGCTGAGCATCCTGGAACAACCGGAAGCCTTGGCTGTGCCATCTCAGAAGCTGTTGAAGCAGAGTCCAAGCAGGAGGGCTATCGTTATGTACTCGGAAGTGTACTGAATCAGGTATTACTTCACCAGACTGTTATCGGTCTTGAAACAAAAGCAGCACTTGACAAATATAACATCACACCGGATATCATCATCGGATGTGCCGGCGGCGGTTCAAACCTCGGTGGTCTGATCTCCCCATTTGCAGGCGAGGTTCTCCGTGGCGAGAAGAACTACCAGATCATCGCTGTAGAACCGGCATCCTGCCCAAGTCTGACAAGGGGTGTCTATGCCTATGATTTCTGTGATACCGGCAAGGTATGTCCACTGGCAAAGATGTACACCCTCGGAAGCGGATTCATCCCTTCACCAAACCATGCAGGCGGACTTCGTTATCACGGTATGAGCCCTGTTGTATCCCAGCTCTATCATGATGGCATCATCGAAGCCAGAAGTGTTGAACAGACGGCAGTATTTGAAGCAGCAACCCAATTTGCAAGAGTGGAAGGTATTCTTCCTGCTCCTGAAAGCAGCCACGCGATCCGTGTTGCTATCGACGAGGCACTGAAATGTAAAGAAACCGGGGAAGAAAAGACGATTGTCTTTGGTCTGACCGGAACCGGATATTTCGATATGGTTGCTTATGGCAAATATAACGATGGTGAGATGAGCGATTATATTCCTACCGACGACGATCTGAAGGCGGGTTTTGACGGAATCCCTCATTTTCCCGGAAATGAATTCTAAATCGGCCCTATAAAAAAAGGAAGCTGACAATACATATTATTACGCAAGACGCTTTCGCTCTATTTCTCATGTAGCGGTACTAAAGTTCTCCACTTCGTGGCTCACTAAGTACCGACATTCGAAAAGGCTTGCTCCATAATAGTATTGTCAGCTTCCTTTTCTAGTATCAACTTATAGGATATACTTCATGCTAATATCTTTTTCTCATTTTTATTCTGTTTTCTTCATCACCGCAACAGCTTCCGGACTTCGGTGTTGTAGGTATCCGGATCGTTGGCTTTGCGGATCTTTTTTAATATCTTCTGCTGGTCGGGAGCTTCAAAAAGACATTCCATAAACGACCACAACTCTTTCATCTTAAACATGACATTTCTCGCCCCAAGCCCTGCTTCCATATAACCGGCAAACAGTTCATCGTGGAATGCCAGAAGGATTCCTGCGTTATAGCAGCACCTCTGTTCTGCAATCTCCTGTGGAAGAAACGGATTTCCTATGATTCCACGTCCGATCATGATCTTATCAACCTGTGGATATCGTTTCTGAATATTTTTATAGCCGGCAGCATCGGTAATATCACCATTATAGCAAAGGACACTTTCTGTCTGCTCTCCGTATCGTTCTACTGCCAGATCGAACATAGCAAGATCTACGCTGCCACCATAATAATCTTCTCTGGTTCTTGGATGAATGATCACTTCGGTAAATGGATATTTCATTAATACATCCAGTATATCCGGGAATTCATCTGCAAATTCCATTCCCAGTCTGGTCTTTACCGATATTTTGCAGATATCGGCTGCAAATATCTCCTCAAGAAAATGATCCAGCTTTGTGTGATCTGCCAACATCCCTGAACCTTTTCCTTTTGAAACAACCGTCCCGGAAGGACAACCCATGTTTATATTGATCTCATCATATCCCATATCAGTTAAAGCTTTTGCCGCTTTTATAAAGCCTTCTGAATGATTCGTCAGAATCTGTGGGATCACCATTATGCCCGTATTATGTTCAGGGCGAACATCCGCCAGCTCACGATGTCTGAACGGTTTCCCCTTTGCAGGAGCTATAAAAGGCGTAAAGTACCGATCGATTCCTCCAAAATATTTCTGGTATGCATTTCTGTATATATATCCGGTTATCCCCTCTAAAGGTGCCAGATAGAGCATCTTAATTCTCCTTCCAATTATTAAAACATATGTCATCATGATAATCGCAGACACAGACTTCTTATACTTTTATGTCATCACAGCAGTCGCCAAACTCAGTACTCAAATATAGCCAGTGATATATGTTATCTGCATATTCTCACCGGCTATATTCTAACTTATATTTCTATTATACTGTTATTACTCTACGCTGTAGTTTGGAGCTTCCTTTGTGATATGAATATCATGTGGATGGCTCTCTTTTAATGATGCTGCTGAGATCTTAACAAACTCTGCTTTCTCATGTAATTCAGGAATGTTGTGAGCCCCACAGTATCCCATACCGGAACGAAGTCCGCCGATCAACTGGAATACAGTATCTTCAACAGAACCCTTGTATGCAACACGTCCTTCTACACCTTCCGGAACAAGCTTCTTTGCATTCTCCTGGAAGTATCTGTCCTTGCTTCCATTCTCCATAGCTGCGATAGAACCCATACCTCTGTATACCTTGTACTTACGTCCCTGATACAATTCGAAGTCACCAGGAGCTTCATCTGTACCTGCAAATAAGCTACCCATCATACATACATTTGCACCTGCTGCAATTGCCTTTGTGATATCTCCTGAGTACTTGATACCACCATCAGCGATAACAGGAATACCTGCATTCATAGCTGCATCATATGCTTCCATAATAGCTGTGATCTGTGGTACACCGATACCTGCAACAACACGGGTTGTACAGATAGAACCAGGTCCGATACCGATCTTAACTGCATCTACGCCCATATCGATCATTGCCTGTGTACCGGCCTTAGTAGCTACGTTACCGGCGATAACCTGAAGATCCGGATACTTCTCCTTTACCATCTTGAAAGTACGAAGTACGTTTGCTGAATGTCCATGTGCTGTATCAATAACGATCGCATCAACCTTTGCTGATACAAGTTCAGCAACACGATCCAGAATATTTGCTGTACATCCAACGGCTGCTGCACAGAGAAGTCTTCCCTGTGGATCCTTAGCAGAATGTGGATATTTGATCGTCTTTTCAATATCCTTAATTGTGATAAGTCCTTTTAATCTGAAATCATCGTCAACGATCGGAAGCTTTTCTTTGCGAGCCTTTGCAAGAATCTTCTTTGCTTCCGGTAATGTAATGCCTTCCTTTGCTGTGATCAGACCTTCTGAAGTCATTGACTCGCTGATCTTCTTGGAATAATCTTCTTCAAACATCAGGTCACGGTTTGTAATGATACCGACTAATTTGCCATCCTCTGTGATAGGCACACCTGAAATTCTGAACTTTGCCATAAGTGCATTTGCATCGGCAAGTGTATGCTCAGGAGATAAATAAAATGGGTCAGAAATTACACCATTCTCAGAACGCTTAACCTTATCTACTTCCTCTGCCTGCTCCTCGATTGACATATTTTTGTGAATAACACCGATACCACCCTGACGAGCCATAGCGATAGCCATTCTGTGCTCTGTTACGGTATCCATACCGGCACTCATAAGAGGAATCTGAAGCTGTATTTTCTTTGTTAAGTTAGTTGTTAAATCCACGTCATTTGGAAGCACCTCAGAATATGCAGGTACTAATAATACGTCATCAAATGTAATTCCTTCGCCTATGATCTTACCCATTTTTTTCTCTCACTTTCTTTTTTTTATTTGTAAGTTGATATAACAGGAGCATTCAAACGAACGCTCCTGTTATATCCAAAATATATGATGCTATGCTATCAAATAACCTATTTAATGTCAAGATTATTTATTACCAAAAAATTTCTTTTTTATGAGGAATTATCAGTTATCTTTAATTTTCTGCTACCGGAGCCTGATAAATAAACGCTTCCGACTTTCCGATATCAATGCTGTCATCACCAACCTGAGCAACATAGACTTCCTCACCATCGTCAAACGTGATATCAGGAATAAACAGAGTATTCCGGTCTATATAGATTGTTTCCTTCTTGAATCCGTTGTTGATCCAAACAAAACTGCATTCATTGAAATTCTCACCCTTGATATAATATCCATGGAGCTGCTCCGGTGCTTTCTCCGGGTCATCGGACACTTTCTGATAATCGCCTTCTTTTATATCCGTAATATAGATCGGTTCTACACCATACTGCATATCGGTAGGCTCATATGGCCAGCCATCCGGATACATATATCGCTTACCGTATAACATATCATATTCTACATTCCACATTACATCGCTGTATTCAGGATCATCTTCGCTGTAAAGTGTATGCACCTTCTGCATGGCACTCTTTTCAAGTCCGATCACATCAAACAGCTTCGTACTCAGATCATAAGCCGGAATGTCTTCATCTTTATCAATGAAATGCTTCATATTGCTCCATATGAAATATTCCGTCTGGTACAGATTTCCATTCTCTACATCATCATTTGTCAGTTCAAATCCCGGTAAATGATCACCATACATTACCAGTACTACATCTTCATCATAATTCTTCAGTTCTTCAATTAAATCCTTGATAAATTCATCCATCTCATGAAGCTGATTGCAATAATATGTCCATTCATTGTCCAGTTCTTCACTTCCCGTACCTGTTACTTTTACCGGATAGGAATAATTCTCATAATCTAATTCACTCGGATATCTTCCATGTCCCTGAACGCTGACCGTGAAGATAAAATCCTTGTCCTCTGTAGATTTCAAGGTCTTCATGATCTCTCCGGTCAGTACATTATCCTTTTCCCAGTTTTTCTGGGTATGCTCTACGTCATACATGTATTCCATAGGGGTAAATGTATCAAAGCCAAGATTCTTGTATACGATATAACGGTCATAGAATGTACCGTCATGGTTATGCATCGCATGAGTAGAATAACCAAGCTTTTTAAACTGTGTCGCCATCGTCTCACAGGTTGTACTTCCAAGTACCGTCTTATATGGATATTCACCGGCACCGAAGTATGCCACATCAAATCCGGAAAGCACCTCAAATTCCGAATTTGCCGTTCCCGCTCCGATTGCAGGCATCGTAAGGAAACCTGACGAACATTCTTCTTTTAATTTTGTGAAATTCGGAATCGGATTCATATTAAAAGATAATTCTTTTACATATGATGGATCCATGAAGGATTCCAACTGAACTACAATTACGTTTGGCTTTCTCTTTGCAAATTTTGCACCCGAAGCTTTCACCGTATCCAGTTCATCCTTGATCTCAAGCATCTTTTCTTCACTGTAATCTGACGGCTCACTGATTCCGACATCCACTACACTGTTTGAAAAGCAATATACAAAACCATATTTATCGTATGCTGTTGCCAGATTTGCAAAGTTATCCGAGATTGCCTGTGCATTTAATGCAATCTTTGTAAATAGCATAACCATACAGAAAGATGCAACGATCAGAACCGTTGTACGGATCCTGTAAATATTTCCCTGGATTGTCGGGGACTTTAAGAACAATATGATAACCGCTGCCAGTGCAATAAATAACGCTACACCGATGAATACAACCTGCCATACTGAGAAATACTTATCAATGATGGTGATCGTATTTCTCGCCATCAGCATATCGATCGCTGAAAACGGAGTGATACGAAAGCCTAAAACAATACAGTTCGTTACACCACAAAGCAGCCATGCAAATGAAATAATACCATAACCAAACACTCTCTTACGCATCAGCAGTGCCAATGTCAAAGTAAAAAAGATAATGGAACAGTTATACAGGAACACCAATGGTTCATTCACAATATATTTCATCGTATTGATAAATGAGTGTCTTCCCAATATCTCCAAAATAATATCCAGCACAATTGCAATCGCAACACACTGGAATATAGCTGTACTACACAATTTCTTCAATTTGTCTTTCATCTAAAACTCCATTCTGCCGTGATTCGGCAACCACTAACCAAATACTTAATGCAATCCTGTTATCTTATTCATAAACCGGTAATTTCAGAATAAGATTAAACCGGTTTCATTATAGCATTCCTTTCTTTTTATTCAATCCGCAAATTTTACAAATAATTACCTCATTTTTTCATTTTTTGCGTAATTTTTACTTACTTTTCTTCTATCTATATCTTTGGGAATGCTTTATATGATGGAAAAATATCATATTCCGGAGAAAACTACAATAAAACAATTATTAAATCTTCTTTAGGATTCTTAAGATGATTAAGACTTTGAGCCCAAATAAGCCACTGCCATTTATCGTAAAACACGCATGACTCTCCTCCTTTCGATTCCGATCCGATCTGCATGGAACGCCGGGCACGATAAATTCGTTGTGCCAGGCGTTCCAGCATCGGATCATCGAAAGTCAGTCGTCTATGCTACTGTTTTTCTGATAAATGGCAGTGGCTCATATGGTTGGTTTCAAAACCTTTGCTACATAAAAATAGGAAGTCTTAAATAAGACTTCCTATAAAATAATAAGAGCGCGAGACGGGGATCGAACCCGCGACCCCCTCCTTGGCAAGGAGGTGCTCCACCGCTGAGCCACTCGCGCATTTTCCATTGTTGTGATTTATTTGCCTCACAACAATGGATATGTTATCATAAGACGTTGTATCTGTCAACAACTTTTTTCAACTTTTTTAAATATTTTTTTCACGCAATGAATTACCGCATTGAGCCTAGTTGTTTCCATCCTCTGAAGGCGCCTGAACAGACTCATTTTCAACGATCTGCAACTGCCCTTTTGCTCTGCGAACATAGCCAACGATGAGCACAACTGCACCAACTAAAAAGCATGCAAATCCAAGAAGCTGTGATACACGGATACCGGAATTGCCGATCATTAAGGAATCTGTACGAAGTCCTTCAATGATACATCTTCCGAGTCCATAGCCTGCTACATAGATAAATGCGAATTCACCTGTAAACTTCTGATGCTTTCTATATATAAGAAGAAAGATCAGCAACATCAGATTCCAGAGTGACTCATACAGGAACGTAGGATGTACTGTTATACATTCCACACCATGAAGTGTCTGTGTATTTGCAAGCATGGTATCTGAGATCACTCCACTGCTGATCAGACTGTTTAGTGTTCCTTCATGTCTGTAATAATCAAGAGGGATTCCCATCGCAAATACAGAATCTGTATACGCACCAAACGCCTCCCTGTTGAAGAAATTGCCCCAGCGTCCAAGGATCTGTCCGATCAGCAGACCAAACGCTGCTGTGTCGGCAAGCCGAAGCACATTTACCTTCCGCTTCTTCGCAAAGATGCATCCGGTAATAATACCAGCAATTACACCACCATAGATTGCAAGTCCGCCACCTCTGATATTTAACATACCAAGGATGGTTTCTTTTACATTTCCCGCCACTATATACTGATCCAGCCGGAACAATATATAATAAATTCTTGCGCCTAAGATTACCGGAATGATCAGGATCAGGATAAAGTCAAGATACATTTCCGGATCCTGTCCTGTTCGCTTCGCTTCATTTGTCACAAGGAAGTAGGCAAGGATAAATCCACACATAATGATGATACCGTAAAACCGGATCTCAAAGCTGCCAATGGATATATGATCACCTACATGCTTCAGGAAGATTCCCAAATGCGGAAAGATAATACTGTTAAAATATTCTGAAATTGTTTCCATTTTCTTGTTATCTCCTAAAGGAAGCTGTTTTATACGTTGAACTTAAAGAGGATGACATCTCCGTCCTCTACCACATATTCTTTACCTTCCTGTCTTACCAGACCTTTTTCTTTGGCAGCTACCATATTGCCACATTCCATAAGATCTTTATAGCTTACAACCTCTGCCTTGATGAATCCACGCTCAAAATCAGAATGGATCTTGCCGGCTGCTCCCGGCGCTTTTGTTCCCTTCTTGATCGTCCATGCTCTGGATTCTGTCTCACCGGCTGTCAGATAACTGATCAGTCCAAGCAGTGAATAGCTTGCCTTTATCAGTTTATCAAGACCGGATTCTTTTACTCCAAGATCTTCCAAAAACATTTTCTTTTCTTCGTCATCCAGTTCTGCCAGCTCCTGCTCGATCTGTGCACAGACAACAAATACTTCTGAATCAAATTCTTTTGCATATTCTTTTACTTTCTGAACATGCTCATTTGATGCTCCATCATCTGCTACATCGTCTTCGCTTACATTTGCTGCGAAAATAACCGGTTTCCATGTAAGAAGGTTGTATTCCTCGATCCAACCCTGTTCGTCCTCATCTGTTACTTCAAGAGTCTTTGCAAGCTTGCCTTCCTCCAAATGCGCTTTGATACGCTGCTGGAAATCCAGCTCCTTTGCAAGCATCTTATCATTTCTTGCACCTCGTATCGTCTTTGCTATTCTACGATCCAGAACTTCGATATCGGAAAAGATCAGCTCCAGATTAATCGTTTCAATATCACGGATCGGATCAACCGAACCATCTACATGAATAACATTTGTATCTTCAAAGCATCTGACAACATGAACGATCGCATCTACCTCTCTGATATTTGCAAGGAACTGGTTTCCCAGACCTTCGCCTTTGGATGCGCCCTTTACGAGTCCTGCGATATCTACGAATTCAATAACTGCAGGAGTGGTCTTTGCTGAGTGATACATCTCTGTCAGCTTGTCTAACCTCTCATCCGGTACTGCAACGACACCTACATTTGGGTCGATGGTACAGAATGGATAGTTTGCTGATTCTGCACCTGCTTTTGTCAGAGAGTTAAATAATGTACTTTTTCCAACATTGGGAAGTCCAACTATGCCGAGCTTCATGGTTATAATTCCTCCTTAAAACCTTGATTTATAAGGTCATACAACTCATACCATTCAGCCATATTACGTTATGTCAGATGGCCGTTCAAAGTTGATGCCACAAGGTAATTTTTCTCTGTATTCTTGTTCTTTACCTGTATAATGGCGCAAAAAAGCCCCAAAATAGCACGATGATTATACTACATTGGGGCATAAAATTCAATGATTATCAACCGGTTGCCGTCAAATTACTGTCAAATTCCAAGACACATTCTCAGAATTCCCAATATCAGAAGATGCACCGGATAAAACAAATAGTTCACAAGCTTATTCTGCTTTCCACGCTTTCCATTATAAGTAAGCATCAGGCCAAAACCCAGAAGTGCCCATGGTTCCTTATACATCGATGCAAAATTAAACGGAATAGCAATAATCGGTCTGTCATGAAAAAGATACAGAAAATAACCGATCAACACCGCATGGGAATCATAATCCAGACTCAGATTCATGGCTATCAGACAAGTTACTGCTACAATTATAAAAGATACCAGATACCACAAGAACTTGGGCAGCGTCTGCATCTTCTTTTTCAGGGCATCAATAATCCAGATCATCGCCAACACCAGCGCAAGCGTAAACATGATATTATTCCAGTTTGGTTCAAAAAATACATTAGATGTACACATATCAAACGGAACCTCTGATATAATTCCAAATACCAGGAGTGTTCCCAAATATCTCCATCGATTTCTCGTTTTAAAATATCCCTCCACCAACAGGGAAATAAAGATAGGAAATGCGATCCTGCCTAATATATCAAACAGTTCACTCATAACTATTAAAGCCTTACTGTTAAAATATATGAAAAATGTTTTATTAACATGATCGATCAACATTGAAGCAAATGCTATATATTTCAGTTGTGCACCGGATAATAATTTTATCTTTTCTTTCATCTTTAATAACGTTCCTCTCCTACTTAAAAATAACTCTGTCTCTCGTCAATAGCGTAACAACCTCTGTATGCTCAGTAAATGGGAAGAGATCAAATGGTGTGATTTTCAACACCTGATAGCCATGTGTGGTCAGATACTTCAGATCCCTCGCAAGGGTATCCGGTCCACAGGAAATATAAACTACCTTACGCGGAGACAGAGTCACAACAGAAGAAAGAAATTCTTCTGTGCTTCCTGAACGAGGCGGATCCATAAACACAACATCAATATGCTCATCTGCGTCTGCCAGTTCTACCATAAACCTGCCTGCATCATTTGCATAGAACTCGATATTTTCTATCTTGTTCATCCGGCTGTTAATCTTCGCATCATGGATTGCTTCTGCATTCAGTTCCACACCAATCACTCGTTTTGCCCGGTCGCTTGCAACGATACCGATCGTTCCGATTCCGCAGTATGCATCTATCACCGTCTCTTTCTTTTTCAGATCCGCATATTTGATCGCCTTGTTATATAATTTCTCCGTCTGAACAGAATTGATCTGGTAAAAGCTTCCCGGCGACAGACGAAACCGTTTGCCACAGAGAACATCTTCTATATAGCCTTTGCCATAGATGACCTGATTTCGGTCACCTAACACCATATTCGTATCCTTTGTATTTATATTCTGAACGATCGTTGTGATCTCCGGATGAAGCTTCAAAAGTGCATTTGCAAAATTCTTCTTCGACGGAAATACCGGAGATGCCGTCACAATGATCACCATGATCTGTCCGGTCTGATGTGCTGTCCGGATCAGCACATGACGGATCAGTCCATATCCGCTGTCTTCATTATAGATCATCATTTTAAATGACCGGAACAGCCCTGTGATATCCTGAATGATCGCATCCGCCCGCTGATCTTCGATCTTGCAGCCTTTTGTCTCTATGACATTATGAGTACCCTCCTGATATCGGCCGGAGATGATCGTACCATTCTTCAGTTTTCTGAATTCCGCACATACTTTGTTCCTGTAATAATACGGATTTTCCATTCCCACGATTGGATCGACCGGTGCAAATCCTGAAAGCAGCTTTTCCATCTCTGTCTGCTTCTTTACAAGTAATCTCCGGTATTCTTCGTCTGTATATTCGTATGCCACGGGGTTGGGTTTCTTATTTGGGGACTGGACTTTTCTGCCATCCGGTTTTCTATTTCCCGGCCGTCCCTTTATATTTTCTTTCATATTTTATTTCCTTTCAAATCTCTCGTCTAAACATAGCAAAAACCAAACACATGGTCAACAACATTTCCCTGAATGTATATGACTTATGGCCTGGTTTTTTCTTTGCTCTATGCTTCACCTGTCAGGACGACTTTTGTCATATCGTGTTCGACCGCATCCAGATATGATCCGAATACATCTGCCGTGCGCATCCGCAGACTGGATGTATTCACACATGGGTGGCAGCCAAGATACTCGCCTTTTAATATGTCTTCATCCACCAACAGCCGTACATGATGCTCCGTATCATTCATCAGTCCCATGACACTGACAGCCCCCGGTTCGATATCCAGATATTTCTCCATGTCCTCAGCCGATGCAAATGACAGTCTTGCGCTCCCGATCTGTGAAGTGATCTCCTTCGTTTTAAACGGCTTGTCTCCCGGCATCATCAACAGATAAAACTGTGTCTTCTGACGATTGCACAGGAAAAGATTCTTACAGATTGTCGCCTGCAACATCTTATCAATCTCCTCACATACTTCCATCGTAAATGCCGGTTCATGGTCGACTCTCTTATATTCTATTCCAAGATGGTCAAGAAAATCATATACCCGAATCTCCTTCTCCAGTCTTCCTTCCGTATTCTCCGGTCTTCCATCCAAAAGTTCCAACAGTACTTTGTCCTCCCGTTCCTTATATCTACCTCTGCTACTCTGTCTGCTGTTCATCCAACATATGTTCAAACTCCGGAATCGGAACAGGCTTGGAAAAATAAAATCCCTGAGATACACTACATCCATTATCATAAAGGAAATCTGCCGTTCCTCGATTCTCTACGCCTTCTGCTATAATACTTAAGCCCAAATCATTTGACATGGATATCACATGAGAAATGATCGTCTTACCCTGTTTACTGTCCAAACATTCATCCAAAAACTGCCGATCCATCTTCAATACGTCAAATGGTGTATTCTTCAACATACAAAGGGAAGAATAACCTGATCCGAAATCATCCATTAACAATGTAAATCCCGCCTGTTTCAAACTATTGATATAAGACAATGATTCTGCATTCTCCGTTGTCTCCGTGATCTCTAACTGGAACAGCTCCATCGGAATCTGATATTTGTCGATCAGATTCTTGATATATCCTGCAACATCTTCTTTCTGAAGATAGGTTCTCGACACATTCACCGAGATTGGAAGTGGTTGTCTTCCGGTATCCATCCATCTTCTGATAACTTTACATACCATCTCCCACATGAAACAGTCTAATTTGTATATAAATCCATTTGCCTCAAATACCGGAATAAATTCCATCGGCGACTTGCATTTTCCATTTGCATCAATCCAGCGCACAAGCGCCTCTGCTCCGACGATCTTCGCATGGCTTCTGTCATACTGGTACTTTGGCTGAAGATAAACCTGAAATTCTTCCCGTCTCAGAGCCTCCTCCTCAACTTCCTCGATCGCTCCCGTCTGTTTCACATGATTCATCAGCGTATCCTCATAGAATACAACCTTATTCAAAATCGTCCGCTTACCCTCTGCACGAGCAAGTCCTGCTTCATCTCCATGCTTGCGATATGCCGTTGAGCTGCCCGGTACGATATTCACTCCATATGTAATGCTTAACTTGATATCACCATATCTCCGAATTTTTTCATCAAGTTTATCAATAAATTCCATGATTTCTTCTCTGGAATTATAATAGGTCACGATCTGGAATACATCCGCTGACAATCTACAATGCAGATGTTCCTTATCACACATCACATCCAGCGTGTCATATATATACCGAAGAATATTATCTCCTGTATCACTGCCATACTTCTCATTGATATACTTAAATCTACGGACATCAAACTGAATATATGCATACTCCCGCTCCGGATGCTCTGCCTGAAAACGCGCAATCTTCTTGAGAAAGAATGCCGGATTCTTATCATTGCTAAACGATGTCACAATCTCCCGATTCTCTAATTCCTGTTTGCGCATGATCCGTATCATGCCCACATACTCCCGAATCAATCCTTTTTCATCTTTCTCAAGGTAACAAAGGACTGCCATCAGAGCTTTCTTCCCTGATCTGGTCTCAAGATGCACCCATGTCTCCAAATCATCCATCTTGATCGGCTCTTTTGTTCCCTGCTCAATCTGTCTATACAAATTGCACATTTTATTCTTCTCTGTTTCTTCTATACATGTGCAGTCGCAAAATGCTTTTAGTAAATTTTTATCATCCGGATTCAACTCATCAGGCAGAATATCATTTTCCTCAATCGTGTAAAACCGATCTTGCAGATTCGCGTAAAAATATATGGCATCGCGGTGATTTTTCCTTATTCTGTTAATCTCTCTCCATGATTCAAATGCCATAATAATATCTTCTCCCAACAATGAATACTTACCTAATTTTACATGCTCTGTTCCCACAGGAACTTGCTATTATATATATATTAACATGTTCTTTAGCAAAAAGAAAGTTCGCATCCAACTTAATTATTCGGAAATCAAGTGAAATTTAGGTTAATCAATTACTTAATTTCTTGTTAATTGTCAACCAGTCAAGAAACGCCTGACAGCCTTCTACAACATCTTCATAAGTCTCCCGAAAATTTCCACTGTACCACGGATCTCTGACATCTGCATCCCGTCCGGCAAACTCCAGCATCTTATAGATCTTATCCCCACGTCTGTGTCCGGTCATTCGTTCAATATTCCTCATATTCATAGAATCCATACCGATCAGATAATCGTAATGATCATAATCTGAGGCTGTAAGCTGCACCGCCCGTTTGCCTTTGCAACTTATCCCATGTCTGGCAAGCTCTTCTCTTGCCGGCGGATACACCGGATTCCCAACACCATTCCAAATCTCTTCTGTGCTGGTGGCTGCCGATGCGATCTCAAACTGATCGGCAATACCACGTTTTGTTACTATATCTTTTAATATGAATTCTGCCATGGGGGAACGGCAGATGTTGCCGTGGCAGATGAATAATACTTTTACTTTCATCCTAAAGCTCCTTATTTTAAGCCATTTTTCAGCATTTTTCCTTTAATTTTGTCTTGCCAAAATGTGGTATTTTTAGGCATATTTTTACTCATTTTGGTGTAGTAAATGGTGTAGTAAAAATGCTACTATAAATTATTTATTGAGAAAACTATCTGCAGTGTAATACAACGGCAAGTTCTTACCTTCCGACGTATTTTGCTCATCTACTGCAAGAATGTTTACTAAATCATAAATCTCCGACCATTTCATTGATGGTTTAAATCCTCTACGCCCATCAGCTGGAATATTAAAAGAATACATTGCCAAAACTGTTTCACAGCTTCTTCGCGGAAACATACCTAGATAAGACTCAAAAAAATTGTTAGTATAGCGGTAATGATGTGAATATATAAACGCATCCCACTTTTTAAGCATTTCTGCTTCATCTATTATATCAATAACTGACACTTCCTCTAATTGTCTGTTTTCCTTTTTCCCCCATGCTTTTTTTAACAAATTTACAGCTTCCACATCACTTGAAGGTGCACTATATCCAAAAATAGTAATCATGTATGAATTATTAATAATATAGTCAACCGCATCCCAGCATTCCTTGATGTAATCATCTTTATTATATTCCTTATTTTTTATCGGATATAACAACCTTATAGGTGGCAACTGTTTCTTGCATACAGGACATATGGCATCTTTCGTACCAAATTCTCTGTGTTCTTTACAGTATCCCATACCCACATTTCCATGTAAACAAAGTAAATGTGGAAGATTATCTGTTATTTCATTACACCTAACATATGCCTGCAACAAAAGCGGGTCCCAATTAAATGTTGCAATAACATCTTTTTCAGTTAAACTCAGTATCAAAAAATCATATACCGTAGGGGTATCTGGAATTTCAAAAGAATCAAAGTAGTCATACAATCTTTTTTCCAATTCTCTAACTACATCTACATATTCATGTTTCATGCAAAGTTCTGAATATATATCTTCAATATTCTCACTCTTTGTTTCAAGTTCTACATCTACTAATAAATCATCTAAGCCAAGTTTAGAAATCATTCCATTCATAACAGATGATTTCTTTCCATATCTATCACCATTAGGGATTGCCGCCATAGTAGCACCTGCTCCCAAAATCACTGTATGAGCTCTTATATCCATGCCTCCCATCTCTCCGATACTTCTATTATAGCGAGGAACCAACAAAATTTCTACCATAACAAAACGCCCCAGTATAATGGAGCGTTCTACTACGTAGCAATGCTATACTACTTTGAATAGTTTCTGCGATACCGCTTTTACATCATTTTTCTTCTCAATCTCCGTCTGTGCCTTTCGGAATTCTTCCATCCGTTTCAATTCTTCCTCGGCATCATCGAATCCGATATGTGTGTACACATTCATTGTAACCGATATATCCGAATACCCCATGAGGTACTGTAACGTCTTAGGATTCATTCCCGATTTTGCCATATTCGAACAATACGTATGTCTGCATACATGAGGCGTAATGTTTGGCATCTGCACCCGGTAGATGTCATTGTATCTGCCAACCATATGATTGAAGCGGTGCTGCCAGTGCATTGCCACAAGTGGCATTCCATTATCATCGTAAAATAGAAATCCACTATATCCGTCTATGGATTTCTCCACTTTCGGTGCATTTCTATCCTCGATGATTGTCTGAAACATCTCTGTGCCATATCCTCTTCCTCCAAAATTAGTCTTGTCATAATGTACTTTTTTCTATCAAAACTATTTGACAATTCAGAATGTAAAAACGAAGCTGTAAAAAATTTCACATTACTTATCGCAGAAAAATACAGAAGGAAAATGACAACCGCTGGGCATAGCCACGGCAGTTTTCACACTGGGGCAAGTAATATAGATTATTTTCTATATAAGCTCCATAAGAATATCCTAAATCATCTGCCATAAGTTTCCCCAACTGTTTTTCCATAGGAAAAGGGCATCGGCCTGTGCCACCCATATCATTTCATCATTACCCTCCATAGTAGAATGCTAAATTTCCATTAAGATTTCTAAGTAGAATCTATCTTGCTGTCTTATACTCTTTTCCAATAAAGCCTAGTCTGAGCAGAAAACAGCGAAAAGCATATTGGGCATTATCCGTTTCGGTCGGCTTTGATGAAAACCTTTTTACATATCTTGCCATATCACACAGCCTTGAGACAAGTTGCGTATAGGCTACAATCTAATCGTCATCCACTGTGTATGGAAACTGTGTGAATTTTATTTTTCTTCTGTAATCTCAATTGCTCTGCTGTTCCAAGTACATTCACAATCTCCTGTGCCAGTTTCGGTCTCTGCTTCAATTCCAGTATAAATCTAATTTCATTCTTCATAATATATACTCGCCTTTCTTCTTTTGGTAGTACATATATCACTCTGACGGCGCAGACTAGCAATATAATTTGCATTATGTTTCTGCCCAATTATACCTATGAAGGCTATGCTTTTTATGCTGATTTTCACATGATTTTTATGCGAATTTCGGTACTATCCGGCAAAACAAAATCAGCTTTAGTAATGATATTCAGCAGATATTTTCATATGAATCGACTTTAGGTGGTATCCCCTATTTAATTCTAGGAAAATTCGCCCAAAGGAAAAACATCGGTCTTTTTTCCAAAAATTGACTGAAATTATACCGCCCATAGACAACAAGTCTTTTACCATTTCATTTATATCAATGTATTTATTATCCCTTTTCCCTTTTCTTCAATAAATTTCATATACGACTCCATATATTCCCAGTCAATACTTTCATCATCCTTCACTGGTAATGGAATTGTAAAGTCAGTTTTCATATGACGGTTCAATTCATCAATAAAAGCCTTATAATGTAATCTTCCCTCTCTGAAAACCATAGTTGCAATATATTGTTTTTGGTAATATGACATTTCTCTTTTAGGAATTAACACATTAACATTTTGACTTGTATAAAAAGGTTTATCTTGTATAAAACATGAGCCAAGATATTCTCCCCCTAGCGAAATTGTCATATAACCAGCTTTATATGGCTCTAATCCTTCAATTCTATCAATAAAATCAGTTACCCCATTGTTTGCATTTGCCCTACCAACAAAATTAACGGAAGGCGCGTTATCTTTCATTCTGACTTTATCTAATTTTGATCCACTATCGACAATGAATAAATCATCATCATATAAATGAAATCTTTTGAATCTACTTACATCGACACGTTTTTCTGAATATTCATAAGCTTTGATACAATTCTTAATTGCTACTTTTGCTTTATTTTTTATAGATTCAATATATTCATTCATGTAATTCCAATCAGGAACATCTGGTGATATAATCGGTAATTTAATAACAAGATTCAAAATATCCATTCTTGTCATTTTTTCTATGAAATCATATTTATTAGCTATTTTTGCCTTTATTACAGATATAAGAAATAGGCTTTCATTCTCTGTCCATTCATGATTAAGTGCGTACATACCTTGTACATGAGGATATCCAACAAAATCATTTGCTTGATAAAAAAAAGAATCTGTACTTTTTGCAGCAGTATCTGTAAATGTAATAATTCCTTTTTCTTCAGTACAATCTCTATTTGTATATCCCCCAACGCCGTTATTAAAACCAGAGTTTACTATTACTGGATTTTTTCCGTCATCTTCAAACAAATCCTTATTAGTAATCTTGTAAGCTTTTGTCGGATGAATATCAAATAATTTTGAAATAGTGAATTCTTCCCATTTATCTGTATCAATTATCATGTTTCTTACCATCCTTTAATACAATAGAAATGCTATTATCATCATTTTGTAAAATATTACTTGAATATAAAACTTTATTCAAAAGATTATTTTGAAATGCTTTTACATCAATACCTTTTTTATACATTTCATAATCCATTACAGTTTTAACGAAATGTTCTTCAAATATTACAAATGGTTTCTCCGGTTTTTGATAAGATAAATGTTCCTTCGGATTGATTATCTGTCTGGTATCATATTTACTGTCAATACCATCATGAATAGATTGAATCCAATAATCCTCAATCCCATTCCATCGATTTTTTATATCTTGTCTGCCCTGATTTTTTACTGTCTCCAATCCATCTTCTTCTATATAGTAACCAATAATATTTTGACCATTTTGAGGTTTATGAGCTTCAAAAACAAATATTGAAGTTGTAACACCTGTAAATAAATTTTCAGGCAATTTGATTATCGTCGTTACTTTATGCTCTTTAAGCACCTTATTGCCATATTTCTTATCTTTCAGATCTTTTTCAAGCTTTTTATCCGGTAAAATAAATGCACACTTTGTTCCAACTGGAACATTATCAAGAACCGCTTTAACAATAGTCATGCAACCATATGCACGTTCAAACGGAGGATTCATCAACACCTTTGTTATACCTTTTGTTTGACTATCACTTTCAAGTTTAACTTTTATCTCTCTAATCCACCTAGCAGCTTCCTCTTTTCTTGTATCTAACTGCTCCAGATTGGTCTTACCATCTTTGTGAATAAGCATATTAGCACATGCTAGTGCATAAATCTCTCTATCAAATTCAATTCCATATAACTGCTTTGCTTTAATTTCTTTCGCTTTATCAGTATTTATTCCACCAGCCTCTTTAATCATATTGCACATAGATTTAACAAGAAAAGCTCCCGAACCGCAAGCTGCATCAAGAATCACATCATTCTGATCAACCTCTAACAAGCGATACATAAATGATGTAATATGATCTGGTGTAAAAACCTGTCCTCTTTCAGATTTCCCTTTATAGCGATTAAATTCGTTAAAGAAGATAGCCATTACATCCTCACCATTCCAGTTATCCGAATTAATCAAATCAGATATTTCTGTAACCCAATCAATAAAATCATCAATAGCCTGCTGATTATCAGTAGTATTCATCTTTATTTCTGAATAAACATCACATAATAAATCCAACTTTTCATTTTGCCTTTTTGCTTCTTTAAGACTTTTTGAAAGCTGATTCAAAATTGTTTGATGAAAAAGGCTATACTCTGTTCCTTTATGAAGTATTGCGCCTTCCTTTACAGCGACCAAAGCACAGGCCGTAAATATCATTCTATGATTAAGATTTTTTACGCCAAACTCTTTGTGTAGGCAATTATTGATTTTCATAGTCAAATCGTAAATCCTACCTTTATCAATAGAATCTGCTACAAACAATTTAGTATAATATTCTAATCGTTGAAGAGTTGATGCAGGTGAAGGTAATTCATCATTATTCATAAATACACGAATATCTTTTCCATTATACAAAATACCTGCAACTTTTGAATAATGCCTATTTAGAATATCTATATTTTTTATTAGTTCTTTTTCCCATTTGCTTTTTGAAATATCTTCCTTTTCAGATTTAGTTTCAAGAACAACAGCTACTCTATTCTGATTATATGGAAGATACCAACCATCTGGTTTATCACTTATTCCATTAAAATCTGTAGTTCCAAGTCTATTTCCTAATTGAATAAAAGTTGTAGTCTGCCCAACACCAGCAATAAATGCTGATGTTTCTACATTATTACCACTAGAATCAATAAATCCCAAAGTAATTCCTGCCTTATTTCTAACTTGATCTTCTGTACGAAATGCCATTTTTCCCTCCTAAATATCTGCCCCATTTTTTTTAAGCCGACAATATCTGTCATATGAAATGATAACATTATGAGGCTTTGAATTTTTATTTACAATCACAACTTTATCTTCAGTCGTAACTCCATCAAATATCTGAGATGCCTTACCTCTTAAAAACTCAGTGACTGTGTGATTTTCCGGTATTAAAATGATCTTTTTTTTCATAAAGTCTCCTCTCAATATAGTGCAATTATAATATAAAGTAATTACTTTTTACAAATATTTTATTTTTAAAGTTATAATTACTTTCAAAATATTAGCAAATTCGATAATAAGTTATTTGTATTACTTGCTACCCTTAAAAGGGGCCCATATTCTTTCACACTCAGCTTATTCAATTTGATAACATGACGCGCTTATTCCTGAATATATTTTTTGATTGTTACTTCATTTAAACCTACTGCATTCACATAATATCCTTCCGCCCCAAAATATCTGTTCCCAAACTTATACTTTAAGTTTGCATGTTTATCGAATATCATCAATGCACTCTTACCTTTTAGATATCCCATAAATGACGATACACTTATCTTTGGCAGAATGCTCACTAACATGTGGATATGATCTGGCATTAGATGCCCCTCTATTATCTCCACTGCTTTGCACGCACATAACTGCTTTATTATATCTCGAACACTTTCCTGTATTGATTATAAATTATTATTCGTCTATACTTTGGAGTGAACACAATATGGTATTTACATACCCATTTTGTGTGTGCTAAGCTATTTTCCTTATTGGCCATATAAATCACCTTCCTTTCTTATAAGATAGCCTGAACAACTACATTATAAGGAAAAGGTGATTTTTTGTATAACACTCGTCGCGCACCTGCATAGCAGGTGTTTTATGTTTCGCGCGCTTCGCAAACTCAACAGAGTCACGACCCATAAATAAAATGGATACCACCTGTGCAATACAGGATAGCATCCATGTGTTCAGTCTCGTTCGTAAATATGTGTCTAGGATTCTGGGTACATATCAAATTCTCCTAAATGCCTTAAAATAAAACGCTTTATTCCTACTCTTTCACATATAAATCATATACTGTAACATTTATCGTTAATGTATCCTTTGAATCTACTTCTTTTGTAAAAATACCCTGCCACTGATTATGTCCAATTTGAATTATTTCTTTACATCGTTCTGATGTTCTCAAGGAATTATTTACACTATCTAATAATGCTCCAAAATTCTTATTGTCTTTATTGAAAATAACTAATGACGTTTTCGTATCACGCCATGTTGTATATCCACATAACTGATCAATCGCCTCTATAAATTTCTTATTTCCATGCCACACTTTACACTCCGCAATATAAGCAGCCTTATTTTCAAAGGGAATATAAATATCTGTTTTTCCCACTTTGTTAAATGTCTCACCAGAAGCAGTTCCCTGATAATGTGTATTCAGATTTGATAAAATAACATCTCTTAATTCCTCCTCAAGTAATTTCGTGAAAGTACGCGCAGATTTTTCCATTGATGTGCAAGCCAACAAAATAATATTTTTTATATTCTCGTAATCAGCGTTAGAAATTTCATACTCTTTCTCTGGCGCTTTTCTATTTGGAAACACAGCTTCTTTTTTCTTTTTTTTCTTTAAAAGAATGGGGGTTGTATTTGGAGCATTCTCCTTTAACTTCAATGGCAACTCTAACCGCTCTCTCATTTGTAAATAATCATTTGCTTTTTGCAATCTCTGATTGAGATACTGCTTTATTGTCTTGGGCAAAGTAGCATTATATTTCTTTACTTCCTGATTAATTGTATCAATGGTGGAAAAATATGTTTTCATTTCCTTATCAAATTTTTTTTGAACAAAATCATTACTGTTTTCTTTATCCTGCAACTCTTTCTTAGAGAATTCTAATGAATATATAATTTTTCCAAAATCATTCTCCGTTGGTGCAACCACCCTATCTACAGGAAATGATTGCATATAAAATGATGAAGGTCTTAGGTCTAATAAATTTTTATCTCCATCGAACGGAATTGTAAAGGTAACTCTGTAACCGTCAATCATATAATATTTAGGCTCAAAATCTCTATATCCACCACAATAAAAATGATTGCAAGATTTTATTTTTATTTCAGATAATTCCTTCGTTATGCTATCTTCCAACAAATCAATTTCTTCAATCTGATACTTAGCCACATAATACTCCTCCAAATCATCCAAATCAGTACTACAAATCAATTCATTGGTTAATTTATCAATCTCCTTCTTAATTTCATCTGTTGTAAATCTAAGGCTTGCAGTCATATCTCCTCTTTCAAACAAATTCATTCTTCACTTCTCCTTTGAATTACGATAAATAACTCATATTTTTATCTTCTTATCCACTCTTTCTTTACGAATTATTTAAGTAGATTCTCTTTCAATATACATTCATCAAATCCTACCGTCTTATGTTCCTCTCTTGCATACTTCACCACCCAAATAACCACATCTGCATCTTTACCAGATGCATAAGTAATTAATTTACCAAGGTGGTCATGATCTGTATCTTCTAATTGATTCTCAATAATAATCTTTCTATCTGTTCCTGTTTCAGATGCATAGATATCAACATTAAAGTCTCCAACAGAGGACTCTGTCTCATCAACCGTAATATCAAGACCAACAGCATCTGCAAGTAATTCAACATTCTCTGCCACCCAAGGAGTAAAATTCAAAGCTTCATGTGGCCATATACTTCTCAAATCAGTAATTTCTTTTAATGTACCAAGGTTAATCATAGCCTTTTATCCCTCCACTCAAAAAGCACCCTGAACTCGCCCGGATGCTAACAATAGTCTATAATATCAATACGGGATGAATTCTCTGTTTTACAATGCTTTACCTTTCAAAAATAAATATTTAATGATTAAATTTTATTATAGCATCCAAGTTCTTCTTTTACCAGCCAAAAAGACACCCAAGCCGTATAGCCTGAGTGTCCTCAAAATCTCTTCCTTATTATATATTATATTATCATACCAGCTTGAACATATTCTGTTTCAAAGGTTTATCATCCGTATCCGAAATTCCCATCTCTTTTCTGGCATTTTCCAATCCCTGCATCTTCTGAAGTTCCTTCTCAGCATCCTCAAGTTCTACATGGGTGTAGACATTGAGCGTCACAGCTATATCCGAATGTCCCATCAAATACTGCAGTGTTTTAGGATTCATGCCGGACTTTGCCATATTGGAACAATATGTATGTCTGCAAACATGAGGGGTAATATTGGGCATCTGAACCTTATAGATTTCATTGTACCTGCTGACCATATGATTGAACCTGTGTTCCCAATGCATGGCTACAAGTGGCATTCCATCCTTGTCCAGAAAAAGGAATCCCGTGTAACCATCTATCACTTTCTCAACCTTATAATCTGGTCTATCCTCAATAATTGCTCGAAACATCTCCGGCACTTCATTTGTCATTGGAATAACCCTTGTTCCGGCATTGGTTTTTGTTGGCTCAATTACATACTCTCTTTTGGAAGTTCTTTGCAGCTGATCTGGTTCTTTTATTGCTCCTTTAACCTGGGAACTAGTATCTGTACTCTCTAGCAAAAAACAATCTACTTTACAGTTATTTTGTCCGCACCCTCCACTCAACTATTTATTTGTCACAAGTTTCAAATCCATAAAATCTCTCCTTAACGTAAAAAAGCTGAGCACAAGTCTCAGCTTGGTCCCCAATGCCAAAAAGGCTTCGGGCAACTCTGTTACATATAATATATTCAAAAAAAACAAAAAATTGCAATAGTTTTATTATTTTCATCGATAAAAATCTATCACATTGAGTCTAAGTAGTCCATTACTACTAAGGATTTCTCCCAACACCTTTGCCTTTATCCCCATTCCGTCCATGAGCCTTAGTAGTCGAAACCGTAGTATTTCCACGACCTTCCGCCATATATTGCCCTGTGTTGCCCCAGTCTGCAAAGGTATGCATTATCATAAAACTTGAGTGCCGTGGCAGATAAATAGCACTTTTATCATTGTTGCATAACCTCGTATTTCTTATTTTTTCTTGGTATTTCTGGCTTTTTAAGCCTTTGTAGATTTTTGCTTTCCGGCATAACCCGGTTTATTTTCGCATAATATCGTCCGCAAAAGGTGTAAAAGTGTGTTACAAATCAACTGCATACTACATCACATTTTTATCCAAATACTCGCTTCAATAATTCCACAATAGTACTGAAATTAACTTCATTGCTTTCAAACAGAATATCACTGGCTGCGCCACCTATTAAAACATACTGTTCTTCATAATCTGCAAAGTACTTCTGAAATGTATCTAATCCTTCCCACGATATGCTAACGGAAACTTTTTATATACCTCTTTATTCTCCATCATTATTACATTTTGCCGTAATATTTTTTCCAAAAATTCTTTCACATTAATCACCTTTTTATAAACGTGACTCTTTTTATGTCACATTTATCATTTATCATATGTTATTTGATTTTTCAAGCATCACATAATTACACAATCTAAGAAAAAAGACGTAAGATTCATCTCACGCCTTCCCGGCTCCTTAACAATTTTACTATTCCTATAATCGATTCGATTAATACTACGGTCACAAATGGTATTCCCGCAAGTGTCATGGCGAACATCATATATTCTATCCCATTCAGCAGATGTTCCCATCCTCCTGTAGCCTGTGACACTATCCACATTTGATTGGTAACCAAAGCACCTATCAGAAATCCCAGTATCAGTCCACAGATCAGCCACGTCCCGCAGATTATGACGACATCTTTCAGCCGCACCATCTGATTGTCATATATCCATCTCCTGAATATAATATACAGAACCACACACATCAGGGGGACCGCAAATACAACGATCAGATTGAAACTGTCGTTATATGTTTCTTCCATATAATCTGACATCGTCATAATACCCCAACATATGAGCTGTGCTATCAGACACAGTAATATTTTCTTCTTCATAATCCCTCTTTTCTTATACATTATCGTATACACTCCTGTTCCAAACTCCAGAAGAAGCTTTATGACATCCGAACCAGTGTCTGCTCAATGTCTCGTTCAAGCATATCTTCCCGGAAAGGAATAAAATCAAAGACATATCATAATAAAGAACTAGCATATCCGCATTCACAGGAACTGTCGCACGATATTGTGCCGCAGTATTTTCACTTTTAATATGCAATTCTAAAATAATCCAGGTATGCTTTATATCTATCTTGTGCTGTCAGGCAAGTATCAGTCAGATACCCTTTTTCATTGTCCCATTCTTTCAATCCTCGATAATAAAACATTTTCAAATTATCCTCGATAATAAATGGAACAATATTGTATTTCAGGCATTCCTTGAACATAATCAAACGTCCCACACGACCATTTCCATCCTGAAATGGATGGATACGTTCAAACTTCACATGAAAATCCAGAATATCGTCAAAGGTCTTTTCTTCCTTGTTATTGTACTCTGACAGCAATTTCTTCATCCTGTCTGCAACTTCTTCCGGAAGTGCGGTTTCCATACCGCCGACTTCATTTGGCATTTTCTTGTAATCACCGACAGCAAACCAATCCTTTCTGGAATCACTGGTTCCATTTTTCAGAATCAGATGCAGCTCCTTGATAAACTTTTCCGTCAATGCCAATTTTGCATGATCAATAATAATATCAATACACCGGAAATGATTTGCTGTTTCAATCACATCATCTACATTAAGCACTTCTTTTTCTATACCAATGGTATTCGTCTCGAAGATATATCTGGTCTGATCGTGGGTCAGCCGACTGCCTTCCATATGGTTTGAATTATATGTTAAATCAATCTGTGTCTTATGATAAATGCCTCCAGCATATTTATTCGCCTTCTCATCCTGCAAAACATCCAGTAAGGTCGTTGGTTTTTCTTTCTTCTTGTTAGTGCGCTCCGGCTTTTCTGCATTTTCCGGAATATTCCATGTCTTTCCGGTAAGAAATGCTCCCAGCACACGACCATGGGCACAATAATTTCTTACACTACGTTCAGATACATCCCATTTTTTTGCCATTTCAGCAACTGAAAGATATTGCATCTGCCGCTCTCCTCCTTCCACACGATAAAAAGCATATTCTGTGAACCTTTTATTATCATGATTTCAAAAATCACGTTTACTATAGTTAGTATACCACATTATCGGCAACAAATCCATATTTTGTTCTCATTCTTCTGTTGTTTTTGCCGACGCAGAAAACTCTAAAAAAATACCAACCATCGAATTTGACGGTTGGTACTTATATTTTAGTTTTGGTCATCTGGATAAGTATTCAGACAAAATCCTGTTATGAATCCACCCCTTACCCCAATTCATATTTACAAAAAATCAACCACCTACCTTACCCCAAAATAGCAGGTATTTTTTCCTTTTCCTTCTTTCCTCAATTCTCCTGATGCAACCAATTTTCGCAGTGCACCTTCAATAGAACTGTCACTGAGTGTAGGGCATAGCTCCCGTATATCCTGCTTATTGAAACGTCCAATTTTATTATGACTTGCTCTCCGTACCATTTCAAGTCCAGGTAGTTTTATTTCAACCAACGCCATTCTGTCTTCAAAATCTTTATAGGCAGCAAGGATGGTTCCAAGTAAATATTTGATAAATGGCACTACATCTTCTGTTCCATCATGCCAGCCCGGCTGAGCCGCTGCAAGAGCCTCATAGTACAGGTCTTTATTCTTGGCAATCTTTGCTTCCAATGAGACATACTTTCCAACATAGAATCCACTCCGATACAGCAGTAATGTAGTGAGCAGACGGCTCATTCTTCCATTTCCGTCATTGAAAGGATGAATACATAGAAAGTCATGTATAAAAACAGGGATAGCAATAAGTGGCTCCAATTCCATATTTCCTATGACACGATTGTATTCCTCACAGATTCTGTCGAGTGCCTCCTGTGTTTCAAATGGCGCAAGTGGTGTAAACAGCACTTCGACATGTCCATCCGGATAAGTAGCACTAACATAATTCTGTACATTCTTTGTTTGCCCTGCAAGCGGATTGTTCATATGACTATATAACATCTTGTGCAGTTGCAAAATATAATTTTTTGTAATAGGAATCGCATCAAAGCTATCATGAATAACATTCAGAACATCACGATACCCCGCAATTTCCTGCTCATCCCGGTTCTTAGGTGTTGTCTTTTCTTCAACAAGCTGACGCATTCTGGTACTCGTCGTAACAATGCCTTCAATAGCATTAGATGCCTCGGTACTTTGTATTTTTGCAATCTCTACAAGTTTATCAAGTTCCTCTGGACGCTGCTTCAAATACATCTCCTGTTTTCCAGCTTCTTTATAAATAGCAGCAATTAACCCTAAAATCTCTGAATCCCATTTCTGATATTTAATTGCAGAATAATTGAAGTTTCGCATTCCCTTACTTCTCCTTTCTTTTCCTTAAATAATAGTGTTAATTAAGGGAATAGTCAACAAATTAAGCGAATTATCTCATAGTATTCTATCCCAATTAAAGAAATATTATTTTTACCTATCTAATCCTTATTCCTCTCCATCTCTCTCTGAATCCAGGTCATGATCACATCCACAAGATACTCCTGCTGTATCTGGCTCAATTCCCTGCCCAGCTGTATCTTATGCCATTTTCGGATGCACTCCCTGCAGCAGGTTGCAGTTGCATGCTGTGCGATAAATACCGGATGCCCTTTCATCGGCGTCTGTTTTCCATCGTTTGGAATAACCGCCGGAGCTTCCCGCTTTGCAATAAAGTCCTGCGCATGCTGTCTTATAGTATCCAGTCCTTTTTCATTTATGTAATCAATATCTTTCTGCTTTAAATGAAAGCTGCTTCGGAACTTGGAATTACCAAGTCTCTCAAATAGCTGCTTATACCATTCCTCTTTTGTCATCAAAATTCTCCAAACTTCTTATGGCATCCTAACACTTCCTGTTAGAATGCCATCTATAAACATAAATACTATATTATTTTTCCCCATGCTCCTTCACGACCAGTCTGCCTCTTCCGCTTTCCTTCGCCTCGTATAATGCATTATCTGCTTCCTCATATAACCGGTTAAAGGTTGCTTCTGACTTAGCGATGACTGCGCCCATAGAGATGCCGGTACCTCCCTCTGCAGATTTTACTGTCAGATTTACTTTGTCAAATATCTGCTGGGCATGTTCTTTGATCGCCTTCTCCGGCACACTCTTATTGAAGAACATCATTACCGCAAATTCGTCCCCACCCATACGACTGGCAAAATCTTCATTTCGTAAAGACGCAAGCAATGTCTGGGCGACTAAAATCAGATATTTATCACCATTATGATGACCATAGGTATCATTATATTGCTTAAATTTATCAACATCTATCATGATCATCATTGCATTAAAATCACCTGATAACAGCTTCATCTCCATATCATTCCGAAAAGCCGCATGGTTCAAAAGACCCGTCAGGGAATCTGTGCGATATGTATTCTCCCAATTCCGCAATCTGACTTCCGCCTTATTCTGCTCTGCATCTGTCAGGATCTTCATGGAATAAGTACTCGATACATCTGAAATAATAATCTCTGCACGATCCTGTTTAACTGCCGAATCGTAAAAGACACGTCCATAACAAAAGACATAAATATCCTTTCCATCCTTTCGATGGAGTCTGTGTTCCTGCAATACATATGTACTCTTAGCCAGATTGGCATTTGTCCGGCACAAATATTCTGTCCGATCAGCTTCAGGGATCAGATCCATCTGATTCATGGAATTTTTTTCTACATCCTCACCGGAATAACCTGTCAGCTTCTCGAAATTATCATCCACAGACAAAATATTCCATGAACCATCTAGCAAATATCTGCTGCATTGCACTGTATGTACACAGAATGCTTCCTGAAGTGTACTGTTATCCTCCGGTTTTGCCACTTGTTTGTGTTGAGGTTTTTCCTTCTCCTGCCTGAACTTATGAACTCCCTTTACGGTATCAGAATAATTCTCTGATATCATTTGAATAAACTCGGAAACAATAAACGGATCAAATTGTGTTCCGGCGCATTTTTTTAATTCTTCAAGTGCATCGGATACAGGCATTCCATTTCTATATGGACGGTCACTTACCATCGCATCAAATGCATCAACAACAGCAATTACACGTGACAGTACAGGTATACTCTCCCTGCTCAGTCCATCCGGATAGCCCTTTCCATCCCATCTTTCATGATGATGTCTGATTTCCTCTGCGATCTGCTTCAATTCCGCATTACTGTTTGCAATATCATAGCCCTTTTCAACATGCGAACGCATGATTTTCCATTCTTCATCGGTAAGTTTTCCCGGTTTGTTCAATATCTCCATCGGAACACCAATCTTTCCGATATCATGCAGCAGACAGAGAAGGGACAAACGGCTTTGCTGTATATCGGATAACTCTATACGTTTACCAAGCTCTGCACCCATAATCTGTGTACGGCGAACATGATGCTCCGTATCACTGTCACATTCCTCAAGTGCCCGTATCAGAGATGCCAGCATATCCGAATGAATGGATTTGCTGTCTACTAATTTCTTTGTGCGCATAGCTTTAGTTGTATTTCGAATGCTTTCAACTATACTGTGTGTCTCACCTTCTACCACACTGACTGCATACTGAATACTTCCGTCGAACTTCTCCTTAAGTTTTCCGGCACATACTGCCATCTCATCTTCACTGCTTCGGCTACACAGTGCTATAAGATGTGCCTCGGTTCCTCTGACATAATATGCCCTTTCAGGGAAACAGGTTCTCATGTTTTCCGCCAACAACCGGATCCTCTGATCCCCTGCTTTTTTTCCAAGTGTGCTGTTGATAACAGACAAACTGTTAATATCACATACAGCAATTCCTACCGGGAACGTAAAATGATCATTTTTTTCCAATGCAAGCTGTTTGAAATTTTCCCATTTCTGAAATCCTGTAAGCATATCCGTCTCAAGTGCGATATCTGTAAATACAAACATCTGACCAATCTTATGGCCCTTTTTATTTTCAAGCTTCTTTACATCGCATCGCAATGTCTTTTCTTCCGTTTCTGACTTAATATAGCATTGCAGGGAAAAGCTGTCGTCGTCTGATTCCGGATCAAACGACAATCCATATACATCCAGAAAACTCTGAAGATCTTTACAGCCGGTCAACCGTTCTTCTCCCAGGAAAAAATCAGCTCTTTCATTATGCAGAATCAGGCGCTCGTCATCATCAAACAAAACGATGCCCTGCCCTATATTTTCAAATATACTTGTCTTCAATTTATTCAACATCCCATGTGTGGAATAATCAAAGCAGCTCCAATAAATAATAAATGATACTACACTGTATCCTCCGATCGAATAGTCCAGTAAATTCACTACAGATTCGCCCGGTAAAAATAAAAAGATTGCATTTGTCCCTACAATAATAAGAATTCCTATGATAACACTTAAATACTGCCAACGATATTCATGTGGAATCTTGCAAATCTTCCGAATCAATAAACCTACCACCAATAACACCATTACATAAGAAAATATCAGATGGAGATCATACAAGGGCTTCATGTGATAGCTATACTTTGCAATCAGCGTATCCCGTGGTTTATATTCAATTGCAATTTCCATAAATGGATTAACTGCAAACACGATCAATTCATATATACAATATAAAAAGCAGAATGCTACCATCCATTTCCCATATCCGGAAAACTTTCCTTTTGTGAAATAAACCGTGAAAATTAAAAGAGAGACAAGCATAAAATCTATACTTATAAAATATATGCTCGACATAATCGCCATGCACATATAGGAATCACTTATGATACTGATCAGATAACTAATATCTACAATAGCCGCACCCATACAGGCAAACCCCAGAAATCTACCTGTTGTTTTATTCTTTTTAAAAGATTTTACCGCTAATAATATATCTGTAGCAGCAATAACAATTGATATGACTATATATGCATTGATCATGACTGTCTCATTCATAGTAAACCTCCAATATTCAGACAAAATCTGGGTTTATCTTACTATTTTTGAGGCAGTATGGCAACACCTATGCGTATCACAAACGCCGGCAATTTACCAAATCCGTTAAATTCAACTCTTATCGTTTATTCAGTACCAGAATCTTGTTTGAAAAATTCCTTACAGCCGGAATCTTTCCAAGCACCTTATATACAGGAACGAATTCCTTCATTCCTTCTACCAGACTGATATCTTTTTCGCTCCGGAAAGAAGGAGCAACACTCTGAAATGCTTTTCCGCTTTTCACACCCCAGATGAATTTCGCCTGGCTTCCCTCTATGGACTTCTCTTTCATATGCTTCACAACAAATGGTGCCATTACCTCAACCAGAACCTTTGCCTGTGTAAATGTCTGATCAATAATCTCAAACATCTTACGCACATCCTGCTCCGTTAAATACATCGTAAGCCCTTCTATGACCACCAAAACCGGTTCTCCATGATACTCGATATCCAACGTATAAGATGGATCTGTTGCAGACTTAGCGATCTGATAAACAGGGTCATTCTCCTCAAGGAAACGACTTCGGATATCCATGGTCTCAGGAAGATCGATATTGTACCAACGCTGATATTTTCCCTTCATCCGGTAACACCGGGTATCCAGTCCACAGGCAATATTTACAACGATGGCATCCGGATGCTTGGTCAGATAATCATTTACCAGACGATCCAACACGATCGTTCTTGCAATTACACCGCTGCTCATCAACTTATCGGATTCCGCCTTTGAGAAATCATAATCTAACCGGGATACGATCTCGATTGCTTTCTCATCATAGATATTATGATTTTCTTTTCTGGATTCTTCTGCTCTTGCAAATAAAGTCTGCAGCATTGTCTCCGGTACACCCTGTACACTGACCTTTGTCTTATTCTGATATTCTGTCTGCATTGCTTTTCCTTCACTCATTGTTTTATTCTCCTTTTCTGCATTTACATAACAAATGTTATTTTTTGTTATGTTGTAAAAAAAGAACCCCACAGCTACATATCACATGCTGTGAGGCTCTCTTAGATTCTGTATTAATTTATCTGTTCCACCCATCGAGTAGATCCCAATCTTCTCAACCAGATACAAACTATCTTCCATACTATAATTTCCTTTAATAATCTCCAGACATCCATCCAAACGGATCTTGGCCAGTATCTTTACAAGCTTCTCATCCGGCTCACATTCCATCCGGCTCTTATAAAATGTATATATCGACTGCTCCATCAGTTGTTCTACCTTGGAACGATACATTTCATAACAGCTTCCTTGCGCCTTCTCCAGAATGACCACCGCTTCTTTTCGGTGTTCCAGAATAAATCGCATCATCTGAACATCTAACTGCGTACCAATCTCCGGCTCTGCAAGCTCTAACTCCATATATCTGACCAGCAATTCTTCATACTGCACAACCAGTGGTTCAAAAATCTCCCGGAACAACGCTTCTTTATTCTTAAAATAAAAATACATTGCACCAGTTGTAACTCCTGCCCGGCTGCAGATCATTCGAAGACTTGCTTTATTATAGCCATGTATGAAGAATTCGTCTAATGCTGTCTGTTTAATTTTCTCTATTGTGTTTTCCTGATCATTCATCATAACACATGTTATGTTAGACGTTTCTAACCAAAATGTCAAGTATTATTTTCCGGTCACGCTCTTTACCTTATAATTTCTGACACCCGAAGCCTTCTTCTCTTTTATTTTTCTATCACCTGACATATATTCCTGCAAAATCTGTGTCTTCTATCCCACGTGATCTTACAGGAACAACAGTAATACAATATACATTTATTTTACTTACATAATCTTTCCATCTGTTGAAATTGTAACCACATTCCACGGAAGGAATTTGCCGCTGTTCTGAAGAGCATTTTTTACAGCCATCTCAATACCACCACAACACGGGACCTCCATTCTCACAACCGTAACGCTCCGGATATTATTATTCCGGATGATCTCTGTCAGCTTTGCAGAATAATCTATCATGTCAAGCTTCGGACAGCCAACCAAAGTGATATGTCCCTTAATAAAATCCCGATGGAAATTTGCATATGCATACGCTGTACAATCCGCCGCAACAAGCAGCTTTGCTCCATCAAACCAAGGGGCTGTCACCGGAACAAGCTTGATCTGTACCGGCCACTGGCGCAGCTCTGACTCCTGCTGTCCCATCATCGATGCTAACTGCTGTACAAGCTCAGGTGATACTTCACCATTTTGCACAGTCTTACTCCCTGCTTCAACAGTTCTTGTCTTTTTGTCATACCGGTCTCTGTTAAATGTCTTCATAGCCGTACCCGGACAACCACATGGTAGTGGTTCTCCTGACGGACTGCCTGCTCCATTTACTGCCTTCTCAGCTTTTGCCGCCAATACCGCTGCCTCATCATAGTCCGCTGCTTCACGTTCAACAAATGTAATGGCTCCGGTCGGACAGGTAGGAAGACAGTCTCCCAGTCCGTCACAATAATCATCACGAAGCAGCTTTGCCTTTCCATTCACCATCCCGATTGCGCCCTCATGGCATGCCGATGCACATGCCCCACAGCCGTTACACTTTTCTTCATTAATTTCTATAATCCTGCGAATCATCGTTTTTCCTCCTGAATACCCGATACCTGATCATTCTATGATATTTGCTGTTATATCTGTCGCTTCTTTGATCGACATTATACATCGCAGCTTACTTTCATCACTTAACTGTCAATCAGGTTCTTGATTTTATGTGCTTATTCTAATATACTTATTTCAAAATGTATGTTGGATTTCCAACAAAACAACATTTAAGGAAATGGAAATTTTATGAACAAACACGATCTTACATCCTATATTGATACCCTGTCAGCCTGCCGCCTGTTTACCGGCATCGATGAACAGGATCTGCCAGCTATGCTTACATGTCTGGACGGAAACCATATTCATGTAAAAAAAGGGAATCCCATATTCGTAGAGGGCGATCCGGCACGCTTTATCGGAATCATTCTTACCGGAACAGCGCAGGTGATCCGGGAAGATTATTATGGGCACCGAAGCGTCATGACAGATCTACAACCCGGTGATCTGTTTGCAGAAGCCTTCTCCTGCGCAGGTCTTTCTACTGTACCGATCAGCGTCTTTGCCATGACTGACAGTGATATTCTGCTTCTGGACTGCCACCACCTTCTGACCTCCTGTTCGAATTCCTGTGATTTTCACAACACCCTGATTCGGAATCTGCTACACGAAATTGCCCGGAAAAACCTTGCGTTAAACCAAAAAATACGCTATATGTCAGAGAAAACAACCCGTGATAAATTAATGGCATACCTCTCCGACCAGGCAAAACAGAATCATTCGGATACCTTCACTATTCCTTTCAATCGTCAGGCACTCGCAGACTATCTCGGTGTAGAACGCTCCGCCATGTCCGCTGAAATCAGCAAACTAAAAAAAGGCGGAATCATCGACACTCAAAAGTCGACCTTCCGCCTACTCTAAAAACATGCTTGCAAAGAGCATTCTTATTATATAAGTTCGTGACATAAAACATCACACGGACGGTATATATATCTTTATTGCGCAGAACACTTTCGTTCTATCCTCATGTAACGGTACTAAGCTCCCGCTTAATAGCGGATCGCTAAGGACCGACATTCGGACAGGTCTGCTTCATAAAATATATATACCATCCGTGTGATGTTTTTGTTCATTCCCTATTTTTCAAGAATGCTCTTTGCAAGCTTCTGCTGTTCTTCCGTTGGAGGATCGATTCCCTCTAATTTATAAGGGATTCCAAGTCTCTCCCACTCCTGAATACCCAGCTTATGATATGGAAGTACCTCTACCTTATCCACTGTTTTAAGAGTATCTATAAATTCTTTTGTCTTCTTCAGATCATCCTCATCTGTCGTAATTCCCGGAACAAGTACATGTCTGATCCACATATGTTTGCCCTGATCGGACAGATACTGTGCAAGCTCCAGAATATTCTGATTTGAGAATCCTGTTAATTCACGGTGCTTATCATCATGAATCTGCTTGATATCAAGCAGGAAAAGATCTGTAAGGCTCATCAGTTCATTGAACTTTGAGAAGAACGGTTCTTCTCTGGTAAATGGATTTCCGGCCGTATCGATCGTAGTATGGATACCCTGCGCCTTCGCCAGCTTAAAAAATTCGATCAGGAAATCCATCTGAAGTAAAGCTTCACCACCGCTTACAGTGATACCACCCTGACCTTTCCAGTATGGCTTATAACGAAGTGCCTGCTTTAACAGATCTTCCGGAGTTCTGGCCTCGATCTTAACGCCTTTATCTTTGAGCAGTTTTGTATTCTCTTCAATTTTTTTCTCAAGTGCTTCTCTTTCATCATCGCTGACATCGTCAGCATACAGTCTGCTGTAATCTGTTACAAGATTCCATGTCTCAGGGTTATGACAATATTTACATCTCATCTTGCATCCCTGTAAAAATACAACAAATCGAATTCCCGGACCATCGACTGCTCCAAAGCTTTCTGTTGAATGAATATATCCTAAAATCTGTTTCTTTTCCGGCATGTTCCACCTCTAAGTTCTTTCTATTATTTTACACAAATACACATTAAACAACCACGACTATTCATCTGCTTCCACCACGCACAGCTTCATAGCCTCTTTCTATTTTCTCTCTGATACACAATTTTCATACACGATATTATGATGAAATTTTACTTCCTTACAAGGAATGTTTTTTATGCATTGGGTGAGCTATTCTCACGATATAATGAACGCAAAATTACTTGCTCGCAAGGATGCTGATTTTGCGAAATGCATAGAATGTGCGAAGCACATGATATAATGAACGCAAAATTATTTGCTCGCAAGAATGCTGATTTTGCGTAATGCATAGAATGTGCGAAGCACATGATATACGGATAAAAATCCGTCTGCCTTATGCTGTAAAAAAGTCCCGGAGATAGACTCCCCGGGACTCCAATCTTTTACTTATCTGTTAAAACATTCAGACTGTGTAAGATTTACAGTGAGTCATGGAATGTTCTGTTGATAACGTCGAGCTGCTGCTCACGTGTAAGTGAGATAAACTTAACAGCATATCCTGATACACGGATTGTGAAGTTAGCGTACTCTGGCTTATCTGGATTCTCCATTGCATCAAGGAGCTTATCCTTACCGAATACGTTTACATTTAAGTGGTGAGCACCCTGATCGAAGTATCCGTCCATAGCGCTTACAAGCTTTTCAGCTCTTTCTTCCTCGTCATGTCCGAGTGCTGATGGGTTCATTGTCTGAGTATTTGAGATACCATCTAATGACCACTCATAAGGAATCTTAGCTACTGAGTTCAGTGAAGCAAGAAGTCCTGATGTCTCTGCACCGTAACTTGGGTTAGCACCTGGTGCGAATGGTGTCCAAGCACGTCTTCCATCTGGAAGGTTACCTGTGTACTTACCATATACTACGTTTGATGTAATTGTCAGGATAGATGTTGTAGGCTCTGAATTACGATATGTGTGTCTCTTCTTGATATCTGTGATGAACTCATGAAGAAGCCATACACCGATGTTATCAGCTCTATCATCATCATTACCATATTTAGGGAATTCTCCCTCGATTTCAAAGTCTTCTGCAAGACCTGTTTCTGCGTTACGAATAACCTTAACCTTAGCGTACTTGATAGCTGACAGTGAGTCGATTACGTGTGAGAATCCGGCAATACCTGTTGCGAATGTACGACGTACATCTGTATCGATAAGTGCCATTTCTGCTGACTCATAGTAATACTTATCATGCATGTACTGAATCAGGTTCAGGATATTTACATAAAGTCCTGCTAACCAGTCAAGCATCTTCTTGTACTTAGCAAGAACTTCATCATAGTCAAGATACTCTGAAGTAATTGGAGCGTACTCAGGACCAACCTGCATTGGCTTGCCTGTCTTCTTGTCTAAGAACTTCTCATCTTTACCACCGTTGATAGCGTAAAGGAGACACTTAGCAAGGTTTGCACGAGCTCCGAAGAACTGCATCTCTTTACCTGTCTGTGTAGCTGATACACAGCAGCAGATTGAATAGTCATCACCCCAGATAGGCTTCATAACATCATCATTCTCGTACTGGATTGAGCTTGTTCTTACTGAGATCTTAGCAGCATACTTCTTGAATGTATCCTGAAGAGCTGAAGAATAAAGAACTGTAAGGTTTGGTTCCGGAGCTGGTCCCATGTTCTCAAGAGTATGAAGGAATCTGTAGTCGTTCTTTGTAACCATTGAACGTCCGTCAACACCGATACCACCAACTTCAAGTGTAGCCCATACAGGGTCACCTGAGAACAGTTCGTTGTATGACTTAATTCTTGCGAACTTAACCATACGAAGCTTCATTGTGAAATGATCAATAAGTTCCTGAGCCTCAGCCTCTGTAAGCTTACCAGCCTTAATATCTCTCTCAATATAAATATCAAGGAATGTTGATACACGTCCAACTGACATAGCAGCACCATTCTGTGTCTTGATAGCTGAAAGATATCCGAAGTATAACCACTGGATAGCTTCCTTAGCGTTTGAAGCTGGCTTAGAAATATCATAACCATATGACTGAGCCATAACCTTCATCTCCTGCAGACGTCTGATCTGTTCTGCAAGTTCTTCTCTCTGACGGATAACATCATCAAACATGTTACCATCGCCACAGTTAGCCTTATCTTCCTCTTTCCAAGCGATCAGCTGATCGATACCGTAAAGAGCAACTCTTCTGTAGTCACCTACGATACGTCCACGTCCATAAGTATCAGGAAGACCTGTTACGATATGTGTATGACGTGCAGCTTTCATCTCTGGTGTATATGCATCAAATACTGCCTGGTTATGTGTCTTGTGATACTCTGTGAAGATCTTGTGGAAGTTCTCGTTTGGCTTGTAACCATACATTTCAAGAGCTTCCTCAGCCATCTTAATACCACCATAAGGCATGAATGCTCTCTTAAGTGGTTCATCTGTCTGAAGACCAACGATCTGCTCAAGATCTTTTGTCTCAGGATCAATATATCCAGGGCCGTATGCTGTGATGCTTGATACAACATCAGCATCCTCCTTTAATACACCGCCGTTATCTCTTTCTGCTTTCTGAAGAGCCTGAAGCTTGTCCCAGAGCTTGTTAGTAGCATCTGTTGGTCCGGCAAGGAAGCTCTCGTCTCCGTCGTACATTGTGTAGTTGTTCTGGATGAAGTCTCTGACATTACATTCTTCTTTCCAGAGTCTACCTGTGAATGAATCCCATTCCTGGTTCTGTAACATAATAATTTTTTCTCCTTTCAATTTTATATTATGTGAATATATAATACACTCTAATGGTATTATACAGAATCTTTTTTTATAATTCAACAATCCTTATCATTTTTATTGTATTTCTTTTCGTACATTCGCATAATTTTTACAAATTTTTTTAATCTCTGAAAAAAAGTGGAATTGCGATACGTGGAACGCCATGACAGATTTGTATAAATCCGGCAAAATCCGTAACACCATATCGAATCGTTGGAAATGCCAACGTGTTTGATTTCACCTTATCGGATGCCGATATGGAACGAATCAACCGGTTGGATAACTTTGGCGACTCCGGTCTGCACCCGGATAAGGTAGATTTTTAGGCGACTGCCAATATCATATATCATCCAAACAGCCATTTGCATTTTACGACACTGTATAAAGGAATGAACGGATGCCGCACACCACTGAAGCACTTCAGGAAGTGCGGTCACCCCGGAAACAAATCATCCACATATCCTGCCAGAACCTGTGTCTCTTCTCCTGCTCCATACTGAAATAATATTTTCTGATTCTCGTCCGGTATGTATGCCTTTCCGTCTACCAGTGGAATCGATACCAAAAAAACCGATTCATCCAGTGCCAACCGCAGCTTGGTCGCCGGCTTTATATCTATCGTTCCTACCATTTTATCCCTTACTTTCTTCTTTATATATCGTTCATTCTGAACAGACGAATCTATACTTTATCTCCCATCCTGATTTTTGTTGATTTTTAAGTATATGTGACAAATATTTAACATATTGTAAACAGAAAATCCAGTATTTTATATCAGGAATGCGTTAATTACGGCAAATAACTGCATACGTGAAAAAAGCTGCCGGAATCCATCATATATCTCCCTTTTCACCTGCATTATATCAGGCAAAACCGGTTAATAAATGACCAATTCCGACAGCTTTTTGTCTCAGCTATTGTTTCTTATAATATCCCATATAATAGTATACTGCTTATGATTCTCTGCTGTTCTTCTCTGCATCTGCAGATATCTTATCGCTATCCGATTCTTTTTTAATAAATGTCTCATTAATGAAAAAGAATCCTCCGAGACCGATTGCAACAACGCCAAAAACAATAGCAAATATATCCATACCCATTTTATTATTCTCCTTTTCTTCTTACATATTCGGTTTTCAAATGTAAGAAGTCAGGAGTTTCTTTCCGTCCTTTTTATGTATATACTCAAGCCTTCGATACCATTGAGATGCATGCACCAGTGTGCCGATCTTCACCCACCATTTTCTGGTATCACAAATGAACCCGGATAAGGTAAACAGAAATGGTAAAACCAGGATCCACAGATCAACTGTTTTCTCTGATTGAAATGATTTCAGGCTCTGCATTTCAAACACTGTACGAAGAACGCTTCCTGTCGGAAGTATTCCTATTTCATTAATTGATGTCGTCCGAACTTCACGAAGCACAGATTTATTCTGTTCAAGCCCCCGCTCCATTCTGGAACTTTCTATATCACCTATGCCAAAAACGGTGGCAGCTAATATCAATATGATACAATATATCACACATATTTGTTTCTTCTGTTGTTGAAGCATAGTTGCCACCTCACTTTCTGTAGATTTCTTTCTGCATATCCTATACTTACTGCATGCCACATAATCAACACACTTGAGAACGAATAATTCTGCGTTCATTATCTCATAAATATAACAAAATGAATATTCTTTATTTTATTCTTATCTATTTCTTAATTTCTTCGCGGAGCTGTGTTCCAAGTTTCTGAATATCTTCTTCCAGATCACCCTCCAGCTCATGCACATCTTTTTCAAGACGATCCTTAAACATCAGAAGGAAACTGATAAGAAGCAATCCGCTGGATATCCAGATAGCATGGAAGCCCAGATGTACCGACAAAACACCTCCGATTCCGGCTCCGACCGCAAAGAACAGGATCACACCGAAATAATATAGTGACATTTCTAACTGCTCCGGCTTCTTTTCTCTTAAATATACAGATAAGGCCGCTGTACCACTTCTGAGATTTCCGATACACATCGTACTCGCATAAGAATGTCCGTTGACTTTTCGGAATGTCTGAACCTGCATTGCACAGGAAAAAGATACTAATACCGTTGCCAGCATGTTCCATCCTTCTGTTAAAAATCCAACAAAAAACAAAATTAAAATCTCCATCAATAAAATGGATTGTCTCCAATGAAGCTTCTTTGCGTATTTGAACCGTCCCTGTACCTGTTCTGCAAAAAACACACCAAATGCAAATGCAAACAATGGATACAGATAACGAAGTCCTGCCTGCCATTCACCCATCATAAAATGCTGACTCATCAGCACTACATTTCCTGTCTGCGCATTCGAAAACACTTCATCTCTTGTAAAATATGTATAGGCATCCTGAAATCCACCGGATAACGCCAGAAACACACTGGTAATAAACGCTTCCGACATCTGCCGTTCCGCCTGTCTGTTCTGCCCAACTTTCATCTCAATCAACTCTCCGTTCTTCTTCAAATAATATCAGACACAATATAGTTAGCAAGAACGATATGCCCTGCTACAAAGAAAAACCGGATGTGAAACCCACACCCGGTTCTTCTTTGTCCGAAGTATATCCTGACGTTATAGTGTCTCAGGTGTATCTCACGAACATATATTGTATTCTGATCATTCAGATATTATTTCTGAGGACCTGCTGCAACTAATGCCTTACCGGCTTCGTTGCTCTCGTACTTAGCAAAGTTCTTGATGAATCTGTCAGCAAGATCTAATGCCTTTGTCTCCCATGCAGAAGCATCTGCATATGTGTCACGAGGATCAAGGATTGCCGGATCAACACCCGGAAGCTCTGTAGGTACTTCAAAGTTGAAGTAAGGGATCTTCTTTGTAGGAGCTGAAAGGATAGCACCGCTAAGGATAGCATCGATGATACCTCTTGTATCCTTGATTGAGATACGCTTGCCTGTTCCGTTCCATCCTGTATTTACAAGATAAGCCTTAGCTCCGCTCTTCTCCATCTTCTTAACAAGCTCTTCAGCATACTTTGTAGGATGTAACTCAAGGAATGCCTGTCCGAAACATGCTGAGAATGTAGGTGTCGGCTCTGTGATTCCACGCTCTGTACCGGCAAGCTTAGCTGTGAAGCCTGACAGGAAGTAGTACTGTGTCTGCTCTGGTGTCAGAATAGATACCGGAGGAAGTACTCCGAATGCATCTGCTGAAAGGAAGATAACATTCTTTGCTGCAGGAGCTGATGAAATAGGACGAACGATGTTCTTAATATGATCGATTGGATAAGATACACGAGTATTCTCTGTAACGCTCTTATCTGTGAAGTCGATCTTACCATTTGCATCTACTGTTACGTTCTCAAGAAGAGCATCTCTTCTGATCGCATTATAGATATCTGGCTCTGAATCCTTATCAAGGTCGATAACCTTTGCGTAGCAGCCACCTTCGAAGTTGAATACGCCGTTGTCATCC
>ULMG01008634.1_pt1 | contig 60101 bp, 102 predicted proteins | sample 1951601 | NCBI WGS metagenome assembly ULMG01 (sample SAMEA4835545, study PRJEB28245) | human gut metagenome | biome: gut microbiome; material: fecal sample | place: Denmark | collected 2008
ATATATAAGAGAAAGGAAGGAGACAAATGGAAGTTGATGCAATGACAAAATACAAAGGTTGGTATACGAAAGCATTAAATGCTTCAGAAAGACATGATGTGAATGATTTCTTGAATTATACATTAATGATTTATAATGGGACATCATTAAATGCACAGACGACTTGTTAAAGTTGACTGAAGATGATGCAGATGTAAGCAAAGATGAAAAGCATAAAATCATGGTCAAGACATTATTAACATTACAGAATCAGCTAAAGACAAGAAAATATTTATAATTTTTTAACTAATAGTTTAATAGACACATATTGGCATGTAAAGATTAATTTATAATCAAGACATTTTTTAATAGATACATTGTGGAACGTAGTATATAAAACTATATATAAAGAAAGGAAAGAAGAATATGAAAAGATTTGGTGAAGATTTTGAATTAACACAGGATTTAATGGACGCTATCGTTGTTTATATGGATGATGATATCAGAGAAAACATACATCGTGCGCTTGCGCCATGTACGCCAGAAGATTTTTTAAAAGCATACGTCAAAGAAGATCCAGATTTTGAAGATTTATTGTATTCTGAATTTTCAATCGAATTGTAAGATTGTTAAAAAGGAGATGATGATATGGACAGTCTAGCATTGATTATTACAATCGCTCTTATTTGTATAGGACGCAAAATATACATTGAGGCAAAAGTAAATAGTTATGATCTTGATAAGGTGTCAATCGGAAAAATGGCTATGGATGCCGGTAAAAGCCCATCACAGATAAAAAGTAAGATGGTATCTGGTGGTTACGACAAAGATAGTAAATGGAAAATATAGGAGAACAAATGGAGATTATTAATCCTTATGAGGTATATGGATGTGATGGAACGGAAATGGTGGTTGTATCTAAGGCAGAACGTAATATAACAGATGATATTGTATTATTGATGCAGCTCGAAAATCTTGATCGGATCTATCATAAACAGAAAACGGAAATCGGTCGATACTTACGGTATTGCACAACGGCAGAAATAATGGAAATTAATAAAGCAGTAAACAGAATATTGGGATGAATAAGAGTTAATTAATGTGAACCAATATTTGCAGAGGAATAATAAATGAGAAGTAGAATTGTCAATAATGGCAATTCTATTTTATTATTATAATAATTTTTGATAGTTGAAAGGTGGTAATTATATGAAACGTGAAAATTTTAAGAAAATTATTAAATTGCGTAGTTGTTGGAAAATTGATAAAAGAAAAGGTAATTATAAATTACCAAGCGGCAAGCATTTATTAGATTATATCTTAGATCTGGTTGAGTCTCAAATGAAGCTTGATGGCTTAGGTATTAGAGCAAATGGAGATTTATGTTTTGCATCTGGTGGTAATTGGAATGTCGAAGCAAACGAATTTAATGATTATGTCTTGATGCCAGATTTTGAATCCAACGAAGTATGTTCATATGATGAAATGGAGCAGAGAATTAGTTGTTTAATTCGTGAATTATTATATTAATTCTTTTATTTATTTCATTAATGACCTTATTAGATAATCCGTTCCATTGTGGTTTTATTGAAAAGAAATCGTTCATAACAATAGAGGCAAATGCATTAGCATCTACTTCAGCAATTTGAAGATTATATTCTTCAACTGATGAACATTTATTAGATGGTTTATATCCTGATAAATAAAATTCCTCATCAGTTTGATATTGATAAATATGACGAAGTTCATGAGCAATGGAAAATACATAATCTGGATTTAGCTTATCTACTTTATTAAGGTAAATTGTATTAGTTTCTGGTTCGCATTGAGCTAATGTTGTTTTAGTAGCGAAATGAATAGTGTCATATGAAATTTTTGGTACTTTTATTTCAAGCAGTTCGCAAACATCTGTTATAAATTCTTTTATCATGATTAGTTCCTCCGATAAAGAATAGTATAACAGAATACAAATGGAAAGGAAAGAGGTAGTTATTATGGCACAGTTAATTGGATGTTGGATTGCAGGATATTTATGTATTTATCTTCCTTGGAAAGCAAACAAAAAGGAAAAATCTCGTAAGAGACAAGATATGTATAATAACTTAAACAAGAAGTCTGTAGATGAAATGGATAAATGGAGAAGATGATATAAGAAAGGTGGTTGATGAATATGTTCGGAGGACTATTAGCATTTTTAGGAATTTATATAGGAAGTGCTGCAAAGGCAGCGTATGACAATTATGATATGAAGAAAACTACTCGTACAGTTGATAAAGATGGGAATGTACATTATATGGACAGATTATGTAATGACTATATCAATGGTGAGAGAGTAAAAAGAGTTGAAACGACTGATAGAAATGGAGTTAAGTTATATTCTACTGTTGGCGTAAACAGTAGTAAGGTGTATGATACTTCTTATGGAAGAGGTACGCAGCAGTTATTTGCTATGAGCGAACATGACAAACAGGAAAATCTAAAATACGGGAAAAATGTATATAGTCAATACAACCCATATTTCGGAAAAACTGTTACAACTGAAATTAGTTCAGGCAGAACAATTACCTGTTTGTTTAGTGGTAAAAATAGTAAGACTGGTAAAGAGTTCTATAGAGTATGGTATTTTCGCCCAGAATGCCAGGGAAAACTTGATTATAATACTACTGTTGATGGTGATATGGGAATTGAAATTACAAAAGAAGAATTCAATAAGTTAAATTTTGGAGCTTTGACATGTACATGTATGCCAAGTGATTATGATGTAGTCCATGCATTATGGGGTGATAGGTAATGAATAAACAGAGAAGAGAAAAGATAAGGCAACTCAAAACTCAAATTGATTTGATTAAAACCGATTTGAAGAAAGTTTCAAGTGAGTTATCTTCTATATTAAACGAAGAACAGGACGCATTTGATAATATGCCCGAAGGATTACAAAGTAGCTATAGAGGAATGTGTTCTGAAGATGCTATTGATAGTATGGAAGAAGCGAGTGAGAAACTTGACGAAGTAATTGAGTTGTTAAATGATATTGTGTAGAATAGAAGAAGCAATAAATAATAGTTTCATTGGAAGAATGGAGTGAACAATATGGACAAAATAGATAAGAAAACATACATAGGAATTGTAAAATTTACATTGGAATCAATGGTTGATCTTGCAAAATCTGATAAGAATTATAATCTTACGGCAGATACAATTCATTATTACGAAACAACTATTAAGCCTGAAATGCAAATTACCCAGGATGAGTTTTTAGAATTGTGTAAGGAAGCTGGAATTAAGTAGATTGGAGAGTGGATGACATGTTATATACAATAGTACATGCAGTAATTAATAATAAAGGAGAACACCCAGAAGCAAACGCAAGGGTGCTTGGGATATATTCAAATGAAGATGTTGCTATTAATGAAGCGGAAAAATGGATTAAGAATACAAAGACTTCTGACATAAATGTAAAGAGAATAACAGATACAGAATGGTATTTTTGGTATGAAGAGAATGGAAATACCTATGGCGGTTATGTAGATGTATATGAAAAAAGATTAGACGAGCCAATTGAATAAACCAAGTAAACCAAGTTTTCTTGTGAAATTGAAAGGAGGCTATAATGGAACATATTCTTATAAATTATGAAGATAAATGCAAGATTGTACTCAACTCAGATTGTGAAGTAATAGATATTGAATGTTCTCTTCCAATTATTGGAGAAGGAAACAATCGAATAGTATATGATTTAGGGGATAAAGTTCTAAAAGTAGCGAAATCCAGCATCGGATCATTTTACAATAGAAACGAATATAATCTATGGAAATATCTTAAAAATAAATCGAAAAAAATAAAAATAAATGAGATATTTGAAATTGATGATAATGCTTATTGGTATGTGGCAGAAAAAGTTCAGACAGGTAATAATGACGCAATGGACAAAGCTTTGAATTTTATCAGTTGGTTAGATTATTCAGATAATGCTGGTTATGATAAAAATGGAAAATTAACTATTGTTGATGCAGAAGAAGTGAGAATAGATGATTTGAAATATTTATTAGAAAACGGAATGATATAAAGAAATCTAAGTTTACTATGAAAGGATAATATTTTATGGAAAAATCAAAAACGCCAACGCTGGATAAAATGGTAGAAATTCAAGAACAGTCACAATTATGCGGAGAATTTTTGGATTGGTTTTTGGGTAAATATACTGTATTTGACAGAAAGCAAAAGAGAGAAAACCCATTTGCTGATGTTATGGGAAATGGAGACTATATTAACAAAGAAAAATTGCTTGCTGAATTTTTCGGTATTGATTTAGACGAAGCAGAAAGAGAAAAAGATATACTACTTCAAATAGAACAGAATAAACATAAAGCACATCATTGTAAGTTATGTGGCAACTATATTGAAGAAGATAATCTTAGTGTATGTGACAAGTGTGCATCTGAATATCAGATATAAAAGCCAAGAAATTAACTTTCCTTTGGAGGTGATGCATTATAAAAGAACACAAAAAACAATGGATACTTAATTATATGTCGCAGCACAAGGATGAGTTTGTTGATGTTGTAGCAGATGATTTTGTAAATGCATACATACATGCATTTAATCCAAAAACAGTAGAATGGTATCCGTATGGAGCACCGAAAGTTCCTGAAATTGGTAGACTGCTTGCAGAGTTATACAAAGAAAATAAGATAGGCAGATACAGACGGTACTGTGAAATCTGGCAAGACGGTTATCCAAAATGGTTTTATGTTTACTTTTTACAAGGATAAAAAGAAAGAATAACTTACTTGGAAGATTGGAAGAGGCGATATAAATGGCTAGAAAACGAAATAATCCTACATGGTGTTGTGATCAAATTGAAGAGAAAATTAAAGATTATAAACTATCTCTTACAGAAATTAGAGAAGAAGAAGTAAAAAGACAGATAGAAATTGTGATTGATGATTTAGAGTCAATTTTATATAGGTAGATTGGAAGAGGTGGTATAAATGAGCCGAATTAATAAAACGCAAAATAACTTGCAGTCAGTATGGAATAATTTGGATCTTGCTTATGAACATATGGAAAGAGCTATTGAGGATTTATCACAAATGACTAGATTGCCTGATGAATTAGAGAAAATGATTGAGCAGTATGATTTATCGGAAATTAGTATGATAAAGCAGGAAGTTGAAAAATTGATGAAATGAGGTAATGTAGATGGAAAATAAAAAAACATTAAAATATTTAAATGATATGAAGAATAGTAAAATGCCACCATTTGATAGTCAATATGAATTTTTCTTTGCTACACTGGAAGATTATTATATTGCAAAATCAAATGGTGCAAAGATAATAAAAGAGGAGCTTATGGAATGGGATTCTGAAGCACAAAAAGAAATTGTTAATATATTGGCTGATATTATAGAATCTGATGAATTGATTGGCTTTGATAGAAATGATATTTTATCGTTAGCTGATTAAATGACGAATTCTTTGAAAAAGAGGGATATTATGTTTGATAATAAACAAGATAATAAAATTGAACTTATAAGGAATTTATTCATTGCAGGTTCAAGTGCAATTCCTGTAGTTGGTGGTACTCTTTCTGTTTTACTAGATAAATATTTACCTAGTGCAATAGAGAAAAGAAGGACTGATTTCTTAAAACAATTAGAAATAGATTTTAATAAATTGCCGTATGAAATAATTAATAGTTTGGAGTCAAATGAGTGTTTTTATTCTATTTTCTTAAAAGTTTTAAGTCAGGTAACATATGAACATAAAACAGAAAAAATAAATGCATTTAGAAATATCCTTATAAATTCAACGCTAATAACAGATATCGAATTCAATGAAGTGGAGTATTTTATTAAACTAATAAATTCTTTGTCGATAGATCAAATAAAAATATTACATCTATTTTATTTAAGAGATTATAAAAAGGAAATAGAATTTACTGATATTAACAAATTTATCGACAAGCATTGGAAAGTAGATCCATCATATCGTTGGAGTCTAGTAACAGAACTTATTAGAGATGGGCTTATTTCTTCTTCAATAGAACGGCAACATAAAAAAGGAAAGGGCATTCAATTATCAAAAATGGGAGAAGATTTTATAAATTACATATTTAACCCGGTTTCAATTTAATAAATATTTAGAAATGAAAAATTGCTTTCTTGTTGAAAGCAAATTAAATATAGAAATAAGTATTAGAAGCAGAAATCAACTGCTTCTTTTTTATTACAGAAAATGAGGTGATAAAAGTGAGTAGATATAAAAACGGAAATCCGAAACGACAGTCGAGATTCATATGTTTGTGTTGTATGAAAGAAAATATGTTGGTTACTGGCATACAAAGAAAACAGCAACGGGAAAAGGAACATATAAAAGATCTATTTTGTTTGCATTGTAGCTGTATCACAAAAAATATCGAAGTGAGGTATTGTGATTCCTATGATGAGATTTACGAATTTGCTAAGAAGAAAAGAGAGAATTATTATACAGATAATATAGAAAGGCAGGTAGTGTAAATGAAAGAAATGCAGTATTACAACTACGAGAAGAAAAATAAATGTCCAAAGTGTGGAGAAGATCTTCGCTATATTGGCACCTTAAACTACACTGATCAACTAGAGTGTGCAAATTGTCATCAGGAATTTTTAGTAGACGAGATTTATAAGATGAAAACAGATGGATCTATTGGATTTTTTGGATATGAGAATTTTAGAGAATTGAGGTAAAAGAAGACAGAATCGAAAGTGAGGTAGTGCAACATGTTAAAAATAGGAGATACAGTAAAAGTTATTAAACCGGCAAACAATGATGGTGAGTTGCGAGAATATATTAAGATTGGAACGATATGCTGTGTTACAGAAATATGGCACGAAAAAGATGGAACGCCGTATTATGGGTTAGTTCCCATATGTGAACCGTATAATGCAATCTTTTATTATGTGGATAATGAGATTGAATATGGGCACGTTGAATGGGTTAATGATTAGAAAGCGAGGTTGGTTAATATGGCACAGACAAGAGATTATACAACTAAGAGATGTGGAGACAATGAAGGATGTGACCCTTTTTGGAAAATGGAAGATATAAAAAATGTAGTTGAATGGTTTGAAAAGAAAAATGATTGGGACAACTATTTAATTACATTGTTAGAATTACTCCTTGGAAGACGTATTGGAGACACGATTTCAATGAAATGGTCAGATTTTTATTATAAAGATGGGGCTTATAAAACGGAGATTAATAGTGTTCAAGAACAAAAAACAGGAAAAACAATTGTACTTGCTCTTAGTTCTATGGTATTTGATGCACTTGAGAAATATGCAACCAATAAACATATTGATCCAATAAAACATTATAATGAAGATATCTTTACTCACCCAAGTAAAGAGAAATGGTATAAAGTTGATCAAACATACTTTGCGACTGGAACATGTGAACTGGAACTAAAGGATATTTATGAATGGGTTGATTATTTTGGAAAAGATTGGAGCATTAACCGCATCAGTGAGATATTAGATGGATTTGAAACTCAAAAAACGAAAAAATCAAAAAGATTTGGATCATATGATAATTTATTTGATTACATTCATTATGTTGTTGATTATAAAGATATGAAAAAATGGCATACTGATAATTACAGAAGTAAGTTAAAGCAAGCAGTTAAGGATTGCAATATAAAATATCGAGTCTCAACACATACGATGCGTAAGAGCTTCTGTTATTGGATATATACGACACACATGTTTGATCCAAATTGCGTACATTCATTGCAAAAAATGTTTGGGCATGTAAATGAATTACAAACCTTAGATTATATGTGCGTCACAAAGATGCGAAATAAAAAATATTTGGAAGATCATGGCGAATTTATTCGTAATGTATTAGCTGGTAAGGGTGATGAGATTGTTAAGAACATGCCAGTTATTTCATTAAAATCAGATGATTTTGGAAAAATTATTCGAATGCTCACAGATGATGTAGACAAATATCAAAAGGCAATTGATATGGCAAACGAACTGAGAGTGATGTAAATATGTAAGGACACTAATTATTCAGTGTCCTTTGTAAATAAATCTCCTGGTGTGCATTTTAATGCAGCGCATAGTTTATTAATTGTATCAAGTCTAATATTAACGGTTTCGCAATTATAAATTTTACTAATGTTATTTTGGGAAATACCTGTTGCTTTTGCAAGCCAATACTGAGAATTTCCTGTTGCGTCTAATAATTGTTTTACATTGAGTTTATACATGTCACACACCTCTTTATACATCATTTTTACATATAATATCAAAAAATATTATATTATTCAATAATATATGTTGACATATACTACAATATGGTGTATAGTATGAAATATCAAAGGAAAGGAGGATGTGAGTCATGAATATTAATACATTTGATATTCTATTAATCAATTTTGGCGAAGTAGAATTTTATGGTGAGCAAGCTGGCATAAGACCTGCAATAGTGATACAAAATGCAGTTGGAAATAGATTCAGTGATACCACGATAGTTATGCCATTTACAACTAAAATAAAAAATATTGATCAACCTACACATTCTCTTTTTATGAGAGGAACTGGTGGTTTGACACAAAGTTCAATGTTATTAGGGGAATGTGTTAGACAAGTTTCTAAACAGAGAATAATAAAGAAGATTGGTTCAATTAGTGATAGGGCGACTAAATTGGAAGTTAAAAGAGTATATGAATCAAACTTCGGGGAGGTGTAATGTATGGCATACATAATGATGACTGTTGAAGAGGCAAAAAAATATGCTAAAAAAGATGCAATCGTTCTTGTTGCAACACAGGATTTAGCATCGCAGGATTGCAATGTCGATTTTGTAAAAAAGAAATTTGGAGAATGCACTGATATAATTGGGTCTGCGAAAACTATTGCAAATATATGTGATGAATTTGTAAACCAACTCAGAGTATTTTCAGACATTCAAGCAGATCCAATAAACTATGAACCAACTGGATGTCTTAATACAATATTGTTTCGATCGATGTCCAGAAAAACGGACACTCCATAATGTATATATAATACAGAACATATTTTCGATACGATGTTGACATGTTCGAACAAGCGTTCTATAATAAGACAAGAAAACAGCCTAACCGATTGATATAAGGTATTGCGAGTACCTTAAACGGATAGGCTGCCGTACATAACGTGTATACGCTACAACTGTATTGTTACATATTTTCTAATAAATGTCAAATGACATTATCTTTATTATTATCATTGTTGCGTATCGCATGTAAATTCATTTAAAAACAACTCCTTCGTGGAGAATTAATAATGGGCTGTGGTGAAGCGGTTAACACCCCAGAATTTGACTCTGGTATTCGTGGGTTCAATTCCCACCAGCCTAGTTAAAATTAAATAAGGGAGGTATGAAATGGTTGGACTATATTATTAAAAATAATAAAAAGGTGTATATCCGACTGAGTAATAACGGAAAAGCTGAAACATGTAATGAAACAAATATGGGTAGGTTTACAGAGCAAAAAGCGAAGAATATTCTAAAGGCTTTGCCGAAAACTCTAAAAAATCTGAATTTTCAGGTTGAATGTATACCAGATATTAAAGTTGAGACACCTGTACAGAAAATTGTCAGAGAAGAGTCTAAACATGTAATCGAAAACACTGACTATCGTCCATCTGGAAATGTGATGCAATGGGTTGAAAAATTTGGTGCATGTTATGACATATTGAAAGAAGCTAGAGACAGATATGAATACTTAGAGAAAGAATTAAGGATGTCTGATTCTAGTTTGATGGACATTTTACATAGTATTGAGCTTGAGTCTCCAAAGGACTTATATTCTGCTTGGCTTCTATATAAGAAGATAAGGGAGAATAGAAGAAATAGACGACAGCTCAAAGACGAAATGATGATTATACATAATATTTTGCAAGAGATTGATGAAACCAAAATCAATCGTGAACGGACAGAAAAGGCGATTGAAGGACTGTTCGATCGTAAATATAAGTACAGGATTGTAGAGGAGGAAGAAGATGACAATTTGTAGGACATGTAATATTCCGATGGTAGAAGTGAGAAGATTCACGCCAGAACGCAACGAGAAATTTCAGCGTTGTCCGAAGTGTTTTTGTGAAACGAAGCACTTAAAGATTCTTGAGAGAGAATTATATCTTGAAGATTATTTACATAATAAAGGGGCGAAACGATGAATATTGATCAAATATTATTTATGTATTGCGACAACAATATGGCTAAGTTAAAGCGCATATGTCAACCTATGATCGTTAAAATAGGTGGTATATCAAACAAAGATTATGATGATTTTTATTCTATCGCACTTGACGTATTAAATGATACGGCACTTAGATATGAAGAAGATAAAGAATGTAATTTCGATGGCTTTTTGGCTAGTAATATTAAACGTAAATTTAATACAGAGATCCGTGATCGCAATAGAGAAAAACGAATACCTGCGAAAATGGTAGATAGTATGCATAATTTCATCACAGAAGATGGGTTTACTCTTGAAGATATCATCTCATCGAATTTTGATACGTATGAGGCTGCATGTGGAGATCATTTCGAAGGTACAAAGATTGAACGATATTTGAAGAACTTGTCTAATACACAAAGACAAATCGTGCATTATCTTGTTCAAGGCTATGATGAAAGTGAAATAAGAGAATTATTACATATGAGTAAAAAAGATTACTCAAACAATTTGTCTGTAATACAGGCTTATGAAAATGTGAAAATATTAATGTAAAAGTATATAAGGAGGAAGGTAGTATGATGGCAGTAGGAAAAATTAGAGAAGAAAATATTCCAGTGATCAATTACACAGAGGAAGTCAAAGAAGGAGATGTCAGCGATAATCAGGATGTGCAGCGATACTTTTGTAGTGATGACCCGTTTGTTAATGGAATTGGTGTTACTGTCTTAACAGGAGATTATCTTCCGCCATTAATTTTAGCAGAAGTTCCTATCAAAGATGGAATTGTTCAAAAATATATTGGTGATGGATTACAGCGTACCACTGCATTGATGCAAATTCGTTATGGGAATTACAAATTTACTAAAAACATTGAAGACAGCGAGATCGAGTATCAATCAAAAGTCTTCGATGAAAATGGTGTGGCAGTTAGAGATGAAGATGGGAATTTTGTATGGGAAAAGAAAATATTTGATATAAAAAATAAGACATATGATGATTTTCCAAAAGAACTAAAAAAGAGATTTGATAACTATCAGCTTCGGATTGTAACATATCAGAATTGTACTATGGAAAAGGTTAGTAAATTAGTTAGAAAACTAAATAACCACAAAGGAATGAATACAAGTCAGAAAGCATTGACTTGGATTCCTACATATGCCAGACAAGCAAAAAGTATTGGAGAAGAAGGTTTCTTCAAAAATTCAATGGTGTATTCACCTACGGATAGAAAAAATGGAAATTATATTCAGTTGGTTTGCAATAGCGTAATGGCTCTTTTCCATATAGATGAATTTAAAAAAGATTCAAAATCGGCAAATGCTATGCTTGAAGAAAAAAGTAATCATCAGGAATTTGAAACAGTAAGAAATATCCTTCAGAGAATGGAAAAATGTTGTAGATCATCTTGCAAAGATGTTTTTGTAAAGAAAGACATATCGACATGGGTAGTTGTATTTGATAAGTTCAGCAGATTAAATCTTCCAGATTCTAAATTCGCTGAGTTTGTACAGGCGATTCCAACAAAATTACATAATGTCAAAGTAGGCGACTGGTCATACGATTTATTATATAAAGAACCATGCACAACAGGTAAAAAACTTGTTGCTCAGAAAATTGATACATATACGGCATTAATGATGGATTATTTATATATTACAGAGGATCAGACAGAGAATAATTCAATAGACAATGTTGAGTTGTCAGAAGAAATTACGCCATTACAGTTCATTAGAGAGAATATATCAGAAAGAGCATCAGAAGATGATGTGGATGATTATTATACTTTAATGGATGACTTCAAAAATTTAGATGGAGTAAACAAAGAATCACCATTTTTTGATTATCATAATGAATTGGCATTTTTAGGTATGATTGCATATTCATTTAAGAGCGACAAAGATCTGGATGATTGGTTAGTAGCGTATACAAACAAAGATATAGCTTATAGTGATGATCAGGTAGCAAATTTGGATAACATGTTAGCTGATTTTAAAGAATTTGATAAGAAAATAACCCCAAAATTATCAGCATAGAAATGGAGAATACATGAAAGCACAAACAGAACATAGTGGTACAATAACATTTCGCCCAGAGGATTGTTATATGAACCGAAAATTGCTTATACAGATGATCAATCATAATAATAAGAAATCATTGGAAAGGGATAAGAATATGAATAAAAGGCAGCGTAAGAAATGGTTAAAGAAACATGGTGAATATGTTAATCCGAAGGAAACTTGGGATTTGAGCTATACCATTGCAAAGTTTATCATTCCGAGATTAAAATATTTCAAAGAAGAATCATGTTGTTATCCTGGAACTGGTGATATGAATACACCTGAAAAATGGGATGCTGCCTTAGATAAAATGATTCATGCATTTGAATTAGCCTTGATGACAGATGATTATTACGGTGTTTGGGACATAAATACGCAACCATATAAGGAAGCTAAACACCTAATCGATCAGAAGCAAGCAGAAGTTGATGAAGGTTTGCAGTTGTTTGGAAAATGGTTTCAAGCATTATGGTGGTGATATTAACAGGGATTGTGCATATCATTACCTCACCTCTTATATCTAATACATATGCCAAATCTGGCAATTCTTTGTGTATGATTCCTGTTTAATATATATGAATAAGTAAGTGGCTTTTAGTCACTTATATAGAGCGACTTAGTGTAGCGGTTAGCAAGTAGAGCTTTGACCTCTAAAGGAAGGGTTCAACTCCCTTAGTCGCCGTTTATGTACCATTAGCTCAGTTGGGAGAGCACTCGACTTTTAATCGAGGTGTCATGGGTTCAAGTCCCATATGGTACATTTTGTCACGATAATTATATATAAATCGTGATGAATATAATCAAAGAAAGGATATGAATCATTATGAAAACAATAGACAATAAATTCGAGATAGGAGAAGAGTGTTATACATACGCAAGAGAAAATGTAGAAAATATTTGTCCAGTATGTCAAGGAACTAAGAAAATTCTTTATAGTGGATATGAAATTCCATGTAAACAGTGTAATACAACGGGAAAAATTGTAGGAAAACAAACAGTGGTTGCTCCACATAAGGTTAGAATCAGAAGAATTGTGGCTAGTATCTGGGATAATGTAACCACAATTAAATACAAAGTTGATTCTGTTAATAATTATATTAATGTAAGAAATAGAGGAGAAAGTTCTTTATTTAAGACATTTGAAGAGTGTGAACAGAAATGTAAAGAGATTAATCAGGGTGAGAGTGGTGCAGCATTTTAGGAGTAAAATTCTCTTTCTTTGGATTGTGAGGTGAAAAAGTGAAAATAACAGGAATAATTCGCAGATTTGATGATTTAGGAAGAATAGTAATTCCAAAGGAATTTAGAAAGTTAGTATTTGGAAAAACAGATGTCACTGGTGAACCAATGGAAATATTTATTGATGGAGAAAATATTGTGCTCCGAAGATATGAAGAAATACCAACTTGTAAATGGATTGAATATGATTATAGAACAGTTTGTCCTAAATATCACGATGCAAAAAACCCATATTGGAGAATACCTGAAAATTGGGATAAACTAAAATATTGCCCTTATTGTGGTAAGAAAATAGTTGTTGTAGATGAATAACAAATAATGTTCGATTTCTTTGGAAGGGAGGTTAAGGAATGGAAAATATAAGAAGATGGTTTGAGAATGACAAAGTAAACAATGGTCAGAATTACGAGATTGACGAATACGAAGGTCATTTGGAAGCAAGAACAGATACAGTTATTTTTATGGTAGTAGAACCTCATAGTGGAACTGAAAACAGATGGATGCTTAGAGTTTCAACAAGAAGTGCTTTTGATAGATGGGCTAATTCTACAGCTATTGAGAAGTTCTTTGATAGTGATATTGAATTATGTAATTATTTATACGAACATCAATTAGATATTTATAAGGATTTAGTTGAATATTTATCAAGCGAATATGATGAAGTGACAGAAGAATATTAGCAAGAAAACTTCGTTTCATTGGGATTATAAACGGAGAATATAACAATAGAAACAATTAACAAAAATAAATATAAGAAAGAAGAGGTACAAAATATGGATGGATTTATGATGTTTAAAAAGGCTTTACAGAAGCACTTCGATGAAATGCAGAAAGAGGCAACACATTTATTTGAGGTAAATGTAGATAAGGATGAATTATGGAATACATATCTTGATAGCTTCCCTGCTGGTACAAATGAGATTTTCAGAGAGCGTAGAGAACATGATTGTAGTTGTTGTAGACAGTTTATTAAGAATATTGGTTCTGCTGTCACGATCAAGGACAACCAGATTCATACGATTTGGGAACTGAATCTTGGTGATACAACATATCAACCAGTATGTGATGCACTTGATGCTTTTGTAAAAGCTCATACAGTTACAGATATTTATACAACTAAGTTCCCTAAGATTGGTACAGATTTTAACTTTGAGGAAATCAATGGAAAGTCTCATCAGTGGGATCATTTCTTCTTAGAGCTTCCAAATAAGTTTGTAAATAGAAGTAGTCGTTCTAATGAGGAAGTTAAAGGACAGTTCAGAGATACAAGAAATGTATTTAAGCGTTCTCTTGATGAGATTACTATGGAAGCACTTGATACAATTCTTGAACTTATCAATTCAAACACACTTTACAAGGGCGAAGAGTGGAAAGGCGTACTCACAGAGTTCAAGAAGTATAAGAAGGAATATGATAAGCTGACTTCTGATACTGAAAAGGATTTATATGCTTGGGAGAAGTCGGTAACAGCAGGTATGGCTATCGGAAGAATTAGAAATCATTCTATCGGAACACTTCTTATTAATGTAAGTGAGGATATGGATCTTGACACAGCAGTTAAGAAGTATGAGCAGATTGTCGCTCCAAGCAATTATAAGCGTCCAAAGGCTATTTTTACAAAGAAGATGCTTGAGGATGCAAAGAAGACCATTACAGAACTTGGATATATGGATTCATTACAGAGAAGATTTGCTAATCTGAATGATATTACTGTAAATAATGTACTGTTCTCAAATAAGAGTGCTGCAAGAAGAATGGTTGGTGCAGATGATATTTTTGGTCAGATGGAAAAGGATGTCGCTGTAAGTCCTAAGAAATTTTCTAAGGTTGAAGAGATTTCAGCACAGGATTTCATTAATAAGGTACTTCCAACTGCAAAGGAGATTGAAGCTTTTGTAGAGAATAAGCATGAGAAGAACTTTGTTTCTATGATTGCACCTGTTAATCCAGACGCTAAGACAATGTTCAAGTGGAATAATGGATTATCTTGGGCTTATTCAGGCAACATTACTGACTCTGATATGAAGCAGAATGTAAAAGCTGCTGGCGGTAATGTTGACGGTGTACTCAGATTTTCAATCATGTGGAATGAAGATGGTCATGATAATCACGATCTTGATGCACATTGTATTGAGCCAGATAAGAATGAAATTTTCTTTAGTAATTGTAGAAAGCCAAGTGTTTCAAGAATGGGTGGTCAGTTAGACGTTGATATTATTCATCCAGATGGAAAGGTTGCAGTAGAGAATATTACTTGGGAAGACCTGTCAAGAATGAAACCAGGTGTTTATAAGTTTTTTGTACATCAGTATTCAGGAAGCGTAAGGCATGGATTTAGAGCTGAGATTGAATTTAATGGAGAAATTTACAAGTTTGATTACGATAAGTCAATGAGAACTGATGAAAAGGTTCAGGTTGCAGAAGTAACACTCGATGAGAATGGAAACTTCTCAATTAAGGAGAAATTAGCAGGAAATTCATCTATTTCAAGCCGTGAGATTTGGGGTGTAAATACAAATCAGTTCGTTCCTGTATCAGTAATCAGTTATAGTCCAAACTATTTTGACGAACAGGACGGAATTGGTCACAGACATTTATTCTTCTTCCTGAAGGATTGTGTTAACAACGAAAGTCCTAATGGCTATTACAATGAGTTCTTAAAGAGTGACCTTGAAAAGCACAAGAGAGTATTTGAGGCTTTAGGTGCTAAGTGTCATGTAGAAGATACCGATGATCAGCTTTCAGGAATTGGATTCTCCATGACAAAGAGAGCAGATTTAGTTGTTAAGGTTAAGGGTGCAACAGAGCGTGTAATGAAGATTAAGTTTTAATTAGAAAAGGAGATTATTATTATGACAAACAATGAATTATTTATCAATGCAACAAGAGCAAACTATCAGTTCCCATTCAGAGGAATGATTAACGTAATTGATTTGTGGGATTTATCTCTCACAAATCTGGACTCAGTGTTTAAGACACTCAATGCAGAAGCAAAGAAGTCTGAGGAAGAAAGTCTTCTGAATACTAAGTCAAAGGAAGACGAGGAGATTTCTAACAAGATTGAAATTGTTAAGTATATTGTTAGTGTGAAGCTGGATGAGAAAAAGAAGAGAGAAAACGCTAAGAAAAATGCTGAGATGAGACAGAGATTGCTTGAAATCAAGGCTAAGAGACAGGATGCAGCACTTGAGAACATGTCTGATGAGGATCTTGATAAGGCACTTGCAGAATTAAGTGAGTAATTGTTATGAATATACCATATATAGTATTAGAAACAAGTAATATATACTATATATGGTATATATTTTACATTAGAAAGAAACGCACATTTCTTGCGGAATTTTTGGAGGTTAAGACAATGACAATTAAACAGATTAAGGACAAATTAAAATCAAAAGAGTATGACTTCCTGAGAACAGATAAGAATTTGGGTAACAATATCATTATCTTAACTCTTGGTGGAAGTCATGCATATGGAACAAATAATGAGGGTAGTGATTTAGATATTCGTGGTTGTGCATTGAATAGTAAAATGCAGATTCTCACTAATGAGAATTTTGAGCAATTTGTAAACAATGAAACAGATACCACGATTTATGCATTTAATAAATTGGTCGCATTATTGAGTAACACCAATCCTAATACAATAGAAATGCTTGGAAATAAGCCTGAACATTACTTTTATGTATCACCTATTGGTCAAGAGCTAATTGACAATGCACATTTATTTTTATCAAAGAGAGCTTGTCATTCGTTTGGCGGTTATGCTAATCAGCAATTATACAGATTAAATCAGAAAGCTGCACATCAGATGTCGCAGTCTGAATTAGAGAAACATATTCTAAAGACTCTTGAATTTATGCAGACTGACTTCACAAAGAAATATACACCATATGAAGATGATTCTATGAAATTATATATTGACAAAGCTGTACAGGAAGGCTACGACACAGAGATTTTTATGGATGTAACCCTGCATCATTATCCGTTAAGAGATTATTGCTCTATGTGGAATGAGCTTCAGAATACTGTTCGTCAGTATGGAAAAATTGGTAAGAGAAATGAAAAAGCAATTGAACATGGTAAAATCGCTAAACATTCAATGCATCTTATTCGTCTGTATATGATGTGTTTGGATATTCTTGAAAAAGAGAGAATAATCACATATAGAGAAGATGAGCATGATTTGCTTATGGACATTCGTAATGGTAAGTATTTGGATAGCAACGATCAGCCAATCCCAGAATTCTTTGAAATGGTAAATGATTATGAAAAGAGATTGGATTATGCGAAGAAAAACACAAGTCTTCCTGATAATCCTAATTATAAGGCTATCAATGAATTTGTTGCTAGTGTAAATGAAAGGGTGGTAAAAGGTGAAATCTAATCTAAAAATTGAAATTCCATCTTGTGCAAATGAAATTATTCATACTTTACAGAATAATGGATATGAGGCTTTCTTAGTCGGAGGATGTGTGAGAGATAGTATTCTTGGTAGACCAATTCACGATTATGACATTACAACTTCTGCTACACCAGATGAAATGATGAAAGTATTCAAGGACAAGAGAATTATTGAAACTGGTTTGCAACATGGAACTATTACCATTGTAATTGACGGTGAAGGATATGAATGTACCACTTACAGAATTGACGGTAATTACTCAGATAGTCGTAGACCTGATAGCGTTACATGCACACGAATCCTTGAAGAAGATTTAAAGCGTAGAGATTTTACAATTAATGCGATGGCTTACAACGATGAAGTTGGTCTTATAGATCCGTTTAATGGCATGAAAGATATTAAATACCACAAGATTAGATGTGTTGGCAGAGCAAAAGACAGATTTTCAGAAGATGCATTAAGAATTTTACGTGCTATTCGATTTGCCTCACAGTTGGGTTTTGTCCTTGAATCTGATACAGATTGGAATATCTCTAAAATGTATAAGAATTTAGAGAATATATCGATTGAAAGAATTAATAGTGAGTTCTGTAAAATCGCTGCATCGAGTGGTTTCTGCGTACAAATGGTCTTATATTACGAAGTATTCTCGTTGTTCATTCCTGAAATTAAAGATATGTTTGGCTTTCAACAGAATAATCCATGTCACATGTATGATGTATGGAATCATACCGTACATGCAATAGAATATTGTGAATCCGATGATTTAGTAACAAGATTGGCTGTATTCTTTCATGACATTGGAAAGCCACATTGTTATCAAGATGGCGAAGATGGTATTAGACATTTTAAAGGTCATGGAAGAGTCAGTGCTGATATGACTGATAAAATAATGAAGCGATTACGATTTGATAATGACACAAGAGAAAAGGTCGTTGAATTAGTTTATTATCATGACGCTACTTTTGAGATGGGAAAGAAATATGTCAAGAGATGGCTTAATAAAATCGGAGAAGAACAGTTCGGAAGGCTATTAAATGTTCGTAGAGCTGATATTAAAGCACAAGCAGACATTAATCAGGAAACAAGATTACAGAAGATTGATAACATCGAATATATTTTAGAAGAAGTCTTACAAGATGATGAATGTTTTTCTCTAAAGGATTTAGCAGTTAATGGTAAGGATTTAATTACTATTGGATATAAGCCAGGAAAAGAAATTGGTGAGGTATTAAATAATCTGTTGGATTCAGTCATTAGTGGAGAATATAAAAATGAGAAAGAAAAATTATTAGAAATAGTAGAGAGGAGATTACATGGTTAAATTATTTTCACATACGGATCTTGATGGAATCGGTTGTGGTATTTTGGCAAAACTTGCATTTGGAGATGATGTAGATATTTCATATTGTGATTATGATAACATTGATTCAAGTGTCAAGGAGTTTATTGATAGTGAAACGGAATTTGATATGTGTATTATTACAGATATCAGAGTAAATGAAGATACAGCAAAAATTATTGATGACAGATTTGATAATTTTTATTTATTAGACCATCATCCAACAGCTCTAGGACTTAATAAGTATTTTTGGTGTTCTGTGACTATCGAGTATGAAGATATGAAACTTGGAAATATTAAAACCAGTGGAACAGAAATGTTTTATTATTGGTTAATCGAGAATGGTTATTTAAAAGATTCAGAGACATTGAGAAGATTTGCTGAACTTGTGAGAGATTATGACACTTGGAGATGGTCAGAACTTGGTGAAGATGGAGTTATTTGTAAGCAAGTGAACGATTTACTTTACCTGTATGGTCGAGATGATTTTATTCATTGGTGCATTTCAGAAATCCATGATGAGGTATTCCCAAGATTATATGCTAAAGATGAGGTTGTTCTAAAGATTAAGCAGGATGAAATTGATAGATATATCGAAGAGAAGAATGAAACTATGTTTACCAGTTCTATGTGTGGCAAGGTTTGTGGTTTTGTCTTTGCAGATAGGTTTATTAGCGAATTAGGTAATAGACTTTGTAAAATGCATCCTGAAATTGATTTTGTGTCTATGATTGATATTGATGGTTGTACGGTATCTTATAGAACCGTTAAAGAAGATATTGATCTTGGTAAAGATGTAGCAAGTTTATTTGGTGGCGGTGGTCATCCAAAAGCTGCTGGTTCAGAATTTAGTGAAAATATTAAGTTAAAAGTTATTGGAAAAATCTTCGGAGAGTGAGGCGAGATGAATGGCAAACGAATTTACATTATATGGTGTAATGGATAAATCAACAGGAAAATTAATAAGTAATCTTACAAACCCACGACACAAATATTGGGAAACAAGAAAAACTGCTGAGAATGCGGTTAGAAAATTTATGTCAGAACGTTATAACGCTGATAGGCAACTAGAAGTTGTAGAAATTGAATGTAAGATAAAAGTAATAAGTGAGGTGAGAGAATGAAATTAACAATTGATATTCCAAGAGAATATGAACGAGATTTTATAGCTGATAAGTTCAAAGATTTCTTTTCAAGAGTAATTGCAGATATGCACTATAGCGGTCTATGTGGCAACTATGAAAAGGAAATCGCAGAAATGTTTTTAGAAGCATTTGATAAAGCTATTGTTGGTGATGTTAATTTGAATGCAAATGTTGTTCCAGTAGTGAATATATCTTTTAACGAAGAGGATATACAGAAGATGATTCAAGATGAATTAAAGAAGTTCCAAGTAGAGAATAATCTAATATAGAAGTAATTTTATTCATGGCTGATCAGCCAAATTTTTCCAAAAAAGTAACAAGAAATATTTTTTTCATACGAGAATAACAGGAAGGAGTAAGAGGTTTGGTATACCGAAAACGCAGCGTTTACTCCTGATACATAATGATAATAAATAGAGTCTGGCAGATGCCAAATAGTAACACATTTTCAATTAAGCCAATCAAAGAGCTGATTGAGAAATATGCAATAGGTAAAATTGTTGATCCATTTGCAAATAGCAATAAATTAGCGACAGTAACAAATGACCTAGATACACAATATGATACTGATTATCATATGGATGCATTGGATTTCTTAAAGATATTCGATGATAACTCAGTAGATACAGTGTTATATGATCCACCATACTCGCCACGACAGGTAAGCGAATGTTACAAAAATCTTGGACAGACAGTAAATATGCAGACAACACAAGCTTCATATTGGTCTAAGCAGAAGGAACAGATAGGAAGAATCGTAAAGAAAGATGGTATTGTAATTACTTGTAGCTGGAATAGTGGTGGCATTGGTAAGAAGTATGGCTTTGAAATTCAGGAAATTTTACTTGTTCCTCATGGTGGTTGGCACAATGACACGATTGTTGTGGTTGAAAAGAAGATTGAGTAGAGAATAACAGAATATGAAGTTCCAAGTAAAGCGGAATTTCTTCTGAGTTTTCAGAGAATAAATACATATAAAAATAAAGAAAAGAGGTAACAAAATGAGCAAAACATTAATCGTAGTAGATATGCAGAATGATTTTATTGATGGAACACTTGGCACAAAGGAAGCACAGGCGATTGTATCAAATGTAGCAAAGAAAATTAAGGAGTATAAGGATGCTGGTAAGCAGGTAATTTTTACAAGAGATACACATCCTGAGAATTACTTAGAAACATATGAGGGTAAGTATCTCCCTATTACTCATTGTGTAAAGAATACTATTGGTTGGCAGATTTCAGATAAGCTAGATTTTGATATTGAGAACGATATTCTGGTTGATAAGCCTACATTCGGTTGGTTAAATTGGAAGGATTTTGGATTTGAAAGCGTTGAGATTTGCGGATTATGCACCGATATCTGTGTGGTTTCAAATGCACTTATTATTAGAGCAACTTATCCTGAGATTGATATTACAGTAGATGCAAGCTGTTGCGCAGGTGTGACACCTGATACTCACAAGGCTGCATTAGCAACTATGAAGATGTGTCAGATTGAAGTGATTGGAGAATAAAATATGGATAAGTACATGAGTGTGATAACCAATTTTGGATGCCACTATTCATGTCCATATTGCATTGTAAAGAATAATAATCTTCAGATTCCAAAGAGTACGATTGATGGATTGAACTCTTTGGAAGAGGAGATTAAGAAAAATCAATGTAATTGGGTATCAATATCTGGTGGTGGAGATCCATTATGGAATTTAGAGAATAACATTGAGTGGTATAAAAAGTTTTTTGATATTACATTAGGAAAAGTTAAGACAGAATTACATACAAGTATGCCAAATGTGAAGTCTGCACCATATCCTTACTTTGACAGAGTTGTATATCATTTACACGATTTTGAACAGTTAAAGTCTATTAAGCGTACTTATCATGAAATCGTAAGAGTCGTATTCGTAGTCACGAAAAGTTTCACAGAGGATTTAATTAACAGAATAGCAGTGTATTGTCATAACTCAGATATTATTGATGAATTGAGTTTTAGACAGATGGTAGATGATCACTATCAAGAAACAGATTATTGTAGAGAATATCTTAGAGAAGGACATCAGAAGTTATGGTGGTACATTGAACAATGTGATTATAACTTGTACTACTGTGAGAACAAAGTATACACGGAGTATAGAAAGATTGGAGAGAATAATGAAGTGTAAGAATTATATCATTAATACTTTCAGACATTTTAAGAAAGTCTGTACTCATAAACGTTGGGTGTTCTACTATTGCTGTAAAGTGGGAATTCCATTTCAAGGGTTAGTACATGATTTATCTAAATTTTCTCCAACGGAATTTTGGGAGAGTGTTAAATATTATCAAGGTACTTCAAGTCCAATAGATGCTTGTAAGAAAGAGAATGGTTGGTCAGCAGCTTGGATGCACCATAAAGGAAGAAACAAGCACCATTACGAATATTGGCAGGACAATTTTGATAATGGTGGAAATCCTATTGAAATGCCAATGAAGTATAAAAAAGAAATGCTTTGTGATTATCTTGGAGCAGGTAGAGCATATCATGGTAAATCATTTAATTTTGAGAAGGAATTAAAATGGTGGGAATCTAAGAAAAGTAAACCAATTGCAATGCATCCAAATGACATGGCTTTTATTGATAAGTACATTAATCTGTTTTATGAGTACGAAAACAGAGAATATGATATTAGAACAATATTTAATCAAATCAAGAAAGAAGGAAAATAATATGGATCAGATTATTACAAGTTTGTTGGAGACAGATGCCTACAAATTGTCAATGGGACAGGCTATTTATCATCAGTTTAGCGATTATAAAACCACTTGGAGTTTTAAATGTCGTAATAAGGATGTTCATTTTACACCAGAAATGGTAGAAGAGATCCGTAGACAGATTAAATTATATTGTGGTTTGAGATTCACAGAAGATGAACTTACTTATATTGATAATATCAAATGGATGAAAGGTTCGTATGTTGATTTTCTGAGATTATGGCAGCCAAGATATGAGGATTTTGAGATTACAACAGATTCAGATTGCGGTCTTTCTATCGAAACATTTGGTACATGGCTTAATACATCTATGTATGAGATTCCTACACTTGCGATTGTGAACGAAGTATATTTCAGAATGGCATATAACTATGAGGAATTGCTTAATAGTTTCAAAAAGAGATTAAATGAAAAGTATGAAAATCTCAGAAGCGGTCATTGGTATGTTGGTACATTTTCTGAATTTGGTCTTAGAAGAAGACTTTCTGCTGAAGCACAGGAATTAGTTGTTGAGAAGTTTTCACATTTGAATGATACATTACATAGTCCATCTAAATTTGTTGGTACATCTAATGTATATCTTGCAAAGAAATATAACCTTACACCTGTTGGAACTATGGCTCATGAATGGATTATGTGTTCTGGTCAGGGCAATCACAAGCACAATCCAGCATATTCAAATTGGTATGCCCTAGACGCATGGGTTAGAGAGTATGGTGTGTTAAATGGTATTGCGCTCACAGATACAATTACAACTGATTGTTTCTTGAAAGATTTTCAGTTGACATATGCAACATTATTCAGTGGTGTAAGACATGATAGTGGCGATCCGATTGAATGGGGTGAAAAGATGATTAATCATTATGAGTCACTTGGTATCAATCCTAAGACAAAGACACTTCTGTTTAGTGACAGTCTTGATTTTGAAAGAGCTGATAAGTTATTCAGACACTTCCATGATAGAGTAAACGTTGCATTTGGAATTGGTACTTATTTGAGTAATGACACAGATGTTCCTGCTTTAAATATTGTAATGAAAACCACTAAATGTAACGGTATGGATGTTGCAAAAGTGTCTGATGTAGAAGGTAAAGGTATGTGTAAAAACCCTGATTATGTTGATTATTTAAAGAGATGTATTAATTGGAGAATGAATCATGAATAAAATTTTACTTATACCAGGAAGTTTTAATCCAATTGCTAACGCCCATGTTGATATGGCATTGACTGCTAAAAAAGCGGTTAATGCCGATGCTATATTGTTTATTCCTGCACATGATACATATGTTGCGAAGAAAAAGACTTTGATACCTGGATATTGTCGAGTATCACTGATTAATTCAATGCCAAATTGTGATGAAAATAATATGTGGGCATCCGAAGTTGAAACAACCAGCTTCTTTCCACAGAGGACATACAATACTATTACTCAGATAAGAGATATGAATGAAAAAGATTATATCTTCAACGAATACTATATTTGTTTAGGAATGGATAATATTGAAACACTTACAACTTGGTATAATTGGAAACCGCTTGTTGAGGAATATAATTTTGTAGCATGTGTGAGAGAAGGTCAGAATCTTGAGACTGCTTTAAGAGAAGCGAATCTTATGGAAGATAAAGATCACTTCACAGAAATTCAGATACCAGAAAATCATACTTCTTCAAGTTTGGTTAGAGATTTATGTGAAAAGGGTGAATTTGAAAAGGTAAAAGAATTAGTTCCTAGAAATGTATATGAGTATTTAATTCGGTTCTATGATGTGATGAATCGAATGTAGGAAGGAGAATATATAAATGTTTGATGCTAAGAAAGTAAAAAATGAAATCGTAGAGTGGATCAGAAATTGGTTTGAACAGAATGGTAAAGATTGTATGGCAGTAGTGGGAATTTCTGGTGGTAAAGATTCAAGTGTTGTAGCTGCATTATGTGTAGAAGCTCTTGGGAAAAATAGAGTAATTGGAATCCTTATGCCAAATGGACATCAATCAGATATTACGGATGCATATAAATTATGCGAATTACTGAATATTAAAAGTATTGAGGTTAATATAAAAGAAACTGTAGATAGTGTGTACGATGCTATTCGTTATGGTGTTTATGATGATACACGACAAGGTTTTGACGAATTAAACATATCTGTGCAGTCCAGAATTAATTTACCACCAAGAATCAGAATGGCTACATTATATGCTATTTCTCAGTCAGTAAATGGTCGTGTTGCTAATACATGTAATCTTTCTGAAGATTGGGTAGGTTACGCTACAAAATATGGCGATGCCACTGGTGATTTCAGTCCATTATCTCAGCTTACAGTGACAGAGGTTAAGGCTCTTGGTCGTGAGTTAGGACTTATATCTGAATTAGTTGATAAGACACCTACCGATGGTCTTTGCGGAAAGACCGATGAAGATAATCTTGGATTTACTTATGCTGAATTAGATGCATATATCAGAGATGGAATTGAGCCAAGTGAGGAAGTAAAAGCTAAGATTGATTCAATGCATGAGAAAAATTTGTTTAAATTACAGCCGATGCCAAGTTTTGTGTATCAGGCGTAAATAAAATACTATATATAGTGTTTATAGAAAATATAGACACTATATATAGTAATATTTTTACCAAGAAACATAGATTTCTTTTGGCGAATATATTGGCAGGAGGTGATGCGATGAGCAAGATTTACGATTATGAAGAATATCAAAATCAACGAGTAAAAGTTACATATACTAATAAACGAAAATACAGAGAAGAAAACATTGTTGGTCTACATGGACAAGTTGTTAAAACTACAAGTAGATCAATAGCAGTTCAGATTGACGGAATGTATAATGCAACAAGTTCCAATGGATTATATTGGTTTGAAAGAAGTGAATTGGATATTATCAAAGATGAAAGTGAGGATAATAAAATGACAGGATTTAGTAAAGTGGCGATTGTAAAATTAGTAGATGATTATAATCAGAAGGATTATGGATTTGCTCTATATGATGAAGATATTAATGAAATTATTAAGTATGATACCAATCATCCATTATATCTGATTGTAAATGCAAAAGGAAAAGATAATAGAGTTCTTGGAATTTTAAAAGAAATTAAGACAGTCGAAGAATATGGTAAAGGTGTGACAGCTCAGGTTGTCGGTGTAGTTAATATGAACGCATACAATGCAAGAATTGATGAGGAAAATCGTCAGAAAGAAATTGTAAAGCAGAAAGCTTCTATTGAGAAAGAGTTAAAGTCTGAGATTGAAAAAATGAATAATATTGCTTTATATGAAAAGATGGCAAAGGAGCATCCTGAGAATCCAAGACTCGCTGAACTTGTTAATGCATTAAAAGAGTTAGGAGAATAATATGGCAGGATTTGTATCAAAACAACCAAACGGATTATATTGTAGATTTTCGAGCATCACGGATTGTCCTACGGCATGGAACATGACACGAGAAGATTATATCAATATGAAAATGCAGGAAGCAAAAGAAGACGCTGAAGATGTATTGGATAATTATTTACAACCGTTTGATATGGTGGTGGATATGTACTATCCAAACAATATGACAAAAGAGGAATTTGATAAATTCCTTAAAGAAACAGGATATAGTAAAGGAGAATAATATGATAAACAACGAATTATATCAGCAATATAGACAAGCTGTTGATGATTTGAGAGTAGCATTTAAGAAGACTTGTTTATACGGATTGTGCGAAGAAGTTGTGAAGAAATTAAGTAAGATTTTGAATTAATGAAGGAGAAGGATTAAATATGAAATTTAAAGGAATTGAGTTAAAGGATAATACAGAAGCGGAATTATTAATTACAATTGAAATAGTAAATATTAGCGATGAAGACGAATTAGAAGAATATGGCGAAGAACTGGAAGAAACATTATATGATGAAGTTTTGAATTATGATAATTGTTATGTTTATACGGAATTTGTAGATGATAATCTCTTAAATGTACGTTGTGATGACATTACATTTGATAAAAAGGGCGTAGAAGTTATTACAACTATATATAAGGACATTACTGAAGCAAATCTAGCTGATGTTAAAGTAATGATAGGAGTTCATGTCGATGGAGATAAATGGTTTAAAAGAGAAGATGGTTCTGAATATAACGAAGATAGTGTTACATTAGAAGAGTTTTTAAATAATATTGAATATTAAAAAGTGACAGTAAACCGAAGTTTCCTTCGGATGATAAGAAAGAGAGGTAAAAATATGAACATTTGTTTAATGGTATTAATTGGATTATTAGGACTTTGTGCGGGTGCAATTATTGGAATGGTGGTAGCAGAGAAAATTAATCATGATTATTTCTTGAGCATGAACGATAATTTTGAGACGTATTTTAAAAACATTATTAAGATAGAGGAAGAATATTTTAATGATGTTACTAAAAATATAATGAGTGCCATAAACGATATAAATAAGGTTTATGAAAAGCCAATTTGGAGAAAAACAGAAGAAGAATTACCACCATGTTCAGGATTATATTATGGCAAAATTAAAGGTAATCCACATGGAGAAAATGCTATGTGGAAAGTAGTATATAACGACAATGAATGGAGCTTATCTGGCTATCCTGATAATAAAGTAGAAATTAGTGAATGGACAGAGATCTATTAAGAGAATAATACATTGAAAGGAGCATGAGATTTGCAGAATGACACAGAATTTAATGAAAAATTTGAAGAGCTGAAGAATTATCTCATTGAATCTACCCAGTCTGACACATTAAACGAGATTAAACGACTGAGTAGTGAAAATAGAGAGTTGAGAAAAGAGATTAAAAAGTTATCAGAACAGAATGATGAACTACAGAAGAAAAATAAAACAGTTGTTGCAAATGATAAAGTAATACAGATTGTTACAAATCAGATTTCAGAAGAAAATGTTTATAGATTGATTGAATCGTTATTTGTAAAAACATTTGATGAGAATACATATGATGCACCTTTATTTTGGTCAATTTATGTAAATTACTATAACAATCGAAAAGATGTTATTTCACTATTACGTTTTGCAGGTGTAAAAATACCCGATGAGTTAGAAAACATTGTTCTTCCTCATGAATGGGATGAAAAGTTATTAGATAAATTTTTTGACACAATGTACGCACATTATAATTGTAACGGTGAAACATATGAGAATAATTTGAGGTTTTGGACTTATTCTATGGCTGCACACCCTTTTGATAAAAAGTATTTTTCATGTTATGACGAAATTCCTTGGCAGTTTGTATTAAGAAATCCTTTATTGAATTCACAGAAGTATGCTGTAAAAATAGCAGAAGAAATAAATAAAGATGGTAACGGAGTATACTTTTCAAAAATATGTCATTATCAGGAACTGAGTCCAGATGTTTTACAGACAATTGTAAGCAATTTGAAAGCTCCACAACGTCCAATAATTACTGATTTTCTTATTAACAATATTGAATTGGTGACAGATAAAAAGGTATTGAATAATTTATATTTAACTCTAGTAGATAAGTATGGTGGTACTAAATACATATTACAGATGCCAGAAGAATATCAGAAAAAGTATGTGAAATCATTAGATAATCCAGAAAAAATGATTAACTTTTTGAATATGACTAAGTTTTCAAAAGAGAAGAAAATGGAGTTATTAGGCAATATTTTTTAATAAGCAATAATAATGAAAGGAGATGAGGTTCGTGTACACAAGAAGGAATTCCTTACTCCAAGTAATTTATGAAATATATGGGTTCAAAATCTCGTATAGTTGATAATATTTTACCGATTATTCAAGAAAGATTGCGAGATTATAATATCAAAACATACATAGAGCCATTTTGCGGTGGTTGTAATGTAATCGACAAAGTTCAGTGTGACACAAAAATCGCTTCTGACAATCATAAATATCTTATTGAAATATTCAAGAATCTAAATCAGATTCAAAATCTTCCAGAATTTATTACAAAAGAACACTACTCAGATGTAAGAGAGTGCTTTAACAAAGGATTATCTACATATCCTGATTGGTATATTGGAGCAGTTGGTTTTCTCTCAAGTTATAACGGCAGATTCTTTGATGGCGGTTACTCAGGTATCGTACATACAAAAGCTGGAACTGAAAGAAATTATTATGACGAAGCCAAGAGAAATTTGTTAGAGCAGATTCCAAGGTTAGAAGATATTCAATTCCAATGTGGAGATTATGAAGAGTTATATTCCGATAAAGTTGACTGCTTATTTTATTGCGATATTCCATATAAGGGTACAAAACAATATGGATCAAGTAAGAACTTTGATTATGACAGATTTTGGAATTGGGCTGAGAAGATGAGTGAGAGGAATATTGTCTTAGTCAGTGAGCATGAAGCTCCTTCAGGATGGGAATGTATTTGGCAACAGGAAGTTAAGAGAACGATTGACAACACAAAGCGAGTTAAAGCAGTAGAAAAGTTATTTGAAATAAGAGAATAAATATCTGGGAGGTGACAATTTGACAGAACCACAGTTTTGTGTACAGGAATTAATATCTATGGAATATATGGACAAAGTTTTAATCCTATATCCGTATGAATTTAGGAATGAGCAAATATTAAAAGACAATATTCCCAAAATGACAAAAGTGATAAGAGAATATATAAAAGAGTCTGAAATGTATAGAAAGTGTGTAGATACAATTCCAAATCTTATATGGGATTCTCAAAAAATATCTATGCAAAATGAAGCAGGTGAACATCAAAGAAAAGCTGATGGACTTGCAGAGAAAATGAATGAAGGTATCAGTCCTTATGCGTGGTATGTTAAAGGTAGGTTTAACGGAGAGATAGATGGATTTCATTACAATGTAGATAATATAGTTTATTTGGATAAAATCTAGCAAGAAATTTTGGCTTCTTGTGGTTGTAAACGTAGGTGAGAAATATAAAAAGTGATTTTTCAATAGATAATAAACCTAAATTAAGGAATTGTCCCTTCTGTGGTAATAAAGCATATCTTATTGGTTTGTTTGTACCATATGACGATGATGAAATAAATGAATATCAGGTTGGGTGTGAAAAATGTGGAATACATTTTAATCAGTCCTGGGAGTATGACATAATTGTAGATTTATGGAATGGAGAATATTACAAGAATGAACAAGAGACAGAAAAAGAAATTCATTAAGAAGAATATGGTAAAGCTTAGAAAGATACATCCAAATGAAGGTGATGTTATAGTTCTTCAGTGGAATCCAGATAGTGAATATATAGATTTTGACATCATTGTTGAGTTCTATAAAGTTTGGGAGAATGCAGGAATTTTTGATAAATGCGGAACTGCCATTGTTCCATGTGATTTTAAGATTTTCAACAAGGAATACGCTCAGATATATATTGACAAGTTACAGAGTATTGTAGATCAGATGGGAGAATAATTGTATGATTTTATTTATTTTAATAGCCATTGGAATAGCACTATATACTATTTTTGCGAATGATTGGCTAATTGATAGTATCAAAAATATTGAAGAAACAAATAAAGAAGTCAAAGAGAATATAGAATATGGTAGAAGGAACTATGACACATTTTCTTGGAGGGAATATAACGAGCACGACTATGAAAGTGTTCCAAAATATATTTTCCAGTGGTTCGTACTCAATATTTTATTTAATGTAACTAATTTCATAATTGTCTTCATAATATCTGCGATTGTTGTTCTATGTTGTCCTAAAGCAGAATCTTATTATACATTCAACATCAATTCATTAAAAGATAATTTAGTTACAAGTGGAGAAATTCAAGGTGGTGCTTTTTGTGTGAGAGGAACTATTGACGAAGAGATTAGTTATTTCTTCTCAAGAACAACAGATAAAGGAGAAACTATTGGACATATACCAGCGGATAAATCTTACATAAAATATGATGATAATAAAAAACCTTGTATTGAAGTTCATCAGAAAAATCATAAGATACCAGAAATTGTAGAAAAGCTATTATTTACAAAATGGTGTAATGATAAGTATGTAGATTATTATTTAATTATTGCTCCTAATGGGACAATATCAACAACTGGAACATATGAGATAGATATGGAATAACAGTAAAGAAGCATTTCCTTTGAGTTTTTTGAATGAAAAAGAGAGAATAAATAGATAGAAAGAGGTGATTGTTATTACAGATGAATACATAAAAGAACATGGTTTTAAAGAATATAATCCTACTCGATTTGATAATAATTCAGTAATTTTAAGATTTCAGAAACGCTATGATGATGATTTTGGTAAGAAGTATTTCATAGATATATTAAAATGGGACAACAGTTATGTACCTGCTGATAGACGAGATAAATGGTGGAAACCTTATTCATATACATATGAGACACAGATTACGATGTTTAAAGATTGTAAGGCGTTGAATTTTGAGTTCTTTTCAGATTGGACTTTAGAACAAGTTGAAAAATTTATGGAAGATTTATTTGAAAAAATGAAAATAAATTACTATGAATCTTGGAATGACGAAAGTGGTTATAGACCAAAGGAGGACTATAGAAATGACTGATTTTGAAACATGGTTACACGATTTTGGATATGACCATATTCTTCGTATGTTAGAAATTCGTAGACCAGGACAATACACTCCTTACGAGATGGATAAGAAATTTGCGGATGAATCACTATATATAGATAACCATTTTAGACATATTCAAATTAAGGAAGCTATTGAACTTCCAGATAAGGATATTCTGATTGGATTTAGAGAAATATGTGATAGTGAGGACTTTGAAAAAGAATGGGAAGAATCGATTATCTATTACAAAAAATTGAGTGAAATTGAACTTACATATTTTCCTTGCGATGATAATATTGAGAATTGGGAGTGAGAATTATGAATGGTATTTCAGTTGGTGAATTAAAATCCATTCTCGAAAACTATCCAGACGATTACGAAATTGTAATGAGTATTAAGCAGAAATATCCAACCTTTTCAGATATTAGATGTTGGCGTGCTTATATCAATGGTGTAAAAGCTGATGATGATTTTCAAGAAATTATATTAATGAATTAGGAGAATATTAAAATGGAAAACAGATTATTATGGGAAAATGACGTCATTAAAGCAATTAGAAATCATACTAATATTATGGGACAGTTAGAGGATGACATCACTCATATTCTTGATGATGTGCAATCAGTAACAATAGTTGGCTCAAAACAAGCATTAGATAACTTACAAATAGAGTATAAGCAAGTACAGAAACAGAAGCGAGTTGAATTATTCGAGAATAAAGATGTTGTTTTAGAGCAGAGAGGAAATAAATATTATTTATCTCTGTACGATAAGAAGGGAAATTTCCAGAGAGAAGTCACTATTGAATTATAGAGGTGATATATGAGATTAGTAGACGGTGATGCACTTTTTAGAAAAGTGGAGAAATTTATCCGAAAGAGGAAGAATTGAATTTGATCAAGTAATCATGTGTGAACCAACGGTCAATGCAATTGTAGTAACTGATAGAAAGAAACATGTATCAAATTTTGACTTTGATGACAACAGACCACAATGCTGCATAGACCATGATAAGTATTTCTCGACATGTGACACTTGTGAGTTTGGAGGTGATTAAGTGTTAGTACCAGCAATTTTATATAAAGAACAGATTAAGAAAGAATTTCAAAAATATTACTATACAACAGATATGATGTATGAAACTGGTTGTATGTGTAATTGGAGTCCTGAAATCGCAGAATGTCCAAATGAGAGTCAATTCCAATATGCAATAGTTGATAAGAATGAAAAACTCATTGGCTATTTAGGATATTCCGTTGATTGGTATACATCTAAAGCATATAACTTTGGATTGTTCTCATTTGACAGAGGAAATATCTTGGTTGGTAGGGATGTATTCGATAAATTAGAAGAACTGATTAAAACATTACATAGAGTTGAATGGAGAGCTGTTGGCGGTAATCCTGCTTGTAGAGGATATGACCGTTTTATTAAAAAACATAATGGGACAAAACACATATTAAAAGATTCAATTAAAGATAAGAGTGGTGAATACCAAGATGATATTATTTACGAGATTGTAAGTGAAGAATAATACATTGGAGGTGAAATATAAATGAAACCAGTAGTATATTTTGATTTTAAGGAATGTGAGAACGATAATAATAGTGTGATGATTACAAAAGATAGATTAAAAGAAATTTTAAATGAAGTATACCAAGCAGGATATTTAGATGGAAATTCAAATAAAACTACCATCACAACAACTCCGTGGAATTGTAGAGATAATGTTGGGTATTGTAGTAGTTATAATGATCAGATGATTCATAGGGAAATAACAACAGGAACACCATTGAGAACTAATGAAACAACCATTACATGTAAGAATAAAGAGTCGCAGTAAACCAATCTTTCATTTGGATTAGTAATTTAAGGAGGAAACATATATGTCTTTATTATTTTTACATATCTTATTGGTAATTCTTTGTGCAGCTAATGTAAATGCCAGTAAGAATAAAGTGTCTAAATTTCTTTGGTCTTGTTCAGGACTATGTTGGCTGATTCTCAGCATAATAGAAATCACAGAAATGATGTAACTAAAAAGAGAATATATAAATACGAAAGGAGCAATAAGTGTCGACTTAAACTAATTAGGCTTCTGAGTATAGAATTGAAAACAGATTATTATTTAAGAAATAAAATAAATGAACAATTTTATGGTCATTTTAAAATGTGCAAGTGTGATATGTGTGGTGGAACAGAGCATCTTGAACTTCATCATTCTGGTATGCAATTTTTTGAGATGGTTGATAAGGCAATATGTGATTTGAAGTTGCCTTATCATACTGAGATTGATAATTATACAAATGACGAAAAGGATCTAGTAACGATATATTTACTTGGATTACATATAAATGGAAATTATCAAATATTGTGTAAAAAATGTCATACACTTATACATCAAAACAATGTTAAAAGAAGAGTAAAAGCAATTAGTAACATGTCTGATATTATTGAATTCTTAAACAGCATCCAGGAAGATAGATTGTATAAAGAACAAAAAATTAAGTTATTTGAGCTAATTAGTTTGAGTTACCCATCAATTAGATATGTAAGTGCAAATGATATTAACAAATTCTTTGAAAAGTATCAAGTAGCTTTTCGTGTATCTGATAAAGATGCAAATGGAAAAAGATATGTTGATAAACGAAGAAAATTAAGCAATGGAGAAGAGAATAATAATAGAGATAAAGCATATTGGAAGTTAATTTCACAGTAAATTTTTCTTTCCTTTGGACAGATTGGAGGTGTGAATATGTATCAAGAATTAAAAGGTAATGAAAATTTTTCAGATAAATACGCAACATGGGTTATAGCATATTGTTTAGATACAGATTCATTTTTTGCAACGAATCAAAGACATTTCTTTTGGGAATATAATGATGAATTCCAATGCGAAAACGATGCGGTTGATTATTTCAGAAACAATTTGAATGAGTTTAGAAATGCTAGGAAAGAAATATTAAGTAATTGTGGTGGATGGAGCATTAATAAAGATTTGTTTTTAGAAAACACGAAAGAAAGGTTTTCAAATGCAAATAGGAGGATAACATTATGAAGCTGATTAACAAATATGCGAATTCAAGATATTCAAAACTGAATGAATATTATTGTGAAATCACAACAGAGCTAGATAAACTTGCTGGACTTGAACCGAATGGACACTGGAAACATTATGTGCTTTGTGATTATGAGGATGGTTGTTTTCCTATCAGAATTCCAGGTGGAACACTTGGAAGTATTGAGTATGATGAGAATAAGATTATTACAAAAATTTATGTTTGCACTGATTATATTGTGAAAACTTATCCTGATGATGTAAATGAACAGCTTCAGAAGTTTATTGGTCAGAAGATAGAAATGGGAGAATAACTATATGGATAATTTAACACGTAGAGAAGAAATAAATCTTCACGAAGCAGTTCAGAAATCGTTTCCTAAAATTCTCATTAAGGATCTGACAGAACATGAAAGAATTTGTCCTGTCTGCAATGGTCTTGGAATGAGAATAGCAGACAATATTTATGGAATCAAAGGCGATAGTTCTGAAGCTGGTAGAAAATATTATTTTCCATACAAGCATCAAGCACTTTCATTTTGTCAGAGTTGTTTTAATGGAGTACAGAGATTATGTCCTTATTGTGGACAGCTTTATAAGAATCAGGGATATATGCATTGTGATTGTGAAGGACAGAAGAAAGTTGATGAAGAAGAGAGAATAAAGAAGTGGAATGATAAAGTATCTAAAGCAGTTCCAGTTGATGAAAAAGATGTAAACACGATGCTTTACTGTGAAGAGTTTGACGAGTATTACGATACTGTTGATGATTTCTTTGACGATTATTTTGGGCGTTATACAGATGAAGAATTTAATAATGATGGCAGACCTGTACGATTATGGGTATGTAGCGTAGAGAAGATTTATATTGATGCTGATAATGTAGTTGATAATGCTTGTGAAGATCTGCATGAAGATGCTTATGAACAATGCGATATTGGTAGTCTGCAAAATCTGTTAGATGATTGGTGCAAAAACCAGACAGGAACAACTACATATTATCCTTGTTTTAAGCAGTATGTAGAGATTGATTGGAGTAAATATGAAGATTATAGCAGGTAATTATTTTGGTAAAAATATTCAGTTTGTATGTAGAAGCTGCAACTGTGTATATGAGGTTGAATCAAAGGATGATTGGAATGTTCGAATGATATTTCCTAACTATTGTAGTTTCAAATATAAAGTTCCTGAATATGAAGTAGCTTGTCCTAACTGTGGTCATAGAGAATATCTTGGTTGTGATCAAGATGACTTGATAGGAACTGAATCTGAAAACTTACATTGTCCTTGGATTCCGTTATTAAAGAAGAGAGAAGATTGGAATGAACGATATAGGGTTGAGCCAATAAGAGAATAAACATAAGGAGGATAATTGTGTACGAAATTGTAGAAGATGAATATAACCAGTTTTTGCAAGATATAGCAGACGGTTCAATGATATTCGGAAGATATATTGATGAATCAGAATACGAGGATGAATATTCTCATAATGATATTGACGAAGCACAAGATAAATTTATCGAAAAAGTCAGAGAATATCTACATGAAAATTATCCTGGCAAATATGTAGTGTCAGGCGGTTGGTGTGTATTTGTTATGACACCTGATAGAGCGAGAGAAAGTCATATATCAGAGAGAACCATAGAATTGTTTACAGTGAAATAAGAAATCAAGAAAGATTCGTTTCATGTGGAGGTAAAAAGATGACAATAGATGAGAGAATAGAGTTCTTGAAAACATATATCAATGAGTTTGAAAAGACTAGCCAATATGGTTATGGATATAGAGCAAATGAATATTTAAAGACTTGTGAAAAGCTAAAAGCGTTGGGATTCAATTGGGGAGATAAAATTGATTTTGAAGATTTTAGAATCTACAAAGGTCATAATATCTCAAATTCATTTACTAACTATAAAGGTAATGACGATGATTATTATATTCATTGGGATAATGGCAATGTTGGTTGTCTGATGTTTGTTAATAGTGAAAATTGGGATTTAGTACAGGATGATTACAATGAGTTTTTAGAGAAATTAAGATCTTATGGTGCTGTAGATTGGGATGATTTTAATTCACATATTATTTTTGACATTGAACATGGTAAAAAATTACTTGAAGACTATCCAAAAATCAGACAAGAGACTGCTGATAAAATAAAAAATAAGTTGAAAAATGAAGAGTTAGCCAAAGCAAAAAGAAAGTATGGGCAACTTTTAGCTGAGTCAGGAGGTGAAATTTCAAATGACTTGTAAGTATCCAATAACTAGTAGAAGTTATAAGTTTTGTATAGGCTGTAGTGATATAGGTTGTTGTGAAGATGCAGTTACTTCTAATATACCTATGCCAGAAGTTCAGCCGCCAAAGAATGTTATTCCGTCTGCATCAGAAGCAAATAAAATGACAAACAATGCAATTGATAGTTGCACTACACAGCAATTAGCAGAGTTATCAAAATTGATTAGAGATGCAATTGCAGATGGCAAATTTTCAATCTGTGAAGATGGTTATTTAAAACCTGAAACACGAAAGAAATTAGAGGGACTTGGCTATAAAGTTGAAACTGGTACTCAGTATAATGAATCATATTACAGTATTAGTTGGAGAAAAACAAAGTAAATATTGTTTTATGCAATGTAAGAAATATAATGAAGAAATTGTTTATTAGTCAACCAATGAGAGGTAAAACAGATGAAGAAATTTTGTTAGAAAGAAACAGAGCAATAGAAACAGCAAAAACAAAAATTGGAGAAGATGTAGAGGTTATTGATAGCTTTTTCAAAGACGCACCAGTTGATGCAAAACCACTTTGGTATCTTGCAAAATCTATTGAATTATTAGCAACGGCAGATATCGCATATTTTGTTAATGGATGGGATAAAATGCGTGGTTGTAAAATCGAATATGAGTGTGCAACAGAATATGATATTGAAACAATTGTTGAAGGTGAAACAGAATGTCTATGGCGTTTTTATTGGAATTGTGGTAGACAGGGCGAAATCGAAGGTATATTCAAGGCGACAAAAGAAGAAGTAGATAATGCGATTGGTAAGGACGTATACTTCGGAGAGATTCTTGGAAAACACAGTGAAGTATATGGAACGATTGAAGAGGGAGAAATCACATTAGAATCTGATGATCCATTAGTTGTAAAAAATGCTGTAGAAAGTGGTTATAATCCACTTGATTATTTAGAAGAAGATGAGGATGAGTAATCAATTAAAGTCGCAGTAAATTTCGATTTCTTTTAGAGAATATTAAAGTGGAGGTAATAATAAATGACAAGTTACGAATTTGAGAAGGCTGCAAAGAATGCAGTGATTCAGACATTAAATGAAAACATCAGTATTGACCAGTTGGATCTTGTGTGGTTTGCACATGAGTTAGGTTATAAGAAGTGTACTATTTGGGGACAGCCAATGGGTAACAGATATGCGGAAGTTACTTATAACAGAGATAAAGATGAGATGTATGTAGACATTTATCAGAAGATTATTAACAACAAGATTTCGTCTGATGAGTTCAATTTTGAAGCGTAAAGGAGAATAATATGGATAGAAGTGATCTTGCAGAAAGAATGAAAGGTTATGAAAAAAGAAATAGATATTATCTTCAGCGAAGAATGCCAGTGATTTTGAGGTTAGACATGAGAGCTGGACATAGCTTTACAAGAGGATTTGAAAGACCGTTTGATGAAATATTTATAAAATCAATGCAAGAGACAGCCAAATATTTATGCGAAAATATTCAGAATTGCAAATTATCTTATCAACAGAGCGATGAAATTACATTACTTCTTGTTGATTATGATAAGTTAAATACAGATTGTTTCTTTGATTATAGAGTTGATAAGTTATGTAGTATTACAGCAAGTATGGCTACGATGGCATTTAACAAGTATTTTTATGATAATGTATTTGTGTATAATGCGACTGCTGCTGTTGATTTATCTAATAAAAAATATCCATTTAAAGAAGTATATTCTAAAGCAGTAAATAAGGGTGCAATGTTCGATGCTCGTTGTTTCAATATTCCAAAAGAAGAAGTAACAAATAACTTTTATTGGAGACAATTAGACGCTTCTCGTAATTCAATTCAGATGGTAGGTCAAGCAAATTTTTCACACAAGGAATTACAGAATAAGTCATGTAATGATATTCAGGATATGCTTATGACTCAGAAAGGTATTAACTGGAATGACTATCCGACTTATCAGAAGAGAGGAAGTTGCTGTGTAAGAAATAAGATTATTATTGAATCTGATGGTGTCATGGAAACTGCACAATTAAGAGACACTTCTAAGTCTGAAAATGAGTGGATTATTGATACAGATATTCCTATTTTCAAGGGTGAAGGCAGAGAATATATTGATAGATTGGTATTTGTTGGTGAAGATTAAAAATAAAGGAGAATATACACATGAATGAAACAATTAAAAATGAAGAAGCGTTGAAAGAAGTTAATCCAGTAGATGAATATTTAAAAAATTATAAGGAACAGAAACTTGCAGAGTTTTGTGCTCAGAAGGACAAAGAGATTGAGAACCGTAAGGAAGAAAGACAGAAACTCATGGAACAGATTTCAGATATGAAAGTTACGGTTAAGCAGCATGACGAAACATGGAAGAATATGGATAATTTGTATGCCAAAATTAAGGAATTATCTGTAAATGATTATTTGAAGTTATATCATATGATGAATAACGATGTTGCAGGAAATTACTCAACAATTGCAACTGTACTTCCTGGTCATGTTGGTATTAATGGCAATTGGTAAAATAAGAGTACATGAATCTGACATTTCTTGGTTCAATTTTAAAGGAGAATTATAGAATGAACGACATTTGTAAAGATAGAGAAGCTTTAAGACCTAAATACGAACAGTTTATTCAGACTGAAAGAGGTAAAGAATGGAAGCATTTTTGGCAAACAGAAATAGGGTCTCAGAACGATGGAGATTTTGGAGACTATTTGTATGATTTTTATCCAGAAATGTTACAGCAAGGAGAAAAATAAATGGCAAAAAAGAAAGGTTTTGGTGTAAGTCCAATAACAAATACAATCTACTATGGAACACAGGATACAGAAAAACATATGTGGGTTGGACAGAAAACAGATGTTACGAATAATGTGATAGCTGCTGTATATGAATGGTTTATGGGTAATATGGAAGACTCTGAAGGTAAGAAAGAAGAATATCAGATCACATATCCTAGTACAGAGTTTGAATTGGTAATGAGAAGAAAGAAAACAGAGAGTATATAGTTGGAGGTGAGAAACAAATGAACTTACAGGAAAATGTAAATAAGTCACTAATGTTATCAAAGGTGGAACAGATGCATGATTTTAGAGGTTGGGCAAGAAAACTTCCTGCTTTTCACTTTGATAAAGAATGGGATGTAAAAATTATTCCACCATTTGCAGGTGCGATTATCAGATTTGTAATTGATTATAACGGAAAACATGTGTCAGTATATTTTGATGCGTATTCAGAACTTGGATGGATGTGTGATAAAGATGAGCAACCAATTCCGTATTTTGAATACTATGATGGCGTAGATGTACACAGATATTATTTTGATGAGTCAGAGCAAATGATGGCTGATATTAGAAATTTCTTGAATAATTAGTCTTAGCGATTCAGCTAACAATTTTCAAAAATAAGAGAATAAAAGTAAGAGGTAAGAAATGTGAGTATGATAAATTTAAGTTTACACACAATTGTATTGATTGTGTTATGTCATTTAATTGGTGATTATGTATTACAATGTGATTTTATTGCACAAACAAAAGGAGAGAATTGGTATCATTTATTTGTACATTGTGCATTGTATTGTGTTCCATTCTTAATAGTATTCGGTTGGACATGGCAGTTGGCAGCAATCTTTATTTCACATCTGATTATTGATCCGTTGAAAGCAAGATGGAATAAGATTACATACACTACAGACCAGACATTACATTATATAATCGGAATGCTTTATATTATTGGTTAATCAACCAAACAATTTCCAAATAAAAATAAAAATCGAATAGAGAATAAGTAAGAGGTGAGAAATTATAGAATACGATTTTGAAGGAAAAGAAAATGCTATCACGGCAGAACATTTAAGAAATGGTCAAACTTGTAAAGTAGTTGGGTTTGGTCAGTCAATGACACCAATACTTAAATCAGGTCAACCAGTGATTTGTAAGCCTGTGACAGAAGATACAGAGTTAAAAAAGAATGATATTGTACTCTGTAAGGTTAAAGGTAATTATTATTTACATAAAATTTCAGCGATCAAAAATGGTGTCAGTTATCAGATTTCAAATAATCATGGTCATGTCAATGGCACAATTACAAGAAGCAATATCTTTGGTATTGTTGTTGAAATTCTTTAAGACTCATTCGAGTTACAATTTCCAATAAAAATGAAAACCAAATAGAGAATATATAAGTGAAGCAGTCACAGTAAATCACTGTTTCATTGGCAATTTTGAGGAGGTGAATATCAATGCAGAAAGATAGCAAAGATGCAGAAATTATTTTTACATATAGATTAGTTGATGGCACAAAATATGGACTATCAACTGGTACAAAACGTGGGATTTGCACAAAAGAGTTTTATGATTTTGATAGTGTAGAAGAAATTGAAACGCTTATGCTTGGATTGGCTGATATGCTTAATAAAATCAGATTAGAACATAATGGAAAATTCCCAAGGTGGTAAGAGAATAAAATACTGAGGAGGTGAGAAAGATAGAGGATCTTATAAACTTATCAGATATTATTCTTGATAAATTAGAAAATATGCATATAGATGCGAAAGGCACTGTCTTAGGAGAACCTAAAAGTATAAACATTGGAATTGATATTTCAGATTTAAATAATGCAGAAATGGAAATTACATGTTGGGATGAAAGAAATCCTATAACTGGGAAAATGGAGCGTAAGAAAAAAGCAACAATTAGTTTCACAGATTATGAAATGAGTTGTAAGTTACAGGATAAAAGCAAAACAAATATATTAGAATGTTTATGGAAGGAAGGTAAAAATACATTCAACATGCCTTTTATAAAATAGAGATCGAGGTGAAAATATGAAGTGTCCTAATTGTGAACAAGAAATGGATAATAAAACCTATTGTAAAATGGAAGGGTTTTATCATTGGGAAAATGAAGAGACTTATTATCATAAAGTTGAACATGAAAAATTTGTTTGTAAGTCATGTAAAATTACATATTTAGATGGTGAATGGAAGATTCCTGAGAAATATAATCCAACGGAAAAACAGGAAAAGACAATATTATTCATCAACAATCACTTAGGCATGGATATCCAACCTCTTACGAAACATCAATGTTGGTTAGATATTAGCAAGTATTTTGAAAGAGCTAAAAGAACTCCATTGCATGATGACCAATATTATATTGATATGCAAGAGTATTATGGTATGAATGAAAGTGATTTTTGCTAAATCATCCTGTTCTTAGATAATATCTAATCAGTCTTGAACAAATCAGTTCAAAAATTCCAAAGTAAAAATATAACGAATAATATATAAAATCTGTGACAAATAAGAGAATAAATAAGTGAGGTGATATGTATAGAAGTAATTGAAACAAATCTAATCATTGATGAAAATAATTTCATTCGAGATCATCAATCAAGAGTAGTCGAAGCAGACAGTTGGGACGAATATTGTAAAGCACATAAGAATTATGATGGTAAAGCAGTTTTCTTCAAATCAAAAGTTATGAAAGGTAACAGTATCCAATCTAATTGTAAAATTGCAAATCTGAAATATGATGAAATGCATTTGTCTTGTAATATCACAAAATTAAAAGATAATGGAGAAGAAATCTTTACAGATAAAAGATTAGCATATCGAATAGTTGATCCGACTTAATCAAGTCAAAAATTCCAAAAATCAAAACTGAACAGAGAATATTTGTATGGGTGGAAGAACAGCATACCCTTGGGTTTTATACTCAAAAATCACTGTTGAAGATAGATTTTTACATAAATTTATTTTCTGTGTTCCGTCCATTTGGGCGTTTAGATAGATTGTTTTATTAACAATATTTACATAAATTTTTTAATTTTAAGGAGGACATTTTTAAATGGCAGAGACAACAACAAAGGAAACAAATTTAAGACAGGCAAATGCAAAAGCAACAGCAGTAGGTGTAGTTAGTGAGAAGGATCTGAAGATTGTAACAGAGGATGGAAAGAATAAGGTAACAGGTCATATTACAGTTAAGACTTCTGATGTGAATTTCGTTAAGTACAACGTCAATGTAAATGAGAAGACTAAGGTAGGTGCTGATAACAAGACTTATGCCGGCATTCAGACAGTAATGAATGAGTACAAGTCTATTGCAGAAGTTGGTGAAGAAGAGGCTACAAAGGTTAGAGTAACTGGTGATATTAGTCCATTCACAGATAAACAGAGCGGAGAAAAGAAAGTGGCTTACAAGAGCAATTTCTTTAATAGATTAAAGTCTGACGAGGATTATGAGCCACACGCAGAATTCGCAGTTGAGGTATTCATTTCTGGTATCAATCCTGAACTTGATGCTGATGGTGTTGAGACAGGAAGAATCGTAGTAAGCGGATGGATGCCTACATATAACGGAATTGAGCCAATCGACCTTGTGGCAGAAGGTGAAGTAGGACAGGCTGTTGATTCAGGATTCGAGGTAGGACAGACAGTAGAATTCTATGGAGACATTATTAATAACAGAATTGAGACTGTTACAGAGATTCCAGTTAAGATTGGTAAGCCAAGAAGAAAGGTAAAAGTAGATTACAAGAGTGATCTTATTATTACTGGTGCTTCTGAGCCTTATGAAGAGGGTATCACACCAGAAGTTCCATATGTTGCTGATACAATTCAGGCTGCAATTCAGGAGAGAGCAAATCGTCTTGAGGAAGCAAAAGCTAAAGCTCAGAGTGGTGCAAAGGCATCTACTGCAAAGCCAAGTGGTGCAGCACATGGTAGAAGTTTAGGTTTCTAATCTAACTTTGTTGTAGGTACGAATGAAATAGTTTGAAATATGTACCATTTTTATTAAGAAAATATTTTTGAAAATAAAGGAGAATTACATGAACGAATTAGATATTTTTAATCCACAGGTCAGCACAGTAGCAAAAGGTTTAGAGGGCAAGGTTATTCTTGTTTATGGTGGAAATAACTTAGGAAAGACTAAACAGGCAACTCGTATGAAGAAGCCATTCTATCTTCCATTCGAGGCAGGTCTTAATGCCATTCCTGGTGTTCCATATTGTCCTATTACAAAGTGGTCTGACTTTATTAAGATTAACAAGCAGCTTACAGATCCTGCAACAGTAGAGAAGGCAAGAGAAATGTATTCAACAATTATCTTTGATGAGATTGAAGCGGCTGCAAATTACTGTCAGGAGTTTATTTGCCAGAAATATAAAGCTCCTTCAATCGGAGAAGGAAATGGTGGATATGGACTTTGGAAAGAGTATGAGACTGAGTTCTGGAAACAGATTAACAAGTTGCTTGGTGCTGGATATTGTTGTTACTTTATTGCACATGCACAGGAGAAGGATGGATACATTTCACCAAAGGCTGATAAGAGAGCGTTAGCACCTATCATCAATAATACAGACTTATGTGTTTATGTTCGTTCTAACGGTGTTGATAAAGACGGTAAGGTTGTTAAGTCTTCTGGTTTCTTAGCACAGACAGATGAGTTCTTTGCTCGTTCTCGTTTCGATTATCTTCCTACTACTTATATTGAGGAGTTCACTGCTGAAGCTCTTGAAGATGTAATTATTAAGGCTATTGAGATTCAGGAGAGAGAAGAGGGAATCACAGCAGTTACATATGAGGAGCAGAAAGCACAGAGAACAGTTGATGTTAAATCATATGATGACCTCATGGACGAGCTACAGAAACTTGGAGAGAAGCTTGCTGATAATGGATATCTTGAGGATTTACAGACAATCGTTGCAAATCAGTTAGGCGAAGGCAAGAAGGCTAGTGATCTGAAGAAAGGTCAGGAACAGCTTATTGAAGCAATCATTTATGATATTGAGAGTTTCATTGAGGAGAATAACTTATAAGAGGTTGATACATGGCAGCTCGAAGAAAATGCGTAATATGCAATGAGCCAATTGTAGATGAGGATGGCGTTCCATACAAGGGACGCTATGCTCATAAAAAATGTTTTAATATTGCAATCAAGACATTGCAGAAAGACAAAACTGAACAGATAGATAAGGTTGCTACAAAGAAAAAAGTCGGTAGGAAGGCTAGACCTCAAGCTGAATTAAAAGAAGCATTGTCCGAAGAGGAATATGCAAAAAAGCAACAGTATTATAAGTATTTAAGAAGTCTCATCGAAGGAGAAGAATTAAGTACAAAAGTATATGCCTTAACAGAAGATTATATCAAGCGTTATGGATTTACATATGAAAGCATGTATAAGACTCTGGTTTATCTGCATGAAATCATTGAAAAGGATTTAACTGGTGAAGTAATTGGTATTGTTCCATATTATCACACAGAAGCAATGCAGTATTATGAGTCGGTTGATAAACTGGAAGAACATAATGAAAATATGGATATTTCAAATATGTACAAAGAAAAGACCATTATCGTTCAACCTAAAAGGAGAAAAATAAAACAGATTGATATTCAGTCAATTGGGAAAGAGGTGAAATAATGGCACACGAAGGACTTGTAGATAAAAGAGCATATTTGAATACGATTGGTTGTTTAATACAAGATTCTTCCTTAATAGATGATATTGATAGACCATTAGATAGAACTGATTTTAATACAGAGAACTTCTATGAATTGCTATTTGTTGCAATTTACAATCTACATATGCAAGGTTGCACCACAATTGATGAATTTAGTATAGATTCATATCTAAGCAATTATAAAGAACAGTATTCAATTTTTCAGGAGAATCAAGGTATAGAATATCTTTCAAATGCAAGAGATATGGCTACTATTGAGAACTATGATTATTATTATCACAGATTAAGAAAATACGCATTGCTTAGATATTATGAGCAAAAAGGTCTTGATACAAGATTTATTTTTGACAGTACCATTGCAGATACTTCAAAGATGGAAGCGGAACAAATTAAGTTTGACAATTATACCGAACAAGACATTATTGAAATGGTTGAAGCAACATTTGTTATTAATCCCAATATGAAATATTGTACCAATACACTAAGCACAGATGTTCAAGCTGGTGACGGTATGACAGATTTGGTAAATGAATTGATGGAAGTTCCTGATGTTGGTTTGGCTTTGAATAATGAGGGATTGAACACTGTATCAAGAGGTGCGAGATTAGGATGTTTATTTATGAGATCGTGTCCTCAAGGTGGTGGTAAAACTCGTATGGCTGCTGGTGATGCTTGTAAAATTGCAGTTCCGTATTTTTATGATGTTGTATCAAAGCAGTATGTGTATACAGGAAATTGTGAGCCAACTACTATTTTCTCAACTGAGATGCCAGTAGATGAGATACAGACATTGTTAATTGCAGCCGTTAGTAAAGTAAATGAGGAACATATTCTATATGGTACATATGAGCAAGGAGAATTAGAAAGAGTTCAACAAGCCATTTCTTATATCGAATCTAGTCCATTATATATCGTACATATTCCTGATTTTTCCATTGAAGATATTAAAAACCAGATAAAGAAATATAATAGAGAATTTTCTGTTAGATATTTTTTCTTCGACTATATTCATACTTCATTACGTTTAATGGCAGAAGTAAATAGTAAATCTGGAATGGGATTGAAAGAGCATCAGTTATTATTAGTATTTGCAACCGAATTAAAGACAATCGCTCAACAGTTGGATGTGTTTATTTATACTGCTTCTCAGTTAAATGGTGAAGCACAAAATGCACAGTATAAGGATCAGAACTTGTTAGCTGGTTCAAAAGCATTAGCGAATAAATTGGATATGGGGGTTATTTCAATGGCTCCCACCAAAGCAGAAAAAAAGAAAATCGAATCAGTATTACATAAAATGGTTAATATGCCTGTGCCTAATATGTGTCATTGGGTATACAAAGTCAGACGAGGAAGATTAACACGAATCATTATTTGGACAAAAATTGATTTGGGTACTATGACAGAACAGTGTTTGTTTGTAACGAATTATGATTTTGAGTTAATTGATATGGATTTTACAAAGATTGAACAGGTAGAAGAGAAGATTAAGGAACATTCCGTATTGTTATCTCAAGTACCTGATAATCCGATTGATGAAGAACAGGAAGAAGAACCAACCGATAAGAAGAGTTGGGGAAATTGGTAGGTGCTTATATGGAATATGACAAAAAATATACAGTATATAAACACATTTTCCCCAATGATAAAATCTATATTGGTATAACTTGCAATTCTCCAAAGACAAGATGGGGGAATCAGGGCTATGGTTATAAAAACCAGCTTGTAGGTAGAGCCATAAAGAAATATGGATGGAATAATATAGAACATATCATTATAAGGAAAGGATTAACGAAAGAGGAAGCCAAAATTGCTGAAAGAAAACTAATAAAAAAATATAAGAGTAATAATTTAAATTATGGATATAATCGTACTGCTGGTGGTGATTCTCAACGCTACGGTTATAAGTTATCTGAAAAAGAGAAGCAAAAAAGAGCCAATTGTGAGCATAGCGAATCGTTGAAAAAGGATATTGATTGTTATGACTTGAAGGGGCATTTTATTAAAACATTCCACGGATATAGAGAAGCAACTAAAGAAACTATCGTCCCGAAATCTAATATAATTCAATCTGCTCAACAAAGAATTGGTAGAGCAAAAGAATTTATGTTTAGATTCCATGAAGATACACATGGTAAGAATATAGAACCCTATATTCAACCAGTTTATTGTGAAGGAAAAGCAGTTAATCAATATTCTTTAGAAGGAAAGTATTTAAATACGTTTAAGAATCAATCAGAGGCAGAAAGACAGACAGGTGTTAAATGTTCAGGAATAAGTAGTTGTTGTGTTGGAGTTTGTGAAACTTCAGAAGGATACATATGGGCTTTTTATCAAGGCAGTATAGATGATGTACCGCCTCGAATTAATAAAAAAGCCCCAAAAACTGTAATACAATACAGTTTAGATGGAAAAGCACTTGCTAAGTTTGGTTCTATAAAAGAAGCTTCGAGACAAACAGGAATAAATTATGATGTTATCCGACACTATTTGGATGGTAGGAGAAAATCAGGTGGAGGTTTTATATGGAAAAGTATTGAGGTGAACCATGAGTAATTATTTAGACAAGAAAAAAATACTTTCCTCTTTGACCGAAGACGAATTAATTAAAGTGGTATGTTCATTAGGCAGTTTACCACCTAAAAAAACTACAAAAGGGGAATTGATATTTCAAACAATATGTCATAATAAACCTTCGCCAGACAATTCATGGAAACTATATTATTTCCCTCCTGATGGGGAATATACTTATGGCAGTTTTTATTGCTTTTCTAAATGTCAAGACAAACATGATTTGGTTGAATTAGTAATTAGAGCTAAACGTACACAAGGAAAAACAGTAACTTATTATAAAGCACTAAATTATATATGTCAGATAATAGGTAGATTTTATACACAGTCTTCCGATGAAATTGAGAAAGAAAAGAATCGTATTAATGATTTTGAATGGATTAATCGTTTGAAGTCAGTAAAAAAGAATAGACGTGAAGTGCCTACATTGTCTGAAATTAGTGAAAATATCTTAGACACATTCTACTATGCACCTCATGAAGATTGGTTAAATGACAACATTTCTCGTGAAGCTTTGAGCAGGTATGAGATTGGTTATTATGGATTGACCAATCAAATCATAATTCCACATCGAGACAAAGACAATCGGTTGATTGGAATTAGAGGTCGTTATCTTGATGAATCTGATATTGAAAGAGTAGGAAAGTATGTTCCGCTTCAAATAAGTGGAAAGTTTCTTAGTCATCAATTAGGTTCAAATCTATACGGAATCAATGTTACCCAAAACAAAATTAAATCAATACGAAAAGCAATGCTGCTTGAATCAGAAAAAGGATGTATGCAAAATTATTCGTACTTTGGAGAAGATTCATTTGCAGTAGCAACTTGCGGAAGTAATATTACTGTCACTCAGCAAAAATTGTTATTGCAATATCTCAAATGTGAAGAAGTGATTGTGGCTTTTGATAGAGAATACCAGGATGCACATTCTTTTGAAGCAGAGATTTATTATAACAAACTTGTAAAAAAAGTAGCAGGATTAGTGCCATATTGCAAAGTTTGTTTGTTGTTAGACAGTGAAAATAGATTGCCTTATAAATCCAGTCCTACAGATATGGGAAAAGAAACATTGTTGGAATTATTAGATGAGAAGATTGTTATCACAATGGATGAAGTTAATAGAGTGTTGAAAGAATCAAAGAAGGAGAAGTAATTGCAAGAATTAAAAGATAGAGTAAGACCTGTAACTGATAAGGACAAAGGTTTACCTACATTTTCATATAGTAAAATTGAGGTTTTTAAAAATTGTCCTCTTCAGTATAAGTTTAAATATATGGATAAGAAGTATTCACAGGATACTTCAATTGCACTTGAGTTGGGTAGTCTGTGTCATTATGTTTTGGAACAGAAGGGCAGGATGATTGCTTCTGGTCAAGCAGTAGATTATGACAAGTTAAATAATATTCTACAGAATGGAGTGACCGAAACAGACGAAAAAACCAAAGAAGAATTATTAGGTGTAGCACAGCTAAGAAGAAAATATTTTGAAGTATGGCACGAAGCTGATAATGCGAGTGGTGCTTCATATGAAGAAAAAATAAAACTATTTGATAAAGTGTTACACGAAGAAATGGAAGATACTACTTGGCAGCCTACATATTTTGAAAAACCTTTTGAAATTGTATGGGATAACAAAGTTATTTTAAAAGGTTTTATTGACCGAATTGATGTAAAAGATGGTCAGTATAGAACGGTTGATTATAAGACTTCCAAGAAAATATACGATCAGAGTAAATTGGCAACTTCATTACAGTTTGGAATTTATGCCTTGGCAATTTTAAACGAATTTGGTGAATTGCCTATTGAATCGCAGTATAGATTTATCCTTATAGATGATGAACAATATGCTCTTACAAAAGGATGGGAAAAGCGTTTAATTAAAGCACTTGATAAAGTGTTTGGTGATATTGAAGCAAGTGAGAATAAAAATCTGTTTATTCCGAAGCCCACTCCATTATGTCATTGGTGCAATTTCTGCACAACAAATCCAGAAGCAACTATTTATAAAAATGAATGTGAATATTATTCAAAGTGGACACCAACTCAAAAGACATTTGAAGTCAATAAAAAGTGGAATGCTTTGGAGAATAATAATACAGAGAAGAAAAGAAAGTTGGTATTTTAATGACAGAAGAAAAACTGAAAATGATTGAGCCTATTTATGACTCGTTTGAAAATGAAGATATTAAAGATTTCTGTAAACTCTTGGTATCAGAACTTCCTTTGTATTGGTGGGATGTACCTGCCTCGTCTACAGGCAAGTACCATCCTGCATATGCATTAAGCGATGGTGGATTGATGAGACACAGTATTGCAGTTGTACGATTCCTTAATTGGTTTTTCAGTCTTGAGCAGTATCAGAACAAATTCACTGACAGAGAAAGAGATTTATTAAGATGTGCTGGTTTAGTGCATGATGGCAGAAAATCAGGTGCAAGTGATGATGTAAAGGAAGTGTTTACAGTATTTGATCATCCGTTGTTAATGGCAGAAGCGGTTAGAAAGCACAAAGAAGATGCAGTTATTTCAGATAAAGAAATTGAGTTGATTGCTAATGCGATTGAATCTCATATGGGACAATGGACAACCTCAAACAAACCAAAAGATGTTGGAATTGTGCTTCCAAAACCATCAAATAAATATCAGGAGATTGTTCATTTGGCTGATTATCTTGCTTCACGAAAGCCGTTAGACATGGAGTTTGATGAGTGGAAGAAACCTGAGTTACCACCTTTAGATACTTATGTGTTGAATTTTGGTAAGTATAAGGATGAACGTCTTGTGGAAGTAGCACAAAAGGATAAAGGATACATTGATTGGTTGAAAGAGAATTATGGAAGAGAACCAGTCAGAAGTTTATTAAAACAGTTATAAGAGGAGGATTTGAGTGAGTTTTTTTGGAGTACATAACCATAGTGCAGAGGGAAGCAATTTAAGACTTCGAGATTCTATAAATAAAGTGCCTGAAATGATTGAGTATGCTCACTCATTAGGTCATGCTGGCATTTGCTTTACGGAACATGAGTCTATCACTTCCTCTTTAGATGCACTTAAATACTATGATAGTCACAAGGATTTAGAAGGATGGGAGAATTTTAAAGTTGTTCTTGGTAATGAGATATATTTGTGTACAGAAGATGTAACTGCCGAGAATAAATTTAATAATAGATATCCTCATTTTATTTTAGTGGCATTAAATGCTCATGGGCATCAAGGCATTAGAGAATTAAGTACAAAAGCTTGGACTAAGAACTCTTTTATGCATGTCATGATGCGAGTTCCTACCTATTATAGTGATCTTGAAGAAATGATGACAAACTATAAAGGAGATATTATCGGAAGCTCGGCTTGCCTTGGGGGAGCTTTACCACATAGACTTTTACAATTTCAGGATTTAGAAAAGGCAAATCCAAAGGAATATCGAAAAATATGGCAATCTTGTAAAGATTGGATTGCATATATGAATGAGATATTTGGTGAAGGATACTTCTTTTTAGAGTTGCAACCTTCTCATATGATGGAGCAAATCTATGTCAATCATAAATTAATTCAATTATCAGAAGAAACAGGAACACCATATATTATTACAACGGATGCACACTATCTTAAAAAAGAAGATAGACAGATACATAAAATCTTTTTGGAGTCTCAAGAGGGCGATAGAGAAGTAGATGATTTTTATTCTACCACTTATATCATGAGTGAAGAAGAAATTCATGAATATATGGACGAATACTATGGTCACGATGTAGTCCAAAAAGGATTAGATAATACAATGCTTATATATGAAAAAGCAGAGTATTATAAACTCACAAAAGACCTTGATATTCCGTATATTCCATTAAATACTTCTGAACCAAACAAAGAGTTATATGAAAAGTTTAAGAATCAAATCCCTTTATTAAGTGAGTTTTATCATTCTGAATACGATTGTGATAGGCATTTAGTAAGAGATATTGTTGCTTATATTGACACAGATCCTTATTACCAAACAGACGAAGCTTATGAAAAAATAAACGAATGTCTTCATTATATAAAGGACTCATCTGAAAAAATGAAGGTTCGTTGGTCTAAATATCTTCTTCAGATTGCTATTGATGTACAGATTGCTTGGAGTGCAGGTACATTAGTAGGGGCTGGTCGAGGTTCTGGTGTAGGTTTCTGTCTATTAAATATTCTTGGTATCACACAGATTAATCCATTAAGAGAAAAAACAAAGACGTATCCTTGGAGATTCTTGAATCCAGAACGTGCTTCTGTTTTGGATATTGATATTGATATATGTGGTTCAAAGCGTGAAGCAGTTATTCAGGCTATGAAAGATACATATGGAGAAGATAGAGTTAGTAAGGTTATGACACTATCAACTGAAAAGAGTAGAAGTGCTATCTTAACAGCAGCTCGTGGTTTGAAGATTGATAATGATATAGCTCAGTATATTAGTTCATTGATTGTAGCTGATAGAGGTCAATTAAGAACTTTATCACAAATGTATTATGGTGATGATGATAACCCACCTGTACAAGAATTTGTTACAGAAATGAATAAATATCCTGAATTATGGGAAGCTGCACAGAAGATAGAAGGACTTGTCAATGGTGTAGGTTCACATGCAGGTGGAATTATCTTAGTTGATAGACCATTTACAGATACAACAGCACTTATGAAAACAAATTCAGGTGATGTTATTACTCAGTTTGATTTGCATATGTGTGAAGATTGTTCTCTTATTAAGGTCGATCTGCTTTGTATTGATGCTTTGGATAAAATGCAAGCAGAGTTGGAACTGCTTTTGGAGAATAATGTAATAGAGTGGCAAGGTTCATTGAAAGCTACTTATGAAAAATATATTGGCGTATATACTTTGGAACGTAATGCTAAAGATATGTGGGAAATGCTTTGGAATCACAAAGTAATGTCATTCTTTCAGATGGAGAAAGAGAGTGGCGTACAGGCGGTTGCATTAGCAAAACCTGCTTCTGTCGATGAATTAGCAACCATTAACTCAGTATTGCGACTTATGGCACAGGAAAAAGGTGCTGAAACACCATTACAGAAATATGCTCGTTTTAGAGAAAATATCCAGTATTGGTATGATGAAATGACTGAATATGGTCTGACACAAGAAGAACAAGATATTCTGAAAGATATTATTGGAGTATCATTTGGTATCTGTGAAGCCCAGGAGTATTTGGTACTTTTGACAATGCATCCGAAGATTGGTGGTTTCTCACTAGCTTGGGGTGATAGATTAAGAAAAGCGGTCGCAAAGAAGAAACCAAAAGAGTTCTTGCAATTACAAGAAGAATTCTTTGCTAATGCGGAAGAGAAGCATTTATCAAAGAATTTAACGAACTATGTGTGGAATGTGCTTATTTGCACCCAGCGAGGGTATGGATTCAATAAAAGTCATACACTAGCCTACTCGATTATAGGTCTTCAAGAGCTGAATTTGTGTTATAAATACAGCCCGATTTACTGGCAGACAGCGAATTTAATTGTAGATTCTGGCGCAGTAGATGAAAATGCAGGTGATTCTACCAATTATGGAAAGATGGCAATAGCAATAGCTGCTGTTCAAAAAGAGAATGTTAAAGTAGAACTTCCACTTATCAATTCAGCAGACTTCGGTTTTAAAGCAGATGTTGAGAACAATCGTATCATTTTTGGACTGAAGGGTATCAATGGTATAGGCGATGATATTGTACAAGCAATTATTCAGAACAGACCATTTAATTCTATGGAAGATTTCGCTCATAAAATGCTTGATACAAAGCTTATTACCAAGTCAAAAATGGTTCAATTAATTAAAGCTGGTTGCTTTACAGAATTGCACTCATCGGATAGAAAAGAAACAATGCGTTGGTATTTAAAGAACTATGCTTTTACTCCAAGTGACAAGATTACAATGCAACAGTTCGCAAAAATGACAGAATTGGGTATTATTCCTGAATCATTAGATTTAGCAAAACGTATGGTTAATTTCAAAAAATATGTTTTAGATGATGAAGGGTTGTATGAAAAGCATATAGATGAAGGAAAGAAAGTACCAAAAAGAGGATATCATGATGGTTATTATATTCTCGACAACAATTCTCAGCCTTTCTTCAAGGAACATTTCACAGAAGACTCAGTAATTAAGATAAAAGGAGAATATTATATTGTATCAGAAAAATTGTTTACTAAAGAGGTTGATAAATACATTCAGCCATTAAAGGATTGGTTTGACAATACTGATACATTAGATCTCTATAATGAAGCTTTATTTAAAACTGTTTGGAATCAATATGCTGATGGTACATTATCTTCTTGGTCTATGCAAGCATTAAGTTTCTATGATGGTGAACATGAGTTGGAGAATATTAATGAAGAATTATATGGCATAGTTAATTTCTTCGATTTACCAGAAGAACCAGAACCTTACGATTATTATACTCGTTATATTGATGGTTCACCAAAGAAAATGCCTAAATTTAAGATATCAAGAATAGCAGGAACAGTTATCAATGCTGATAATTTGCATTGTATGGTTACACTTCTTACGAAGTATGGTGCAGTACATGTGAAGTTTAATAAAGGTCATTATGCATTTTATAATAAACAAATTTCAGCAAAGCTTGATCCGAATAGTGATAAGAAGACTGTGCTTGAAAGAAGTTGGCTAAGTAGAGGTTCAAAGATTGTTGTCGCAGGAATCAGAAGAGATGATAGTTTCAGACCAATGATTTATAAAGACACAATTTATCAGCACACAGTAAACAAAGTTCAAGAGATACATTCAGATGGCACATTGCTACTTCAATCTGAAAGAACAAAAGTTGATTAAAAGGAAAGTGAGGACTAATGGCATCAGAAAATAGAATAAAAATTATATGTAGTGTAGAGACAATACGATTTTATAAAAATGAATTTGGAATTGCTGTTGTCTCAGTAGATAAGGTCAAAGAGGGTAAACCTAAGACCGACAAATTCAATCAAATCATAATCAAAGGTACAATGCCACAGTTGGTTGAAGGTAATCCATATGTATTAGTGGCAGATTATGTAGAAGATCCCAAATGGGGAGGACAATACAATATCATATCAATCTATAGTGCCATTACCTTTAATGAGAATGACAAAGTTGGACTGAAGAAATTCTTGTCCACTTTGTTCACCCCACTTCAGATTGAAAATATGTATGATGCATTGGATGATCCGTTTGATTCTTTGAAGAATAACAAAGCAGAAGATTTAGTAAAGGTCAGAGGTTGTGGATTAGACACGGCTGCACGATGGATTGAAAGATTTAATCGGAATATCCATTTAGCAAAAATCTTCTCAGAGTTGGAGCAATACAATTTGACAAACAATATGGTGAATAGATTGATGGAACGATATAATTCACCTGATTTAGTTGTTGAAAAGGTTAAAAATAATCCATATATCTTATGTAACGAAGTAAAAGGAATCGGTTGGAAAACGGCAGACAAAATAGCTCTTGATAGTGGAATGGAAGAATTTTGTTCTCAACGTATTAGTGCTTTTATTTACAAATACCTTGAAGATTCTGGCCAGGATGGTTGTTCATGGATTACACCTGATGAGTTAATGGGGGCAATTATTGATGAACTTGGCGAAGATGTTCCTGATATGAATATTACAGAAGCAATTCATGATATGGGTGATGAGCTGTGGTGGAATGAAGATAAGACACAGATTGGTCTTAGAAAATTCTACAATATTGAAGATAAAATTGCCAAAGAATTAATCCGATTAAGAGATGCAAAATCAGAGATTACATATGGCGATTGGGAAGATACAATCAAACATGTCGAGCATAAAAATGGTTGGCAGTTTACAGAAGAACAGCGAATGGGTGTAAAAGAAACACTTGAAAACAATGTAGTTGTTATTTATGGTGAAGCTGGAACAGGTAAGAGTTCATCCGTGTCTGCTTTTCTTGAAGCATTGAAAGATTATGTATATGTACAGTGTGCTTTATCTGGTCGTGCAAGTTCTCGAATGACTGAAATCACAGGAGAAGAAGGATATACAATTCATAGATTGCTTAAATATCCTTGTACTGATGATGGGGGCAAGAATGGTTTCACATATCATGATGAAAACCCATTGGATGTTGACATTGTAATCGTAGATGAGATTTCAATGGTTGATGCTTATCTTTTCTATTATCTTTTAAGAGCAATCCCTTCAGGTGCAAAGCTTATCTGTCTTGGAGATATGGGACAGTTAGAGTCAATTGGGTGTGGCAACATTGCGTTTGATATGATCAATTCTCCTGAGATTCCTACGGTATATCTTAGTCAAGTACATAGACAAGCAGCAGCATCAGCCATTGTTACAGAAGCAAGGCGTATTCGTAAAGGAATACAGATTGTAGAAAAAGACTGGGTTGGCACAGAGACAAGAGGAGAATTGCAGGATTTATCATTAGATTGTTATTCAGATAAGAGTAATACTTTCTATAAAATAATGCAGAGATTTTCAGAAGCAATGAACACAGAGAACTTCAATGTTATGGAAACTCAGATACTTGTTCCCGTTAAAAAACAAGGTGATGCTTGCACTTATAACATCAATAATACGATTCAAGATTTATATAATCCAGAAGACGACAATAAAGAACAGATTGAGGTTGTATCACAGGGCAAAGTAACAATTCTTCGAGAAGGAGACAAAGTTATCAATACACAGAATACATACAAAACCAATCCACCTATCTTTAATGGTAATCTTGGTATTATTAAAAAGGTATTTCCAGAAGATAAAGCAGTGCTTATTTCATTTATGGGTATTGGAGAGGTATACGTAGAAGGTACACAAGTTAATAGTATTGAACTTGGTTATGCGATTACAGTCCACAAGTCTCAAGGTTCTCAGTTCGATCATGTTATTTTCGGCATTGATTTTTCATCATATTCCCTTTTAACAAGAGAATTATTATATACGGGAATTACAAGAGCAAAGAAAAAATGTGATTTGGTTGCTCAAACTGGTGCTTTGAGAATGGCTATCAGTAAAGAGGGCGTAAGTAAGAAACAGACTCACTTACAGCAGTGTTTGTATGATACAGCTCATCCAAAGTTAGTATTTTAAGAGAATAATGCAGTGGGAGGAATTACATGGAATATAAAATAACAAAAATAACTCATTCAGGAACAAAGGGTGAAAGAGGTCAAGACAGAACCGATGGCAGATATCCGATGAGAATTGGAAGAACTGTAGAACTAGATTTAGATAGGGTAAAACTTGGGAAACCAATGATTATAAATTATCTTAAAAATGCTGATGGTTCAGATTATAGCAATATGTATCTGCGAACAAGTTGTGTTATATCGGTAATCAGTACAGCAAGTGCAGTATTCATTGAAACAATGAACAGTATTTTTACATTTGAGAAAACTGGATTTTTGGAATGCCCATAAATAGGGCGTTTCAGAGACTCAAAAAGCCAAGGAAAGACGGATTTCATGCCGTTCTCAACACAATATATAGTGTCTGGATAAATACGAAACTGCTATATATTGTACATAATAAAGGAGATGATACTACATATATGAAATTTTATGAACGATTAGAACACTGGTCATATTTATTAAAATCAAAAGCATTATATCATGAGCTGAAATATTATGTAAAGAAACAACAAACACACATTAAACGATTATATGGTTTTAATAGTAGGGGAATTGGAAAAACATATAATCTAATGAAGATTAGTGGAAAATACAAAATTCCAGTCATTGAACCGATGGGAAGTATGGCAGATTATGTATATAAAAGGTACTTAAAATTCAATCCAATTGTACTTACACCAAGTCAGTTGAAGGGAAGGGTAAAACCACGAACAATTATATTAGTTGATGAAAAACAATTGCTGAACGAAAATGCTAAATCTGAATTAGGTAAATATATACAAATTGGATTTGAAACAGAGAATTAAATATATGGAGGATACTATATGAGTTCAACAAGAGAAAGAAAAGAAAGGAGAACAAAAAATGGAACTGGTAAATGTATGTTTGTTTGCAGAAGGATATTATAGCGGATCAACTTATGAGGATAATATTTGGATTAAGAAGTCTTCATATGAAAAACTAAGAGATATTTTTCCAACTGAAATTGGTTGTGGGGAATTAGATGGTAAATTTAGTGAAGTAATGGGTAATGTTGAGATTCAAGACGATTGGCACACAGATGAAGAATACTCAAAGGCTGGTGATGCTAAGCACGATGGTGATTATCTTGAGTGGGAATTAGAAGAATTGTATAAGAAAAATAATCTTGATTGGAACTCAGAGCAGAAAGAAATTAAAGAGTATTTTAATAATCTTGATGTATGGGAAGAGGTAACAGTTAGTATTCCATCAAGTAAGAAGTCTGAACTTATGAAGTTTGTTAAGACTTTGAAGTAAGATGGTGAGAAAATTAAGAAGGAATAGGAGTATTTATGAGTTCAACAAGAGACAATACATATACAAATACTAATAAAAGGACATTTTATCTATCTGACTATGTAGATAATGAATCTATTGGTAAATTGATGTGGGATATTTTATATCAGATTCGAGAAGATGATGAGAAAGATGAGAAGGAAAAAGATTATAAACGTGAGCCAATTAAACTATACATCAACTCGTATGGTGGATCTGTTTATGATATGTGGGGACTGATTGATGTTATTCTCAATAGTAAAACACCAATCTATACATATTGTACAGGATATGCTATGAGTGCAGCTTTTAAGATTTTCTTAGCAGGGCATAAAAGATATTGTTACAAACATTCAACATTTATGTATCATCAGATGAGTTGTAGATTGTCAGGAAAACTTCAAGATATTGAAGAAGACAGAGAAGAGATGGATGATCAAAATACACAGATTGAAGAATATGTAATCGACAGAACAAATCTCACAAAAGATGATATTAAAGAGATTCGTGAAAAGAAAAAAGATTTCTATATTCATTCTGATAAAGCAGTCAAGTATGGAATTGTAGATGAAGTTTTGTAAAGAACAGAGAATAATACAGTAGCAAGCTGATTTCTCGTGGGAGGTGAATCATGAGTAAATCAAAGAAAGAAATAAAAAAGGAATTATATGAGTATTTTTCATATATGCAGCAAGAAGATAATAAATCACTTCTGGAAGGTATGGCTTGGGACGATATTGCTTGGCATATCAAATATGCAGAAGATAATGGAATATTAAGAACACAGCTAGGTTTTGATTTTCCTAAATTGCTTGGACATCTGATTATTGATGATGAAACATATGAAAAGAAAAAGAGAGAATATACTGAAAGTATTGAAACTTATAACCATAATGCAGACTTGTTAAGAGCTAATAAATGGAAATATAAGCTAGTCGATGATTCAGAAGAAAGCAGACGACATTTGGCTGATACATATATTCAGTATGCAGAAAATTGTAAAGAATTACTAAAAAACTTAGATATGTATCACAAAGAATATTTGGATTATATGAAAAATACTAAACAAGAATCGACAGTTTCTTTGGAAGATTGGAGGTAATAAATGAGAGTAGCATTAACAGGTCATAGACCTCAGAGATTAGGATTACCAGACGATGAATTAGATCTTAAATGGGCAAAAATAGGTCATTGGATATTTAATCAGATTTTAGATGTTTCTGATGTGTATTGTGGAATGGCTAATGGTTCAGATATTTTAATTGGTCTAAATACTTGTGTGATAAAAGAAAGTTATAGAAGTATTTCTAAAGAATTTGAAAAGAACAGAGATTTAAAATTACACTGTATTTTACCTTGCAAAGATTATAATTCATCAAATAAATATTACAGCAAGCTCAAAAACGAAGCTGATGAATGGATTGAATTAGCTGATAAATTCTATAAAGGTTGTGACAATGTGAGAGATCAATATATGGTTGATCATTGTGATGTACTTCTTGCAATTTGGGATGGCAATAAATCTGGTGGTGTTTGGTCAACAATTCGTAAAGCACAGAAAGCAGGTAAGAAGATTATTTACTGTCCAAAAGAGATTTTAGAAGGAGAATAATATAGTAGCAAGAATCCATTATTTCTTATGAATAGATTAAA